>Ga0209025_1000324_pt1 | contig 106257 bp, 103 predicted proteins | sample AraplaMF_Col_mLB_FD_184256 | JGI IMG/M metagenome (GOLD analysis project Ga0209025, IMG submission 184256) | Arabidopsis root microbial communities from the University of North Carolina, USA - plate scrape MF_Col_mLB (SPAdes) (version 2) | ecosystem: Host-associated > Plants > Roots >... | reverse complement strand
GGCGATCAGCAGGTAGGCGGTGATGAGCCAGGTCCAGCAGAACATCGGCATCTTCATCAGCGTCATGCCGGGGGCGCGCATGTTGAGGATGGTCACGATGATGTTGATCGAACCCATGATCGACGAGGCGCCCATGATGTGCATCGCGAAGATGCCAGCGTCCATCGAGGGGCCCATCTGCAGCGTGAGCGGCGCGTAGAGCGTCCAGCCCGCGGCCGGTGCGCCGCCGGGCATGAAGAACGAACCGACCAGCATCAGCGCCGCGGGGATCAGCAGCCAGAAGCTGAAGTTGTTCATGCGCGCGAACGCCATGTCCGAAGCGCCGATCTGCAGCGGGATCATCCAGTTCGCGAAGCCCACGAAGGCCGGCATGATCGCGCCGAACACCATGATCAGGCCGTGCATGGTGGTGAACTGGTTGAACAGCTCGGGGTTCACCAGCTGCAGGCCCGGCTGGAACAGCTCGGCGCGGATCAGCAGCGCGAGCACGCCGCCCACCATCAGCATCGTGAAGCTGAACAGCAGGTAGAGCGTGCCGATGTCCTTGTGGTTGGTCGCGAACACCCAGCGGCGCCAGCCGGTAGGCGCGTGGTGGTCATGGTGGTCGTCGTGCGCGTGGTCGCCGTGGGCGTGACCGTGGGGGTCGAGGACTGCACTCATTTCATCGTTCCTTGAATATCTCGTCGCTGGGCGCTGTTCGCTGTGTTGTTCCGGTCAACCGATCACTTGCCGCGCAGGGCAAGGACTTCGGCCGGCTGCACGATCTGGCCCGTCTTGTTCGACCAGCTGTTCTTGGTGTAGGTGGCGACGGCCGCGAGGTCGGTGTCGCTCAGCTGCTTCCAGGACGGCATCGCGCCGTTGTTCTGGCCGTTGAGCAGCACCATCAGCTGCACCTTGTGGTCGGCGTCGAGCACCTTGGCATCGCCGTCGAGCGCCTTGATCGGGCCCGCGCCCTTGCCGTTGGCCTGGTGGCAGGCCGCGCAGTTGGCGGCGTAGACCTTCTCGCCGCGCGCCATCATGTCGGGCAGGGTCCAGACCTTGGTCGGGTCGTCGAGCTTGGCGGCGGCTTCCTTGCGCTTGGCGGCGACCCAGGTCGTGTAGTCGGCGGCCGAGACCACCTTCACGTGGATCGGCATGTAGGCGTGTTCCTTGCCGCACAGTTCCTGGCACTGGCCGTAGTAGTCGCCGACGGTCTCGGCGCGGAACCAGGTGTCGCGCACGAAGCCGGGGATCGCGTCCTGCTTGATGCCGAGCTGCGGCACCGCGAAGGCGTGGATCACGTCGTTGGCGGTGGTGATGATGCGAACCTTCTTCTGCACCGGCACGACCAGCGGGTTGTCGACCTTGAACAGGTAGTCGTCGGGAATCGTGCCCTTGGCGCCGGCGTCGGACATCGCGCGCTGCGAGCTGTCGAGCGTGGAGATGAAGGCCAGGCCCTCGCCTTCGCCGTTCAGGTAGTCGTAGCCCCACTTCCACTGGTAGCCGGTGGTCTTGATCGTGAGGTCGGCGTTGGTGGTGTCCTTCTGGGCCACCAGCACCTTGGTGGCGGGCAGCGCCATCACGATCACGATCAGGAAGGGAACGATGGTCCAGATGACTTCGACCACCACCGATTCATGGAAGTTGGCGGCCTTGTGGCCCACCGACTTGCGGTGCTTCCAGATCGAATAGAACATGACCGCGAACACGGCCACGAAGATCACCGTGCAGATGATCATCATCACCGTGTGCAGGAAGTGCTGCTCCTGCGCAATCTTGGTCACACCGACCGGAAGATTCAACTGGCGCACCGAGGGGCCGCCGGGCAGATCGTTGACTGCGTGCGCCGCGCCGCTGAAAGCCGCGCCGGCCGCCAGCATCGCCGGCATGAACTTATTGCGCCAAATGCTCTTCATCGTGTTCACGTTTCTTCAAATTTTCAACAAACCCAACCGTGCGGCACCGCGCGAGCCCCCTCAGGCGCCGCGCAACGCCATCCGAATCTCGCGCGCCAGTGCGGCCCTCAACTCCGGCCGTACATAGCGCCCCACCCTGACCGACCGGCCCTGGCCCGACAACTCGATCAGCGATCGGTCGCCGGTCTGCGGCTCGATCCGCACCCGGTGCGGAAGAAATTCCGTGCGCTCGTAGCTCCCGCCGTTCTCGAGTTCGACCACGAGCCGGCCCGCCTGCAGCATGATCCTCTCGCCATCGGTCGCATGCCGGGCGTAGGCCATGAACGCGAACCCCACGGCAGCCAGTTCGAGCCAGGCGAACGGCAACACGAGCGGCGCGCCGTGCATCCAGAAGACCGTCCCGATACCGAGCGATACCACGCACAGTGAAGCGTAGAGCCAGCCGAGCTGGCTCGGCGTCACCGAGCAGTTCCGCTTCAGGAACCAGTGGATGTTCTGGCCTGAAACAGTGGCAAATCGAAACACGGAATTCGACACGGGCGAGTTCAGCAAATCGGTAAGTCGGCGCCCGCCAGTTCCCTTGTCTTCCACGGGTTCCGACGGACCTCGATCGCGGGCATGTGCCCACGAGTTTCACGCAACGGCGGATTGTAGCGGGTAGATACCAGCGGCCGTGTACCGAATGCGGCACGCGCGGGCCGCGCGACAACGGTCTTCAGTGGGCGGGCGGGCGTCCGCGCTGCAGCATCTCGCGCATCTCGCGCAACGAGACCGCGCTCTCGGCCGACAGCGAGACCCGCGGGGTCGGCTTGAAGGCATGGCCATAGATGATCTCGAAGGTCAGCGCGATGCGCCCGTCGCCGCCCTCGGCCGGCGCGAGTTCGGGCAGCGCCTTGTGCAGCGCCGCCTGCCAGGCCCGGCCGCGCAGGGCCGGGAAACGCGCCGGATGCAGGTTGCGCCCGAGCGTGCGCAGCTCGGCCAGCGCGGCCTCGGGCGTGGCCCAGGTCAGCACGATGCGCTCCATGTCCATCACCGGCTCGGCGAAGCCGGCATGGACCAGCATGTCGCCCCAGTCGTGCATGTCGGTGAACTCGTGGCTCGCGGCCGGCCAGCCCAGGCGCGCATGCAGCGCGCGCAGCTCGCGCAGGGTGTCGGGGCCGAAGCACGAGAACATCAGGAAGCCGTCGGTGGCGACCTGCCGGTGCCAGTGCGCGATCAGCGCCTCGGGGTCGGCCGCCATGTGCAGCGCCATGTTGGCCCAGAGCAGGTCGACGCCCTCCTCGGGCAGTCCGTCGAAGCGCAGCTTGCCGCCCTGCCAGCGGCGCGCGCTCCACCAGGGCGCGGCGAGCGCGGCCGAGGTCGCGGCGGCCAGCGCCGGCTCGGGTTCGATCACGAAGGCCTCGGCATCGCGGTAGCGGCGCGCCAGCAGCTCGTGTGCCTCGAGGCCGCCGCGCAGCGGCGCCCAGTCGGCCCAGTGGCGCGGCTTGGCCTTGATCCATTGCAGGCGATCTTCCATGCGCCGCCCGATCTCCTCGTGCAGCCAGGGCGAGCCGTCGGCGGGCGCCAGCCGGCGCCAGCGGGCGGCCGCCGCGGCATCGATGGTCGGCGGTCGGCGTTGGGGGTCGGTAGGCATGGGGGCGTGAGTATATTGAGCCCATGCTCAGCCGTTGGACCGCGCGCCCTTTGACCTCGCTGTTGGCACGGCTGCCCAGCCAGTGCGCGCTGTGCCGCGACTGGCCGTCGCGCCCGGTGTGCGAGCCCTGCGCCGCACGCTTCGCCGCCAGCGCGCCGCGCTGCCAGACCTGCGCGCTGCCGTTGCCCGCGGGCGTGGCGCGCTGCGGCGACTGCGTCGTGCACCCGCCGCCGCTCGATGCCTGCCTCGCGGCCTGCGACTACGCCTGGCCGTGGCCGGACTGCGTCGCCGACTTCAAGTTCCACGGCGACACCGGCTGGGCCGGCCCGCTGGCGCAACTGCTGCGCGCCATTCCGTCGGCGGCGGCGCTGCTCGATGCCTGCGACTGCGTGCTGCCGATGCCGCTCGCGCCGGGCCGGCTGCGCGAGCGCGGCTTCAACCAGGCGCTGGAACTCGCGCGCCGGCTCGCGCCTGCCAAGACCGATGCCGCGCTGCTGCTGCGCACGCGCGAGACGCCGGCCCAGCGCGGTCTCTCGCGCGCCGAGCGCATGCGCAACCTCCAGGGCGCCTTCGCGGTCGAGCCATTGCGCGCCGATGCACTGGCCGGCCGGCGCGTGGTGCTGGTCGACGACGTGATGACCACCGGCGCCTCGCTGTTCAGCGCGGCCCAGGTGCTGCGGCGCGCGGGCGCGGCGCATGTCGCGGGCCTCGTGCTGGCGCGCACCGACAGGCCGCACTGAGCGTGGCGACAATCGGGGCCATGTTCCATATCGTCCTGGTCCACCCCGAGATTCCGCCGAACACCGGCAACGTGATCCGCCTGGCCGCCAACACCGGCTGCACCCTGCACCTGGTCGAGCCGCTGGGCTTCTCGATGGACGACAAGCTGCTGCGCCGCGCCGGCCTCGATTACCACGAGTACGCCGAGGTGCGCCGCCATGCGAGCTGGCAGGCGCTGCTCGACAGCGAGCGGCCGGCGCCCGATCGCCTGTTCGCGCTCACCACGCGCGGCACCCGCGCCGTGCACGACGTCCGCTTCGCGCCCGGCGACTGGCTGGTGTTCGGCTCCGAGACCAGCGGCCTGCCGCCCGCGATCCGCGAGAGCTTCGATCCCGCGCAGTGGCTGCGGCTGCCGATGCGCGAGGGCCAGCGCAGCCTGAACCTGTCGAACGCGGTGGCGGTGACGGTGTTCGAGGCCTGGCGGCAAAACGGATTCAAATGAGGCATCGCGACCCCTCGCGCAATGGGGTCGCATCCGAACGGCGGAACGCCCCGTATGGAAAGCATGCCGGCTCGATGCATTCCGGCATGCCGATCCACCCACGCTCCACACGGGGCACGAGGAGTTCCACCATGCAAGCCAAGTCCATCGCCTTCGCCGCCCTCGCCACCCTGGTCCTGAGCCACGGTGCCCAGGCCTTCCAGGGCGAACAGAATCCGCTGCCCGCGGCACCGTTCCAGTCGACGCTGTCGCGCGCCGACGTGCAGGCCCAGGCCCGGCAGCCGCTGCGCATCACCAATGGCGGCACCGGCGTGGCCCGCCCCACCGACGGCATGACCGACCGCGCCGCGGTGCGCGCGAGCGCGGTGGGCATCACGCGCCAGGGCGCGGCCGCCTATGGCGAGATCAGCGACCGCCGCATGTAAGAAAAGGAAGGGCCGCGCGCCGCCTCAGCGGTAGCGGCGCACCACCGACTCGGCCACGCAGGCGGGCTTGGCCGCGCCTTCGAGCTCGATGGTGGTTTCCCAGGTCATCTGGATGCCGTCGTCGGCAATGGGCTCGGCGGTCAGCAGCTTCATGCGCGCGCGCAGCCGCTTGCCCACCGGCACGGGCGACATGAAGCGCACCCGGTTCAGGCCGTAGTTCACGCCCATGCGCGACTCCACCACGTCGAGCGCGGTCTCGTAGAAGCGCGGCAGCAGCGACAGGGTGAGAAAACCGTGGGCGATCGGCCCGCCGAACGGACCCGCCTTCGCGCGCTCGAGGTCGACGTGGATCCACTGGTGGTCGCCGGTCGCCTCGGCGAACTGGTTGACCTGCTCCTGGGTGATGGTGATCCAGTCGCTCACTGCGACTTCCTGGCCGACACAGGCGGCCAGATCCTGAAGGGTCTGGAAGGTCTTCTTGGTCATGCGCCGCACTCTAGCGGCAAGGCCGCGGCCGCGGGTGTCGGCACGGCGACAAGCGGGCTCAGGGAATACCTGGGGCGCAGCCAGGCGCGACGACTCGGCGGCGGCTCAGCTCTCGAGCCATTCGCAGATCGGCTGCCACTGCTCGAGGTCGCGCTGCACCCGGCCCGGCGCGATGTCGAACACGGTGAGTCCGCGCGCCGCGAGCTGCACGTAGTTCTGCGTGTCGCGCAGTTCGCCGACCACCGGCACGCCCAGTCCCGCGATGAATTCGTTGAGCCGGTCGGCCGCCAGCGTGCGGGCGTTGACGCGCATGCCGACCAGGCCGATCTGCGTCTTCTCGGCGCGGCGCTGCTCGAGCAGCCGATCGATGAATTCGCGCGTGGCGTAGATGTCGAAGATGCTCGGCTGCAGCGGCACGATGAGCTTGTCGGCCAGCCCGATCACGTCCTTGAAGCGCCAGCCGTGCAGGCCGGCCGGGGTGTCGAGCACCGCGTGGGTGGTGCCGCGCGGCGGGCGCACCACGCTGTTGTCCTCGGTGGCCTCCCAGGTCGAGATCGGCCGCGCCTGCGGCGGGCGCAGGCCGAGCCAGAGCCGGGAGGACTGCTGGCGATCCACGTCGCCGAGCATCACGGCGTGGCCGCGGCTTGCAAAGTAGCCCGCGATGTTCGTCGCGAGCGTGGATTTGCCAACGCCACCCTTGGGATTGGCGACCAGAACCACCGGCATGGAAATCTCCTCCAGAAGGGACAGTCCGCCATGGTAGTGGCTGGCGCCCAAAATCCCGGGACTGCGCTATGTTCGCGGGATGACGACAACAACATCCACGGGAACCCCTGAAGGCGGAGGCACCTACGTGCTCGCCGCCCATCCGCACTGGCGCGATTCGCGCGTGAACCACCGGCTGCTGGCCGCGGCGCGCGCGGTGCCGGGCGTCGATGTCAACGACCTCTACGGCACCTATCCTGACTACGCGATCGACGTCGAGGCCGAGCAGCGGCGCCTCGAACGCGCCCAGTTGGTGGTGCTGCTGCATCCGATCCAGTGGTACTCGATGCCGGCGCTGCAGAAGCTCTGGGTCGACGAGGTGCTGGCCTACGGCTGGGCCTATGGCCCGGAAGGCATCGCGCTGCAGGGCAAGGACCTGTGGCTGGTCGCCACCACCGGCAGCCCCGAGAGCAGCTACCACCCGCAGGGCTACCACCGCTATTTCTTCGACGCCTTCCTGCCGCCCTACGAGCAGACCGCCGCGCTGTGCGGCATGCGCTTCCTGCCGCCGCTGATCTTCCACGGCGCGCGCAGCGCCCCCGAGGCCGAAGTGGCCGCGCACGTGGAGGTCTTCGCCCAGCGCCTGGGCAGCTACCCTGACTGGTCCGAGATGGACGAGATCGACGCCTGCGTGGCCTGCCCGGTGCCCGAGAGCGACCGACCGGCCGAATCGGACGACATCGGCAAGGTGGTCGAGCGGGTGTTCCAGACCACCATGCGCCGCGGGCTGGCCGCGACGACCGACGGGAGCGCCTGAATGGAGCACGCGCCCGCCTGGCTGACCAACAGCCTGATCTACCTGAGCGCCGCCGTGCTGGTGGTGCCGCTGTCCAAGGCCCTGGGCCTCGGTTCCATCATCGGCTACCTGGTGGCCGGCATCGCCATCGGCCCCTGGGGGCTGGGACTGGTGTCGCGCGTGGAGGACGTGCTGCATTTCGCCGAATTCGGCGTGGTGCTGATGCTGTTCCTGGTCGGCCTCGAGCTCGAGCCCAAGCGGCTGTGGAACCTGCGCCGGCCGATCTTCGGCTGGGGCACGGCCCAGGTGCTCAGTTGCGCCGCCGTGCTGTTCGCCATCGGCTGCGCGGTCGGCGCGCCCTGGCGCGTGTCGCTGGTGGCGGCGCTGGGGCTGGCGCTGTCCTCGACCGCGATCGCGCTGCAGGTGTTCGGCGAACGCAACCTGCTGCGCACGCCGAGCGGACAGGCCGGCTTCTCGATCCTGCTGTTCCAGGACGTGGCGGCGATCCCGATCCTCGCCATCCTGCCGCTGCTGGCCGGCGCCACCGCGGCCGAGCAGTCGATGAGCGGCCTCGACCGCCTGCTCGAGGGCCTGAAGATCTTCGGCGTGATCGGCGGCATCGTGCTCGGCGGCCGGCTCGCGCTGCGCCCGATCCTGCGCTGGATCGCGCGCAGCGACACGCCCGAGATCTTCACCGCCGCCGCGCTGCTGCTGGTGGTGGCGATCGCGGCGCTGATGCAGTTCGTCGGCCTGTCGATGGCGCTGGGCGCCTTCCTCGCGGGCGTGCTGCTGGCCGAGAGCGAATACCGGCGCGAGCTCGAGACCGACATCGAGCCCTTCAAGGGCCTGTTGCTCGGCCTGTTCTTCATCGCCGTGGGCATGACGATCGACTTCGGCGTGCTGTTCGCGAGCCCCTGGATCATGGCGATGCTGGTGGTCGGCTTCATGGCCATCAAGCTGGCGGTGATCTATGCGCTGGCCAAGGCGATGGGGCTGGCCTACCAGGAGCGTCCCGTGTTCACCCTGCTGCTGGCGCAGGGCGGCGAGTTCGCCTTCGTGGTGTTCCAGTCGGCCGGGCCCGACGTGCTGCCGCCGCAGATCACCTCGCTGCTGATCGGCGCGGTCGCGCTGTCGATGCTGCTGTCGCCGCTGCTGCTGGTGCTGATCGACCGCTATCTGCTGCCGCGCTACAGCAACATCGGCGGGCCGCAGCTCGAGGAGATCTCGGAGCAGCAGGACGCCAAAGTGCTGATCTGCGGCTTCGGCCGCTACGGCCAGATCGTGGGCCGCATGCTGATGTCGCAGGGGCTGCGCGTGACGGTGCTCGACCACGATGCCGACAACGTCGAGGGCCTGCGCGAATTCGGCTTCCGGGTGTTCTACGGCGACGCCACGCGCCTCGACCTGCTGCGCACCGCGGGCGCCGGCACGGCCAAGGCGGTGGTAGTGGCGGTCGACGACATCGAGCAGTCGCTCGAGATCGTCGACCTGTTCCGCGAGAACTTCCCGCAGGCGCAGATCATCGCGCGCGCACGCAATGTGAGCCACCTGTTCCAGCTGCGCGACCGCGGCGTGACACTGGTCGAGCGCGAGGTCTTCGAATCGTCGCTGCGCAGCGCGCGCTCGGTGCTCGAGGTGCTCGGCTGGCCCGCGCACGAGGCGCGCGAATCGAGCATGCGTTTCCGCGAGCGCAACCTCAAGCTCACCGACGACATCTACCCGCACTACAAGGACCGCGCCAAGCTGATCGCGGTCAACAAGGCGGGCCGCCAGCAGTTCGAGGAACAGATGGCGCGCGAGCGCGAGGAGCGCAAGCGGCGCGCCGGGCGCGACTGGGACCGGCAGGAAGAGGACGAGGAGCGGGTGCCTTAGACCGGCACCGTCAGATAGACGCCTTCGCGCCCCACCAGCGCCGCGCGCGTGGGCATGAAGACCGTGCAGCCGTCGCAGGGCGAACGGATCTCCTGCCCCGCGTCGACCGCGATCAGCTCGCCGCGGTCGAAGGTCTCGAAGCCCAGCAGCGGCCGCACGAAGGCGAAGGTCTCGGTCTTCACCATGTGAACCTCGAGCAGGCGGAAGCGGCGCGCGGGCGCGGCGGGCGCCTGCGCGGCCACCGGATCGACCAGCCCGAGCTGCGCGAGAAAACGCTGCGTCACGTCGACCGCGAGCTCGGCCGCCGAGCGGCTGAAGTGCTGGCCGCACTCCACCACGACGGCTGCGCCATTTCCCTCGACTTCACCGTGGCGGCCGTAGCCGATCACGCCAGTGCCGGGCGCCGCGCCCGCGGGCATCACCAGATGCACCAGCGGCGCGCCCACGGCCAGCGCCAGCCGGGCATTGCGCTCGAGCTCCGGATAGACCCAGAAGGGCTGCACCGGCGCGCGCGTCGAATGGATGTCGAGCACGCAGTCGGCCGCGTCGAGCACCGGCCGCAGCTCGCGCGCGCGGCGCAGCTCGGGGCTTTGCTCGTTGCCGTCGAGCAGCGCGGGCGTCCAGATGCGGTTGAGGTTGTGCACCAGCTGGCGGTTCTCGTAGGGCCGCTCGATGTCGAAGGCCTCGTAGGCCTCGACGTTGGCGAAGCTCACGGTCAGCGTGCCGATCTTCGGGCGCACGCCGCGGTCGAGCAGGTCGGTGGCCGCCACCATGCCGCAGATCTCGTTGCCGTGCGTCAGCGCATTGACCAGCACATGCGGCCCGGGCCGGCCCGATTCGAACCGATGCACGTAGTCGATGCCGGTATTGCCCGCGCGGTAGGCCGAGAGGTCGCGCGGCAGCACCTCGAGCGGCGCGATGTCGGGGGTGAACGAGGAGGTGGTCATTCGCCGCGGATCCCCGCGCGCTTCACCATCTCGCCGTACAGCGCGAGGCGCTCCGACATCATGGCCGTGAACTGCGCGGGCGACTGCTGCTCGGGCGTGAGCGAACCGCGCGACTCCAGCGCCTCGACCATGGACGGCTGGTCGGCCACCGAGCGCACGGCCTTGTGCAAGGTGGCGATCACGTCGCCCGGCGTCTTCGCGGGCGCGGCCAGGCCGATCCACGAGGTGGTGTTGAGCACCGGGTAGCCGAGCTCCGCGAAGGTCGGCACGTCGGGCAGCGCCGCGACGCGCGCCGGCGCGGCCACCGCGAGCGCGCGCAGCTTGCCGGCCTGGATGTGCGGCAGGAAGGGCGCGAGGTTGTCGAGGCCGAACTGCACCTCGTTCGAGATCAGCGCCGTGACCAGCGGCCCGCCGCCGCGGTAGGGCACGTGCGTGGCATTGAGCTGCAGCTGCGACTTCAGGAGTTCGACGTTGAGCTGGCCCATGCTGCCCGGTCCGGCGCTGCAGAAATTGAGCTCGCCGGGGTGGGCTTTCACGAGCGCGACGAATTCCTTGAAGTTCTTCGCTGGCACGGCCGGGTTCACCAGCAGCACGTTGATCGAGCGCGCGAGCTGGCTGATGGAGGCGAAGTCCTTGATCGGGTCGTAGCCGGGGTTGGCCTGCGTGAGCGGATTCGCGAGGTGCGAGCTCTGCGACGAGACCACCAGCGTGTAGCCGTCGGGCTTGGCGCGCGCCACCTGCGCGCTGGCGATCGAGCCGCCCGCGCCGCCGCGGTTGTCGATCACCACCGGCGCGCCCAGCGCCTTGGCGAGCGGATCGGCATAGAGCCGCGCGATCAGGTCCACCGAGCCGCCGGCCGGGAACGGCACCACCAGCGTGACCGGCCGCGACGGATAGGCCTGCGCATGTGCCGCCAGCGGCAGCGCGGCCGCGAGGCCCGCGCCCAGGAAGGTGCGGCGGCGCAGCGCGGGAGCGGAAAGGGGGAAGGTCATGGGGACGTCCTGGAATCGGAAGGGTGGAGCTTGAAATGTGCGCGCATTCTTGCAAGGTCGTCATATTTTTGCAATAACCATTGCAGAATCGAAGCCCATCGCGATCCCCGCGAAGGCAGAATGCCCGGCGACCATGAACCTCAACCAACGCATCTCGGGCTATGGCCGCAAGCTCACCAAGAGCGAGCAGCGCCTGATCGAGGAACTGCAGACGCGCTATCCCCAGGGCCTGCTCGAATCTGCAACGAGCCTTGCAAAGAAGGTGGGCACCAGCGCTTCGACCGTGGTGCGGCTGCTCGCCAAGCTCGGCTATCCCAGCTATGCGGAAGCGCAGCTCGAGGCCCGCTCCGAGGTCACGGCGCGGCTGGCCTCGCCCGCCACGCGCGCCGATGCCGTGATCGTCGACGACGCCTCGGTGCGCACCTGCCTGGCCAACGCGCTGCTGCACGACCAGCACAACCTGAGCTCGACCTTCGCGGCCATCGATCCCCTGGCCTTCGAGGCCGCCGTGCGGCTGCTGGTGCAGCGCAAGGCGCGCGTGCATGTGCTGGGCCACCGGCATGCGGCCGCCATCGCGGGCCACCTGGCGCTGCACCTGAACCTGTGCCTGCCCGAAGTGCGGCCGCTGGCCGGCACGGCGGCGCTGCCGCTCGAGGACCAGCTGCTGTGGATCGGCGAGAACGACGTGCTGCTGGCCGTCACCTTCCGACGCCACTCGCTGGCCACCGCGCGCGCGGCGGCCTACTTCCGCGAACGCGGCGCGAAGGTGATCGTGATCACCGACAGCCCCTCGGCGGCCGCGGCCGCCTCGGCCGACCACCTGATGCTGGTGCGCACCTCGAGCGCCTCGCCCTTCGATTCCTACACGGCCGCCTTCTCGCTCGGCAATGCGCTGGTCACCGCGGTCGTGCAGCGGCGCAAGAAGGAGCTGGGCGCCGCGCTCGAACGCGGCGACGCCCTGTGGGAGCAGCACTGGAACGACGCCGCCACGCCGGCGGGCCGTGCGCGCAAGCCGGACTGATCAGGCCGCGGCTGAAGTCTCGAGCCGCAGCAGCCGCACCGCGTTGCCCTTCAGGATGCCGGGCATCACCTCGGGCTTGAAGCCCGCGACCTCGAAGTCCTTCATCCAGCGCTCGGGCGTGATCAGCGGATAGTCGCTGCCGAACAGCACGCGGTCCTTCAGCAGCGTATTGGCGTACTGCACCAGCTGCTTCGGAAAGTACTTGGGGCTCCAGCCCGACAGGTCGATCCAGACGTTGGGCTTGTGCGTGGCCACGCTCAGCGCCTCGTCCTGCCAGGGGAAGCTGGGGTGGGCCATCACGATCTGCATGTCGGGGAAGGCTATCGCCACGTCGTCCAGGTGCATCGGGTTGCTGTACTCGAGCCGCAGGCCGCCGCCGCAGCGCATGCCCGAGCCGATGCCGCTGTGGCCGGTGTGGAAGATCGCGGGCATGCCGTACTCGGCCACCACCTCGTAGATCGGCCAGGCCATGCGGTCGTAGGGATGGAAGGCCTGCACCGTCGGGTGGAACTTGAAGCCCTTGACGCCGTGCTCCTCGATCAGCCGCCGCGCCTCGCGCGCGCCCATCTTTCCCTTGTGCGGATCGATGCTCGCGAAGGCGATCATCATGTCGGCGTTCTTCTGCGCCGCCTCGGCGATCTCCTCGTTCGGGATGCGCCGCCGGCCCATGTTCGACTCGGCGTCGACCATGAACATCACCAGCCCCAGCTTGCGCTCGCGGTAGTAGGCCACCGTCTCCTCGATCGTCGGGCGGCGGTTCGAGCCGAAGTACTTGTCGGCCGCGCGGTCGTACTCCTCGCCGTAGTTGTCGAACGGGTTCCAGCAGCTCACCTCGGCATGGGTGTGGATATCGATCGCGATCAGGTTCTGGTGGTCCACTTCATCGTCTCCTTTACGGGAAAGTCCCTAGTCCATGGCAGTATCGAATGCCTTGAATTGATTATTTCACATAACCATAATCCGCTTCAACACCGAACGCAACATGACCTCTTCCGACCTTCACATCGACCTGCGCGACGACGTCGCCATCATTCGCCTGACGCGCGGCGCCAAGCGCAACGCGCTGTCGGACGGCCTGATCCTCGCGCTGCGCGACGCCTTCCAGAACCTGCCCGCCAGCGTGGGCGCGGCCGTGATCGATGGCGAGGGCCCGCACTTCTGCGCCGGCCTCGACCTGAGCGAACTCAAGGAGCGCGACGCGGGCCAGGGCCTCGCCCATTCGCGCCTGTGGCATGCCGCGCTGGAGTGCATCGAGAAGGGCCCGGTGCCGGTGATCGCCGCGCTGCACGGCGCGGTGGTCGGCGGCGGGCTCGAACTCGCGAGCGCCTGCCACATCCGCGTGGCCGACCGCAGCACCTTCTATGCGCTGCCCGAGGGCTCGCGCGGCATCTTCGTGGGCGGCGGCGGCTCGGTGCGCATCCCCAAGCTGATCGGCGTGGCGCGCATGACCGACATGATGATGACCGGCCGCGTCTACAACGCCGAGGACGGCGAGCGCGCCAACTTCGCGCAGTACCTGGTCGACGAGGGCACGGCCTTCGACAAGGCCTTCGAGCTCGCCAAGCGCGTGGCCACCAACGCGCCGCTCACCAACTACGCGCTGATGCATGCGCTGCCGCGCATCGCCGAGCAGCCGGCCGACCACGGCTTCTTCACCGAGGCGCTGATGTCCGGCATCGTGCAGGCCGCGCCCGAGGCGAAGCAGCGCGTGCGCGACTTCCTCGAAGGCCGCGGCGCCAAGGTCAGCAAGGGCTGAGGCCCTTCCTTCATTCATTCACCGATCCACTCACGCACGGGCGACCCGATGACGGCCATCCAATACCGACCGCTCGCCTTCGGCGTCACGCGCGCGCTGCTGCGCGACGGCGCGCCCGGCACCCAGTACCTGCGCGCGGAAACGCCGCTGCGCCCCTACCGCGAGCGCATGACCGACCGGCTGCACCACTGGGCCGAGGCGGCGCCCGAGCGCACCTTCATCGCGCGCCGCGCGCGGCTGCCCGATGGCGGCACCGGCGACTGGCTGCGCGTGAGCTATGCCGAGGCGCTGCACAAGGCGCGCGCGATCGGCCAGGCCCTGCTCGCGCGCGGCCTCGATGCCGAGCGCCCGGTGGCGATCCTCAGCGAGAACGGCATCGAGCACGCGCTGCTCGCGCTCGGCTGCCTCTACGCGGGCGTGCCCTACTGCCCGGTCTCGCCGCCCTACTCGCTCGTGAGCCAGGACTTCGACAAGCTGCGCCACGTGCTGGCCACGCTCACGCCGGGCCTGGTGTTCGCGGCCGACGCCGCGCGCTATGCCCGCGCCATCGAGGCCACGCTGCCGGCCGACGCCGGCGTCGAGATCGTGCTGGCCGAAGGCGAGCTGCCCGGCCGCGCCACCAGCTCCTTCGACGCGCTCGCGGCGACGCTGCCCACGCCCGCCATCGACGCCGCGATGCAAGCCACCGGCCCCGACACCATCACCAAGTTCCTGTTCACCTCGGGCTCGACCAAGATGCCCAAGGCGGTGGTCAACACGCACCGCATGTGGTGCGCCAACCAGCAGCAGCTGCGCCAGTCGATCCCGGCGCTGGGCGACGAGCCGCCGGTGCTGGTCGACTGGCTGCCGTGGAACCACACCTTCGGCGGCAACCACAACGTGGGCATCGTGCTCGACAACGGCGGCACGCTCTACATCGACGAGGGCAAGCCCACCGCCACCGGCATGGCCGAGACGCTGCGCAACCTGCGCGAGATCGCGCCCACCATCTACTTCAACGTGCCGACCGGCTTCGAGGCGATCGCGCAGGCGATGGAGACCGACCCGGTGCTGCGGCGCAACCTGCTGTCGCGCGTGAAGATGTTCTTCTACTCGGGCGCGGCGCTGTCGCAGCCGGTCTGGGACAGCCTGCACCGCACGCAGGAGGCCGAGGTCGGCGAGCGCATCGTGATGGGCACCGGCCTGGGCATGACCGAGTCGGGCCCGTTCGCGCTCTACGTGACCGGCCCCGACGTGAAGTCGGGCGACGTCGGCCTGCCCGCCGCGGGCATCGAGCTCAAGCTGATCGAGGTCGACGGCAAGACCGAGGTGCGCTATCGCGGCCCCAACATCACGCCCGGCTACTGGCGCGCGCCCGAGGCCACGGCCGAGGCCTTCGACGAGGAAGGCTTCTTCTCGACCGGCGACGCGGTCAAATGGATCGACGACGCCGACATCCACCGCGGCCTGCGCTTCGACGGCCGCATCGCCGAGGACTTCAAGCTCGCCACCGGCACCTTCGTGAGCGTGGGCCCGCTGCGCGCGAAGATCGCCACGGCCGGCTCGCCCTATGTGCAGGACGCGGTGCTGACCGGCATCAACCTCAAGGAGGTCGGCGCGCTGGTCTTCCCTACGCAGAAGGTGCGCCAGCTCGCGGGCCTCGATGCCGGCGCGAGCATGCGGCAGGTGCTCGAGAGCGCGCCGGTGCAGGCGCACTTCCAGCAGGTGCTCGACCAGCTCGCGACCGCGAGCACCGGCAGCGCCAACCGCATCGCGCGGCTGCACCTGATGAGCGAGCCGCCCTCGATCGACAAGGGCGAGGTCACCGACAAGGGATCGATCAACCAGCGCGCCGTGCTCAAGCACCGCGCCGCGCTGGTCGAGGCGCTGCACGACGGCACGCTGCCCTTCACCCTGCGGCCGCGCTGACGCTTTTCCCCCCTCTTTGGAGACGAACCCATGAAGATCGAAGGGCAGGCCGCGCTCGTGACCGGCGGCGCATCGGGCCTCGGCGAGGCCACCGCGCGCGAACTCGCGCGCCTGGGCGCGAAGGTGGCGCTGCTCGACCGCAATGCCGAACTGGCCGCCAAGGTCGCGGCAGAAATCGGCGGCATCGCCTGCGCCTGCGACATCACCGATGCCGCGAGCGTGAGCGCCGCGCTCGACCGGGCCGAGGCCGCGCACGGCCCGGCGCGCATCCTGATGAACGTGGCCGGCATCGGCAGCGCGAAGCGCATCGTGGGCAAGGACGGCAACCCGGCGCCGCTCGAGGACTTCGTGCGCGTGGTCAACGTCAACCTGATCGGCAGCTACAACATGGCGCGCCTGTTCGCCGCGCGCTGCGCGAAGCTCGATGCACTCGCCAACGGCGAGAAGGGCGTGATGCTGTTCACCGCCTCGGTCGCGGCCTTCGACGGCCAGGTCGGCCAGCAGGCCTACAGCGCCTCGAAGGGCGGGCTGGTCGGCATGACCCTGCCGATGGCGCGCGACCTCGCGCAGCACGCGATCCGCGTGTGCACCGTCGCGCCCGGGCTGTTCGCCACGCCGCTGCTGCTCGAGCTGCCCGAGCCGGTGCAGCAGTCGCTCGCGGCCTCGATCCCGTTCCCGCCGCGGCTGGGCCAGCCCTCGGAATTCGCCGAGCTGGCCTGCCACGTCGTGACCAACGGCCACCTCAACGGCGAGGTGATCCGACTCGACGGCGCGCTGCGCATGGCGCCGCGATAGATCCAGCACCACCAACCGGAGACAAGACCATGACCAACCGACGTCAGTTCGTGACGGCGCTCGGCGGCGCAGCCGCGCTCGGCGCCCTGCAGCATCCCCTGGCCGCGCTGGCCGAGATCGTCGCCCAGCAGGTGAAGATCTACTACGGCTTCCCGGCCGGCAGCGCGGGCGACAGCGTGGCGCGCCGCGTGGCCGACAAGCTCGGCGGCACCGACTTCACCAAGCTCAATCCCGTGGTCGAGAACAAGCCCGGCGCGGGCGGGCGCATCGCGCTCGACTCGCTCAAGAGCGCGCCGGCCGACGGCTCGGTGCTCGCGCTCTCGCAGGCCTCGGCGCTGTCGACCTATCCCTACATCTACAGCAAGCTGAGCTACGGCCTGGCCGACTTCGCGCCGGTCTCGATCGGCGCGGTGATGACGCACGGCCTGGCGGTCGGCCCGATGGTGCCGGCCAGCGTGAAGACGCTGAAGGACTACGTGGCCTGGGCCAAGGCCAACCCGGGCCAGGCCAGCTACGGCTCGCCGGGCGCGGGCTCCACGCCGCACTTCCTGGGCGCGCTGCTGGGCCTCAACAGCGGCGCCGACCTGCGCCACGTGCCCTACCGCGGCTCGCTGCCGGCGGTCAACGACGTGGTGGGCGGCCAGATCGCCTCGAGCCTCACGCCCAGCGGCGACTACCTGCCCTTCGTCAAGGCCAGCAAGCTGCGCGTGCTCGCCACCTCGGGCGCCCAGCGCGCCGCCTACCTGCCCGAGGTGCCGACCTTCGCCGAGCAGGGCTTCCCCGAGCTGGTGGCCGACGAGTGGTTCGGCTTCTTCGCGCCCGCCAAGACCCCCGCGCCGGTGATCGCCGCCGCGAGCGGCGCGATCCAGGCCGCGCTCAAGGACAAGGCCGTGGCCGACGGCCTGCTGTCGGTGGGCCTGCTCGCGCAGGGCTCCACGCCCGAGGAGATGCGCCGTTCGCTGCAGTCCGAGTACGAGCGCTGGGGCCCGCTGGTCAAGAAGATCGGCTTCACGGCCGAGTCCTGAGCCGATGGATTACCGGCCGCGCCCCGCGGACGTTCGCTTCCTGCTCGAGGCGGTGCTAGACGCGCCCGCGCGGCTGCGCGCGCTCGCGCCCTTCGCCGAGGTCGACGATGCGCTGCATGCGCAGGTGCTCGAGCAAGCGGCCCGCTTCGTCGGCAGCGCGGTCGCGCCGCTGAACCGCGTCGGCGACGCGCAGGGTTGCCGTTTCGCCTCGGGCGAGGTGCGCACGCCGCCGGGCTTTCGCGAGGCCTACCGGGCCTTCGTCGATGGCGGCTGGCCCGCGCTCTCGGCCGCGCCCGAGGATGGCGGCCAGGGCCTGCCGGCCGTGCTCGAGGCGGTGCTCTACGAATGGCTCGCGGCCGCGAACCACGGCCTGACCATGGCGCCGGGCCTGCTGCACGGTGCCTACGCCTGCCTGCGGCACCACGGCAGCGAGGAGCTCAAGGCGCGCTACCTGCCGAAGATCGCGAGCGGCGAATGGCTCGCCACCATGTGCCTGACCGAGGCCCACGCGGGCAGCGACCTGGGCCAGGTGCGCACGCGCGCCGAGCCCCGGTCCGACGGCAGCCTGCGCGTGAGCGGCGGCAAGATCTTCATCTCGGGCGGCGAGCACGACCTCACGCCGAACATCGTGCACCTCGTGCTGTGCCGGCTGCCCGATGCGCCGGCCGGCCCCAGGGGGCTGTCGCTGGCGCTGGTGCCCAAGTGGCTGCCCGGGGGTGAGCGCAACGCGGTGCACTGCGAGCGCATCGAGGAGAAGATGGGCCTGCATGGCAGTCCCACCTGCGCGATGCGCTTCGAGGACGCCACCGGCTGGCTGGTCGGCGAGGCCGGCCGCGGCCTGGCCGCGATGTTCGTGATGATGAATTCGGCGCGGCTGCATGTCGCGCTGCAGGGCATCGGCCTGCTCGATGCCGCCTGGCAGAAGGCCGAGGCCTACGCGGGCGAGCGCCGCCAGATGCGCGCGCCCGGCCCGGTGCCGGCGAGCCGCGGCGGCGAGAGCGCCGACCTGATCGCCGAGCATCCCGCGCTGCGCCGCATCCTCGACACCCAGCGTGCCTGGATCGACGGCGCGCGCGCCATCGCCTACCGCAGCGCGCTGATGCTCGACATCGCGGAACGCCGATCCCAAGGCGCGCGAGCGCGCGCAGCGCTGGTGCGCGATCGTCACGCCGGTGCTCAAGGCCGCCTGCACGCAGCAGGCCTTCCACGGCGCGAGCGACTGCCTGCAGGTGTTCGGCGGCCACGGCTACGTGCGCGAGTGGGGCATCGAGCAGACCGTGCGCGATGCGCGCGTGACCATGATCTACGAGGGCACCAACGAGATCCAGGCCATCGACCTGCTGGTGCGCAAGGTGCTGCCCGACCACGGCGCCGCGATGTCGGCCGTGCTGCTCGAGCTGCGCGACACGCTCGATGCCTCGCGCGAGGCCGAGGCCGACGTGCAGCGCCGGCTGGCCCAGCTGCGCTACCTCGGCACCACGGTGGCGATGGCCGCGCAGGCCGATCCGGTGCTGCCGCACGAGGTGGCCGACGACTACCTGCGCGCCACGATGCTCGTGCTGCTGGCCTGGGCCTGGGCGCGCATCGAGGCCGCGGCGCCGCTGGATGCCGGCCGTGCGCGCGTGGCCGCGGCCTTTCGGCGCTGGGTGCTGCCCGAGTTCGAGATGCGGCTGGCGATGGTCAAGCGCTCCTGCGAGCCGGTGGCGCTGACCCATGCGGCTGTCGCCAGGTCGCCATCGGGCTAGCGCCGCGGGCGCCCGCTCGCGGTTACGCTAGCGCCATGCCCAGCTCTCCGAAATCCGCCATCCCCAAGAGCGACACGGCCGCCGCGCCGCTCGGCCGGACGGACCGCCTCGACGCGCATGTGCTCGAGACCCTGGTCGGCTACAACGCGCGCCGCGCCTGGCTGGTGGTGAGCGCGCTGTTCGCCAGGCGCATGGCGGCCTTCAAGCTCAAGCAGATCGACTTCTCGGTGTTGTCGCTGCTGGCGCACAACCCGGGCGCCACCTCGCGCCAGATCTGCAGCACGCTCGACATCCTGCCGCCCAACCTCGTGAGCCTGGTGGCCGAGCTCGATGCGCGCGCGCTGATCGAGCGCAAGCCGCATCCGCACGACGGCCGCGCGGTCGGCCTGCATCTCACGCCGGCCGGCGAGGAACTGGTGCGCGAAGCGGAGCAGGCCGTGATCCAGCTCGAGCTCGATGCCAGCGCGCGGCTCAGCGCGCGCGAGCGCGAGACGCTGATCAAGCTGCTGCAGAAGGTCTATCTCTAGGCTGCGGTCGCGTGAGCGCCGCGCCTACTGCAGGCCCAGCTCCACCATCTCCAGCAGCCGCAGGGTCAGCGGCTCCAGCACCGACGGGTCGGCGTCCTTGAGCGGACCTTCGATGATCAGCAGCGCGAGCCCGTGCACCGCCGACCACGCCAGGTACTCGGCATTCGGGCGCCGCGCCGGATCGAGCGCGCCGGCCTCCACCAGCCGATCAAGCCCCGAGCCCAGCAGCTGGAACGGGTCCATGCCGCTCGCGCCCGCGCTCGAGGGGCCGATGGCGCCGCGCGCCTCGTCGGAAGAGATCACGAAGGCGGTGCGGAACAGCCCCGGCTGGGCCTGCGCGAAACGCAGGTAACCCGAGCCGATCGCCCGCACCCAGGCGCGCGCGTAGTCGGCCGGCGGCTGGTCGTGCGAGATTGCGCCGAGCTCCTGCTCCATCGAGCGCGCCGCGGCCGACAGCGCGGCGCCGCGCACCGCCAGCAGCAGCTCGTGCCGGCTCGCGAAGTGGCGGTAGGCCGCGTTGGGCACCACGCCCACGCGGCGCGTGGCCTCGCGCAGCACCACGGCGTCGGGGCCGCCGTCGCGCGCCAGCTCGATGCCCGCGTCCAGCAAGGCCCGGCGCAGGTCGCCGTGGCGGTAGGTGGAGCGCGAGGGCGGCGCGGATTCGGCGGCGATGGCGGCGTTGCGGACCATTTCCTTCTTTCTCGGACTACGATTTTTCGATGTGGACACTGTCCATTATCTTTGCTATTCTTTGTGGACGGTGTACACAAAGTAGTGCCATCGTATTCGCCTCGGGCTTTCATGCCCAGCGGCGCCCCCGGAATAACCGCTTTTGCGAAGAGGAATTGCCATGAAAGTCCAGTCCTATCTCTCGTTCGAAGGCCGCTGCGACGAGGCCATCGCGTTCTACAAGAAGGCGCTCGGCGCCGAAGTCGTGCAGCTCATGCGCTACAGCGACGCCCCCGCCGACATGCCGCCCGACGCGGACGGCTGCGCCGGCGCCATGCCCGGCCCCGACAAGGTCATGCATGCGGTGCTGCGCATCGGCGAGACCGAGCTCATGGCCTCCGACGGACGCTGCTCGGGCCAGGCCGAGTTCAAGGGAATCATGCTGGCGATCAGCGCGCCCACCGAGGCCGATGCGCGCAAGTGGTTCGACGCGCTGGCCGACGGCGGCCAGGTGATGCAGCCGCTGATCGCCACCTTCTTCTCGCCGGGCTTCGGCATGGTCGGCGACCGTTTCGGCGTGGGCTGGATGGTGGTGGTCGGCGGCTGAGGCCAGCCGCCACGCGCCGCCCTTTCCTCATCCCGCGCCCCCAACCACTCGATCACAAGGAACTCCCATGTCGCTCCTCAATGCCTATCTCACCTTCGACGGCAACGCGGCCGAGGCCATGCGCTTCTACGAGAAGACGCTCGGCGGAAAAATGGAAATGCTCATGACCGTGGGCGAAAGCCCCGAAGCCGCCAACATGCCGCCCGAGGCCGCCAGCCGCCTGATGCACGCCAGCCTCGTGGTCGGCGACAGCATGCTCATGGCCTCCGACAGCATGCCGGGCATGCCGTACGAAGGCATGAAGGGCTTCGGCGTCGCGCTCAACTACCCGACGGTCGCCGAGGCGAAGCGCGTGTTCGACGCCTTCGCCGACGGCGGCCAGGTCGGCATGCCGTTCGAGAAGACCTTCTGGGTCGAGGGCTTCGGCATGGTGACCGACCGCTACGGCACGCCCTGGCTGATCAACGGCGGCGCCTCCCTCGTCTGACGAAGAACGCCACAACCATCCGCCGGGCGGCGCGCCGCCCGGCCCCTGAGGAATCCTTTCCATGACCGAATCCCTCGACAACCGCAAGCGCTGGCTCGCCCTCATGGTGCTGTGCCTGGGCGTGCTGATGATCGTGCTCGACACCACCATCGTGAACGTCGCGCTGCCCTCGATCCGCACCGACCTCGGCTTCACCGAGACCTCGCTGGTGTGGGTCGTCAACGCCTACATGCTGACCTTCGGCGGCTTCCTGCTGCTGGGCGGGCGGCTCGGCGACCTCTACGGCCACCGCCGCGTCTTCCTCGCCGGGCTGGTGCTGTTCACGCTGGCCTCGCTGGCCTGCGGCATCTCGACCACGCAGGGCCTGCTGATCGCCGCGCGCGCGGTGCAGGGCCTGGGCGGCGCGATCGTGTCGGCCGTCTCGCTGTCGCTGATCATGAACCTCTTCACCGAGCCGGCCGACCGCGCCAAGGCGATGGGCGTCTACGGCTTCGTCTGCGCCGGCGGCGGCAGCATCGGCGTGCTGCTCGGCGGCCTGCTGACCAGCTCGCTGAGCTGGCACTGGATCTTCCTGGTCAACCTGCCGATCGGCGTGGCCGTGTATGCGCTGTGCATCGCGCTCTTGCCGAGCGCGCGCGGCCAGGCCCATGGCGAGAAGCTCGACGTGGCCGGCGCGGTCACGGTCACGCTCTCGCTGATGCTCGCGGTCTACGGCGTGGTCAACGGCAACGAGGCCGGCTGGCGCTCGGCGCAGACGCTGGGCCTGCTCGGCACCGCGGTCGCGCTGCTCGCGATCTTCATCGCCATCGAGGCCAGGGTGAAGCATCCGCTGATGCCGCTGGGCCTGTTCCGGCTGCGCAGCGTCTCGGTCTCGAACGTGGTGGGCGTGCTGTGGGCCGCGGCGATGTTCGCCTGGTTCTTCATCTCGGCGCTCTACATGCAGCTGGTGCTCGCCTACACGCCGATGCAGATCGGCCTGGCCTTCCTGCCGGCCAACGTCATCATGGCCGTGTTCTCGCTCGGGCTGTCGGCCAGGATCGTGATGCGCTTCGGCATCCGCCGTCCGCTCGCGGCGGGCCTGTGGCTCGCGGCCATCGGGCTGGCGCTGTTCGCGCGCGCACCGGTCGACGGCCGCTTCGCGATCGACGTGCTGCCCGGCATGCTGCTGCTGGGCCTGGGCGCCGGCATGGCCTTCAACCCGCTGCTGCTGGCCGCGATGAGCGAGGTGAGTCCGAACGAATCGGGCCTGGCCTCGGGCGTGGTCAACACCGCCTTCATGATGGGCGGCGCGCTGGGCCTCGCGGTGCTCGCGAGCATCGCGGCCGCGCAGACCGGTTCCATGCTCGCAGCCGGCGCGAGCACGCCGCTCGCGCTCACCGGCGGCTACCAGATGGCATTTCTCGTCGGCGCCGTGTTCGCGGCGGTGGCGGGTTTGTTGGGCGCCCTGCTGCTTCGCTCCGCCATGCCGGGGCAGATGCACGACAACGAGGAGGCGGCGGGCCCCGGGAGCGCGGCGAATGGCGCGGCAACGTCCTGACGGGCTGCTGCTGGGCCGGCCGCCGTTTCTGTTTCTCTTTCCCTTCTTTTCAAGGAGTGTTCCCATGGCTCGCTATGTCGACGGTTTCATCGTGCCGATTCCCGCCAAGAACGTGGAGGCCTACCGCAAGGTGGCGCGCAAGGCCGGCAAGGTCTGGATGGAGTACGGCGCACTCGAATACGTGGAGTGCGTCGCGGACGACGTCAAGCCCGGCAAGCTGACCTCGTTCCCGCAGAGCGTGAAGCTCAAGGCCGACGAGGTGGTCGCGTTCTCGTGGATCGTCTACAAGTCGCGCAAGCACCGCGACACGGTCAATGCCAAGGTGATGGCCGACCCGCGCATCGCGGCGATGGACCCGAAGACCATGCCCTTCGACGCCAAGCGCATGATCTTCGGCGGCTTCAAGTCGATCGTGGAGTTCTGAACCGGCGTCTCGACACCGGTGCGATCCAGGAACCGTTCGGGCTGAGCCTGGCCTGTCCTGAGCCTGTCGAAGGGCGAAGCCTTGCGCGACGCTTCGACAAGCTCAGCGCGAACGGTTTTTTTCTTTTGCGCCTTCGAATCAGGCGATGAAACCGTCGTAGACGAGCTTGAGCCCCGTCAGCAGCATGCCCAGGTAGACGAAGCGATAGAACCAGGTGGCGTCGATGCGCCGCGCGATGCGGATGCCGACCCACACGCCCAGCGGCGCGAAGGGCATCAGCGCCAGCGAGGTGGCCAGCGTGCGCAGGTCGATCAGGCCCAGCCACGCATAGGGGATCCACTTGCTGAGGTTCACCACGAAGAAGAAGTAGGCCATGGTGGCCGTGAACACCACCGGCGACAGCCGCAGCGGGATCACGTAGGCATTGATCGGCGGCCCGCCCGCGTGCGCGATGAAGCTCGTGAAGCCCGACACCGTGGTCAGCGCGGCGCCGATGCCGCGCGAGGGCAGCGGATCGTTTGGCTTGGGCGGGAACAGCACGCGCTGCGCCAGGAACAGCAGCGTGAACACGCCCACGATGCCCGCCACCGTGTGCGCCGACAGCGCGCGGAACAGCAGCGTGCCGATCACCGTGCCCAGCAGGCCGAAGGGGATCAGGAACTTCAGCAGCGAGCGGTCGAAGTCGCGCCGGAAGGCCGCGAGCCCCAGCAGGTCCATCAACAGCAGCAGCGGCATCAGGATCGCCGCGGCCTGCGGCACCGTGACCGCCAGCGCCATCAGCGGCACCGCGAGCGAGCCGAAGCCCGCGCCGAAGCCGCTCTTGCTGATGCCGAGCAGCAGCACGGCGGGAATGGCGACCGCGTAGAAGTGCGGGTCGGTGAGGAGGGGAAAGACCATGGGCAGGGACGGCGCGCGAAAAAAAGCCCGTCGTCGCGACGGGCCCCGGCGAGCGTAGCAGGAAGACGCGCGGGCCGCTGCGGCCCCGATCCGGCTCGGCTCAGCGCTCGAGCACGCCGCCCGCGAGCCAGCGCGCGCCGCGCTGGTACAGCGCCTCGACCGCCGGCCCCTTGAGCATCGGCATGTCGAGCTTCACCGTGTAGCCGATGCGCTGCTGGATGTAGGCCAGGTGGCGGTAGCCCTCGGGCAACTCGGCCAGCTTCGCGGCATCGAGCGTCACGGTGGCGGCCGGATCGATCGGGTCGATGCGGTCCTTCTCGTAGATCGGCTGGCGGTGCAGCAGCTTCCACCTCCCCTCGTGCAGCACCACGAAGTCGTAGAAGCGGCCGGTGCACACCACGTCGCAGGGCACGCCCTCGACCAGGCCACGCTGCGAGATCGTCATCTTGGTCTGCACGATGGCGCGCTCGCCCGCCAGCTCGATCGCCGAGCCGCCGAGGAAGTGCAGGATGCTCACGCCCTTGGCCCAGCCTTCCTGCGTGACGCGGATGAACTCGGAGAACGGCCCCTGGAACCAGGTCGCCATCATCACGCCCTCGGGATGCCACACGGTGGCGAAGCGCTCCCAGTCGCCGGCATCGCGCCAGACGGCCCAGCGTTCGATCATGCGGCGGATCAGCAGCTCCTGCTGCAGCGTGTCGTTCATTCCTCTGTCTCCTGGTTCGGATGCGTTCAGGCCGGCTGCGCCGCGGCCCGCGGTTCGGATCGCGCCGGCGCCGCCGCCAGCGGGTTCAGCACGAAGTCGAAATCGAGCCGCCAGCGGCCGTCGGCCTGCCGCGTCCACGGCGCCACCAGCGATTCGCGCACCGCGAACACCGCGTCGGAATCGAGCCACTGGTCGCCCTCGCGGAACACGTGGGTGATGAGCCGCTCGTAGCCCGGCGCCTGGATCATGAAGTGCAGGTGCGCGGGCCGCCACGGATGGCGCTTCGTGGCGTCCAGCAGTTGGCCCACCGGGCCGTCGGTCGGGATCGGGTAGGCCTCGGCCAGCACGCTGCGGAAATGCAGCGCGCCGTCGGGCCCGGTGTGCAGGCGGCCGCGGTTCTCGGCATGGCCGAGCTCGGGATGCTGCACGTCGTAGTGCCCGCCCGCGTCGGCCTGCCACACGTCGACCACGGCACCCGCCACCGGCACGCCGTCGAGGCCGCGCACCGTCACGCTGACGTCGCAGGGCTCGCCGGCCGCGCCGTTGGCCACGTCGTCGCCGTGCGCGTACTCGGGGGCGCCCTCGACGTAGAAGGGGCCGAACACCGTCGCTTCGGTGCAGCCCGCGGGCTTGTCGTTGTTCATCGCGATCGTGAGCATCGACAGCCCCAGCACGTCCGACAGCAGGATGAATTCCTGGCGCGTGTCGTCGCACATCTGGCCCGTGGCCGTCAGGTAGTCGATGCCCTGCTTCCACTCCGCTTCGGTCAGCTTCACCTCGCGCGCGAAGGCATGCAGGTGCTGCACCAGGCTGGTCACGATCTCGTGCAGCCGCGGATTCGGGGTGTCGGCGAAGCGCGCGAGCACGGCCTGGGTGATGTTGTCCTGGTTGAGATTGCGCATGGCGGCTGTCTCCATTCGTTCGAGGGGTTCGCCCGACTCTAGGCGGCACACCGGCGGGCGCAAAGCACCTCGGCGCAAATGATTTTTCCGCCCAGCGGAACGGTCGACCCACCCCCTGGGACAAAATCGCCCAGCCCGAAAAAGACGCTCGCCGGAGACACGCCCCATGGACCGCTGGACCGAAATCGCCCTGCTCGTGCAGATTGCCGACGCCGGCAGCCTGAGCCGCGCCGCCGAGGCGCTGGGACTGTCGAACGCGGCCGCCAGCCGCCACCTGAGCGCGCTCGAGGCGCGGCTGGGCGCCCGGCTGGTCGAGCGCAACACGCGCCGGCTCTACCTGACCGACACCGGCCGCGAGTTCTGCGGCCGCGCGCGCACCATCCTGTCGGACCTCGACGATGCCGAGACGGCCGTCAACGCCACCGCGCTGCAGCCGACGGGCACGCTGCGCATCACGGCCTCGCTGTCGTTCTCGATCCACCACATCGCGCCGCTGCTGCGCGAGTACACCCAGCGCTACCCCGGCGTGAAAGTGCACGTGGAGGCGGCCAACCGCTACTTCGACCTGATCGACAACAACATCGACGTGGCGATCCGCACGCGCGAGTACGAGCCCGATTCCAACGTGACGATCCGCCGCCTCGGCGAGACGCGGCGCATCCTCGCGGCCTCGCCGCGCTACTTCGCGCAGCACGGCTTCCCGAAGACGCTCGAAGAGCTGCAGCAGCACAAGCTCTTGATCTACACCTACGCCAACAACCCCAACGAGCTGCGCTTCACCGGCCGCGACGGCGAGGTCCGCACGGTGGCCATACAGGGGCTGCTCGAATCGAACGACGGCCAGGTGCTGCGCGCCGCCGCGCTCGACGGCATGGGGATCCTGGTGCAGCCCACCTACATCGTCTATGACGACATCGTGGCCGGCCGGCTGGTGCCCACGCTCGACGACTGGGACCTGCCGCACCTGCGCATCAACCTGGCCTACCCGAGCCGCAAGCACCTGTCGGCCAAGGTGCGCAGCTTCATCGACTTCATGGCGGCGCACTTCCACAAGATGGACTACGAGCGCAAGTGGACCGGGCATTTCCTGGGCCGCTGATCCCCGCCCCCGCCCGGCTTTCGCGAAAAAAAGTGCGTAAACGCACCGACCGGCCCGCCGCCTCCTGCGCACACTGGAAACGGACCTGCCCGCATCCCGCGGGCGGGCACTGTCTTATTCCATCCTGACCGCTCGAGGAACCGCCATGAACACCCAGGCCGCCACCACGCATGCGCCGATCGCTTCGTCGTTCGCCACCCCCAACCTCGCCAGCGGCGACGACGCCGGCAAGCTGCTGCTGCGCGTCGCCATCGGCGTGCTCGTGCTGCTGCACGGCATCTTCAAGCTCTCGGCCGGCGTCGGCTTCATCGGCGGCATGCTGGCCAAGGCCGGCCTGCCCGGTGGCCTGGCCTACCTGGTCTACGTCGGCGAGATCGTCGCGCCGCTCTTGCTGATCGCCGGCTTCTGGACCCGCGCCGCGGCCGCGGTGATCGTGGTCAACATGCTGTTCGCCTTCGGCCTGGTGCACATGGGCGACTTCTTCGCGCTGACCAAGCAGGGCGGCTGGGCGCTCGAGCTGCAGGGCCTGTACCTGTTCGGCGCGCTCGCCGTGGTGCTGCTGGGCGCGGGCCGCTTCAGCGTGGGCGGCACGACCGGCCGCTGGAACTGATCGCGCGCAGGCTCAGGACGCGTCGCCGCGTACCTGGGCGACCATCCGCTCCAGTCGGCCGGCATCTTCCAGCACCAGCGCCCGGCCGTCCTTGCGCAGCACGCCGCTGCGCACCAGCGCATTGAGCTCGCGCGTGACCTGCTCGCGGTTGGTGCTGATCTGGCTGGCCAGGGCCGCATGGCGCGGCGCGGGCTCGAGCCGCGCCTGGTTGCCGTCGAAGCCGGCGCCGCGCGCCAGCCGCAGCAGCTCGGCATGCAGCCGGTTCTGCACGCCCAGGGTGCTGAGGTCGATCACGCGTTCGCTGAGCTGACGCACCAGCGCGGCCAGCCGCTGCATCACGCGCTCGGCCACCAGCGGCTCGTCGCGCAGCAGGGCCAGGAAGGCGGTGCGGTCGAGGCTGGCGACCACGCAGGGCTCGAGCGTGACCACGTCGGCCGAACGCGGCCCGCCGTCGATGGCGGCGATGTCGCCGAAATGCTCGCCGGCCTCGGAATCGCGGAAGGTCACCTGGCGGCCGTTGGCCGAATAGGTGGTCACGCGCACGCGGCCCGAGACCAGCAGGAACACCTCGCCCTGCTGCTCGGCGCGCAGCAGCAGCGGCTTGCCGGCCGCCACGCTGTGCCACAGGCACTGCTGCGCGAGCTGGTCGAGCCGCTGCTCGGACAGCCCCGCGAACAGCGCGATCTGGCGCAGCGCGAGGCTGGAGCGCGGGGCGGCCGAAGCCGGGGAGGAAGACGGGGAAGGTGTGGTGGAGGCCATGCCGGGTCGGTGGGCGCCGCGCATTATGCTCGGGTGCCCTTCCGACCCGCCGCATGCACAGACGTTCCCCGTCCGCCCTGAGAACGCCCACGCGGCGCAACCTGCGCTGGGCCAGCGGGATCGTGCTGATGGCCTACGTCACGCTGCACCTGCTCAACCATGCGCTGGGCATCGCCTCCTTCGCCCGGGCCGAGGCGCTGCTCGACGCGTTGCGCGCCTTCTGGCACAGCCTGCCCGGCACCCTGCTGCTGTATGGCGCCGCGCTGGCGCACGTGGCGCTGGCCGTGGTCGCGCTGTGGGAGCGGCGCACGCTGCGCATGCCGCCGCTCGAGGGCCTGCGCGTGCTGCTCGGCTTCTCGCTGCCGCTGCTGCTGGCGACCCACCTGACGGCGATGCGCGGCGCCTACACCGTCTACGGCATCGAGGGCTCGTATGCCCGCGTGGTCTGGGGCCTGTGGGACCTGCCGGGCGCGAGCGCGCAGTTCGCGCTGATGCTCGCGGCCTGGGTGCACGGCTGCCTGGGCCTGCACTTCGCGCTGCGCGTGCAGCCCTGGTACCGCCGCTTCTCGCATCTGCTGCTGGCCATCGCCGTCGTGCTGCCGCTGATGGCCGCCGTGGGCTTCGTCTCGATGGGGCGCGAGTTCCAGTGGACCGGCGTGCCGCCGACGGCCGTGCCCACGGCCGAGCAGTCGCGCGCGCTCGGCGCGATCGAGCGCAACATCAAGCTCTTCTATGCGCTGGCGCTGGCCGCGCTGCTGCTCGCGCGCTGGGGCCGCACGGCCTTCTACCGCTGGTCGGGCCGGCCCTCGATCGCGCTGCGCTATCCCGAGCGCACGGTGCACGTGCCGCGCGGCTGGAGCGTGCTTGAGGCCAGCCGCTCGCACGGCATCGCCCACCTGTCGGCCTGCGGCGGCCGCGCGCGCTGCTCGACCTGCCGCGTGCGCGTGAACGGGGCGGCCGGCCACGTCGACCCGCCGGGCCGCGACGAGCAGCGCACGCTCGAACGCGTGCGCGCGCCGGCCGACGTGCGCCTGGCCTGCCAGCTGCGCCCGCGCGGCGACATCGAGGTCACGCCGCTGTTCGCGCCGCGCCCCAACGAGGGCCGGCCCGCGCCCGTGGGCAGCTTCGGCCACGAGCGCGACGTGGCGATCCTGTTCGTCGACCTGCGGCGCTGGTCGGGGCTGTCGGAGCGCCAGTGGCCCTTCGACCTCGCCTACGTGCTCGACCGCTACTTCGCCACCGTCGGCGCCGCGGTGCGCGAGGCCGGCGGTGTGCCCAACCAGTTCATCGGCGACAGCGTGATGGCGATCTTCGGCCTCGAGACCGACCTCGCCACCGCCTGCCGCCAGGCGCTGCGCGCCACCGCGCTGATCGGCGAGCGCATGGACGCCTGGAGCGAGGGCTTCGAGGCCCAGTTCGGCCAGCGGCTGGACTTCGGCATGGGCCTGCATGCGGGCCGCGCCGCGGTCGGCGAGGTCGGCTACCTCGAGACCACCACCTTCACCGCGATCGGCGAGGTGGTCAACACCGCGAGCCGGCTGCAGGACCATTCGAAGAAGGCCTCGGCGCGGCTGGTGCTCTCGCTGTTCGCCGCGCAGCAGGCCGGCGCGGCCGAGACACTCGGCGAGCCCGAGATGCTCGCGGTGCGCGGGCGCACCGAGCCGCTGGCGGTGCTGTACGCGGTGCGAACGGCCTGAGCCTTCGTCCCCGTTTCTCCCCGCTGCCCGTAGGGTTCGCGCCCCCGCGCAATCGATCGAAAGCGGTGCGCAAACGCACAGCGCGAACCACGATGCGGTTTCACACTGCATCCCGTGGCAACGACGAATGTCCGCCGCCCACACAGACATCCGAAGGGACTCTCATCATGAACACCAAGCAACTCATCGCCCTCTCCGCTTTCGCACTCGCAGCCGGCGCCGCCTCGGCCCAGACCGTGCCGGCCGAAGCCTGGGTGGGCGCGCCGATCGCCACCACCGGCAGCGCGCTGAGCCGCACCGACGTGCGCGCCGACCTGGACCGCTCGAAGACCGTGGCCCAGGCACCGCAGGAAGCATGGGTCGGCAGCACCGCCGGCGAGAACGTGGCCGCGGGCGCGCTGAGCCGCGCCGAAGTGAAGGCCGACCTCGCGCTGTGGACCCGCGCCGGCCTCAACCAATACGCGCGCATCGACGGCATCGACAGCACCAACCCCGACTTCCGCCAACGCACGGCCGCCTACGAGCGCCTGCGCAACAGCCCGGCCTACCTGGCCGAAGTGAAGCAGCTGCAGGGCGTGCCCTCGGTGGCCAGCACGCAGCCCGCGGGCGGCGAAGCGGCCGCGAACTGAGCGCCGCACCCGGACCTCGCGCGAAGGGCGCGAAGGTCCCGCCAGCACGGCGGGACCTTCGCGCCCGTCTTCTTTTTGGGTAGAGGAGAAAAGCGGCCGCTCAGGGCCGCGCGCCTTCCCAGGCGTTCTGCAGCAGCGCGCGGATCGCATCGCGCTCCAGCGGGCGCGGATTCGGATACTGGTTCTGCAGCGCCTGCGCACAAGCCACGTCGAGGTCGGCTTCCTTCATGCCGATGTCGCGCAGCGCCACCGGCGCGCCGTTGTCGCGCGCGAGCTCGTACACGGCCTGCGCCGCGCTGCGGCCGCCGAGCGCGCCGGCGATGCGCTCCATGGCGCGCGGCGCCGCCGCGGCGTTGTAGGCCAGCGCATGCGGCAGCACGATGGTGTGGGTCTCGGCATGCGGCAGGTTGAAGCTGCCGCCGAGCGTGTGGCAGAGCTTGTGGTGCAGCGCCATGCCGACGTTGCCGAGCACGGTGCCGCACAGCCATGCGCCGTACAGCGCGTCGCCGCGCGCCGCCACGTCCTGAGCCGAGGTGCGCAGCACGGGCAGCGCTCGGCCCAGCGCGGCGATGCCCTCCACCGCCATCAGGTCCATGATCGGATTGGCATCGACCGCGTAGAGGCCTTCGGCCGCGTGCGCGATCGCGTTGATGCCGCTGGTCACGCTCATCGCCACCGGCAGGCTCAGCGTGAGCTCGGGGTCGTAGATCACGGTGCGCGGCAGCACGCGCGCGTCCTTGCCGGTCTTCTTCATGCCGCCCTCGGTGATGCCGTAGATCGGCGTCATCTCGGAGCCCGCATAGGTGGTGGGAATGGCGAGGATCGGCAGCCCCGAATCGAGCGCGATCGCCTTGCCCAGGCCGGTGGTCGAGCCGCCGCCGATGGCCACGGCGCAGTCGGCATCGAGCCGCCGTGCCACCTCGCGCGCCTCGCGCGCGGTCTCGATCGGCACGTGCATCACGGCGCGGTCGAACACGCCGGCCGCATGGTCGCCGAGCAGCGCGGCGATGCGCTCGGCCTGCGGCCGCTGCTCGGGCGTGGACAGCACCAGCGCGCGGCGCGCGCCGAGCGCCTCGATCTCGCGCGCCAGATGCTGCAGCGCGCCGGCACCGAAGACCACGCGCTGGGGCGCGCTGTTGTAGACGAAGGAGGAAATGGTCATGGGTCGGGCTTTCTTTTTTCAGGGCGCGAGGCGCCCGCCGCGAGTCTCCCGCGCGCCCACGCGCGCTTCCATGCCGCGAACGGAAAGCAGTTTTCCGCTCAGCGCACAGTGCTCGTGGTGCGGGCCTGCACGATCAGCACCAGGAAGCCGCCCACCATCGCCACGTTCTTGAGGAAGTTGTTGAGCTGCGCATTGAACTGCGCCGCGTCGGCCGACCAGAAGGCATGGGCTGCGAAGGCGGTGGCGATGGTGAAGAGCGCGAGCGCGCTCGCCACCCACTTCACGCGCCAGCCGGCCACGAGCAGCAGGCCGCCGCCGATCTCGAGCGCGATGGTCAGCGGCAGCACCACGTCGGGCAGCGGGATGCCGAGCTTGGCGAAGTAGCCGAGCGTGGCGCCATAGGTCATGAGCTTGCGCGTGCCCGCGATCAGGAAGATCGCGGCCATCAGCACGCGGGCCGCCACCACCGCCGCGCCGCCCTCGCGCGCGCCCACCGTTGCCGTCGTCATGTCTTCTCTCCTTCGCGCGTCGCCGCGCCGTTGTTGCCGTTGTTGCCACCGTTGTGGCCTTTGCCGAATCCCGTGCGCCCCATGCAGAACACCATCGCGCACGACAGCAGCGCGGGCAGCGCCGCCGCCACGAACAGCGCGCCGTTCGACCAGTGCATCCCGATCAGCCAGCCCGCCACCAGCGGCCCCGCGATCGAACCCGCGCGGCCGATGCCGAGGCTCCAGCCCATGCCGGTGGCGCGCACCGTGGTCGGGTAGACGCTCGAGGCCAGCGCGATCAGCGCCGGCTGCGCGCCGACGATGCAGAAGCCGCTGACCACCACCGCCGCCAGCATGGCCGCGAGCGGCAGCGCGGGCTGGCCGATCAGCGCGATGGTCAGTACCGCGAGCGCGAACACCGGCACCAGCACGCGATAGAAGCCCACGCGGTCGATCAGCGGCCCCATCGCCACCGTGCCCACCACGCCGCCCACCTGCAGCAGCGTGCCGGCGGCCACCGCCACGTTCGCGCTGTAGCCCGCGTCGACCGCCAGCGTGGGCAGCCAGTTGGCGAGGAAGAACAGGTTCAGCAGGTTGAGGAAGTTGATGCCTCACAACAGCAGCGTGGCGCGCGCGCGGCCGCCGCGGAACAGCTCGGCCACCGGCGCGCCGTCCTGCTTCGCCTCGTGCACCACGTAGCGGCTGGTGGCATCCACCGGCACGCCGGGCGCGATGTGGCGCAGCCACTGCTGCACCCGGTCGAGCCGGCGCCCGCGCAGCACCAGGAACTGCATCGACTCGGGCATGTAGCGCAGCATCAGGGCAGCGATCACCAGCGGCACCACGCCGCCGAACACGAACACCGCGCGCCAGCCGCCCAGCGGCAGCAGCAGCGCGCTGATCGCGCCGCCGAGCACCGCGCCGCCGGTGAAGCCGCACGAGACCCACATCATCAGCGTCACGCGCCGCCGGTGCGGGCTGTACTCGCTGGCCAGCGCGCTGGCGTTGGCCATGATGCCGCCCAGCCCGATGCCGGTGACGAAACGCATCGCGAGCAGCTGGCCCAGCGTGTGAACCTCCGTGGTGGCAAGCATGCACAGCGCGAAGAACACCGTGGCCGCGATCAGCACCGGCCGGCGGCCGACGCGGTCGGCGCAGATGCTCAGCACCAGCGAGCCGACCAGCATGCCCAGCAGGCCGGCGCCGAACACCGGGCCCAGCGCGGCCTTCTCGATGCCCCATTCGTGCACGATCGCGGGCGCCACGAAGCCCATCGCCTGCACGTCGAAGCCGTCCATCACCACCGCGCAACCCACCAGCACCAGGATCCAGCGCTGGAAGCTGCTGACCGGATGGCTGTCGATCAGCGCGGGGATGTCGATCGGCGCGCGCACTTCGGCGGCGCCGCCCGTGCCCGCGGATTCGGCGATGGCTCTCACGCGACGGCCTCGTCGAGATCCAGGCAGTGCTCGGCGCTCCAGCCGTAGAGCCATTCGAGCGCATCGTAGAAGCGCGCCTGCGGCCGGCCCTTCCACATGCTGTTGCGCACCTGCCGCTCCACGCCCTTCGCGTGATAGATGCGCCCCATCTCGCGCGCCGACAGCACCACGCGCGCGGTGCGCGCCACGCGCGAACGCTCGTACAGCGCGAGCGCGCGCGGCCAGTCGCCCTGTTCGCGGCGCAGCGCGAGCCCGAGCGTGACCGCGTCCTCGCAGGCCGTGCAGGCGCCCTGCGCGAGGTACTGCACCATGGGGTGCGCGGCATCGCCCAGCAGGGTGGCGCGGCCGAAGGTCCATTGCTCGATCGGGTTGCGGTCGGCGGTCGAGTAGCGCTTCCAGGCCCTGGGCACGCGCAGGATCTGCTGCACCCGCTCGCAGGTGCCGGCGAAGAAGCGCAGCAGCTCGGCCGGGTCGCCGTCCATCGAGCCCCATTCCTCGGGCCGGTCGCTGTGGAAGGTGGCGGCCAGGTTGAACTTGTCGCCGCCCTTGAGCGGGTAGTGCACCAGGTGGCAGTTGGGGCCGACCCAGATGCACGGCGCGGTGAAGCGCAGTGCCTCGGGAAACTCGGCCGTGTCGACCACCGCGCGGAACACCACGTGGCCCGACACCCGGATGCCGTCGCCCACGTACTGCTGGCGCACCACCGAGCGCACGCCGTCGCAGCCGATCAGTGCCTGGCCTTCGTGGCGCCCGCCCTGCGCGTCGATCAAGGTCACGCCCTCGGCGTCCTGTTCGATCTTCACGCCTTTGGTCGAGGTCAGGAACTCGATCTGGCCGTCGCGCGCCGATTGAACGCCGTCGAGCAGCGCGCCATGGATGTCGGCCCGGTGGATCACCGCATAGGGATTGCCGAAGCGCTCGCGGAAAGCGTCGGCCAGCGAGATGCCGGCCACGCGCCGCGCATCGAGCGCGTCGAACATCACCATCTCGTCGGTGTAGACCGCCTTGGCGCGCAGCTGCGCGCCTACGCCGAGCGCATCGCAGGCCGCGAAGGCGTTCGGGCTCAGCTGGATGCCGGCACCGATCTCGCCGATCCGGCCGGCCTGCTCGATCACCTTGACGCGATAACCCTCGCGCACCAGCGCGAGCGCCGCCGCCAGCCCGCCGATGCCGCCGCCGGCCACCAGCACCGGCCGCGTGTCTCTTGCCGCGACCATCTCAGTTCAGCCCGAACAGCCGGCGCGCGTTGTCGCGGCCGATCTTGCGGCGGTCGTTCTCGCTGATCTCGCAGCGGTCGAACCAGCGCGCCGCGTCCTCGTGCTTCTCGAACGGATAGTCGACCGAATACATGATGCGGTCCGATCCCACCTCGAGCAGGGTCGACAGCAGGGTGGGCGTACGGAAGTTGCCGCTGGTCGTGATGTGCACGTTGCTGCGCAGGTAGTCGCCGATCTCCTTTTCGCAGGGCATGCCGCGGCGGCCCTTGCGCAGGATGTGGTCGACGCGCCAGATGTTGAACGGGATGCCCTCGCCGAAGTGGCCGAGGATCATCTGCAGTTCGGGATGGCGGTCGAACAGGCCGCTCGACAGCAGTCGCAGCGCATGGATGCCGGTCTCCACCGCGAAGGCCCAGGTCGGGCCGGTGAGCCAGTGCGCGCCCTCGTAGATCGGCTCGCGCGGCAGCAGCGGGTCGCGCGGATGCATGTAGAACGGTTTGCCCAGCGCCGCGGCGACGCGCCAGAAATCGGCGAAGCGCGGGTCGTCGTAGTAGACGACCGTCTGCTCGTCGCCCACCTGCGAGAAGCCGTTGACCAGGAAGCCGTGGAAGCCCAGTTCCTTCACGCAGCGCTCGAGTTCGCGCGCCGCGGCCTCGGGGTCCTGCAGCGGCAGCGCCGCGAAGCCGCCGAAGCGCGCGGGATGGCGGCGCACCTGCTCGGCCAGCACATCGTTGGCGCGCTTGGCGACCTCCACCGCGCGCCTCGCGTCGGGAATGCCCTGCACCGCGGGCGAGTTCAGCGAGAGGATCGAGAAGGCCGTGCCCCACTGGTCCATCTGCTCGAGGCGCTGCTGCTCGAAGTCGAGCAGGTTGCTCCTGAGCGTCTGCCACACCTCGGGCCGTGCGTAGACCTGCGAGTCGGCGATCGTCAGGTCGATCGCGAAATGCTCTTCGAGCGCAATCTTGTCTTTCATGGGGTGTTCACTCCGGTTTGATGTTCAGCTTGTCGAGCACGTCCTGCCAGGTCTTGCGGTCCTCGGCGATGTAGCGCGCCAGTTGTTCGGGCGTGCCGGGGCGCGGATAGGTGCCGAGCTCGCGCGACTTGGCGACCACCTCGGGCAGCAGCAGCGCCTCGTTCATGTCCTTGTTGAGCTTCGCGAGCACCTGCGCGTCGACGCCCTTCTTCGCGATCACCGCGAACCAGCCGTGCGCCACCGCACCGGGCACGGTCTTGCTCGCGAGCGGGAAGGCCTCGAGGCCGGGCTCCACGCGGTCGCCCATGCTGGCCAGGATGCGCATGCGCCCGCCCTGCACGTTGCCCGCGACCACGTTGTAGGTCTCGACCATCATCTGGGTCTGGCCGCCGAGCGTGGCCTGCATCGCCTGCGCGCCGCCCGGGTAGTGCACCTCGAGGAACTGCGCGCCCGACTGCAGTCCGAGCAGCGCCGAGGCCAGGTGCGGCGCCGTGCCGCGGCCGTTGTCGGCCACCTCGACGCCCTGCGGTCTGGCGCGCGCGGCCGCGATGAAGTCGGCCAGCGTCTTGTGCGGCGAGTTGCCGGGCACCGCGAGCATGAAGGGCGCCACCGCCGCGAGCGTGACCGGCACGAAATCGCGGTTGAAGTCGTAGCTCACGCCCTTGATCGTGCTCGGCGCCACCGAGATCGCCGAGCCCTGCACGAAGCCGAAGCTGTAGCCGTCGGCGGGCGCGGCGAGGATGCTGTTCATGCCGATCACGCCGCTGCCGCCGGGCCTGTTGTCGACGATCACGCCCTGGCCCCACTTCTCGCCGAGCTTCGCGCCCACGAGGCGGATCAGCACGTCGGGCGCCGAGCCGGCCGGGAACGGCACGATGAAGCGCACGGCCTGGGCCGGCCATTTCGTGGCCGTCTGCGCCTGCGCCGCTGGCAGCGCCGAGGCAAGGGCCAGCAGGGCCGCGACGGCGTGCCTGCGCGAGTGTCCGAGGCTCATCTTCTTGTCTCCATTTACTTGATTATTCAAATAAGTGGGCGGACTATATACTTGAACAATCAAGCATGTCTAGATGAAAACCCTGAGCCAAGAACACGACCTCGAGAAGGCCATTCCCTTCCTGCTGGCACGCGCCGGCGCGCGCATGGGCAATGCCTTCGCCAAGGCCCTCAAGCCCTATGGGCTGAGCCTCAGCGAGTGGCGCGTGTGCGCGTCGCTGCAGCACACGCCGCGCCAGACGCTCTCGGAGCTCGCGACGCACGCCTCGACCGACCTGTCGGCGCTGTCGCGCATCGTCGACCGGCTGGCGGCCAACGAGCTGGTGATGCGGGAGAAGTGCGACACCGACAAGCGCGCGGTGCGCATCGCGCTGACCGAGCGCGGGCTCGCGCTCACGCTCGAGCTGATCCCGCTCGCGCAGCACTACGAGGCGGTCGCGATCTCCGACTTCAGCCCGGCCGAGGTGAAGACCCTGCGCGCGATGCTGCTGCGGCTGTACGCGAACGCGACGCCGCTGGCCTGAGGCCCCGGCTCAGGCCGGTTCGACGCGCACCGTCGAGGCCGCGCGCGCCTGCACGATCGCGAAGCGCACCGGCAGGAAGCGCTCGATCACCGCGCAGTTGGTGCGCGTGTGCTCGGTCACCTCGCTGCAGGTGAACGCCGCGCCGCGGCTGCTCTGCCAGGTTGCCAGCGCCAGCAGCAGCGCGAGCTGGTCGGCCAGGTGCGGACCGACCGCCGCCTCGCTCCTGAGGAAGCCGCGCAGCTCCTTCACCAGCGCATGCGCCACCTGCTCGGCGCTCAGCGTCTTCTCGCCGAAGGCCGTGAACACCTCGGTCACCTCGGCATGCACCAGCGTCGCGATCAGCGCATTGCCCGGGCCTTCGTTCTGCCGCGTGGCGCCGTAGCGCAGCTGCTCGCCGGTCCAGCCCATCGCCGCGCCCAGGGTCTCGAGTTCGCGCGTCATCACATGGCGCGCGATGCCCGGCGCCAGGCATTCGGCATGGCGCTCCAGCGCCTCGCCGCGCGAGAGCAGGTCGAAGGGCTGCAGCGCGCCGGCCGCCGGCACGATCTCGGCCTCGACCTCGCCACCGCCGGCCGGATAGAAGCCATGGCGGCGCAGTTGCAGTCGCAGGTCGGCGCCGAGGCGGCGCACCAGCGGCGCGAAGGCGCGCTCGAGGAAATGGAACGGCGGCGCCATCGGGTTGTGCGTGCCGCCGCTCAGGTGCAGCCGGCTCGCAGCACCCGCCAGCAGCAGCGGCGGCAGCACGGTCTGCAGCACCAGCATGCAGCTGCCCGCGCCCGAGATCGCGAAGCGGTACTCGCCCGCGCGCACCGGGCCCGGCGCGAAGCGCAGCGACTGCGAACCGAGTTCGGCGCCCTCGACGGCCGCGCCGCTGATGGCGGCCGCCGCATTCACGCACGCGAGGTGCTGGCGCATCAGGCCCGGCTTGGCACGGCCGGCGCGAATCTTCTCGATGGCCATGGGCCGGCCCGTGACCATCGACAGCGCGAGGCTGGTGCGCAGGATCTGGCCGCCACCCTCGCCTTGGGAGCCGTCGAGCAAGACGGCCTGCAACGGCGCCGCAGGCGCCGGTTCTCGTTGGATTTCTTCTTCTTTCATGGCTGTTCTTCTCGTAGTCGGCGCCGTCCTCGCGCGCCCCTGTTCCCCGTTGTCCTTGCTGCGCCTTCAGCCGCAACCCTGCGACTCGTGGCGCACCGCACCCTTCGCATCGCCGCCCCCGAAACGCAGCACCGTGTCGCTCAGGAAGGCATCGAGCCCCGACGCATCGGCCGGCGGCAGCGCCGTCAGCGGCTGCGCCGCATGCGCGGCCAGCTCCGCCTCGATGAAGGCATGGATGCCCGGCCAGCGCGGGCTGGTCGCGGCCTCGCCGGCGCGCATCTTCACCTCGAGCAGCGCGTTGATCTCGTCGATCAGCGCGGCGTCGCGCACCGCATCGAGCGTGTGCTGCGCGAGATCGGCGAAACGCATCGGCGGCACGCCGGGCCGCATGCGGATCCAGCGCGCGGCCAGCAGCGGGCGCAGCACGTAGAGGTACTTCTTGTAGCGCACCGTCTCGGCCTGCAGGTGCTCGCGAAAGTTCTTCTTCGCCATCGAGGCGTAGTGATGCCAGCCGCGCGCGTTGGAGAACACCGCCTCCGACAGCGCGCGAAAGCGCGGCATCGCCTGCGCGTCCTCGCGGTAGACGATCGGCGAGCGCAGCCACTCGAGCAGCGTCGGGTTCGACTCGCGCATCAGCCCCAGCGCCTTGCGCAGGTCCCAGCCGTTGATGTCGAGATCGCCGCTGATCGGCAGCTCGATCACGTCGCGCCGCGGCGTCACCGTGAGGTACCACGGCAGGCGGTTCACGTAGATGAAGCGCACGTCGTAATCGCTGTCGGGCGAGGCGAAGCCCCAGCCGCGGCTGCCCGATTCGCAGGCGAACAGCACCGTGACCTCGTGCCGCGCCTCGATGGCGGCGAGTTCTTCCATGATCTGCGCGCGCATGGCGGGCTCGACCGGGTGGGCCGAGCGGATGCGCTCTTCTTCATGTCGTTGCGGTTCCATCGTTGTCCTTTCCCTGTCGTTCGTCATTCAGTCCGTCGTGCTCGCCATCACCGCGGCCAGCGTGCCACGCCGCGGATTCCACACGGTGAAGCACCAGATGCCCCACCACTCCTTGCCGTCCTCGAAATACGCGCTCCACGTGCTGCGCTCGGGCTCGCGCTCCGGATCGCCGACCCAGTCGAGCAGCACGAGGCCTTCGTCCGGCAGCAGCCCGATGGCCTCGCAGAAGCGCGGGAACAGCGTGGCCCGCTCGGCTTCGTCGGCCACGGTCAACGGATACGGTGGATCGCCGAAGGCCTGGCAGAGCCACTCGAACCAGTCCACCTCGTCGAGCTCGCGCGTGTGCGCGATGCGATGGTTCGGCGGGTAACTGTCGGCCGCGATCACCGCCGCCGCGTCGAGCCGCGTCGCGCGTGCGCTCGCCACGTCGAAGACCCGTTGCGCATCGAAGCTGGCCGGCTGCAGGGACGGGTTCTTTTCAATGGCCTCGCGCCAGTGGCGTTCGGCCCGCGCCATCGTTTCCTCGCCCAGCCGCCGCAGCACCTCGCGGTGATGCGCTTCGCCCACCACCGGTGCCTCGCCGGCCACGCGGCAGACGCTGAACTCGAACACCACGCCCACGCGCTGCAGCGTGGCGCGCAGCGCTTCGTGCGCCGCCGCCTCGTCCGATGCCATCGGCACGACCTCTTCCTTCGATGCGCTCATTCCGGCTTGCTCCCGAATCGTTGGGCCCACTGGCGGACCTCCTTGTCCGCGTGGGCGTTCAAGGCCGCGATCTGCGCCGGCCCGGGCGCGAGACCCAGGCAATGCGCCAACGCCAGCCACCGCAACAGCCGATGATGCCCGTCGCCGCGCCGCGCGAACTCCGCCTCGCCGCATGCCGCGAGGCGCGCCGATGGAATGGCGGCCAGGAAGGCACGCCAGTTCCACGGGCTCGCATGGCCGCGCAGGCAGGCTTCGAGGGCCCAGTCCTCGTCGACCGGATGGCGCAGCTTCGCGGTTAAGGCCTCGACGGCCACCTGCGCACCCTGTCGCTCCCAGCTGTTCCATGACGGCTGCCAGGCATCGACCAGCGCGCGCAGGCGCGCGAGATCGGCTGCCGAACCCCAGCGTCCCAGTGCCTCGATCGCCAGCGTGCGCAGGCCCCACCATTTGCTCTCGAGCGCGGCGTCGACTTCCTCGCGTGCCGCGGGCGTTGCGGGTGCGTCGGCGAACGCGCGCAGCCGTTGCGACATCTCGCCGAGCAGGTTCGCGCCCTCGCCTTCGCGCGAGGCGGACCGCGCCGCGCGCAGCGCCCGCCGGCATGGCAGGCAGCGCACCGCGCGGCTGTCGATGTTGGCGTGCATCGTCTCGTACCACCACTTCTGCTGCTTCGCCGTCCACACCTGCTCGGCACCGCAGTCGCGGCAGGTGAAGGCGCGGTCGACGTAGTAGGTGGGCAGCGCGCCGTAGGTGTTGTTGTGGCGTGCCAGCACCGCCACGTCGGCGGGCTCCAGGCCCGGCGCGCGCCGCGACAGCAGGTGCCGCTGGTCGGGCAGCCGCAGTTGCGCCTCGATGCGCGCCGCGCGCTCGAGGCGGCGGCCGCGAATCTCGGCGCGGCGTTGCTTGTTGCTCTTCATCTCGTCGTCCTCGTCCAGTCTCTCTGAAAAAGGAGGCCGATCGGGACGACCTCCTTGCGCTAACCCTTCACGCACACCACCTGCTTGAGCGTGTAGACCACCTCCACCAGGTCCTTCTGCGCCTCCATCACCGCGTCGATGTCCTTGTAGGCCATCGGGATCTCGTCGATCACGTCGGCGTCCTTGCGGCATTCCACGCCCTCGGTCGCGGCGATCTGGTCGGCGATCGTGAACAGCTTCTTCGCCTTGGTACGGCTCATCTTTCGACCGGCGCCGTGGCTGCAGCTCATGAAGCTCTCGGGGTTGCCCTTGCCGCGCACGATGTAGCTCTTGGCGCCCATGCTGCCGGGAATGATTCCGAGCTCGCCGGCCTGCGCGCTCACCGCGCCCTTGCGGGTCACGAGCACGTCCTCGCCGAAGTGCGTTTCGCGGCTCACGTAGTTGTGGTGGCAGTTCACCGCTTCCACATGCGCCTCGAAGGGCTTCGCGATGACCTTGCGCGCAGCCGCGACCACGCGCTGCATCATCACCTCGCGGTTCGCACGCGCGAACTTCTGGGCCCAGCCCACCGCGCGCACGTAGTCGCCGAAGTACCGGGCGCCTTCCTCGAAGTACGCCAGGTCCTGGTCGGGCAGGTTGCGCTGGTGCTGCTCGGCATCCTTCTTCGCGAGTTCGATGAAGTGCGTGCCGATCGCGTTGCCCACGCCGCGCGAACCCGAATGCAGCATGAACCACACCGAACCGGCCTCGTCGAGGCAGACCTCGATGAAGTGGTTGCCCGTACCGAGCGTTCCCAGGTGCTTGTGGTTGTTCGTGTTCTTGATGCGCGGGTAGTCCTCGCAGATCGCATCGAACTCATCCACCAGCTTGGCCCAGGCAGCGTCGGTTTCGTCGGGCGGCGTTTCCCACGAGCCCTTGTCGCGGCCCATGCGCTTGGGGTTCGAGCCGTGCGGCACGGCCTTCTCGATCGCCGAGCGCAGCGGGCCCAGGTTGTCGGGCAGGTCGTTGGCATGCAGCGTAGTCTTGCACGCCATCATTCCGCAGCCGATGTCCACGCCCACCGCGGCCGGGATGATGGCCTTGAAGGTCGGGATCACCGAACCCACGGTCGCGCCGATGCCGTAGTGCACGTCGGGCATGGCCGCGATGTGCTTGAACACGATCGGCAGGCGCGCGGCGTTCTCGAGCTGCTTGCGCGCTTCGTCTTCCACGGGCACGCCGCGGGTCCACATCTTCACGGGCACGCCGTTGGTCACTTCGTGCAGGTTGTAGTTCTGTTGTTTCATTTTTTTCTCTCCGTCTATCTGTTCTTCACGATCATTGTGGTGGACACGGCGGGATTGCTCGGGCTACGCGCTTCCCCCGATGCCTGCGTGCCCATGTCCCTCATCTCCCGTCGCTCAAGCCCCGTTTGGCCGCAGCGTCACGAGCCCGTTGAGCACCTGGTCCAGGCCGCCGACCACCGAGATCTTGTCGATCCGCTCGGCCACGCGTTCCAGCGTCTCGAGTTCCTTCATCCGCAACGCGACAGGGTTGCCCTCCATCACCTTCGCGGTGTTCAGCAGCGAGCGCGTGGCCGCGGTTTCCTCGCGGCGGCGGATCACGTTGGCCTGGGCCGATTTCTCGGCCTCCACCACCTGCGCGAGGATGGTCTTCATCTCGCCCGGCAGGATGATGTCCTTCACGCCCACGCTCTCGAGCACGACACCCGAACCCTCGAGCCGTTCGCGCACCTGCGCCAGCACCGTCTGATCGATGGCCGCCTTGTTCTCCAGCAGCGCATCGAGCGTTTGTTCGCCCACCGCGGCGCGCAGACCGAACTGCAATTCGCGGTAGACATGCTCGGCCGGCTTCGGCATCTGGGCCAGGGCCTGCCGCACGTCGGCGAAGCGCCACACCGCCGACAGGTTCAGCCGCAGCCCCACCTTGTCGCGGGTCAGGATCTCCTGGCCGCTCACTTCCGCGATCTGCGAACGCAGGTCGATGCAGCTCACCGCCACTTGGCGGTTGAAGCGCCAGAAGCCGTGGTTGCCCGCCGGCAGCAGCGCCTGCATCTGCCCTTCGAGCGTCAGCACGCCGACGTGGAACTCGGGCACCTGCACCAGCAGCACGCCTTCGAGACCCTGCACCGCACGCGGACGCAGCGCCACGCTCTGCAGCTTCGCCAGCAGATCGGCCGGCAGGCGCGCATCGACCGCCACGTCGACCACGTCGACGCGCTGCTCGCGCAACCCGCGCCAGTACAGCTTGCGCGTTGCGGGCGGCAGGATCTGCACCAGCACACCGTCCTCGTGGCGCAGGCCCACCTGCGTCTCGCCCAAGGAAACCTGCACGAACTCGCGTGCCACCAGTTCGGGCTCGCGCGCCAGGAAATAGTCGGCCAGCTCGTGCTCGAACACCGGCTCGCCGAGCGCGAAGCGCTCCAGCTTCACGGTATCGAAGCCCGCGAACACGCGGTGCTTTCCCGGGCCGAGCAGTTGCTCGAAGTCGCCGTTGCGCAGCAGCAGTGCGCGCTCGTTCTTCTTGACGGTGATCTGGTGGAAGCCCAACATTTCTTCTCTCCTTCTTCGCTTGTCGTTCGTTTCGTCGTCTTGTTCTCGGCAATGAATCCAGACCCTCGAAAGGGCAGGCGGCGGGCCTCGCGGTCGCCAGGGACTGCAGCGCGGCGCTCGCGCGGTTTGGTGGTGACTCCTGTCGTCGCGATCGCAACGCCCTCCTCACCGTCCTCGCCGTCGATGGCCGCACGCAATTCCCTGATGCACGCACGGTGCGCAAGCCGCCTGCGCTTGGCACGGTGTCGCGCGCCGCAGAACCGGGGCCCTGCGCCATCGCTCCGGTGTGCCGGGGCGGGGGGCTTTCGCCCCATCAGATGGCGGTGCACGCACCGCCGGGTTTTTCGCGGGAATCGAACCCGCAACGCCATGTGATCCACACGGTGCTCAACCATGAGCAAACTGGATCGAGTCCAGTCGCCAGGCAGTTCAACAGCGGCATACCGCCGACCCAAGACAGGTCTGGCCTGCGGCACCGGACCGCTTTCATGCGGTACCTGCGAGCGGATGAACTGCATCCGGACGGGTTCTTCATTGCAGGCCGCGTGCCAGGTCGCGGCAATCCGTGGCACGGAGCGGCCGGAAGCGCGCAAGTCATTGATATTCCTGGGGAAAACTTCTTGCCCTTCTTTGACACCTCGCCGCCCATCCGGCTAGCATTCAGACATATTTATAAATTCAGCTAGTTTCTTATCCATGAAACCCATCGTCGTCATCGGCTTCCTCGGCACCCAGCTCGACGCCGGCCAGGGCGCCGGCCGCTGGAGCAAGTGGCGCCCCACCGTCTCGCTCGCGCAGCACGAAGACATGGTGGTGGCGCGCATGGAGCTGCTCTACACGCTCAAGCACAAGACGCTGGCCGAGCTCGTCAAGGCCGACATCGCGGCCGTCTCGCCCGAGACCACGGTCAACCTGGTGCCGATGGAGCTGGCCGACCCCTGGGATTTCGGCGAGGTCTACTCGCGCCTGTACGACTGGGCGCGCGCCTATCCCTTCGACACCGAGCGCGAGCAGTACTGGTCGCACATCACCACCGGCACCCACGTCGCGCAGATCTGCATGTTCCTGCTGTCGGAGTCGCGCACCATCCCCGGCGTATTGGCCCAGACCTCGCCGCCGCGGCGCCAGCGCGAGGGCGAGGCCGGCAAGTGCGTGCTGATCGACCTCGACCTCTCGCGCTACGACGTCATCGCGCGCCGCTTCGATGCCGAGCAGCGCGACGCGGTCGCTTTCCTCAAGAGCGGCATCGCCACGCGCAACGCGCGCTTCAACGCACTGATCGACGAGATCGAGCGCGTGGCGGTGCGCTCGCGCGCGCCGATCCTGCTGGTGGGCCCCACGGGCGCGGGCAAGTCCTTCCTCGCGCGGCGCATGTTCGAGCTCAAGCAGTCGCGCCACCAGGCCACGGGCGCCTTCGTCGAGGTCAACTGCGCCACCCTGCGCGGCGACGGCGCCGCCTCCACCTTGTTCGGCCACAAGAAGGGCTCGTTCACCGGCGCCGCGAGCGAGCGCGCCGGCCTGCTGCGCACCGCGCACCAGGGCGTGCTCTTCCTCGACGAGATCGGCGAGCTGGGCCTCGACGAGCAGGCCATGCTGCTCAAGGCGATCGAGGAGAAGCGCTTCTTCCCCGTCGGCGCCGACAAGGAGGTAGAGAGCGATTTCCAGCTCATCGCCGGCACCAACCGCGACCTGCGCAGCGACGTGGCCGAGGGGCGCTTCCGCGAAGACCTGTTCGCGCGCATCAACCTCTGGACCTACGACCTGCCGGGCCTCGCGCAGCGCCCCGAGGACATCGAGCCCAACGTCGACCACCTGCTGGCGCTGCATGCGGCCGAGAACAACCGCGTGGTGCGCTTCAACGCCGAGGCGCGCGCCGCCTATCTGCGCTTCGCCCAGAGCCCCGAGGCGCTGTGGAGCGGCAACTTCCGCGACCTCTCGGCCAGCGTCACGCGGCTGGCCACGCTGGCCGACGGCGGACGCATCCCGGTCGCGCTGGTCGAGGCCGAGATCGCGCGGCTGCGCTGGCTGTGGAAGCGCGCGCAGCCGGCTCCGTTCGCGGGCGAATCGCAGGCCGCCGACCTCGACGCGCTGCTCGGCGAGGAGCGCGCCGCCTCGCTCGACCTGTTCGACCGGCTGCAGCTCGAGGCCGTGCTGCGCGTGTGCCGGAAGTCGCGCAGCCTGTCGGAGGCCGGAAGGCAGCTGTTCCAGGCCTCGCGGGCGCAGCGCAGCGTGGTGAACGATGCGGATCGGTTGCGCAAGTACCTTGCGAAGTTCGGGCTGGATTGGGGCACCATGACGAGCGCATGAACGAAGCATCGAATCCCATGACCGAGATCTACATCAGCACCGACGTCGAATCCGACGGCCCCATCCCCGGCCCGCATTCGATGCTGAGCTTCGGCTCGGCCGCCTACACGGCCGACAAGAAGCTGGTGTCGACCTTCAGCGCGAACCTGCACACCCTGCCCGGCGCCGAGGCCGACCCGAAGACCGCCGCGTGGTGGCAAACGCAGCCCGAAGCCTGGGCCGCCTGCCGCAGCGACTTGCAAGAGCCCGCGCATGCGATGAAGAACTACGTGACCTGGCTCAAGGACCTGAAGGCGCGGCCGGTCTTCGTGGCCTACCCGGCGGGCTTCGACTTCCTGTTCGTCTACTGGTACCTGATGCGCTTCGCGGGCGAAAGCCCTTTCAGCCATTCGGCGCTCGACGTCAAGACCTTCGCCATGGCCCTGCTGAAGACCGACTACCGCGACAGCACCAAGCGCGCGATGCCCCGGCGCTGGTTCGATCCCGGGCTGCCGCACAACCACGTGGCGCTCGACGATGCGATCGAGCAGGGCGCGCTGTTCTGCAACATGCTGGCGGAAAGCCGCGCCGCCACGCCATGAGCGCTCCACGCCGTCTCGCGCGCCTGGCCGGCCGCGCACTGCTCGCTTTGCCGCTGCTCTTGCTCGGCGGCTGCGTCGAGTCGATGTTCTATTACCCCGACCGCGTGCGCTACGAGACGCCCGACGCGCTGGGCCTGCGCTACAAACGCGTGCGCTTCCGGAGCACCGACGGCACCGCGCTCAGCGGCTGGTTCATTCCGGCCGCGGGCCGTGCCGATCCGCGCGAGGCCAAGGGCACGGTGATCCATTTCCACGGCAATGCGCAGAACATGTCCTCGCACTGGCGCTTCGTCGCCTGGCTGCCAAAGCAGAACTTCAACGTCTTCGTGTTCGACTACCGCGGCTACGGCGACTCCGAAGGCAAGCCCGAGCCCCGCGGCGTGTTCGAGGACTCGGGCAGCGCCATCGACCACGTGCGCTCGCGCGCCGATGTCGATCCCGCGCGCTTGCTGGTGTTCGGCCAGAGCCTCGGCGGCACCAATGCGATCGCGGCCGTGGGCGCGGGCAACCGCGCCGGCGTGCGCGCGGTGGCGATCGAGTCGACCTTCTATTCGTATTCTTCGATCGCCAACGACAAGGTCTCTGGCGCCGGCCTGCTCGTGGGCGATCGCTACGCCGCCTCGAAGTACGTGGCCGCCCTCTCGCCGATCCCGCTGCTGCTGATCCACGGCACGGCCGATGCCGTGATCCCCGTCGACCACTCGCGGCGCCTGCTGGCCGATGCGCGCGAGCCCAAGCGGCTGATCGAGGTGCCAGGCGCCGGCCATCTCGAGCCGATGAGCGAGGCCCGCTTCGGCACCACCTACCAGCGCGCGCTCGCCGAGTTCTTCGAAGCCGCGCTGGCGACCGCCCCCATCGCACCCACCCCACCCGCCCGATGAAGCACTTCGACGCCACCGCCACCCGCGCCCCGCTGGGCTTCGAGCGCCTCGTGCCCGCGCTGCGCGCCGCCTTCGCGGCCGAGGCCCAGGTGCCGCCGCGCCACGTGCACGCCATCGACAACGCGAGCGGCGACAAGGGCACCGTGCTGATCATGCCGGCCTGGAGCGAGGCCGGCTTCCTCGGCATCAAGACCATCAACATCTTTCCGGGCAACGGCGCGCGCGGCCTGCCCGGCCTGCATGCCACCTACGTGCTGTACGACGCGCGCACCGGCGTGCCGCTCGCGCTGATGGACGGCGACGAGCTCACGGCCCACCGCACCGCCGCGGCCTCGGCGCTCGGCGCCTCGTTCCTGGCGCGCGGCGATGCGCGGCGGCTGCTGGTGCTGGGCACCGGCCGCATCGCGCGCATGCTGCCCGCGGCCCATGCGAGCGTGCGCCCCATCGAGGAGCTGACGGTGTGGAACCACCGCCCCGAAGGCGCCGAGACGCTGGCCGCGCAATGGCGCGCGCAGGGCTGGGCCGGCGCACGCGCGGCCGCGCCGGGCCCCGTTGGCCTCGAGGCCGCCGTGCGGCAGGCCGACATCGTCAGTTGCGCCACGCTGGCCATCGCGCCGCTGGTGCGCGGCGAATGGCTCGCGCCGGGTTCGCACCTCGACCTGATCGGCAGCTTCACGCCCGCCATGCGTGAGGCCGATGCGCAGTGCTTCGAGGGGGCGCGCACCTTCATCGACACGCCCGAGGCACTGATGAAGGCCGGCGATCTGCTCGACGCGATCGCGGCCGGCACGCTGCGCGCCGAGGCGGTGCAGGGCACGCTGGCCGCGCTGTGCCGCGGCGAATGCGGTGGGCGCACGAGCCCGGACAGCGACGAACGCACCGTGTTCAAGGCCGTCGGCAGCGCGCTCGAGGACCTGACCGCCGCCACGCTGGTATGGAAATCGGCCGCAACCTCGCTGTAGACCTATGACTGCATGGCACGCCTAGTGCTTATGGCCAGTCGGCGCCTCGCGAGGGCGCGCGCATACGTCAAGCGACGGATGGCGCGCCGCGCGAACGGCCGTTAATCTGGCATTGCACACAGGGAGACCCACGCATGCTCACCATCGTTCAGAAAGCCGCCATCCTCGGCAAGGCCGGCATCGACGTGCCCGCGCGCCCCGAGGACGACCTGTCGACGCATGTCGTGACGGGCTCGCCGGTGAGGGCCGAGGGCGTTTCGCAGCAGGCCCACGACTGGGGCCGCGCCATCGAGACCCTGTACGTGAGCTACGTGGCGGCGCGCGCCGCCAAGAGCCTGCGCGACGCCGAGGAGGCGCGGCAGAACGCGATGCTGAGGCGCATGGCCTCGGGTTCGCCGCCGCGCGCCTCCTTCGCATAGGGAAGCACCGGGCCCTCGGCCCGGGCGCCCCCTGCTTCCTGCTTACTTGCCCTGCGCCGCGGTCAGCGCCGGGTTCTGCATCGTCGAGATCACCTTGCTGTTCACGCGCGAACCGCTCACCACGTTCTGGTCGGGCGCCGAGGCGGCCGCCACGGCGTCGTTGTAGACCTTCGCGGGGTCGGCCATCGGCTTCACCGTTTCGGGGCCGCGCGAGCCACGGGTCACGTTCTGGTCGGCCGCGTGCGCGGTGGCCACGGCCTGCTGGTACATCGCATCGACGTCGGCCATCGGCTTCACCGTTTCGGGGCCGCGCGAGCCGCGGGTCACGTTCTGATCGGGCGCGTGGGCCGTGGCGATGGCTTCGGCTTCGACGGCTTCGCGGCTGCGGCCGCCCGTGGTCTGGGCCTGGACGGAGGCCACGGCCATCACGGCGAAAGCGGCCGCGAGGGCGAGTTGGTAGGAGGTCTTCATGTCGGTTGGATGTCGGAGGAGTTGTTTGGACAGGGTTTTCTTCTAGGGAAAACCCTGGATCACGGTAGTCCTCCGGCAAGGCGGATTGATGACGACCCCGGGCGCGCGCAGGTTGCCGGGGAACGGCCAGCCGAATGGCGCCGGTTCTGCTAGTGGGGGTCGGTCGACGGCGAAAGCGGAGAATCGATCGTCCGCTTCGCATCGAAACCCCCATCCGCCTCGCAAGGAAAGCGCGCGCCATGCACCAGACTCAGACCTGCCATTTCTGGGTAGGCACCATCCCCGAGGATTTCCCGGCCTCCTACTTTGCCGAGGACTACAGCGACGAGCGTGGCGACAACGACCCGCTCTCGCCATTCGCGCGCGACCAGGGCGAGACCTGGTACGACCACGACTTCCTCGAATACGGCTGGAGCCTCGCGCCGACGATCGCGGAACTGGTGGCCGGCTATTCGTACAGCGAGCAATGGGCCGCGGAGCTGTCCCGCCGCGCCGAAGCCGCGGGCCTGCGCGGCATCAACTTCTTCGTGTTCATCGACGAGGCGCAGATCGCGGCGCCCCGCTCGGTGGAAACTCGCGATGGCACGCTGCACTACATGGGCACCATCGAATACAGCCTCTGAGACGCAGGCTCGTCGCATCGGGCACCTCGGCTAGCGCGCCGCCTCCCGCTCACCCTTCCCGTACGTCGCCCGGCTCCCATACGCCGCCTTCGCCCGATCCACCTCCTTCTGCGGCAGCAACTGCAGCTTCTTGCAGTTCGCGCACTGGTACAGCCGCATCCAGGGAAAGAACCGCATCCAGCCCGAACGCTGGACCCGGCCGAGGTAGTGGATGCTGCAGTTGCAGGCGGAAAAGATGGAACTCATGAAAGCCTCGAGAGGTGCGCAATCGGTGATCGCGGCGAGGGTCGAATCGCACGGATCGCCGCATGTTTCGATGCTAGGAATCGAGCCCTCTCGATGCACGCGAGATCGCATTGCAACTGTGTGGCGGTTCACAGCTCGCACCAGACAACGCGGGAAAACAACGCGAACACGCAGCCTCACTTCGTGTCAGGTTCGTCCTCGCCCTCGGCCCGCAGCAGGTCGAGTTCGTCCGGCGCGATGAAGGGCGTGTCGCCCTCGCGCTCGTCGCCCGCCGCGTGCGGCTCCAGCGACTCGAAACTGCCGTGATCGGTCGACGCGAAATCGGCCACCACGTGGATGCCGTGCTCGTCCTTCCACAGCAGGCCGCGGTTCTCCATCTCGCGCATGGTCTTGTTGACGACCTCGCGCGACAGCCCGGCATACGACGCGATCACGGCCTGCGAGATGCGCTTGTCGAAGCCGCCGGTGTCGGCCGGCGCGAGCTGGGTCAGCTCATAGAGCACGCGCGCGACCAGGGTCTCGGAGGTGAGCGAGGAGATGCGGCGCAACTGGCTGCGGATGATGGTCATGCGCTTGACCGTGAGCTCGAGCAGCTCGAGCGCCACCGACGGATGCCGGGCGCAGATGTCGTGCAGGGCCGAGGCGGGAATCAGGTAGACCGAACTCGGCAGCGCGGCCACGAGGTTGGCCATCGACTGGTAGCGCGCCTCGTCGAGCGTGGGACTCAGGAACAGGTCGCGCGGGCGCACGAAGTCGGTGGTCACGGCCGCGGCGCCTCCATGGCCGCCGACCACCACGCGCAGCAGCCCCGAGGCGACGAAATAGACCTTGTCGGTCCACTCGTCCATGCGCAGCACGGTCTCGTTGCGCCGGAACGAGCGCAATTCGCTCTGCGCGACGAGCGCCACGCGCTCCGCCGCCGGGACGTTTCGAAAAAGGGAATGCAGATACATGGTCGGGAACGGGCTCCATCCGATTCGCTTCCTCCGGGCGGAACATGCGCGGCCGAAGGCGATGGCCTTGGGCCGGGGGATCGGCGCACCGCGCCATGGCGGATGCGGCGCTAGGCGAAGGAGTCGGGCACGCCATGAGGTCGCGCAGCTTCGGCGTCGGTGTCGCGCTCGGTCATCGCCAGCCCGGCCGGTTCGCGTGCATCCGCCGTGCATGCGGCGCAGGCCGAACGCGCGGCGCGCAGCGCGGGCGAGTCGCGCAGTTCCTGCTCGCGGATCGCGGCCTCGAGCGCCAGGTACTGGTCGCGCGCCAGCAGCTGCTCGCGCGCGCGCTCGCCATGCAGCAGGACGCCGTGGCGCATGACCTCCTGCAGCGTGTGCTGCAGCACGTCGATCTGCGCGCCCAGCCGCGCGAGCTGCAGCTGGAAGTCGGACGAGGCATTCACGCGCGCCCCCCGGGGCCGCGCGCGGGCGCGCCATCGTGCGGCGGCGCGACGGCGGACACGCCGCAGCCCTGCAGCCACTCGGCGCCGGCCTCGAGCGCCACGCGGATGTCCTCCTCGCGCTCGATGCCGTCGACCACGATCGAGGGCGCGAAGCTGCCGCACAGCGCGAGCATCTCCTCGAGCAGCTCGCGGCCGAAGCGGTCCTCGCGCGCGCGCCGGATGAAGACCGGGTCGAGCTTGATGATGTCGGGCCGGCAGACCTTGGCGGCGGCGAGGTTGCCGGAGTCGCCGCCGAAATGCTTGATGGCGACGCGGCAGCCGCAGAGCTGCAGCTGCAGGCAGAAGTCGCGCACCGACTCGAGATCGGGCAGCGTGGGTTCGCCCGCGATCTCGACCACCAGGCGCGCCGCCAGCTCGGGCTCGCGCCGCAGCAGCGCCATCAGCGAGGCCCACCAGTGGTCGCGCCGCGCGCTCTGCGCCGAGATGCTCAGGCCCAGGCGCACCGTGCCGCCCAGGCGCAGCTGCCGCACCACGCGGCCGGCCGCGAGATGGTCGAAGGTGCGCACCAGGCCCAGCCGCTGCAGGCAGGGCATGAAGAGCTCGGAGCGCAGCGAGGCGGCGGCGTGCGGCTCGCCCTCGGTGTGGAAGCGCGCCTCGTGATAGAGCGGCGCCGCGAAGGCGGCGGCCTGCGCGGGCGCGCCCACCACCGGATGCCATTCGATCGCGAGGCGGCGCGCATGCAGCGCGTCGCTGACCTGCAGCGCGACGTCCATGTCCTCGCGGTAGAGCCGCTGCCAGCCCTCGGTCTGTGCGAGCTGGAAGTCGGGCGCCGGTTGCGCGGCCCACAGCCGCAGCTCGACCTCGGCCTGGCTCATGCGCCCGGGGCTGGACGCGTCGCTCCAGCCCACGTGCAGCTGCACCAGCGCGCGCGTGTCGCGCAGCTGCACCGGCATGCCGCCGAGGTCGGTGAGCAGGCGCTCGAGCCGGGCCGAGGCGCCCTGCCGCGCCTGCCCGTCCTCGACCGGAAACGCAGGGTTGCTCCACAGCAGGAAGCAGTCGTGCCGCAGCATGGCGAGATCGGCGTCGGCCAGGCTCACGAAGCTCGTCAGCAGGCGGTACTTGATCTCGATGCTGGCGTGCAGCGCGAACTCGGCGCCGTAGACCTCCATGAGCTGCGGCAGGTTCGCGATGAAGACGAAGGCGCAGGCGCGCAGCGGCGCGCCGGTGCCCGGCATGGGTGGCGCGGCGGCGGAGTGCACGGGAAGCTGTGCCGAGGGCCCGCCGCGCGGCAGGAACGGTGAAGAAGGCGCATGGCGCGGCACGGCCGGGCGTCGGCGCCGCATGCCGTCGAAGCCCGCCCGCAGGCGCGCGACCATGGGCGCGACGAGGGACCGCACGACATGACCAGGCCTTGGCGTCGGCAAGGCAAGCGCCACGGGGCTGGTGACGCGATCACGTACGGCCATCTGGTTTCCTCCGCTAGGTAAGTTCGCCGAAATCGCAACACGCCGGGATGGGTCCGCTGCCGACCCGAGGCCGGCCGTTGCACGTTCGCGAACGGGCGGTTATGCGAATTGCGCATGAGATGCTTAAACCGAAATGAATACTACGGATCACGGTAGCAACTCGCATTAACTTTCTGGTGACAAATGTGTCCTAGGTCACAGGCGCCGCGGGGCGGGGCCTCAAAAAACGGGCGGACCTGCCGAAAACACCGGGTCCGTGCGCGGACCCGCCCCGGCCGGGCTTCGCCGGCCGGCGCGATCCGCCGTTCGATCGGCGCGATCGGATCGGCAGGCCCGCGGCGGGAGGCCGGCGCCTCGGCGAACCGGCGGCGCGCGTGGCAACGCGGCCGCCGCCGGCGCGGGTGGTGATCGAGCAGGCCGGCACCAGCTACCCGCGCCTGCTCGACGAGGTGCGCCAGCAGGCCGCGCGGCAACTGCTCGAGGACACGCAGCTCGAGGCCGGCGAGATCGCCTTCGTGCCAGGCTTCGGGGAACTGATTCGTTCACGCGCGCCTTCCGCGGCTGGGAAGGGACGACGCCCGCGCGCTGGCGCGCGGCGCAGGCACGTGCGTCCTGAGGTGCTAGAGCGCGCGCCCGCTCTCGCCCGGCGGCGTCACCACATCGCGCCGCAGGCTCCAGATGCAGGCCGCCAGCTTGAGCAGCCGCTCGACCTTGCTGTCGTGGAGCTCGTCCGCGGGGTTCTCCTGCGCGATCAATTCGGCGATCTGCTCGATGGCCAGTGCCGGCGTGAAGCCCAGCCCCTTTCGCGCCATCTCCATCGCCGTCGCCATCACTTCTGTCTTTTTCATGGGCATGCGTAAGCAACGGCCGCGAGGCCGGATTCGAAATGTCCGTGTCCCGGGGTGGGCCGATGCGGCTCAGGCGCGGCGCTTGCGTACCGCCGTGCCCGAAGGCGTGAGCATCGCGGGTTCGGTGTCGAGGTCTGCCGCGTCGGTCACCCGGCCGTCGCGGTCGTGCTGCACCAGGAGGCGCCGCGCGCGCTGCCACAGCGTGAGGTGCTGCGGCGCGAGCGAAGTGTATTCGGCCAGTTGGGCCACGGTGCTGTCGGGCGAATGGCCACGACCTTCCTCGCCCGCGATGGCGCGCCGGCGCACGGGCGCGAGCAGCAGCATCACCAGCAGGATGACCAGCACCGAGGCCGCGTAGAGCGTGAGCAGGTCGGTGCCCTCCGCGGGCCGCCAGACCTGGAAGAAGTGGTGCCAGGCATAGAACACCACGCCGACCCAGAACGCGGCCAGCAGCAGCGGCCGCGCGATGCGCAGCCACACGAACATGAACACCGCGCCCTGCGGCGTCTTGTGGCGCATGAAGGCGCTCAGCGGCATGCGCGCGGCATCGAGCACCGGCACCTCGCCCTGCGGCTCGGCCCATTCGCGCTCGCGCGGCGGCGCCTTCTCGTTGGGGCGCGGCGGCGCGGCGCCCAGGCCCAGCTCTTCATTCATGCTCGATGGCACGGACGGATGCAGTCGATCGTTCATTCGCTATCACTCCTCTGTCGGGGCTGGTCCACCGGGCGCGCTTGCCCTTGCGCCGCAGGATCGTGGCCGGCAAGGCCACGACCGTGGTGAACATGTTGATCATCCAGAAGGCAAGCGGATACCAGATGGTCCAGACCAGGTAGCGCAGGATGTCGCGGTCGTAGTGGCGGTCGATCCACAGGCTCACGCCCATCTGCAGCATGCAGGTGATGCCCAGCAGCATCCCGTGCCACTCGGGCCAGAAGCCGACGTACTGCCACTCGGGCGGCAGGAAGCGCCGCACCAGCGCGAGGATCAGCACCGCGAACATGGCGTAGGCCCAGACCACGCTGGCCAGGTACTCGAGGAACACCGGCCACATCATGAAGTTGCGCGGCTTGAGCACCTGGCCCGTGTAGCGCAGCAGGGTCTGGATGCCGCCGGTGGCCCAGCGCTGGCGCTGGCGGTAGAGGCCGCGCACGGTCTCGGGCATCAGGATCCAGCACAGCGCGCGCGGCTCGTAGCGCACGCGCCAGTCCTTGAGCTGCAGCTTCCAGCTGATGTCGATGTCCTCGGTCATGACGTCGGGGCTCCAGAAGTCGACGTCGAGCAGCGCGTTGCGGCGGAACATCGAGAGCACGCCCGAGACCGTGAACAGCCGCCCGGCCAGCTGCTGGGTGCGCTTGATGAGGCCGATGTTGGAGGAGAACTCGCCCACCTGCATGCGCCCGAGCAGGGTGGTGCGGCCGCGGATGCGCGGGTTGCCGGTGACGGCGCCCACGCGCTCCGAATGCAGCATGTGGGTCAGCATCCAGGCGATGGCATCGGGATCGACCAGCGCATCGCCGTCCACGCCGAGGATGTACTCGCCGTTGGCCAGCACCGCCGCCGTGTTGAGCGCGACCGCCTTGCCCTGGTTGGTGGCGTGGTGCACCACGCGCAGTTGGCCGTAGCGCGTGGCCAGCGCATCGAGGATGGCGCCGGTGTCGTCGCTGCTGCCGTCGTTGACCGCGATGATCTCGTAGTTCGGATAGTGGCTGCGCATCAGCTGCTCGATCACCTCCTGCACACGCTCGCCCTCGTTGAAGCAGGGCACGATCACGCTGACCAGCGGCCGCTCGGGCAACAGCGGCAGCGGATCGACCTTGCGATGGCGGCCGCGCTCGAACACCAGCGCATGCGCGATGCCGCCGGCCATCCAGACGTAGGCCGCGAGGAACGGGTAATAGAAGACGTAGTTGAGCAGGGCCCGCACCACGTCGGAACCGAAGAAGTCGGGGTTCATCGCGCGGCTCCCGGTGCGGTCGGCGCGGAGGCGGCGGCCGGTTTGCTGGGCGCGAGCGCTGGCGGCGTCTCGAGGCCGTCGACCTTGCCGCCCGCGAGGTTGGCGCGCACCGACAGGATGTCGCGCACCGTCACCAGCGGCGGCTGGCCCGCGAGGAAGTCGTCGGGATAGAGCGCGACGTGGCGCGCGCCGAGCCGGTGCAGCAGCGTCCACTGCGCGGCCAGCGTGTCCTTGTCGACCATGCGGCCGTTGCGCCAGTCGCGCGCCTGCAGCTCGAACACGGTGCGCGCCAGACCCTGCGGCTGCGCCGCCACCTGGCGGAACAGCGCGGTCAGCCAGGCCTGCGGATCGGTCGCCTGCTCCATGAACGGCATCGCCATCACGGCGGTGTAGTCGTAGGCCTGCAGCGACTGCGCGAGGTCCTGCGCGAACCACTCCTGCGCCGCGGGCTCGAGCACCGGGCGCGCATAGAGGTTGCGCGCGGTGAGGATGCGCGGCTGCCAGTCGCGGGCGCGCTGCGCGAGCTCGAGGGTGAAGTCGGTGAGCTGGCGCGTCTTCCAGGCGGTCCAGCGCGCGCGCAGCGCGGGATCGGCGCGCACCGCGCCGAGGTCGGCCGGCAGGCCCTGCGCGGCGAGTTCGCGCAGCGCCGCGGGGCTCGCGTCCTCGTCGTCGCTGTAAGTGGCGTCGTCGTGGAACAGCAGGCCCGCGATCGGCGTGTTCTTCGCGAGGTCCTCGTAGATGTCGCCGATCAGCGCGCGCACGCGCGCATCGGCCGGCGAGAGCCGGTGGTAGCGCGTCTGGTCGCGCGCCGCGTCCGACGTGGGTGCGAGGTGCGTCACGCGCACGTCGGCCAGCGGGTTGTTCGCGGGCAGCTGGAACGCCAGCACCGGCATCCACGCATAGACCTCGACCCCGGTGCGCGTGCGCAGTTGCCAGGCGACGCGGTTGAACAGGTCGGCGCGCATCGGCAGGTGCCGGTTCGGGAAGTACAGCGCATCGGCCGCGCCGTCGCCGTCGGGATCGGCGAAGGCCTGCAGGTAGACCGCCGAGGGGCCGATGGCCTGCACCCGGTCGAGCAGGCGCGAGAGGTTGGCCTCCTGCTGTGCCGGATCGGGGTCGTAGACGTGGTCGAGGTCGATGTGCATCGCGCGGTGCAGCGCGCGCGGATCGGGCCGCGCGGGGGCGCGCAGCAGGCTGAGGTCGGGCACCGACATGTCGTAGGTGGCGAGGCCGCGGCGGATGGTCTGCAGCGGCACCTCGGGCGTGTTCGCGCCCTCGTCGAGCGTCAGGGTGATCGGCATGCCGGCGCGGTCGGCCGCGCGCAGCGCCTCCTTGTTGTAGGCGCCGTAGGGCCAGACCATGGCGCGCACACGGGTGCCGGTCTGGGCCTCGATCAGGCCGCGGCTGCGGCGCAGGTCGGCCTCGACGCGCGCGACCCAGGCCGCGTCGTCCTCGTAGCGGCCGGTGGCGCTGTCGTAGCGGTGCGTGACGGCCGCGGGCTGCAGGTTGCCCTGCGGATTGCCGGGCACGCCGGTGTGGATCGCGTCGCCGTGGCTCGCGAATTCGACCAGGCCCGAGGCGCCCATCTCGCGCGCCTGGCTCCAGGTGATGAAGGCCTCGCGCTTCAGGGGATTGCGCGCGCCGTAGCCCTCGACCACCTGGCCCGGCGGCACTTCGAGCCAGCCCGTGACGAGCGCCATCACGGCCGGATAGCGGAATTGCTTCAGCAGCGGATAGACCTTCGAATAGAAGCTCTCGTAGCCGTCGTCGAAGGTCAGCAGCACGGCCTTCGAGGGCAGCGGCCGGCCGCCGGCGCGCGCGTCGACGATCTGCTGCAGGCTCACCGGGTGGTGGCCCGAGCTGCGCAGCCAGGCGAAGAAGTCGGCCACGGTGCGCTCGTCGAGCGCGGTGGGTTCGGGTTCGTCGACGAAGCTCTCGCGCACGTTGTGGCGCACGTCGTGCATCGCGATGGCGCGGAAGGTCTTGCCGTCGTCGACATCGGGCGCCGCCAGCGCGGTGGCGCGCGGCAGGCCCTGGGCCAGCGCGGCGCCGGCGAGCAGCGTGGCGAGCAGCAGCGCGGCCATCCGCGGGACCAGGCTGGTCGTCATGAACATCTTCTTCATTGGAACGGCACCGACAGATTGAGATAGACGAAGCGGCGGCGCTCGCGCACCCCGTCGTAGGGATGGCTCGCGATGCCCAGGCCGTAGGCCAGCGTGGCCGAACGGCCGAACACCCATTCGTGGCCGTAGCGCAGCGACCAGAGCGCGCCGCCGCCGAAACCCTGCTGCCGGTAGCCGCCGGCCTCGACGCCGAAGACATGCGAGAAGCGGCGGTCGTCGCGCTTCCAGCCCAGGTACTTGCCGGTCAGGCCGACCTGCAGCGCGCTCTCGCGGCGCGGCGCGAAGTAGTCGACGTCCTGGCGGTCGTAGCGCCCGGTCTCGCCCGAGAGCGTGCCTTCGAGCTGGAAGCGCGGGCCGCTCACGAGGCGCTCGCGCCAGCTCAGGCCGAAGCCGTCGCGCGCGTTGCCATCGCTGAAGTCCATGCGCTGGTAGCGGGCCTCGAAGGCGCGCGACTCGTTGACCACGTAGGTGGCGCCGAGCTCGGCCGAATGCGCGCCGACGTTCGCCAGCCGCGCCTTCCAGGGCGTGTCGAGGCTGTTCGAGTCGAAGCGCGCCGAGAAGCGCCAGCTGTCGCTGGCACGCCAGTCCACGCCGAGCGCGAGGCCGGTGCGGTAGCGGCCCTTGTCGGCCTGGTGCAGCTCGGCGCTGGCGCGCCAGCGGCCCTGCAGGTATTCGACGCCGACGCCGGTGCGCGACAGGTCGATGTTGCCCAGCGAGGTGTCGCCGCGCGCGAACACCTGGCGGAAGAACAGGCGCCAGCGGTCGTCCCACAGCGGCGACGAGAGCTTGGAGTCGACGCGCCAGTCGCGGTCGGCCAGCACGCTGCTGCCGTGGCCCTGGCCGTAGTCGGCATCGACATCGAGCCGCGCCGCGTAGAGCGTGTCGCGCTGCGTGACGGCATTGCGCACGGCGATCGATTCGGGGGCCTCGGCCTGCAGGCTCTCGGTCAGTTCGCGGCCATCGCGCATCTCGCCGGCATCGAACAGCGCGCCCGCGTAGCCGGCGCGCGCGGCCACGTCCCATGGATGGTCGACCAGCGTCTCGCGGTAGCGGCCCAGCGCCTCGTCGGGCTTGTCGCGCAGCTTCATGGTCTCGGCCAGGCCCGAGCGGAAGCCCGCGTTGAGCGGCGCGAGCGAGGTCAGTCCGCGGAAGCTGGTCTCGGCCTGCCAGGGCCGCTCGGTGTAGAGCTGGTAGAGCGCGCGCAGGTTGCGCACCTCGGCGTACTCGGGGTTGGGCCGGCCCTGCTCGGGCGTGAGCCGCAGCAGCGGCGGCGTGGCCTGCTCGAGCTTCTGCAGCAGGGCCTCGGCGTCCTCGAAGCGCGCGGTGTCGAGGTAGGCATAGACCAGGCCGGTGTGGGTGTCGCTGGGCACGGGGATGGCATCGCCGCCACTGCGCAGCGCCTCCTCGTAGATCGGCACGGCGAGGTCGGAGCGGCGCTGCTGCTGGTAGGCGCCGGCCACGTCGGACAGCGCGTAGTAGGGCAGCGGCTCCTGCGGATGCTCGGCCTGCCAGCGCTCGTAGGCGGCCGTCACCTCGGGGAAGCGGCCGCGCGCGGAGACGGCGAGCAGGTGGTCGGCATAGAGGCGCAGGTACAGCGCCTTCCAGCGCTCGAGCGCGTTGGCTTCGTTGGACTGCGTGGCGCGCTGCACCGCATCGGCGGCCCCCTGCAGCTCGTTCGGATAGAGCGGCAGCAGTGCGTCGATGGACTCGAAGCGCTCGGGGCCCTCGCCGCCGCGCTGGTCGCGCTCCGCGATGGCCCAGCGCAGCCGCTGGCCCAGGGCCTGCTGGCGCAGGCTCGCGAGCTCGAAGGCATTGAAGCTGCCGGGCGCGGCGCGCTCGGCGGCCTCGGCCTGCGCCAGGGCCTCGGTCAGCGAGCCCTGGTCCTCGAGCGCGAAGGCGTTCTCGCGCCGCACGATGCGCTGCGTGGGCTGCAATGCGGTGAGCTGCAGTTGCAGGATGCGGTCGTCGACGCGGCGCGCGGCGACGAACGCGGACTCGAAGGCATAGCCCGCGAGGCGGTCGAGCGGCACGGCGCGCGCCCAGCCCACGGATTCCCGTGGGTTGTCGGCCTTCAGCGCCCACACCACGCCGTCGGACGCGATGCGCTCGCGCTGGGCCGCGGTCGCGGCGCGTGGGAACCAGGCCCGCAGCGCATCGAGCGCAGCGGCCGGTGTCGCGCTGCCGGCGCGCACCCGTTCGACGAGCGCGTCGTGGGCGGAGGTTTCGTAACCCGCGGCGGCGGCGTCAGCCGAGGGGCGGGAAGAGGATGTCGAGACACCGGGGCGCTCCACCACCTGTGCCCTGACCTGCGGGCTCGCACCGGCCCACCCCGCCGCGACAAGCAATGCCGCGGCGGAGAGGGGGAAGGTGGAACGAAGGAAGGTCGGGTGAGGTTGGGTGCGTGCGGGGTGTGTGACAGCGTGGTGAGGTTTCTTTCTCAAGGTCCAGATGCGATTGGTTATTCGGTTGAACCTTATCGCCGGGCCTCCGAGCCACGCTGTAGGAAATAGTCAAAAGACCTCGCCGATCCGTAAGGGAGCGTAAAAGGCCGAGGTCCCTGAATCCAGGGGCTTCAACGCTGCGTACGCCATGGGCGTACGCAGCGTCATTCGGCCTCGGTGCGGCGATACGTTCGCTTTCCGAATGACATCCATGAAACGGAAGGTGTCGGCTGCGACGAAGCCTTTGGTTTGACAGCGCCGGCCCTTCCCGGCCGCGCCCATGCGCCCCGGCCGAAAAAAAACCATCGGGCCGCTGGTGCGGCTGCCGATGGCGTCAAGTCGATCGATCGCGCGGTTGTCGTTGTCGGGTGTGGCCGATCGATCGACGGGGGTAGGCTTCAGGTCGGACGCGGGATCAGACGCGCTCGAGGATCAGCGCGATGCCCTGGCCGACGCCGATGCACATGGTGCACAGCGCATAGCGGCCGCCGCTCTTGTGCAGCTGGTTGACCGCGGTCGTCGCGAGGCGCGCGCCGCTGGCACCGAGCGGATGGCCCAGCGCGATCGCGCCGCCGTTGACGTTGACGCGCGCGTCGTCGTCTTTCAGGCCCAGCAGGCGCAGCACCGCGAGGCCCTGCGCGGCGAAGGCCTCGTTGAGCTCGATCACGTCGATCTGGTCGAGGCTGAGGCCGGTGAGCGCCAGCACCTTCTGCGTGGCGGGCGCCGGGCCGATGCCCATGATGCGCGGCGCGACGCCGGCGGTGGCCATGCCCACGATGCGCGCGCGCGGCGTGAGGCCGTGCTTGGCGGCGCTGGCCTCGTCGGCCAGCAGCAGCGCGCAGGCGCCGTCGTTCACGCCGCTGGCATTGCCGGCGGTGACGGTGCCGTCGGGCCGCACCACGCCCTTGAGCTTGGCCAGCGCTTCGAGGCTGGTCTCGCGCGGATGCTCGTCCTTGTTCACGACGATCGCATCGCCCTTCTTCTGCGGCACGCTCACCGGCACGATCTCGGCGTCGAAGAAGCCGGCCTTCTGCGCGGCCACGGCGCGCAGCTGCGAGTTCAGCGCCATCCGGTCCTGCGCCTCGCGCTCGATCTTGTAGTCGGTGGCCACGTTCTCGGCCGTCTCGGGCATCGAGTCGACGCCGTACTGCGCCTTCATGAGCTTGTTGACGAAGCGCCAGCCGATGGTCGTGTCGTAGACCGCGTTGTTGCGGCTGAAGGCGCTCTCGGCCTTGGGCATCACGAAGGGCGCGCGGCTCATGCTCTCGACGCCGCCCGCGATCATCAGGCCGGCCTCGCCGGCGCGGATGGCGCGCGCCGCGCTGCCCACGGCATCGAGGCCCGAGCCGCACAGGCGGTTGATGGTGGCGCCCGGCACCTCGATCGGCAGGCCGGCCAGCAGCGAGGCCATGCGCGCGACGTTGCGGTTGTCCTCGCCGGCCTGGTTGGCGCAGCCGTACAGCACGTCGGTCACGGCCTGCCAGTCGACGTTCTTGTTGCGCTCGATCAGCGCCTTGAGCGGCACCGCGCCGAGGTCGTCGGTGCGCACGCTCGAGAGCGCGCCGCCGTAGCGGCCGAAGGGGGTGCGCACGGCGTCGCAGATGAAGGCTTGGTTGGTCATGGTGTGTCTCTATGAAGGTGAAATGAATTCGGGTTGCCGGACGCAGAGGACGCGAAGGTTCCGCAAAGGACGCGAAAGAAAGACAAAATTATTTCTGAAGTTCTTTTCGCGCTCTTCGCGGAATCTTCGCGTCCTTCGCGTCCGGAAGTCCGTATCAGGCGGCGATCGGCAGACCCACGAGCTTCTCGAGCTCCGCATGCTCGAGCCCGTCGACCTTGTCGACCAGCTTCAGGCCCTGCGGCGTGCATTCGAGCGTGGCGAGGTCGGAGTACACGCGCTTCACGCAGCCGATGCCGGTCAGCGGGTAGCTGCAGGTCTCGACGATCTTGCTTTCGCCCTTCTTGGTCAGCAGGTCCATCATGACCCAGGTCTGCTTGGCACCGATCGCGAGGTCCATCGCGCCGCCCACCGCGGGAATGGCGCCGGCCTCGCCGGTGCTCCAGTTCGCGAGGTCGCCGGTGGCCGAGACCTGGAAGGCGCCGAGCACGCAGATGTCGAGGTGGCCGCCGCGCATCATCGCGAAGCTGTCGGCATGGTGGAAGAAGGCGCCGCCGGGCAGCAGCGTGACCGGCTGCTTGCCGGCGTTGATCAGGTCGTAGTCCTCCTCGCCGGCCTCGGGCGCGGGGCCCATGCCGAGGATGCCGTTCTCGCTGTGCAGGATGACCTCGCGGCCGGCCGGCAGGTGGTTGGCCACCAGCGTGGGCTGGCCGATGCCGAGGTTGACGACGGCGCCGTCGAAGATGTCCTGCGCCACGCGGGCGGCCAGCTGGTCCTTGGTGCGACGGGTGTAGCTCATGGTCATGCCTCCTTCTTGAAGCCGCCGGCCTGCGTGGCGACGCGCTCGATGCGCACCACCTTGTGCACGAAGATGCCGGGGGTGACGATGGTTTCGGGGTCCATGGTGCCGAGCTCGGCGATGTCGTGCACCGTGGCGACGGTCTTCTTCGCGGCCATGGCCATCACCGGGCCGAAGTTGCGCGCGGCCTTGCGGTAGACCAGGTTGCCCCAGCGGTCGCCGCGCTCGGCCTTGATCAGCGCCACGTCGCCGTGGATCGGGTACTCGAGCACGTACTGCTTGCCGTCGATCTCGCGGGTTTCGCGGTTGCCCGCGAGCTCGGTGCCGTAGCCCGTGGGGCAGAAGAAGGCGCCGATGCCGGCACCGGCCGCGCGGATGCGCTCGGCCAGGTTGCCCTGCGGCACCAGCTCGAGCTCGAGCTTGCCGCTGCGATAGAGCGCATCGAAGACGTGGCTGTCGGCCTGGCGCGGAAAGCTGCAGATGATCTTGCGCACGCGGCCGGCCTTGAGCAGCGCGGCGAGGCCGGTGTCGCCGTTGCCGGCGTTGTTGTTGACCACCGTCAGGTCGCGCGCGCCCTGCTCGATGAGGCCGTCGATGAGTTCGCCGGGAATGCCGGCGGTGCCGAAGCCGCCGATGAGAACGGTGGCGCCGTCGGCCACGCCCGCGAGGGCGTCGGCGATGGAGGGCGCGATCTTGTCGATCATGGATCTGTCTCCGAAGAAGGATGGTGCAGAGGCGGGAAGACGGTTGTCGCTGCGCGTCTTTGGGAAAGCTATTTTGTTCGCATATCGAACATCTGTTCGTATAATGAATTCTAGAGAGGATCGATACCCATGGCAACCCGCCCCCTTGCGCCCCCCGAGACGCCCGCCCCCGGCGACAGCTACGTGCAGTCCTTCGCGCGCGGCCTGCAGGTGATCCGCTCGTTCAGCGCGAGCGCGCCGCACCAGACGCTCAGCGAGGTGGCGGCCGCCAGCGGCCTCACGCGCGCTGGCGCGCGCCGCATCCTGCTCACGCTGCAGACGCTGGGCTACGTGGTCAGCGACGGCAAGCTGTTCACGCTCACGCCTCGCATCCTCGACCTGGGATTCGCCTACCTGTCGTCGATGCCGATCTGGAACCGCGCCGAGCCCGTGATGGAAGCGCTGGTGCAGCAGGTGCAGGAGTCGTGCTCGGCCGCGGTGCTCGACGCCACCGACATCGTCTACGTGCTGCGCGTGCCGACGCAGAAGATCATGCGCATCAGCCTCGGCGTGGGCTCGCGGCTGCCGGCCTACTGCACCTCGCTGGGCCGGCTGCTGCTGGCCGACCTGCCCGACGAGGAGGTGCGCGCGCGGCTCGAGGCCTCGGCGATCGAGCCGCTGACCAAGCACACCGTGACCGACATCGACGCGCTGCTGGCCAAGGTGGCGCAGGCGCGGCGCCAGCAGTGGTGCCTGGTGAACCAGGAGCTGGAAGAAGGCCTGATCTCGGTGGCCGCGCCGATCGTCGACCGCGCGGGGCGCATGGTGGCCGCGCTCAACATCAGCGGCCAGGCCAACCGCACCAGCGCGAAGGTGATGCAGGACAGCATGCTGCCCGCGCTGCGCGAGGCGGCGCAGCGGATCTCGAGCCTGCTGTGAGCGAGCGCGCCCGGCGCGCAAGGCCTTCACCGGACTGTCATCGCTGCTCTCTAGATTCCCGCGGCACAACAACCGGGGGATCATCCATGTCCATCACGTCCGGCCGCTTCGCGCGGTCCGTCCTGTCGCGCCATCTCGCCGCGGCCCTGTCCACGATCGCTTTGCTCGCCGCCTGCGGTGGCGGCGATGGCGGCGGCATCGCCTTCCCGGTGCTGCCGCCCGCGCCGGCCCCGGCCCCCGCGCCGCCGGCCCCGCCGCCCGTGGCCGAAGGCAAGGGCCTGCCGCACCAGCTCACGGGCTGGGCCTCGCTGTCCGACACGGCGCGCTGGAGCGGCCCGACCTCGGGCCAGTTCATCACCGCCGCGCTCGGCGTGGCGCCGCCCTTCGTCAACGGCCAGCCGATCCCGGGCTTCTCGGCACTGCTGAAGAACGACGACGGCAGCTGGACCGCCCTGCCCGACAACGGCTATGGCAGCAAGGGCAACTCGGCCGACTTCGTGATCGGCTTCTACAACGTGAGCATCGCGTTGCGCACCACGGCCGACGGCAGCAGCCGCCCGGGCGCGATCACGGTCAACCGCCACGTGGCCTTCAACGATGCCAAGGGCTTCCTCAAGGACGGCAAGGGCGTGGACCTGAAGATCACGGCCGACTTCGCCAACTACCAGACGCTGTCGGGCAACACCCTGGTCGACAGCGGCATCGCGGTCGATGCGCGCATCCGCAGCGGCCGGCTGCTCACGGGCTTCGACCTCGACGTGGAATCGATCGCGCGCGCACCCGATGGCAGCTACTTCGTCGGCGAGGAGTTCGGCCCCTACATCCTGCATTTCGACAAGGACGGCACGCTGATGGCCGACCCGGTGCCGCATCCCTTCCTGCGCAGCCCCTCGCACCCTGAGGTGATGGCCGGCACCGTCAGCGCCACCTCGCTGTCGAGCCGCGGCTTCGAGAGCCTGGCCTTCAACGCCGACCGCAGCCGGCTCTACGCCGTGCCCGAGGCCGCGCCCTCGCTGGCGTCGCTGCGCCCGGTGGCCGACGACGAGCGCTACCTGAGCTTCTTCGAGTTCGATCCGGCCGCGATGCTCTACACCGGCAAGACCCTCGTCTACAGGAAGGACGGGCCGGCCAAGGACAACCAGATCGTGATCGGCGACATGACGAACGTCGGCGGCAGCCGCTTCGTGCTGATCGAGCGCGACAGCCTGTTCGGCACCAAGGCGGTGGTCAAGCGCCTCTACCTCGTGGACCTCGACGTGAAGGACGCCGACGGCGCGCTCAAGAAGACGCTGCTGGTGGACCTGCTCGACATCGCCGACCCGAAGGGCATCGGCGGCCCGCTGCCCAACGTGGCGGCCGGCCGCTTCAGCATGCCCTTCGACTCGATCGAGAGCGTGGAGGTGGTGGACGCGCACACGCTCGCGGTGGCGATCGATTCGAACTTCCCGACCGAGGACGGACGCCTGCCGGGCAACCCCGACGACACCGAGGTGATCACGATCCGCTTCGACCAGGCGCTGTTCGACCGCGCCGCGAAGTGAGCGAGGGACGGCGGCGTCTCAGGCGCCGCCATCCTCCATCTCGAAGGGCGCGACCTGCCGCCCGTCGATGTCGGTGAAGCCGTACTCGCGCGCGAGGTCGCCCACGCGCAACGCGCGGCCGGTCTTGTGCATCACGTTCGCGTCGCCGGCCAGCGCCACGATGGCGCGCCCGATGTAGCGCGGCGATTCGGTGCGCGCGAGCGCGGGCCGCTCGTGCCAGTGGGCCTCGTCGGTCTGGTGGCCGGCCAGCACGAACTCGGTGCGCATCCAGCCCGGCGACACCGCCACCGAGGCCACGCCGTGCGCGCGCAGGTCCTGCGCCATGCCGAAGGCCAGCCGCGTCATCGCGGCCTTGGCGAGGTCGTAGAACAGGCTGCCGCGCAGGTAGCGGTCGCGGTCCCAGAAGGTGGTGGTGGCGATCAGGCCATGGCCCTGGCGCACCAGCAGCGGCGCGGCGCAGCGGCTGGCCACGAGGTGGTTGCGCACGCCGCGGTCGAACATGGCCTCCCAGTTCGACAGCGGATGCTCCCAGAACGGCGCCTCGAACACGCCGTTGAAGCTCTCGTGGCCGCCCCAGGCGTTGTTGACCAGCAGGTCGAGCCGGCCGGCCTCGCGCTCGACGCGCGCGAACAGCTCGCGCACCTGCGCTTCGTCGGTGTGGTCGCAGCGCACGGCCACGCCCTGCCCGCCCAGGCGCGTGACCTCCTCGGCCGTGTCCTCGATGCTGCCGGGCACGCGCTGCAGGCCCGACAGCGCGAGGATCTGGCCGTAGCTGCCCGCCGGCTCGGCGCGCGTGCTGCGGCCCGTGACGTAGACGGTGGCGCCGGCCGCGCCGAGTTCGAGCGCGATGCCGCGCCCCGCGCCGCGGCTCGCGCCCGTGACCACGGCCACGCGGCCTTGCAGGGAGGGCAATGCATTCGGCTGGTCGTTCATCGTTCGGCTCGCTGAAAAGGAAAGAAGCGCCGAAGGTAGCGCCGCCTCAGGCCGGCGTCTTGGAAGAACCCGCAATCGCGCGGCCCAGGAACTCGGTGGGCGTGACGCCGCACAGCGCGCGGAACTCGTTGACCATGTGCGACTGGTCGTAGAAGCCGCTGTCGACCGCCACCTCGGCCCAGGCCGGCATCGGCGTGGCACGCAGCGCGCGCAGGCAGCCATGCATGCGCGCGAGCCGGCGCCAGGCGCGCGGCGAGAGGCCGACCTGCGCATGGAACAGCTGCTGCAGCCGGCGCTCGCCCAGGCCAACCGCCTCGGCCACCTCGCGCAGCGGACGCCGGCCGGCCGAGGCCGCGATCAGCTGCGCGGCCTGCAGCGCGCCCGGATGCAGGCCCAGCCTTGACTGCGCGCGGCCGTCGGCCTCGGCGAGGCGGCGGCACAGCGCGGCATCGAGCAGCGCGACGCGCGCGGCATCGCTGGGGGCGTCGGCCATGCGTTCGAGCAGTTGCGCACCGGCGCCGCGCCAGAGTTCGTCGAGATGGAGCACGCGGCCCGCGAGCTCGCCCGCGGGCAGGCCGAGCAGCAGGGCCGCGGCACCGGGCCGCAGGGTGATCGACAGGCCTTCCATGCGCTTGCGCAGCCGCACCAGCACGGACTCGGCCGAGGCGCCGATGGCCTCGACGGCCAGCCCCTCGGCGCCGTTGGCCGAGGGCGCGTCGCCGAGGTTGAAGACCAGCCGCGCGGCACCGTCGGGCAGCACGCGCTCGAGCACCTCCTCGCCCTCGGCGAAGCGCTCGCGGTACACGAGGATGTTGGCGACGTGCGGGCGCAGCGGTGCGCTGGCGGCGAAGGAGCGCACCGCGCTACCGGGCGCGTCCATCGGCGGCCCCAGCACGGGGCCGTCGTCGAGATGGAGGAAAAGGCGCTCGCTCATGCCGGTCGGTCCGGTATCGGGCCGGCCAGCATGCCACAGGCGCCGTTCAACCCTCGGCGTGGATGCCCTTCATCAGGATCACGCCGCCCAGCCGCGCGGTGTCGGCGCGCATGCGGCGCGCCAGCGCGTCGGGCGAACCGGGCTGGGCCTGCCAGCCGGTCTTGAGCAGCGCCTCGCGCACCTCGTCCGTGCTGATGACCTCGACCAGCGCGGCATTGAGCCTGGCCAGCGCGGCCTTGTTCATGCCCGCGGGCGCGGCCAGTGCGGTCCAGATCTCGAGGTCGGCGCCGCGCACGTCGGCATCGCGGATGGTCGGCAGATCGGGCACCAGCGGGCTGCGCTCGGGCGAGGTCACGCCGATGGCCTTGAGCTTGCCCGAACGCACGTGCGGCATCGCGAGCGCGGGCGGCAGCAGCGCGAGCTGGATCTCGCCCGCGAGCAGGCCCGCGATCACCTGCGGATTGCCGGTGTAGGGCTTGTGCTGCGCGGTGATGGCCGAGCGGCTCTTGAGCAGTTCCATGCCCAGGTGGCCCACCGTGCCCACGCCCGGCGTGCCGTACTTGCCGCCGCTGCCGAGGTTGCGCACCCACAGCAGGTGGTCGGCCGCGGTCTTGCCGGTGGCATTGCCCGAGACGGCCAGCACCAGCGGCGCGGTGCCGACCATGCCGACCGGCGCGAAGTCCTTCTCGGGATCGAAGGAGATCTTGGGATTGAGCAGCTTCGCGATCGTGAGGTTGCCGTTGATCAGCGCGCCGATGGTGTGGTCGTCGGTGGCCTTGGCGACCTGGTCGGCCACGATGTTGCCGCTCTCGCCGGGCTTGTTCTCCACCAGCACCGGCTGGCGCAGGATCTTGGCGAGCGGCTCGGCGATGGCGCGCGCCAGCAGGTCGGGCGAGGCGCCGGTCGGGAAGCCGACCAGCAGTTTCACGGGCTTGGTGGGCCAGGCGGCTTCGCCGGCGCGCGGCTTGTCCTGGGCCAGGGCGAACGGGGGAAGCAGCGAGGCGGCCAGCGCGGCGGCGCCGCCCTCGAGCAGGCGGCGTTTGGTGATCGTCACGGGAGGAACTCCGGGTGGAAGCGGCGGAGCCCTAATTGTAAACAGATCGTTACAAGAATGCTGCATCGCAGCGCGAAATCACGGCTTGCCGGCGACCAGCCTGCGCTGCGTAGGAAACAGCGACCAGCCCCAGCGCTGCTGCGCGAAACCCCACAGCCCCTGCTTGAAGAACAGCGTGGTCACGATCGCGAGCAGTCCGAGCCCCAGCAGGTACCAGGTGCCGTAGTCGCTGAGGAACTTGTTGAGCGCCCAGAAGACCAGCGCGCCGACCAGCGGGCCCTCGATGCGGCCGATGCCGCCGATCACCACCATGAAGATCGCGAACGCGCTCCAGTTGACGCTGAAGGCCGCGTCGGGGCTGATGCGCAGGTTGCCGACGAAGTACAGCGCGCCCGCGAGCCCCGCGCCGAAGGCCGCGACGCCGTACACCGCGAGCTTCATGCGCGCCACCGGCACGCCCTGCGACTCGGCCGCCACCTCGTTGTCGCGGATCGCCAGCAGCGCGAGGCCGCGCTTGCTGCGCAGGAACAGGTAGACCAGCGCCACCGCCGCCACCACGCAGCCCAGCGCCATCCAGTAGGTGACGCTCTCGCGCGTGGCCTTGTCGATGCCGCGCAGCGCCGTCAGCGTGGTGCCCGAGCCGCCGCCCACCGCCGACACGTTGGCGAAGCTCAGCCGGAACACCTCGGCGATGACCCAGGTGCCGATCGCGAAGTAGCCGCCCGAGAGCCGGAACGCGATGAACGAGACCGGAATCGCGACCAGCCCCGCGGCCAGCGCGCCGAGCGGGATCGCGACGAAGGGGTTGAGCCCCGCGAAGTTGCCGAGCACCAGCATCGCGTAGCCGCCGAAGCCGAAGAAGGCCTGCTGCCCGATGCTGACCATGCCGCCATAGCCCGCGAGCAGGTTCCACATCATCGCGAAGATGAAGTAGCAAGCGATCTCGACGAACTCGCGCATCCAGCTCGACTCGCCCCAGAAGGGCAGGCTGGCGGCGACGAGGACCAGCGCGATGCCGACGGCGAGCGCGCCGCGGCTCGCGGCGGTGTCGCGTTCGACCGCGACGAAGGAAGGGGTGGCGGGGGTCGTCATCTGCGTCATCCGCGTGTCTTGGGAAAAAGGCCCTGCGGCCGGAACACGAGCACCGCGAGGAACACGATGTGCCCGAACCAGATGCCCCAGCCCGGATCGAGGCGGAAGCCGACCTGCTGCGCGATGCCGAGGATCATGGCGCCGGCCAGCGTGCCCCAGAACGAGCCCATGCCGCCGATGATCACGGCCTCGAAGGCGAACAGCAGCAGCAGCGGGCCGTCCGACGGCGACACCGTGGTGCGCATGCCCTGCAGCGCGCCCGCGACGGCGATCAGCACGAAGGCGATGGCGGTCGCGAAGGCGTAGACCTTCTTCGCATCGAGCCCCATGAGCTCCGCGATCTCGCGGTCGTCCGACACGGCGCGGAACGACCGGCCCAGCGCGGTGTGCGCGAACAGCCATTGCAGCGCGCCGGTGGCCACGAGCGCCACGGCCAGCACGATCAGCGGCAGCACGCCGAGCGACAGCGATTCGCCGAGCGCCAGGCCGCGCGTGCCGAGGCCGCCGGTCTCGATGGCGCGCGGATCGGCCGAGAACAGCTCGAGCAGCAGGTTCTGGATCACGATCGACAGGCCGAAGGTGACGACCAGCGAGGGCAGCGGGTCCTTGCCCAGCGTGCCGTTGAGGACCCAGCGCTGCAGCGCGTAGCCGAAGCCGAAGGCCACCGGCAGCACCGCGAGCGCGACCAGCCACGGCGCCGCGGCGCCGGCCAGCGACACGCCCGCGATCACCGCGAAGGCGCCGAGGATGATGAAGTCGCCCTGCGCCGTGTTCGTGAGCCGCATGACGCCGAACATCAGCGACTGGCCGAGCGCGAACAGCGTGTAGAGCCCGCCGAGCAGCACGCCCTGGAGCAAGGTCTCAAGCATGGGCCGCCTCGATGCCGAAGTAGGCCTGCGCGATCTGCTCACGCGTGAGATCGGCCGACAGGCCCTCGAGCGACACGCGGCCTTCCTGGAAGCAGTAGACGCGCCGCGAGACCTGGCGCGCCATCGTCACGTCCTGCTCGACGATCACCACCGTCATGCCCTCGGCCGTGATGCCGGGCATGGCCGCGTAGATCTCGCGGATGACGACCGGCGCGAGGCCCAGCGAGAGTTCGTCGCACAGCAGCACGTCGGGATTGCTCATGAGCGCGCGGCCCAGCGCCACCATCTGCTGCTGGCCGCCCGACAGCGAGGTGCCGGGCTGGCGGCGCTTCTCGGCCAGGATGGGGAACAGCGCATAGAGCCGCTGCAGGTTCCACGGGCCCGGGCGCCCCGCAGTGGCGCCCATCAGCAGGTTCTCTTCCACGCTGAGGCTGGGAAACAGCCGGCGGCCCTCGGGCACCAGCGCGAGGCCGCGCCGCACGATCTCGCCGGGCGGCAGGCCGCCGATGGGCTCGCCCCTGAAACGGATCGCCTCGCGCGGCGCGCGCACCAGGCCCGTGAGGCTCTTGAGGAAGGTCGACTTGCCCGCGCCGTTGGCGCCGATGATCGCGACGAGTTCGCCGGCGGCGAGCGCGAAGTCGATGCCGAACAGGGCCTGGGCATCGCCGTAGAAGGCCTGCAGGCCATGGGTGCTGAGCAATGGCGCGCTCATGCTTCCATCCCCATGTACACGCGCCGCACCTCCGGATCGTTCATCACCGCGCGCGGTTCGCCCTCGGCCAGCTTCTGCCCGAAGTTGATGACGAACAGCCGGTCGGCCAGCGACAGCAGCGCATGCACCACGTGCTCGATCCAGATCATGGTCACGCCGCGCGCCTTGATGCGCCGCAGTTCGCCCACCAGCACCGCGGCCTCGGGCTCGGTGAGCCCGCCCGCGATCTCGTCGAGCAGCAGCAGCCGCGGCTTCGTCGCGAGTGCGCGCGCGAGTTCGAGCCGCTTGCGGTCGAGCAGCCGCAGCCCGCCGGCCGGCGCATTGGCCTGCGCGATCAGGCCGGTCTGCGCCAGCACCTCGTGCGCCGTGCGCCAGGCCTCGCGCTCGGTCTGCTGCCCGCCAAAGCAGGCCGCGGTCACGAGGTTCTCGAACACGCTCATGTTCCCGAAGGGCTGCGGCACCTGGTAGCTGCGGCCGATGCCGGCGCGGCAGCGCTGGTGCGGACGCAGCCGCGTCACGTCGCGGCCGTCGTAGTCGACCCGGCCCGTGTCGGCGCGCACGTCGCCCGAGATCAGGTTGAACAGCGTGGTCTTGCCCGCCCCGTTGGGGCCGAGGATGCCCAGCGTCTCGCCCTCGGCCACCGCGAGCGTGATGCCGTCGGTGACCTTGAGCGCGCCATAGGACTTGCTCACGCCATGCAATGCCAGCAGCGCCATGGCGGTCAGAGCGCGCGCAACTTGCCGCCGGTGGGAATGCCCGGCGCGGCCTCGTTGTTCACGAGGGTGAGTTCCACCTTGTACTTCGTGCCCTTGCCCCACTGGCCGAGCACCAGCGGCGTCTTGCTGACATTCTTGAACGGCCCCTGGCCGCCCCACTTGACCGGGCCGACCACCGACTGGATCGAGGTCGCGGCCACGGCATCGCGCACGTCGGCGGCCTTCAGCGACTTCGCGCGGCCCAGCGCGTTGGCCGCCACCTCGAACAGCGCATGCGCGAAGCCGATCGGCTGCGTCCACTGCTTCTTCGTGCCGGCCTCGTAGGCCTCGGCCAGCGCCTTCGCGCTCTGCTTCGTGAGGCTCGACGCGAAGGGATGCGAGGGACTCCACCAGACCTCGGTCGAGAGGCCGTCGCCGAGTTCGCCCAGCGCCTCGATCGCGCCCGGGAACAGCAGCGCCTTGCCGAGCGTGATGGCCTTCGGTTTGAAGCCCTGCTGCCGCGCCTGCGTGAGGAAGGTCTTGGCATCGGGCGGGATCACCACGCCGGTGACGATCTCCACGCCCTCCTTCTTGAAGGCCGCGATCTGCGCGCTGAAGTCCTGCGTGCCGTTCTGGAAGCGGCCCGGGTCGGTGAGCGTGAAGCCCATCTGCGCGAGCGGCTTCGGAAAGCCCAGCTCCTTGTCGCCCCAGGCGTTGCCGTCGCCGTCGTTCGGGAACAGCCCGCCCACCTTCTTGTTGGTGGCCAGCGTCTTCCAGCCGCTGGTGAAGTTGGCGATGACGTCCTCGAGGCCCCAGAACAGGTGGTAGGTCCAGTCGAAGCCCTTGGCCGGATCGCCCTTGCGGCCGAAGAACCAGGGCTGCCACGGCACCACGCTCGAGATGCAGGGCACCTCGTTGAGCTCGCAGGCATCGCTGACCGGGTTCGCGGTCTCGGGCGTGCCGGCCGTGAGCACCAGCGCCACCTTGTCCTTGAGGATCAGGTCGTTCGCGACCTCGCCCGCGCGGTTCGGGTTCGACTGGCTGTCCTTGAGCACGATCTGCACCGCGTACTTGCGGCCGCCGACCGCGATGCCGTCCTTGAAGGCGGCCTTCATCTGGTCGATGACCCATTTGTCGGCCTCGCCGAAGGGCGCGAGCGGGCCGGTCTGCGGCGACACGTAGCCGATCTTGAGCGTATCGGCCGCGAACGCCAGCGGTGTCGCGCCCGCGGCGACGAGGGCCGCGGTGGCCTGGGTGAATTGCCTGCGATTGAATGTCATGGCTGTCTCCTTTTCTTGTGCCTGCGGAAACTCAGCGCGCGAAGTGCGGCGGTATCCGCGCGTCGACGTTGACCCACACGCTCTTGACCTGCGTGTACTCGCGCATCGCGTCGAAGCCCATCTCGCGGCCGTAGCCGCTCTGGCCCACGCCGCCGAAGGGCGAGCCGGGGTTCACGCGCTTGTAGCTGTTGATCCAGACCATGCCGGCGTGCAGCTCGCGCGCCACCTTGTGGGCGCGCTGCAGGTCCTTGGTCCACAGGCCCGATCCCAGGCCGTAGTCGGTGCCGTTGGCGATGCGCATCGCCTCCTCGTCGTCCTTGAAGGTCAGCACGGTGACGAAGGGGCCGAAGACCTCTTCCTGCGCGACGCGGTCGCGGTACGACTTCGCGCGCATCACGGTGGGCTCGACATAGCAGCCGTTGGCGAGATCGCCGCCCGGCGACCGGCCGCCCGCGAGCAGCTCGCCGCCCTCGCCTCGCGCCACGTCGACGTAACTCAGCACGCGCTCGCGGTGCTGGGCGCTGGTCAGCGGGCCCATCTCGGTGTTCTCGTCGAGCGGGTTGCCGAGGCGGATCGACTTGGCGAGCGGAACGAACTGCGCGAGGAATTCGTCGGCGATCCGCTCGTGCAGCATCAGCCGCGAGCCCGCGATGCAGGCCTGGCCCTGGTTGTGGAAGATGGCCCAGGCGCTGCCGTTGACGGCGGCCTGCAGGTTCGCGTCCTCGAACACGATGTTGGGCCCCTTGCCGCCGAGCTCGAGCTGCACCTTCTTGAGGTTGCCCGCGCTGGCCTGCACGATGCGCCGGCCCGTCGCCGTGCTGCCCGTGAAGGCGATCTTCGCGATCTCGGGATGCTCGGCGATGTACTGGCCCGCCACGCTGCCCAGGCCCGGCAGCATGTTGACCACGCCGGGCGGCAGGCCCGCCTCGGCCATCAGCTCGGCGATGCGCAGCGAACTCAGCGGCGTGATCTCGGCCGGCTTCATTACGATGCAGTTGCCGGCCGCGAGCGCGGGCGCCATCTTCCAGCTCGTGAACATCAGCGGGAAGTTCCACGGCACCACCTGGCCGACGATGCCCAAGGGCTCGCGCAGCGTGTAGTTGAGGAAGCCCTCTTCCACCGGAATGGTCTCGCCCTGGAACTTGTCGGCCATGCCGCCGAAGTAGCGGAAGCACGCGGCGGTACGTGGCACGTCGAGGCGGCGCGAGTCGCGGATCGGGTGGCCGGTGTCCAGCGATTCGAGGCGCGCGAGTTCCTCGGCGTTGGCCTCGATCAGGTCGGCGAGCCTGAGCAGGATGCGGCCGCGGTCGGCGGCGGACATGCGGCGCCATGCCGGGAACGCGCGCTTCGCGGCGGCGACGGCCTTGTCGACGTCGGCCTTGCCGGCCAGCGCGACGTCGACGATGGGCGTGTTGTCGTGCGGGTTCAGGGTGGCGAGGGTCTCGCCGGATTCGGCGTCGACGAAGCGGCCGTCGATGAAGAGTTGGTGGCGGATGGACGTGCGCAGGCCTGCCGCGCCGGCAATGTCGTTGGGCTTCATGTTGTTGCCTTGCTCCCTCTCCCCTTGGGGAGAGGGCGGGGGTGAGGGGGAGGTCCGTGGCGCGTCGGCCACCCTCACCCCAACCCTCTCCCGCGCGCGGGAGAGGGAGCCATTCAGAACTGCACGGGAATCTCTGGCGACTCGCCCTTCTGGATCTCGTACACCAGGCTCGGCGAGCCGTTCTCCCACACCAGCAGCATCGAGCGCTTGGGGCTGAAGCCCTGGTGGCGGCAGTAGGCGGGCATGGCGGCCATGTCGCCGGCCTTCATGATCACGCGCGCCATCGGCTTGCCGGTGTTCTTGTCGCCGCAGTCCCAGTGGATCTCGTCGGTCATCTGGAAGAACCACTCGACGCGGTCGTTGCCGTGGATGATCGGCAGGATGTGCTCCTCGGTCGTCGGACACATGTAGCTGTGCTTCACCACCGAGGTGAAGCTCGGGTTCCAGGTCACCTGCGAGCGGCTCAGGAAGCCGAAGAGATTGAAGGCATGCACCTCGTTCTCGAAGCCGGGCTCGGGATGCAGTTCGGGCTGGTCCTGCGGCACGTCGGCGAAGGCGCGGTTGACCGGCGCGCCGCGCGCGTCGCTGCGCAGGTCGAGGTCGCCCTTCAAACCCACGCAGCGCGTGGCGAGTTCGCGTGCCCGCGTGATCTTGGCCGTGTTGTTGCCGTTCTTGCGGCCGTAGGGCGAGCCGGTTTCCTGCGGCGCGGCGAAGGGATCGAAGCTCTCGTTGGTCCAGTCGTCGAGCATGGCCTCGAAGGTGGCGCGGATCTGGGCACTCGGGAAGTTCTCGAGCAGGTCGATGCCCGCGTCCTTCATGGTGCCGTTGAAGCTGCCGGCATAGAGGTCGACCGAGTCGTAGTGGTTGACGGTGCCGAACACGCTGTCGAAGTTGACCCAGCCGTAGAAGAAGCCCCAGGCGACGTCGCGCATCAGCGCGCGCAGGTAGTTGCCGGCATCCATGGTGTGGCTCATCGGGCGGCCGTCGCGGGTCTGCCAGCCGATGTGGACGAAATACTCGTCGCGGCGGAAGCGGAAGCTGCCGAGCGAGAAGTCCTTGTAGCCGAGCGTGGCGTCGGGTTGCGAAGCGATGACTCGGGCGAGTTCTGCGGGTGCGTTCATGGCGTGCGTTCCTCTTTCGATGCGATCAATGCGATTGGCAGATCTCGGCCCACTTCTCGACCGACAGCTCGCCCTTGCAGGTCTGCAGCACGATCACGCCGGGGCGCGCGCTGCGGAACTGGTAGGCAGTGTTCTTCGGCAGCAGGCCCTGGTGGCCGCGCGAGAGCTTCATCCAGCCCATCTTCTTGCCGCGCGGCTCGCCCTCGACCCGCACGGCGCCGTTCTTCTCGGGGTCGGCCACCTGCTGGGCCGCGTCGAGCTGCACCAGGTGCACCTCGACCTCGCCGTCCATCACCAGCGCGAACTCGTCGTGCGCACAGGTGAACCAGGGCGAGTGGCCCTCGGCGCGCAGGGTCTCGAGCACGTAGATCTGGTTCTGGCCGAACACCACCTTCTCGTAGGGCCGGCTGTTGTTCGCGATCTCGAAGCAATTGGAGAAGGCGTAGTGGCGCACGTCGTCGGCGATCGGCTCGACGTGGCCCTTCTCGTAGTGGGCGAGCGAACCGAAGCGGGTGCGGTAGGCGGGCGCGTCCTGGGTCTGGGCGGTCTGTGTCATGGCGGTCTCCTTGGTTCTGGCTTGGACCGAACTCTAGGAAACAACCGGGGGAGCCGGTAGGGACCAGATTGGAAGAGGATTATTCGCAGACTCCGAATAATCGCTGGGGTTTACCCGGGAACGCGCGCCCTCACTCGATCAGTTCGGCCGGGATCATTCCGCGCTCGATCAGCGTGGCGTCCCAGGGCGGCACGCGCGTGAAGCGGGTGGCGATGTGCTCGATGAACAGCCGCAGCTTGAGCGCGTTGCGCGAGGTGCCCGCATAGACCGCGCTCAGCGAGAACGACGAGAGCTGGTGCTCGGGCAGCACCACGCGCAGCTCGCCGCGCGCGATCGCGTCGCCCGCCACCAGCGTGGGCAGGCAGACGATGCCCGCGTGCTCGAGCGCGTATTCGCGCAGCAGGTGCACGCTGTTGGTCAGCAGCGCGGCCGCGAGATAGATGGTGGTCTGCTCGCCCTGGTGGTGGAAGGTCCAGCGGTCGCGCGTGGGATAGCCCGAATACAGGCCCAGCTTGTGGCGGTGCAGCTCGCGCGGGTTGGCGGGCATGCCGTGGCGCTCGAGGTACTCGGGCGTGGCGCACAGCAGCCGGCGCACCGGGAACAGCGGGCGAGACACCAGCTCCTCGGAGGCGGCAGGGAAGATCTGCAGCGCGCAATCGACGCCGGCCTTGACCGGATCGACCACCGCGTCGCTCACGATCAGCTCGAGGTGGATGTCGGGATAGATGGTGTGGAACTCGCGCAGCAGCGAGGCGAAGCGACCGAGCACCATGCCCGTGAGCGCATGCACGCGCAGCACGCCCGAGGGGGTGCCGCGCGCGTCGCGCATCTGGTCGACGATGTCGTTGGCGCGGCCCACGAGCTCCACGCAGTCGCGCAGGAAGGCCTGGCCCACGTCGCTGAGCCGCACCACGCGCGTGCTGCGGTGGAACAGCGGCGCCCCGAGGAACTCTTCGAGCTGCTTGACGCGCGTGGTCACCACCGAGTTCGCCACCCGGAGCTGGCGCGCCGCCTCCGCAAAACTCTGCGTCTGCGCGACGCGCACGAAGGCTTCGATGCTCTGGAGGCGGTCCATGGCGGGACTGTACTGTGCGGGCCCCGCGGCCGTACCCCGGGGCGACGCGGGGGGCGCACTTATGATCGCCGCCCTCAGACGGGAGAACACAACGACATGGCAACGGACTCCACCGCGCCCACCCTCGCCTCGCGCACCGCCGCCGAGGAACCCACGCTGCGCCGCGCGCTCGGCACGCGCCACCTGACGATGATCGCCATCGGCGGCTCGATCGGCACCGGCCTGTTCGTGGCCTCGGGCGCCACCGTGTCGCAGGCCGGCCCGGGCGGCGCGCTCGCGGCCTACCTGCTGATCGGCGCGATGGTCTATTTCCTCATGACCAGCCTCGGCGAGCTCGCGGCCTGCATGCCGGTGTCGGGCTCGTTCGCGACCTATGGCGCGCTCTACGTCGACGAGGGCTTCGGCTTCGCGCTCGGCTGGAACTATTGGTACAACTGGGCCGTGACCATCGCGGTCGAGCTCGCGGCCGCGCAGTTGGTGATGCAGTACTGGTTCCCGGGCACGCCGGCCATGCTGTGGAGCGCCCTGTTCCTCGGGCTGATGTTCCTGCTCAACGCGATCTCGGTGCGCGGCTTCGGCGAGGCCGAGTTCTGGTTCGCGCTGGTCAAGGTGGTGACGGTGATCGCCTTCGTCGCCATCGGCCTCCTGATGATCTTCGGCATCCTGCGCGGCGACCGGCCCGCCGGCTTCGGCAACCTCACGCTCGGCGACGCGCCCTTCGTGGGCGGCCTGCCCGCGATGATCGGCGTGGCCATGATCGCGGGCTTCTCGTTCCAGGGCACCGAACTCATCGGCGTGGCGGCCGGCGAATCGGCCAACCCCGCGAAGAACATCCCGCGCGCGGTGCGCCAGGTGTTCTGGCGCATCCTGCTGTTCTACGTGCTGGCGATCGGCGTGATCGGCGTGCTGATTCCCTACACCGACCCGAACCTGATCAAGACCGACCTGCACGCCATCGGCGTGAGCCCGTTCACGCTGGTGTTCCGCCACGCCGGGCTGGCCTTCGCGGCCAGCGTGATGAACGCGGTGATCCTCACGGCCGTGCTGTCGGCCGGCAACTCGGGCATGTACGCCTCGACCCGGATGCTGTTCAACCTCGCGAAGGACGGCCGCGCGCCGCGCTGCTTCGCGCGGCTCACGCGCGCGGGCGTGCCGCTCAATGCGCTGCTCGCGACCACCGCTGTGGGCGCGCTGTGCTTTTTGACCTCGCTGTCGGAGAGCCAGGGCGTGTACCTGTGGCTCTTGAACCTCTCGGGCATGACCGGCTTCGTGGCCTGGCTCGGCATCGCGGTGAGCCACTACCGCTTCCGCAAGGGAATGATGGCGCAGGGGCTTGACCTGTCGCTGCTGCCGTACCGCTCGCCCTTCTTCCCCTACGGACCGCTGTTCGCCTTCGGCCTGTGCCTGGTGGTCACGCTGGGCCAGAACTACGCCGCCTTCACGGGCGGGCGCATCGACTGGATCGGCGTGTTCTCGACCTACATCGGGCTGGTGCTGTTCGTGGCGGTCTGGTGGGGCTACCGGCTGGCGCGCGGCAGCCGCTTCGTGGCCTACCGCGACATGCATTTCCCGGCCCTGCTGCGGCCGGCGCCGGGGCATGGGCTGGCGGATGCGGCCGGGGAGCGGGGGCGCGGCGGCGCCTGAACGTGCTTTCCACCGGTTTCCGTGGGAAAAGGCACGGCCCGTTGCCTCGAGGAATGGAACGGCGTTGCAGGCACGCCGCAGTGTGTCTGGAGGTTAACCGCCCCACTTACAATCCCCGGCGCATCCCCTTCCCTCTCCCTCACGAGGCCTCGTCCGCCATGCCCAAGAGCTCCCTGCGCACTCCCTTCAGCCTGACGCCCGTCGTGCGCGCCCTGTTCCTGGCCGCCGCGGTCGGCGCCACGGCGCTGTCCGCGCTGGCGGCGCCCGAGCACGAGGAGGTCGACCGCCTGATGCAGGCCGGCAAGCTCGAGGAAGCCTCGACCAAGGCCGACGCCTTCCTCAAGGACAAGCCGCGCGACCCGCAGATGCGCTTCCTCAAGGGCGTGATCCAGCTCGACACCGGCAAGCGCGCCGAGGCGATCGCCGCCTTCACCCAGCTCACGCAGGACGCGCCCGAGCTGCCCGAGCCCTACAACAACCTCGCGGTCATCTACGCGAGCCAGAACCAGTTCGACAAGGCGCGCAACGCCCTCGAGAGCGCGATCCGCACCAATCCGAGCTACGCCACCGCCCAGGAAAACCTCGGCGACCTCTATGCGCGGCTCGCGAGCCAGGCCTACAGCAAGGCGCTGCAGCTCGATCAGAACAACACCGCGGTCGCGCCGAAGCTGGCGGTGATCCGCACGCTGTTCGTGCCGGCCGTGCCCGGCGCCAAGCCGACCCTGCTGGCGGCGGCGCCCGAGGCACCGCGTGCGGCACCGGCGGCGCCCGCCCCCGCGCCGGTCGCGAAGGCCCCCGCTCCCGCGCCGGCACCCGTTGCGGCCCCCGTGCCCGCCCCGGCGCCCGCACCGGTGGCCAAGGCACCCGCGCCCGCCCCGGCCCCAGCCCCCGCCGTGGTCGCCAAGGCACCCGAGGCTTCGCCGCCGGCCGCCGCACCGGCCGCGCCCGCCGCTTCGTCGAGTGCCAACGCCGAGGTCGAATCGGCCGTGCGCGGCTGGGCCGCCGCCTGGGCCGGCCAGGACATGGACCGCTACCTCGCCGCCTATGGCAGCGACTTCACGCCCGGCGGCGGTCAGAGCCGCAAGAGCTGGGAAGAAGAGCGCCGCGCGCGCATCGTCGGCAAGTCCAGTATCAGCGTGAACCTCGAGAACCTCGTGATCCAGGTCAATGGCCAGTCGGCCACCGCCAAGTTCCGCCAGGTCTACCGCGCCGACAACCTCAACATCTCCAGCCGCAAGACGCTGGAACTGCAGCGCTCCGGCGGCCAGTGGCACATTCGCAAGGAAAGCGTCGGCGGCTAGTGGCAGACATCGTCCGGCAGGGCCGGCCCCAGACCCCAGAATTCCGGCGCGGCGGGAGCCTCCTGGCCGCGCTGATGGCCGCATCGGCCCTCGTGCTCGCAATGCCCGCGGGCGCCGCCAGCCATTCGGGCAAGGCCTCGCATGCCAAGACGGCCGGCGCCAAGTCCGGCAAGGCTGCCGTCGGCGCCAGCCGCTCGGCGCAGAAGGAAAAAGCCGGCGCCAGGGAAGCGCGCGGCAGCCGCGAATCGCGCAGCGTGCGCGAAGCCCGGGAGGCACGTGAAGCCCGCGACGCCAAGGGCGCCAAGGCCCAGGCCCGCCTGAAGAAGGGGGCCGTGGCGACCGCGGCCGCCGCGGCGGCCGGCACCGCCGCCGTGGCCGAAGCCCGCGGCACGCGCAAGGCACCGCCCGCGGGCGCGATCCAGGAAGCCAGCAACGCCGAGGCGCGGCTGATCGCGATCTACGAACTCTTCGGCCGAGGCCAGGCGCGGCCCGCATTGGCCAAGGCGCGCGAACTGGTGCGCGACTACCCGAATTTCCAGCTCGCGCAGCTCGTGTACGGCGACCTGCTCGCCTCGCAGGTGCCCGCCGCGCACAGCCTCTCGGACGCCGCCAGCGTGGCGCGCCTGAAGGGCAACCCGGCCATGGCCGAGCTGCAGGAAGAATCGCGCCGCCGCCTGCAGGCGCTGCGCGAACGGCCACCGCCGAACACCGTCCCGTCGCAATTCCTCGAGCTGTCCACGCGCAGCCGCTACGCGATCGCCATCGACGCCTCGCGCTCGCGCCTGTACCTGCTCGAGAACGGCGACAAGGGCCTGAAGCTCGTGGCCGACTACTACATCTCGGTCGGCAAGTCGGGCATCGACAAGTCCGTGGAGGGCGATGCGCGCACCCCGCTGGGCGTGTACTTCATCACCAGCAGCCTCGATCCGAAGTCCCTCAAGGACCTCTACGGCGCCGGCGCGCTGCCGATCAACTACCCCAACGCCTATGACCAGCGCCGCGGCAAGACCGGCGGCGGCATCTGGCTGCACGGCACGCCGTCGCAGCAGTACGCGCGCGCGCCGCTGGCCAGCGACGGCTGCGTGGTCATGGCCAACCCCGACCTGCGCCAGCTGCTGCGCAAGGTGCAGATCGGCGCTACGCCGGTCGTCACCGCGCGCAGCCTGCAATGGATTTCCCAGCCCCAGGCCGAAAAGGACGCCCAATCCTTCACCAGCGCGATCAATGCCTGGAAAGACGCCCGGACCCAGGGAAATGAAGCGCAATTGAAGAAATTCTATTTGCCGGATTTTCAGCGCCAGGCGAAAAAATCGGCCGACGGAAATTCAATCGTTCGCGACGAGATGGAATACGCCCAGGGCCGGCGTATTCAGTTAAAGGATGTTTCCTACCTCCATTGGCGCGACAGCGAGGACACCATGGTCGCCACCTTCGGCGAGGTGTTCGAGGGGGAGCGCAGCGGTCGCATGCGTCGCCAGTACTGGCTGCGCCAGGGCGGCGAGTGGAAGCTGTTCCACGAGGAAATTCTGGGCTGATCCCCCTTCGCAAGCAGGGTCAGACCCCTCAACTTGTGATTTTTTGCGCACGGTCCAACCCTTTCTGGACTGTTACATCTTTACCGTTCCGGGTCGTGTCACGTAACACGTAACACGCTTGTACCCGTAACGCACCCCTCGCGCGCACCCCTGTTCCGTAACACTCCCTCCCGTCTTCATGGGATGTCGGTGCACGCCTACAGAGGGAAAAATCGTTTCCGAACTGTTACTCGACGTCTCTGACCGACCGGTCAACCGATGTCCGTGGGAGCTGGCAACCATCGTGCTAGCCATCCTCGGCTAGCACAGCGGAGCACCCTTCCATCGGGTTTGCCTTGTTGATACACAGAGTTACGCCGGATAACATTCGCACCGCCAGCCCTTGTTAACGACTTTTTCTGAAAGGTTAATCATGCTCAACGCTATTGCCCGTTTTATTCGCGACGAAGAAGGTGCCACTGCTATCGAATACGGAATCATTGCCGGGATGATGGCCATTCTTTTGGCTTTCATCTTCAATGGAACCGACGGCACTCTGGCCGTCGCACTGAAGGGTGTTTTCTCGCGTATTTCGACTTCGCTCGGCGGCGCAGCAAGTTGAGATTTGAAGCCCCATTTCTTTTGTGGCTTCTTTTTGCAGTCGTCTATGACTTCCGCCAACGCCGCATCCCCAACTGGCTCGTGCTCACGGGCGCCCTCGGGGCACTCATCGCACTGGCCTTTGGGGCTGCGCCGTTCGGACACGGCTGGACGTCGGCACTTCTTGGCGCAGCGGTGGGCTTCGGCTTCCTGCTCGTCTTCCATCTTCTGGGGCTCATGGGAGCGGGCGACGTGAAATACGCCGGCGCTCTCGGACTGTGGGTGGGCTTGGCGGCACTGGCGCCGATCTGGATCATCAGCAGCGTGCTTGCAGCCATGCACGGACTTCTCTGGCTTGCACTCCAGCGCTGGCCTCTTTCGCCCAGGGTCGCGCTCTTTCTTTTCGGTCAGTCCATCTCTCGGGACGGTCAAACGCCCGTGAGACGGACTCGCTTCATCCCTTATGCGGCTTACCTCTCAGTGGCCGCAGCGATATGGATGGTTTGGGGCCGACAGAGTTTGTAGTCACTCTGCCGCGAGCTTTTCATCGACGGTTCCCGATTGCCCGCCCACCTTCCCCGAATGCCGCCCATGATCAATCTCACCAAAATCGTCGCTGCCATCCTTGTCCTGTTGGCCCTCGCGCTCGGCGGCTACGCGTGGATGCTCAGTCGTCAGGCGCCTGCGGCACCACCACCGGCGGCTGCCGCTTCCGGTAACTCGCCCGCCAAGGCGGCGCAGGTCAAGACCTTCCCCGTGGTTGTGGCCGCCAAGCCATTGCCGGCCGGCTTGGCCATTCCGGCCGACGCGTTGCGTGTGGAGCAGCTCACGATCAATCCCGCAGGAGCCTTCCAGGAAACGGCACCGCTTGCGGGTCGCGTACCCGTCATCGACTTGGGCGAAGGCTCGCCACTGCTCGAAGGCCAACTCGTTTCCGGGCTTGCGCTGCGTGTGGCCGAGGGCGAACGCGCTGTCGCAGTGAAAGCCGACGAGGTCATGGGCGTGGGCAACAAGGTCCAGCCCGGCGATTTCGTCGACATTTTCCTGATGCTCAAGTCCGACAGCAAGGACATCGACCGCAGCCAGGCGCGCCTTCTGCTGTCGCGCAAGCGCGTACTGGCTTTCGGCAGTGCCTCGGTCGACGGACTGCCTTCCAAGACCGACAAGAACGCCGGCGCCCAGCAGCAACGCGCCGAGGCCGCACGCACGGCCGTTCTCGCCATACCGGTTGAGGACGTCAATCGCCTGACGCTCGCGGAGAACAGCGGCCGCCTGCTGCTGGCGCTGCGCAATCCCACCGACATGTCGGAGCCCGACCCCAAGCTCTTCGCCGAATTGCCCACCGCCTTGCAACCCTTGGCCCCGAAGCCCGGCGAGCCGCGCCGTCCGCCGCTCGAAGGCTTGGATCGCGCGCAGGCGGGGGTGACGACCGCCGACTTCGTGACTGGCGGCAAGCCCGGCTCGATCCACACGGCGACCGTGGTCCCGCGCACATCTGCGCCGCGCGCCGAAGGACAGCGCGGCGGCGGACTCAAGGTCGAAGTGATCCGCGGTGACCGCAGCGAAACCATCAATTACTAATCGGCACCCAGCGCCAAGCCCGTGCATTCCATGCAGGAAAAAAACACCATGACGCATTCCCTCCACGCGGCATCCGAGGGTCATACCCACCCATTGCGCCTGACGCTCGTGGCGCTGTGCCTGATGGCCCCGGGCGCATGGCCCCTGGCTGTCGCGGCCGAGGCGCAGGCGGTCGTGGCGCAGCGCGCGCCGATTCAGTTGCTCGTGGATGCCGGCACGCAGAAGGAACTGCTGATCCCGAAAGGCATCGACCGCATGGCGATCGCCGACGAGTCGGTGGCCGGCGTCGCGCTCACGCGCCAGTCTCCGAACTCCGTGGCGGCGCGCCTGATCGTCACCGGCAAGGCGGCGGGCCGCACCACGCTGATGATCTGGGAGAAGGGCCAGACGAGCGCCACGGTCTACATGCTCGAAGTGCGCCGCCGCGGCTCCACGCTCACCGGCACGCTGGACAGCATGACCGCGCACCAGGAAGCGCGCGACGCGGCATCCGCAGCGGGCGGCGAGAAGTCGGTGCTGGCCGACCGCTCCATCGTCAACGTGCGCAGCAACACGGTGCAGGTCGAGGTCAAGGTGGTGGAGTTCAACCGCAGCGTGCTCAAGCAGGCCGGGCTCAACATCTTCAGCACCCGCGCCAATTCCAATGGCTTCAGCTTTGGAAGCTTCACGCCCACGTCGCTGAAGTCCGCCACCTTCAACTCGGACGGCAGCATCATCCGCAATGACGGCAACCCGCTCTCCCAAGCCTTCAGCCTGCTGTTCAACTTCGGCAAGGCCGGCATCGGGCTGAACGTCGGCTTTCTCGAAGGCAACGGCATGGCGCGCGTGCTCGCCGAGCCCACGCTGGTGGCCCTGTCAGGCCAGAGCGCGAGCTTCCTGGCCGGCGGCGAACTGCCGGTGCCCGTGCCCCAGGGCCTGGGCACCATCAGCATCGAGTACAAGCCCTTTGGCATCGGCCTCACGGTCACGCCCACCGTGCTGTCGAACGAACGCATCGTGCTCAAGGTGGCGCCCGAGGCCAGCGACCTCGACTACACCAACGCGGTGAGCATCAACGGCGTGGCCGTGCCCGCCATCAGTACCCGCCGCGCCGACACCACGGTCGAACTGGGCGACGGCGAGAGCTTCATCATCGGCGGACTCGTAAGCCGCACCACCACCTCGAACGCAGACAAGGTGCCATTGCTCGGCGACATCCCCGTGCTCGGGACTTTCTTCAAGCAGAACAAGTACCAGATGAACGAGAAGGAGCTGGTGATCCTGGTGACGCCGCACCTCGTAAAGCCGATCGCGCGCGACACCGACCTCGCGCCCTACCTGCCCGGCGGCGCCGAGCAGCGCGACGGCCCGGTATGGCGCGCCCACTTGCTGGGACCGGCGGGCGGCACGGCGGTGCCGGGCTTCTCGCGTTGATGGAAACCAGCCACGCACGCCCTGTGGCCGACGCCATGAACGCCCCCCGCGACAGCCTCCCCGAGACCGGCGCAGAGACCTATCTCTTCGCCTCGCCGAACGTCGGCCACATCACGTGGCTGACCGACGCGCTCGGCAAGCTGGGCACCGTGGTGGTGCTGTCGCCCGACATCAAGTCGATCGACGAACGCATCGCCCTGCTCGGCCCGGTGGCCGTCTTTCTCGACTTCTCCGGCGACAACGCACAGGCCGCGAGCGAACTGCACCAGCGCCTGAAGCGCGATTGGCAGGCACTGCCGGTGCTGGCCACGGGCGTGTCGGCGGAGCCGGCCTCGATGCTGGCCGCGCTGCGCGCCGGCGTGGACGACTTCGTCGACATGGCCGCGCCGCCCTCCGATGCGGTCAACACGCTGCGCAAGCTGCTCGACCGCCGCAGCAACCTGCAGAGCGGCACGCGCGGCTGCACGCTTGCCTTGCTCGGCGCACGGCCGGGCATCGGCGTGACCACGCTCGCAACCAGCTTGTCGCTGATGCTCAACGATCAGTTGACCCAGGCCCCGGGCAAGGCACCCGGACGCAGCGCGCGCCATGGCGTGGCCCTGCTCGACCTCGGCCTGCCCGCACGCGACGGCCTGCTCTACCTCGACACGCAAAGCGGCTTCAGCTTCGTCGAAGGCGTGCGCAACCTGCGTCGCCTCGACCAAACGCTGCTGCACACGGCGCTCGCCCATCACACGAGCGGTGTGGCAGTACTGCCGTTGCCCGCGAACCTCGCGCAGATGCGCGAGGTGTCGCACGCCGACTCGGTCGCGCTGATCAAGCGGCTCGGCGACTTCTTCGATTTCCAGATCGCCGACCTCGGCGGCTTCTCGACCATCGACTTCGTGGCGCAGACCGCGAAGGAAGCGCAGCGTTGCTGGGTCGTCTGCGACCAGAGCATCGGCGCCATCGTCTCCACCGCGAACATGCTCAAGGAACTGCGCACGCGCGGCATCGAGACGGACCAGATGTCGCTGGTGGTCAACAAGTTCGACAGCCACGTCGGCCTCGCGGCCAAGGACATCGCAGAGCGGCTCGAACTGCCGCTGCGCCACGTGCTGCCCGCGCGCAGCACGCAACTGCTGGCGGCCTCGAGCCGCGGCGAGATGCTGGTGCGCACCGCGCGCAACGACCCGTACTCGCAAGCCATCGCGGGCCTCGCACGCGGCCTGCACCAGGAATACACCTCTGGCTCCACCCCGCAACCGGCGAAGGATCCACGCTGGACGGCGCTGATGTCGAAAGTCACCGGCTTCCGCAAGAGCCCTACCCAAGGTTGAACAGCCCATGTCCACCGATATCGAATTCGCCGACGACGACCAGGCGTTCATCACCTCCCAGCAGTTCCAGGACATCAAGAGCTGGACGCACGATCACCTGCTCAGCCGCATCGAGGAGCTGGGCGCGGAGTTCGGCCGCTGGTCGCGCGCCTCGATCCAGCAGTTCGTCGAGCTCGAGGTCGACAGCTTCGTGCGCCTGCGCCGCGTGCCGATCAACGACCGCGAGATGCAGCTCATCTCGGATGCGCTCACGAAGGAACTCGCGGGCTTCGGCCCGCTGGAAGACCTGCTCAACGACCCCGCGGTCGAAGACATCCTGATCAACGGCTACCAGAACGTCTACGTCTCGCGCCACGGCATCCTGGAGCGCGAGACCCTGCGCTTCGCCGACTCCGAACACGTGATGCGCATCGTGCGCCGCATCCTCGCGCCGCTGGGCCGCCGGCTCGACGAGGCCAACCCGATGGTCGACGCGCGCCTGCCCGACGGCGGCCGCATCAACGTGATCATCGAGCCGCTCGCGATCGACGGCCTGTCGGTCTCGATCCGCAAGTTCCGCAAGGAGCCGCTCACGCCGGCCGACCTGGTCAAGCTCGGCACCTTCGATGCCGGCATGGCGCAACTGCTCGAGATCGCGGTGCGCGCGCGCTGCAACGTGCTCGTGAGCGGCGGCACCAGCTCGGGAAAGACCTCGCTGCTCAATGCGCTGGCCAGCTTCATCCCCGCGCGCGAGCGCGTGATCACCATCGAGGACACGGCCGAGCTCTCGCTGAGCACCAGCCACGTGGTGCGGCTCGAGAGCCGCCCCGGCGGCTTCGACGGCCAGGGCGTGGTGTCGATCCGCGACCTGCTGCGCAACAGTCTGCGCATGCGGCCCGACCGCATCATCGTGGGCGAAGTGCGCGGCGCCGAAGTGATCGAGATGCTGCAGGCGATGAACACCGGCCACGAAGGCTCGATGGGCACGATCCACGCGAGCTCGCCGCGCGAATGCCTCTACCGGCTCGAGATGCTCGCGGGTTTCGCGGGCTACCAGGGCAGCGAGGTGAGCCTGCGCAGGCAGATCGCGAGCGCGATCGACTTCATCGTGCAGATCGGGCGGATGTCGAACGGGCAGCGCCGGATCATCTCGCTGAGCGAAGTGACGGGCGTGAACGACAACGTGGTGGCGATGCAGGAGCTGTACCGCTACGAGCCGGTCGTGTCGCCGGACGGTGAGGAGCGCGACCGCTGGGTCAGCCTGGGCATCGCGCCGCATTCGCCGAAGATCACGCGATTCCGGCAAGCGTTTACGCGCGGTACGCAGGGAGATCATCGTGCGTGAAGTCATCCTGCTCGGCGCCACCGTCGTGGCACTGCTGATGGCCGCCTTCGGCCTGCTGCTGTGGCAATGGGCACGAAAGCGTCAGTCACGGCAGACCGTCGGCCGACATCTGGATCTTCAAATCCATGCGAGCAACAAGGCTCCCGTGAACTCAGCGACGTCTGCCCCCGCCGCAGGTCGTCGCGATGCGTCGGTGGAGAGCCTGACGACCGGTCTCATGAGCGACCCATGGCTCCAAACCGACGGAGTGGCCGCAGCCACGCAGCGCAAGGGCTGGCTGGAAACCGCCATGCCTGGTTGGCTGCTGGGCGTGCTCGAGCCCAAGACGCTCGCGCTCGTAGTCGGCGCAGTCGTTGTGGTGTCGATTGTGATCGGACTCTTCGGTGGCTGGGTCGCTGCACTGGGCACACTGGCGCTACTGCTGCTGGGCGCCTCCTTCGCGATCTGGCTGCGCATTCAGAAGATGCGGCGGACCCTTGTGAGCCAGTTGCCCGGCTATATCGACGCGATGGTCCGCCTGATCACGATTGGCAATTCGACGCAGGCCTCGTTCCAGCTTGCGATCGCAGGCACGCAAGAGCCGTTGCGGGGCCACCTGGAGCGCTCGGCCTCGCTTGTGCGAGCGGGTGTGGACCTCGATCGCGCACTCCACCAGACGGCCAGCAACGTCCGCATCGAAGAGATGTACCTGCTGGCCTCGATACTCGGACTGGGTGTCCGCTACGGTGGCCGCTCCGACCTGCTCCTCGAGCGCGTTAGCAATTTCATGCGCGATCGCGAGCAGGCCGAACACGAACTTGTCGCCATGTCGGCCGAAACTCGACTGTCCGCATGGATTCTCGGCCTGCTGCCGGTGGGTGTCGGGGCCTTCATGATCTCGAACAATCCGAGCTACTTTCTCGGCATGTGGAACGACGGTTCCGGCCGTGTGATGGTCCTTGTGGCTGTCGGCCTCCAATTGCTCGGTGGCGTGCTGCTCTACAGGCTCGCGAGGCTCGCATGACGATGACACCCGCCACCCTGACAACACTGAGCCTCGCGCTACTGGCTCTCGGCCTCCTGATTGCCGCTGGCGCATTGATCGCAGCGGACCTGCGGCGCGCCCGCAGCGGCCAGGCGATCAAACGCGCGATCCAGCAAGGCACGGTCGTCCTACCCAACGGCATAGTCGAGACCAATCCCGATCTGGGCCAACAGGATAAGCCCGACGTGGAGCTGCCCTTTCATTGGCTCAACTCAAGGATCGGCCGGGCATTGGTTGCCAACGAGGACCGAGACCTCATCGATCAGTGCGGTCTTCGATCGCAGCGTGCACAACTCATCTTCCTGGTCACACGCATGATGCTCGCGGTGCTGCTACCAGTCTCAGCGCTACTCTTCTGGGTCGAAGGCTACTCTAGGTCAACAGCCGCGATGATCATGGCTGCCTTGTTCGTCGCTGGCTTCATGGGCCCGAAATGGGTGCTGGGTCGGTTCGCCGCTCAACGGCGCGAACGGGTGGCCCGCGAATTGCCGCTGTTCGTCGACCTGCTCAAGCTGCTCCAGGGCGTGGGGCTGAGTCTGGACCAGAGCCTGCAGATCATGGCATCCGACTTCTCCCACGTGCTGCACGTGCTGGGCTACGAGCTGGCCATCGCGAATCGCCAGTACTCGCAGGGCCGCACCCGCGAGCATTCGCTGCAGCGCCTGGCTTCGCTTCACAAAAACGAGAACCTGCGCAGCCTGGTCGCCCTGCTGGTGCAGGTGGACCGCCACGGCGGCGCAGTGCAGGAACCCATGCGCGTGTTCGGCGAGCGCCTGCGCGAGCACCGCCGCTCCGAGATGAAGGAACGGATCGGAAAAATCACCGTGAAGATGACCGGCATCATGGTCACCACGCTTCTGCCCGCGCTGGTGATCGTGACGGCGGGCCCCGGCTTCATCGCCATCTTCCGTTCGCTGGGGAGCATCGGAAAATGAGATCTTTCGCTCTTTTTCGCTACTGCGCGTCCAGCACGCGCCTGAAGTCGACCTTGGCAATCGCGGGGGCAACCCTCGTTCTCGCCGGCTGCGCGGTCTCCAAGGACCGCTATGCCGCCACTGAGGAAGCCCAACAGCGGCAGGCCTTTGAAACGGCGAACGAAACCAAGGCCAGTGCCAACATCGACACACAGGCAACCTACCTGCAGCTCGTCAGCCAGATGCAGCAGCAGGGCTTGTGGTTCGCTTCCCTGGCACACATCGATGCGCTTGAGCAACGCTGGGGGGTTACGCCGGATTCAACGCGGGTGCGCGCGGACGCCTTGCGCCAAACCGGCCAGGCCGTCCCTGCAGAAGCCGCCTACAAGCGCCTGATGGGCACATCGCTGGAAAGCGCTGGGTATCGTGGCCTCGGCCTGATCGCTGGCGAGCGCGGCAACTTCGCCGAGTCAGCGCAGCTGCTGCGCCAGGCGCAGCGCCGCACACCAACCGATGGCCTGCTGCTCAGCGACCTCGGCTACGCGAGCCTGCGCGCCGGCCAATACGAGGAAGCACGGCTACCGCTGATGCAGGCGCTCCAGTTGCGCCCCGACAGCACGCAGGCCCAGGCCAATCTTGCGCTCTACCTCGAACTGACGAACCAGCGCGATCAGGCGCTCGCGCTGATGGACTCGAGCCGCATGCCGGAAGCCACGCGCCAGGCTGTGCGCGCAGCTGCGATCCAGATGCGCGGCCAAACCGCTCCTGTGGCAGCCGCGTCGCCCGGGATGCCCACCGTCGCCGCAGCCGGCGAGACATCGCCGGGGATTCGCGATGAAGCAATTGCCACACCGCTCGCACTCAAGGCCTCCCGCTGGGCAGGCATGGGCGGCGTGCGGACCGCCAACCAGCTCAACCCCGGCGCCGAGGCCGCGACATCTGCGCCCTCTTCGGGCATGACTTCACGAGGTACACCATGAACACTAGATCCATCGGCAAGGTCGCCGCACTGTCTGCCTGCGCCATGGCCGCAGCGCTGCTTCTCGCGCCGATCGCCGCGTCGGCACAGCCGAATGCGGCCAAGCCTGAAGAAGCGAAGAGCAAGCCCGTGACCACTGTGACCGTTCCTGCCGCTCCGGCTGCGAAGGCCGACGAGCCGGCACCCGTCCCGCCGGCCGATGCAACTGCAGCCGCCGCACAGGATATGCAGGTCGCCGAGCCAGAGGACGACGAATACGTGCCGCCGTTGCAAGTGGGCGATGCAACACTCAACCTGCTCGCCTGGCAGCGCAGCGGCGAGATTGCATCGCGCACCCCCCGCCCGATCGCCGGCAACGTCGCGAGCCGAAGCTACGAGCGCTACCTCAAAAGCTTCGAATTCCCGATCCCCGAGCGGCTCAACTCGATCGTGAGCGAAAGCAAGGGCGGCGGCTCCTCCGGCGGTTCGCGCTGATCGCGGCTCGATTTCCTGCAAAAGGACGCGCGATGACCTCCACACGCAGACAGTCGGCCAGCGCACGCGCGCAGCGGGGCGCGTACGCGGTGGAATTCGCCTTCGTTTTCCTGCTCTCGTTCGCGCTGCTCTACGGTGCGATCTGCTACGGAATGCTGTTTGCGTTCCGCCTGAGCCTGCAGACCGCCGCAGAAGACGGCGCCCGCGCCGCGCTGCGTTATCAGTCCGACTTCGCGGTGCGCCGTCAGAAGGCCGTCGACGTGGCGACCAGCAGCGTCAGCTGGATGCCAGGCGACGCGCCGAGTGTCGACGCGCAGATTTGCCGCGCCGGGACCAGTGCTTGCTCGACCTCGGACTGCGGCACGACCTGGACCCAGCGCTGCCTCGTCACAGTCACGGTGCAGACCAACAAGCTCGGACTGGTGATTCCCCCGATGCCTGGCTTCGCAATGCCAAGCGCACTCGTCGGCAAGGCCAGCATGCTGCTCGATCCGAGGTCGCCATGAAGCACCGCGCACGCACCGCCATGCCTCGCCGCGCTGTCAAGCGCGCGCGCCAGCGGGGGCTCGCCGCGATCGAATTCGCACTGACCTTTACCTTCCTGTTTCTCATTCTCTACGGCCTCGCCACCTTCGGCGCGGTGTTCTATACACAGCAGATCGTCTCTCGCGCCGCGGAGGATGGCGCGCGCGCCATCGCGGCCTACCGCCCCACGGGCACGGGCACTGGCACGAACACGCTGTTCGAATCGACCGTGCGCACCGCCATCGTCGACTCCCTCGAGCAATCGCTGGTGGTTCCGCTCACCGCGAGCGCCAACCGCCGCAACTGGATCACCCAGAGGGTGACCATCGCCATCACCGGCAACGGAGCGGCCGGGATCGGCTCGTCGACGCAGATCGCCGTCACGGTGACCTACCCCTATAACGGCGACAGCCGGCTGCTGCCATCGTTGCCGTTGCTCGACACCAGCCGCTGGATGCCCGAGCAACTGCGAGGCCGCGCGTCGGCCGCGCTCCTGGCCATGTGAGGACGCCATGAACACGACGAAGTCCTTCCCGCACTCCACAAGGCCACAGCTCTCGTCCCGGGTGCGAACACGTTCGCGCGGCTCGATTGTGGTCAATCTCGCGATCGCGATGAGCCTGATCGTGATCACCCTCATCGGCAGCGAGCTCGGCTACCTCTTCTTCCTCAAGCGCGAACTGCAGAAGACCGCGGACCTCGCAGCCCTTGCAGGAGCGCAAGCACTCGGCCCCAACAACTGTGGCGTAGCCCAGCAGGCAGCGGTCTCCAATGCCGCCCAGAACCTGCCAGCGGGGCTCTCGCCCGTGCTCACAAGCGAGGTGAGCTGTGGCAACTGGGATGCGAGCCGTCCAGCGCCGCTGCATTTCGGCACGCCCGGCACGGGCCAGCGGCTCAACGCAGTGCGCGTCACGCTGAGCCGTGCACCGCTGCGCCTGCTTCCACTGATCTCCGGCAACTCACAGCGCACGGTTACTGTCGATGCGCTGGCCGCGCAAAAGCAGCCCTTGGCGTCTCTGACGGTACGCAACACCCTCGTCGCCGTCGACAGCACGAAGTCGCCGCTGCTCAATGCGATCGTGGGCGGCCTGCTCGGGGGCAGTATCAACATCGACGCGCTGGGCTGGAATGGATTGCTCAACTCCGACATCAAGCTGCTCGACTTCCTCGACCAGTTGAAGATCGCGCTCAGCATCAGCGCCGGTGGCTATGACCAGGTGCTCAATACACAGGCCGAAGTGGGCACGCTGCTGCAGGCGATGATCGTCGCACTCGAGCGCAGCGGGGCCACGGCCCAGGTGGCGATCGATGCGCTCAAGCAGATCAAGGTCGCGGCCGAACTCGCGGCAACCAAGCCATTGCTGAAGGTCGCGGACCTGCTCAACATCGAGACCGGCACCGACGCCGCCGGCCTGAAGACCGACCTGCAGCTCTTTCAGTTGGTCAACAGCGTCGTACAGCTGGCGAATGGAAAGAATGCCGCGGCCGTCGCATTGAACATACCCTCGCTCGCGGGCATCACCACCAGCGTCAAGATCAAGGTGGTCGAACCGGCGCAGGTCTCGGCGGTCGGCAACCCCAATCTGATCACGCCGAGCCTCGGCGTGTCGGACCCCTACAAGATCTACGTGCGGACTTCGCAGATCCGCACGCTGATCTCGTTGAACCTGACCAGCCTCACCAACGTCGTGAGCCAGATCGCCTCGACCGTGCTCGCCGCGCTGTCGCCGATCATCAACTTCATTAACACGGTGACTACGCTCAACCTCGGGAACATCGTGGGCCAGCTCGTGGGCGGCATCATCTGTGGCGGCAACAGCTGCCCGGTCTCGAAGGTGCTCTATGCCGATGCACTGCCCGCGCCCATCGACGTCGCGATCAGCTCGGGCAACGGCGAGGCCTATGTGACGGGCCACGCCTGCACTTCCGACACGAGCAAGGAACTCGACGTGCAAGCCAATACGAGCATTGCCCAACTCAACGTCGGCAAGGTCTCGGACACGGTCTTCTCTTCCTCGGCCCCCGTCACCGCGGCACCGGTTCCCGTGGTCGAGATCGGTTACCAGGAGGCGCGCTACGACTCCTGCCTGCTGAGCATCCTCGGCCCCCTCCTCTGCTCGGGCGAGAAGTGGAAAAACGCGGCCGGCAACTTCGTGGACGGTAAAGCCAACGGCAAGAAGACCGTCGTCTCGGGCCTGGGCCTGACGATCAACTCCCCCGTGGGAGGCACCGCTACAGCCAATCCACTGGTCTACCGTGCACCGGCACCGGAAAACCTCCCGGAGATCGACGCTCCGCCCTTCGACGGTACGGTCGATCCGTCGTACAAGGCCATCACTTCGCAATCGGTTGTTGGCAGCCTCGCGGCGACTCTGGGTGGCATTCAGATCCGTCCGTACTCGAGCGACAACAGCGGCCTGCTCGGCACCCTGCTCAATGGCACGCTGAGCCTCATCAGCGGCTTGCTCACCACGCTGCAGAATCTGGTGAAGACCGCACTGGGTCCCCTGCTCGACCCCACGCTCAACGCACTGCTCGACCTGCTCGGCATCGACCTGTCGAAAACCGAAGTCTCGGGCCGTCTCTCTTGCAACCGGGGTGCCATGCTCGTCTACTGATGGTGCACGTTCCTCCCTACGACAAACCTTCCAAGCGAGCTTGTTCCTTGATTCAGCGCTTCATCCAATAGCATGAGTTCAGCCCCCAATTTCGACGAACTCGACCTCTTTGTCTGGGAAGGTAAGGCCGACATCCTCGACCGTATCGCCCGCTGCATGGCGAGCTTCGATGTCGAGGTGATCCGGGCCGACGGCATGCCGCCGCCCTCGCAGGACCGCGCGGCGGCGATGCGGCCGTCGGTGGCGATCATCAGCGTCACGGTCATCGATGGCGGCGGGCTGCCGCAGGCGACCGAGCTGCTGCAGGGCATGCCGGTGATCTGGGTCGCGGCGGCATCGCGCGAGCGCGACTCTCGCACCTATCCGCCCGAATACCTGCACGTGCTGCCCTACGACTTCACCTGCGCCGAGCTGCGCACGATGGTCGCGAAGCTGGTGCGGCAACTGCGCGCGCGCGACGTGGCGCCGCAGCCGCTCGACGAGCTGGTGGCGCACTCGGAAGCGATGAAGTCGCTGCTGGCCGAGGTCAATGCCTTCGCCGATTGCGACCACAGCGTGCTGGTGCGCGGCGAGACCGGCGTGGGCAAGGAACGCATCGCGCAGCAGCTGCACCTGGGCCACCAGACCTACTGCAAGGGCGCGTTCGTGGCGGTGAACTGCGGCGCGATTCCCGACGGGTTGTTCGAGTCGCTGTTCTTCGGCCACGCCAAGGGCTCGTTCACGGGCGCGGTGCATGCGCACCGCGGCTACTTCGAGCAGGCCACGGGCGGCACGCTGTTCCTCGACGAAATCGGCGACCTGCCGAAGTACCAGCAGGTGAAGCTGCTGCGCGTGCTCGAGGACGGCGCGGTCACGCGGCTCGGCGCGACCTCGCCGATCCGGGTCGACTTCCGGCTGGTGGCGGCGACCAACCGCAACCTGCGCGAGATGGTGGCCAGCGGCGAATTCCGCGCCGATTTGTTCTACCGCCTCGCGGTGATCGAGCTGCACGTGCCCAGCCTCGAGGAGCGCGGCGAGATCGACAAGATCGCGATCTTCAAGGCGCTGCTGGCCAACGTGCTGGGCGACCAGCTCGAGGTGCTCGGCGAAACGCCGCACTGGCTCAGCGACGCGGTGGCCGAGACCTACTTCCCCGGCAACGTGCGCCAGCTGCGCAACCTCGCGGAACGCGTGGGCGTGATCGCGCGGCAGTTGCACAGCTGGGACCAGCACCTGATCCAGCGCGCGATCGCGCTGACCCGCGGCACGCCCGCCACGGGAGCGGGCGGCGGCATGGGCCTGGGCGCGAACGCGGTGGGCACGAGCAGCGCCTTCGAGGCCGCCGGCGGCGACCAGCGCAAGGGCTGGAACGGCAGCGAGCGCAACCGCATCATCGCGGCGCTCGAGATCAACGACTGGAAGCGCCAGGACACGGCGCAGCACCTGGGCATCAGCCGCAAGGTGCTGTGGGAGAAGATGCGCAAGTACCAGATCCTCGACGGCGAGCCGGGCATTCCGGAAGACGCCTGAGCGGCCACGCGGCCGCGCGCTCACGCGCCGGCCGCCCGCTTTCCCGCTTCGTCAGTTGGTGGTGGTCGGCAGGCGCTCGGCGCGCCGCAGGGTCACGGGTTGCGCGTTCTGCGAGCGATCCACCGACGCCTCGTTCGCGCAGGTCGAGTTGCTCGCCAGGCACGGGCCGCTGAGCAGGCCGTCCTCGGTCAGCACGGTGCGGTTCGGCGCGCCGAAGACGCGGTCGACCCATTCGTTGCCGCCCTCGGGGTCGATGCGCAGTTCGCCGGTGGTGCGCGCCAGGCGCAGCTCGTTGACGCGCAGGTCGAACACGGCATCGACGTAGTCGAACAGCAGGTTGTAGTACTCGAGCTGGGCATCGAGCACCTGCGGCAGGGTGTCGCGGCCAAACTCGAGCAGGCGGCGGCGGCCGCGGAAGGCCTGGCCCGAGGTGCTCACGGCCTCCATCAGCTGACGCTCGCGCTCGCGGCCCGAGACGGTGCGCGACCACGAGGCACTGGTGAGCTCGAACAGGTTGAGCTTCACGCCCTCGAGCTTGGCTTCCTGGTTCTCGACCTCGGCCATGGCGGTGCGCACGCGCAGCTGGCGGTCGAAGCCGCTGCCGAAATTCCAGCTCAGCTCGAGCGCGGTGCGCGTGGGATCCTGCGGCGACACGCCGCGCGGGTCCTTGCTCTTCACGATCACGGCATCGACGGTGGGCCAGATGCTGGCCTCCTGCTGCTCGACCAGCGCCTTGGCCTTGTTGATGCGGCCCTGGGCCTCGGCGATCTCGGTGCTGCGCTCCTCGGCGCGGCGCAGCGCCTCGGCCTGCGAGTCGATGCGCCACTGCGGCGGCGCGGCCAGCACCGGCAGGTTGCGCGTGATGGGCGTGAACTTGAAATAGCTGCGGAACTTGGCGATGGCCTCGTCGCGCTGGGCCTCGAAGTCGGCCTCGCGCGCGGCCACGCTGGCGCGGCGCGCGCTGGCCATGTTGAGGTCGTTCTCGCCGGTGGCGCCGAGCGCGACGCGGCGCGCCTCGGCCTTCGAGAGTTCGGCCACGATCTCGGTGGAACGGTGCGCGATCTCCTTCTTGAGGTCGAAGCGCTGCACCTGCAGGTAGGCGGTCAGCGCATCGAGCACCACCTTCTGCGAGGTGGTGGTGACGGCCTGGCCGTCGGCCTCGTTGCCGGCCTCGGCGGCACGGATCGAGGCGCTGATCGCGCCGCCGTCGATCAGGCTCATGCGCGCCTCGGCGGTGATCACGTTGTAGCTCTGGGTCTGCGCGTTGGCGGCGCCGCTGTTGTAGTTGCCCGAGGAGGTGCCGACCTTGAAGCGCGGATAGCGCGCCTTCTTGGCCTGGTCGATCTGGAAGCCGCTGGTGTTGGCGGCCGCCTGCGCGGTCTGCACCTCGGGGTAGTCCTGCGACAGCACGACCAGCGCCTGCTTCACGCGCTGCACGTAGCCGGCGGTGCCGATCGACGGCGCCGTGAGGCGCCGCGCGAGCATCAGCGAGGGCGGCGGATCCTGCGTCTCCTGCGCCATGGCAACGGGCGGCAGCGCGAAGCTGGCGGCGAGCGCCGCGCACAGCACGCCGGTGCCCGCCGGGCGCCGGCTGTGGGTCGGGCGGCGCTTCATGGTTCGCGGAAGGCTTCGCGCCGCAGCTTGAGCACAGGACGAAGGATGTACCAGATGAAGGGATCGGTGCCGACCTTGAGGTCGACCTCGGACTCCATGCCGACGGTGATGCGGTTCTCCTTGTGGCCGACGAAGGACTTGTCGGTGCTGATCAGCAGCCGGTAGTACGGCGCGCCGCTGGCGATCGCGGGGTCGCGGTCGGCGTCGGCCGCGACCAGCGTGACCTTGCCCTCGACGGCGCCGTAGCGCAGGTAGTCGTAGGCGGTGATCTTCACGGTGGCCGCCTGGCCGATCTCGACGAAGCCGCGGTCGTTGGGATTGAGCCGCGCCTCGATCATGATCTCGTCCTTGTCGGGCACGACCTCGAGGATGGCCTCGCCGGGCTTCACCACCCAGCCGGGGCTGCCGCTGCGCAGGCCCTTGACGATGCCGTCCGACGGCGCCTTGACCTCGGTGCGCGAACGCTGCGTGCGCGCGCGCGCGAGGTCCTCGCTCAGACTCGCGAACTGGCGCTCGACGGTGGCGAGCTCGTCCGAGGCGCGGCGCCGGAAGCGCCCCTCGGCCTCGGCCATCTTGGCCTGCGCCTCGGTGATCGCGGCATTGGCCGAGATCACGCCCTGGCGCGCCACCGCGAGTTCGCTGCGCGCGGCCTCGGCCTGGCGGCGCTTCTCGAGCACCTCGACCTGGCCCACCAGCTTCTCCTTCAGCAGTTGCTCCGACACCTCGAGCTCCTTCTGCATCAGGTCGAGCCGATCGCTCAGGCCCTTGACCTTGGCCTGCTGCTCGAGCTGCCGGCTGCGCGCGGCCTCGAGGCTGGAGATGGCGCCGGCCATCACGCCGCGCTGCTCGAGCGCGCGCGCGTCGTAGGCACCGGTCTCGCCGGCGTACACGCCTTCGTCGATGTCCTTGGCGAAGGTGTCGCGCTTGAGCGGCTGGCCGCGGCTCTCGGCCATCAGGCGCACGCGCGTGGCCTGGGTGGCGGCATAGCGCGCGGTCAGTTCCTCGAGGTTGAGGCCGCCGCCGCCGAGGTCGATCTCGACCAGCGACTGGCCCTGCTTGACGTGGTCGCCTTCCTTCACGAGCACGGCGCTGACGATGCCGCCTTCCAAGTGCTGGATCGACTTCACGCGATCGGAGGGGATCACGCGCCCGGGCGCGACCACGACGGTCTCCATCGGGAAGCCCAGGCCGATCACGGCGAACACGCCGATCAGGCCGCCGAGCAGCCACTGGCGCCGCCGGCCCTCGGGCGTGATCTGCGCGGCGCGCTTCTGGTCTTCGGTCTGCAGGACCTGCGGCAGATCGGCTTTCAAGATCTCGCCTCCCTTGCGGTCACTCGGTCGTCGCACTCGGTCATCGGTCGATCGGTCCAATCCATAAACAAATTCGCCGCCTCAGGCGATCGAACGCGCGGCGGACTCGCCGTCCTCGCCGCCTTCGGGCAGCGCCACCAGCGCCTTCTTCACGCCGAACAGCTTGGGCACCATCAGCGCGGCGGTGCCCTGTTCGACCGTGCCTTCGCCGGTCACGTGGTAGACATGGCTGGCGGCCGAGACGATGCGCAGCGAATGCGTGACCACCACCACGGTGCGCACCTTGGCCACCGCCAGCAGCGTGGCCAGCAATGCGCGCTCGCTCTGGAAGTCGAGGTCGTTGCTGGGCTCGTCGAGCACCAGCACCGAGGGCTTGCGCAGGAAGCTCATGGCCAGCGCGAGCTTGCGGCGCTCGCCCACCGACAGGCCGGTGCCGCCCTCGCCCACCGTCGAGCGGTAGCCATCGGGCAGCCGCGAGATGAAGTCGTGCGCGCCCGAGAGCTTGCAGGCCGCGACGATCTGCTCGTCGCTCTGGCCCGGCGCGGTGCGGCGCATGACGTCGATCAGCGAACCGCCGAACCAGTAGACCTCCTGCGAGAGGTAGCTGATCCAGCGCGACAGCTCCTCGCGGCCGAACTGCGAGAGGTCGTACTCGCCGATGCTGACGACGCCGTGCGTGGGCGTGTACAGGCCCGAGAGCAGCTTGACCAGCGTGGACTTGCCGGCGCCGTTGCGCCCGACGATGACGTGCAGGCCTCCGGGGCCGATGTCGAGGTCGAGGTGCTCGATGACCGCCTTCTGCGCGTTCTCGGTGAAGCTGAAGCTGACGTCCTTGAGCGTGATGCGGCCCAGCGGCTGCGGCAGGGCCATGCCCACGGGCGGCTTCTCCACCGGCTCGCCGAGCACGGTCTCCAGGCGCTTGGCGGCTTCCTTGGCGGTCGCCAGCGAGCGCCAGTTCGACACCAGGCCGGCGATCGGCTGCAGCGCGCGCAGCGCGAGCATGTTGGAGGCCACGAGGCCGCCGACCGTCATCCACTGCTCCATCACCGAGATGGCGCCCACCGTGACCACGATCACCGAGAACACGGTCAGCAGCACCGTGGTGCCGTCGCGCGCGGTCTCGATCTGGCCGTTCTTGGTGAAGCTCTCGGTGAGCCAGGCGTTGTAGGTCTGCTGCCACATCTCGATGATGGGACCGTCGTTGGCCTGCGACTTGAGCGTCTCGCGCGCATGGCAGATCTCGGCCGTCATGCGGTCGAGGCCGCGGCCGCGCTGCACTTCCTCGACGCGGCCGGCGCGAACCTCGTCGGCCCACCACCAGGCGAGGAACGAGAGGATCGCGAGGAAGGCCACCACCACCGGCAGCACCGGCAGCGCGACGATGCCGATCACCACCAGCCCGAACACCGCCATCGGCAGGTCGAAGATCGATTGGGCGAGGCCGCCGGTGACGGTGCCGCGCACCGAGCCGACGTCGCGGAAGTACAGGTGCCAGGACGAGGCCGGCCGCGCCTCGAGCGCGCGCAGCGGACGGCCGAGCATGGAGCCCATCAGCGCGCCCGAGACGCCGTGGTCGATGATCGCGCCCGCGTTGCGCAGCAGGCGCGAACGGCGCGTGCGCAGCCAGAACTCGATGCACAGGAAGAACAGGATGCCGCTGACCAGCGCCGCCAGCGTCGACACGCCGCTGCGCGAGAGCACGCGGTCGTAGACCTGCAGCAAAAAGATCGAGGGCAGCAGCCCGAACAGGCTGATCGGAATGGAGCGCCAGGCCGCGCTTTTTATCAGCGGGTAGGCATCACGGAACGCGGCGTGGAGGGCGCCCGCATAGGGACTGGCACCGGGCTCCACGGGCCGCTCGGCGACCAGTTGAGTGGGCAGGAGAAACTTGATCATGGGCGAAAGCCGATCCCGTCAGGCGATGACGCAACGGCTTCATTATCAACTGTTACCCGACTGTTACAACGCAATATTTCACTCTAGAAAGCAGTGCAATTCGAGGCTTTGGTCAGGGGTCGGTCAGTCCCTGTCGCCGCGCGGTGCGAGACGGTTTCGGTGGGCAGGACGACGCTGGCGCAGGCCACCGTCTTTCGTGCCTGCGCTGGCTCGTCGTCTAAGGACAAACCCCGATCGAGAAAGATCGCGACGTTGACGCACAGCAGCATGCACACGACCCACGCGCACAGCAGCTGAGCCCAGCGGGTCCACCAGCGGCGCGCCGGGGCGGCCTCCTGCTGCGCGGGCAGATGAAGGAGTGCATCCAGTCTGGTCATGGCAGTGCTTTCAGAACCCGGGCCAGCCGGGACAGACCCACGCCCGCGGAGCTTTTCGCGAGCACCCAGTCGCCCGGCTGCAGCAGGCTGCCCAGCGCGGTCGACAAATCGGAGACGTCGACGAACCAGTGCGAACGCACCTTCGAACTGATGCGCGCATGCAGGGCCCGCATCAGCGGTCCGCACAGCAGCACGCGGTCGGCCTGCGTGGCCAGCAGCTCGGGCTCGAGATCGAGGTGATGGCGCTGGGCCGCCGGGCCCAGCTCCTGCATGTCGCCGAGGATCGCTACGCGGCGCGCGGGCTCGCACGGGGCCTGCGCCAGCAGCTCGAGCGCGGCGCGCATCGAACTCGGATTGGCGTCGTAGGTCTCGTCGATCAGCTTGAAGCTGCCGCCGCCGATGTGGATGGTGTGCAGCGCGCCGCGCCCGCCGGGCGGCTCGAACTGCGCGAAGGGTTCGACCGCCGCGGCCAGCGGCAGCCGCAGCGCGGTCAGCGCGGCCAGGCCGGCGACGGCGCTCATGCCCATGTGGCGGCCCGGCGCGTTCAGGCGCAGCTGCAGCGGCTCGCCGGCCACCATCGCCTTCACCTCGCCATGGTCGAACGAGACCAGCCGCACGTCGGCCGCGCGGTGCTCGCCGTAGCTCACCACCTGCAGCTGGCGTTCGGCCGCGGCCTCGGCGAACACCGGGTACTCGACCATGTCGCGGTTCAGCACCACGCTGTCGCCGGCGGTCATGCCGAGGAAGATGCGCGCGTCCTGCCGCGCGGCGGCCTCGGCCGGGCCGCGGTGCTTCTGCGCCGCCGCCGACAGGCCGGCGATCACCGCGAGCGTCGGGCGCACCAGCTGCGTCGACGCGGGCAGCTGCGACTGGCTCATGTCGAGCACCCAGTAGGCGGCGTGGCGCGGCAGGCAGGTGAGGTTCCACGCGATGCCCGACGGCAGGCTGATGCTGCCTTCGGGCTGGCCGACCTCGCCCCACACGGTGAGCGCGCTGGCCATCATAGCCGCCACGGTCGAGCCGGCGACGCCCTGCCCCACCACCGCGCAGACACCGCCGTTGAACTCGGCGCGCGCATGGGTTCCGAGCTGCAGCACGGCCTGCGGCAGGTCGGCCACCTTGAGCACCGGCACGCGCTTGTCCAGATGCGGCTTGGGATCGACGCACAGCACGGCGGCCGCGGGCTGCAGCACGCCCTTGAGCGCGACGGCCGCGAGCGGCGCCTTGGCGTTGCGGGTCTGGTTCTCGAACACCACGCGGCCCTTGCGCAGGAAGGAGCGCTGCGCGACGCCGCTGGCGCGCCAGCCGTCCTCGGGCTTCACCACCCATTCGCCGCCGGTCACGCGCGCCATCTCGCTCGCGGTCCAGGTGCCGCCGTCGTCGCGCGGTCCGCCCTGCCCGACCGAGATGCCGCCGCCGGCCACCGCGCCGGCGCCCGCGCCATGCAGCGTGCGGCGCTCCACCAGGTAGCGGTGGAAGGCCACGAAGCCCGAGACGTACTGCTCGACGTCGTCGATGCGCACGCGGAACGCGTGGTGGCGGATGAAGAACGAGCCGACGATGGTCGAGGGACGGCGGAAGTACATCGCCATCTCGGGCCAGAAATAGCCGTTGAGCAGGTAGTGCGCGCGGTAGTCGAGCGCGCGGTAGAACTTCTCGACGTCGAGCTCGTCGAGCAGGTGCCGCATCGCGGGCATGCCCTCGAGCCGCTGCAGCATCTGCTGCGCGGCGAGCATCAGCTCGAGCAGCGTCGGGAAGGTGGTCTTGCGGTCGAGCACGAAGTCGAGGTAGCCCGCGACGTTCTGCAGCCCGAAGCGGAAGTAGCGCTCCTGCGGGCTCCAGCGCGCGAGCTCGTTGACGCAGCAGCTCAACCAGTGGTCGTGCGCCTGCCAGTGCTGGCTGGCGATGAAATGGTCGAAGGCCTTCTCCACCACCGCGAGCCACTGGGGATCGCGCGTGAGGCCGTACAGGCGCAGCAGGCCGTAGGAGGCCTGGCCGTCGTAGTAGATGATCCGCGAAGCCTGCTTGAGCGTCAGGTCGTTCGCATGGATGACGTGGTTGAAGCGGCCCGTCGCCGGGTCCTGCAGCGAGGAGATGCCCAGCGCGAGCTTGTCGAGCAGCGGCAGCCAGCGCCGCGTGTCCATGGCCTCGCAGTACTTCACGAGCGCCAGCACGCAGGCCGCGTTGCCGCCGAGACGGATCTCGCCGCCGGTGTCGACCAGGAACGAGATGTCGCGGCCGTCGGCGAGCTTGTAGTCGCGGATCAGGTGGTGCACCAGGCGATCGAGCGCGCGCTCGATGGCCGCGCGCAAGGTCTCGTCGCGCGTGATCTCCCACGCCTCGATCATGGCGTAGAGCGCGCTCGCATGGCGCATCGCGTCGTAGGTCGGGATGCGCCGGTCGAAGCAGGGGAAATAGCCGTAGACGAACAGGCCGTCGGCCTGCACCTGGCGCGCCAGGTACGAGGCGCCGCTGCGCACCAGGTCGAGCGTCGATTGCGGATTGAGCGCGGGCAGCTGGCGCCGCCCGGCATCGAGACCCGTGCCCACGAGCTTGTGCACCACGCCGTCGGGCTGGCAGAACAGGCCCACGGTCGCCAGCAGGAACACCGGCTGGTCGCCCGGCAGCTCGAGCGACAGCCGGCGGCCGAAGCGCGCATCGGCATAGAGCTCGAAGTTGCGCGGGTTCACCACCGCATGCGCGATGGTCGAGTCGCCGCTGAGCATCGCGTTCGCATTGAGCTCCTGCTCGGTGAACGCGAGCTCGAAGTCCTTGTCGAAGGCCAGCCCGAGGCGGAAGTAGTTGCGCTTGACCGACGCCAGCTGCCCCTTGAACTGGACCCAGTCGATCGGGCTCGCGCCCTCGACCCAGTCGACGCGCAGCCAGGGCGAGACGATGCCCTGCTCCTGCACCCAGCGTTCGAGCTGCTCGGCGCCTTCGCGCCAGGCGGTCTCGAGCACGGCGGCGCGGGTGTGCACCACGTGCGCGCGCTGCGTGCCGTCGCTCACCGAGAAGAACAGCGTGAAGGCCGGGTATGGCGCCGGCAGCGCCGCGCACACCGAGACGAGTCGCTCGTGGCAGGCGTGGAGCTGATCGGAGAAGGACATCATTCGGACCCGGTCGAGAACGGGCAACCGGTCTTCTTCGTCATGCGTTGCCGCGATGACTCGGAAGACCGGGAGCTGCCATCGAAGGCATCGCAGTTCCCTGGTTCAGCGGTAGCTGAATTCGGCGCGACGATTGAGCTGGTAGCCCTCCTCGGTGTTGGCAAGCGACGCGGGTTTTTCCATGCCCCAGCTGATGGCTTCGAGCCGTTCGGCGGGCACGCCCAGCTGCGTCAGGGCGCGCTGGACGGCTTCGGCACGGCGCTGGCCCAGCGCGAGGTTGTATTCGCGGCCACCGCGCGAGTCGGTGTGGCCTTCGAGCACGACGCGGCTCGTCGGGCGGTTGCGCAGGAAGCTGGCGTGCGCCTCGACGATGTTGCGGTACTCGGGCTTGATGTCGTACCGGTCGAAATCGAAGTACACGATCTTCGACACGCCGGCCGGTCCGTTCTGCACCGGCGGCGGGGGCGGCGGCTCGACCTTGGCGACCGCGCTGGCGCCCTTGTTGGAGTAGTAGTAGGTCGCGTCGTCGCGACCTTGCTTGGGCCCGGTACCGCAGGCGACCAGGCTGGCGCCCAGTGCCGCGATGGCCAGTATCCGGAAACTCGTCTTCATACCGTTCCTTTCAGAGGACGGACCGTTGCCGGTCCGTCCTTTCTTCTGCTGCTCGTTCTCTTCTTTTCCGTCCACTGTCCGTGCGACCGGATCAGCCCAGCAGGCCGTGCAGGATGTTGGCGACCGGGGTCACCACGTTGCCCACCGTGTGCTCGACCTGGCTGGTGATCGGGGTCACGGTCTGGGTCAGGTTGGTACCCAGGGCGTGGTCCAGACCGTCCAGCACGTTGGACACCGTGTCGACCACCGGAGCCGCGGCACCCGTGGCGCCGGCCAGGATGTCGGTCACCGGGGCCAGCGCGCCGGAACCGGTGCCGGTCAGCGAATCGACCACCGGCGTCGCGCCACCCGTCAGGCCGCCGAGGATGTCGGTGACCGGCTGCAGGATGTTGGCCACCGGGCCGTCGCCGCCGAGCGAACCGAGCAGGCTGCCGACGAGGCCGTCGTTGCCCAGCAGGCCGCCGACCAGGCCGTCGTTGCCGAGCAGGCCACCGACCAGGCCGTCGTCGCCGAGGACGCCGCCGAGCAGGCCGCCTTCGCCGCCGCCAAGGACGCCACCGAGCAGGCCGCCTTCGCCGCCGCCGAGCACGCCACCCAGCAGGCCGTCGTCACCCAGCACGCCGCCGAGCAGACCGCCGTCGCCGCCGAGGACACCCC
>Ga0209025_1000321_pt1 | contig 106686 bp, 102 predicted proteins | sample AraplaMF_Col_mLB_FD_184256 | JGI IMG/M metagenome (GOLD analysis project Ga0209025, IMG submission 184256) | Arabidopsis root microbial communities from the University of North Carolina, USA - plate scrape MF_Col_mLB (SPAdes) (version 2) | ecosystem: Host-associated > Plants > Roots >... | reverse complement strand
TCACCGCCGCCCAGGCGTTCCGCAGGAAGTTCCGCGGCTCGGGTGTGATCTTCTATCTCATCGTGCTCGGCATGATGGTTCCGGGCGTGCTCGTCGGCCTCGGCATGGCGCTGGTCGCCAACACGCTCGGCATCGACCGCCACTGGTGGGGCACGGCCTTCGTGCTGCATGTGGTCTACACGTTCCCCTTCGCCTTCCTCGTCATGCTGGCGATCTTCAACCGCTTCGATCCGAGTGTGGAAGAGGCTGCGTGGTCGCTCGGCGTTCCTCCGGCCCGGACCTTCCGCAAGATCACCTTCCCGCTGATCTTTCCCGGCGTGCTGTCGGCCATGCTGTTTGCCTTCACGCTGTCCTATGACGAGTTCTCGCGCACCCTGTTCGCCTCGGGCCGCGACCTGACGCTGCCGCTCGCCATCTACGGCACCTTCTCCGTGGAAGTGCATCCGAACGTCTTCGCCTTCGGTGTGCTGACCACGCTGTTCTCCTTCGCGCTGCTCGGCACCTATGCCGTGCTGATGGGCATGTCCGTGCGCCGCGCCAAGCGCATGGCCATCCAGGAGGAGGCATAACCGAAACAACCGGATATCACCGAAGGGGTGATGCAAGAGGCCCGGCTCGTGGCCTTCAGAACCGGTGGGGAACCGCCATCGACGAGCGATAATGGAGCAACAATGCTCCGGGGAACCTGAAAACTGGAGAACTTGAGATGAAAGACACATCTGATGTCACGCGGCGTTCGCTGCTGAAAACCTCCGCCGGCGCCATGGCGCTCGCCCTGGGCGGCGGCACGCCCTTCCTGTCGTCGCGCGCTGCCTGGGCACAGGGCGCTGACCTCGCCAACCAGCAGCTGCGCACCATCGGCCTGTCGGTGACGGTGCAGGAGCGCATCATCGAGGATTTCAAGAAAGCCTCAGGCGTCGGCATCGCCACCGGCACCGCCTCGACCCATCCCGATGCCCAGACAAAGATTTTGTCGGGCTCGACCGACTACGATTGCTGGGAGACCAATGGCGAGCGTCTGCCGGCCGTGGTCATGACCAACAATGTCGCGCCGATCCCGACCTCGGCGCTTAAGAACTGGTCGTCCATCCGCGACACCTTCACCAGGCTCGACCCCAACCTGCCGCGCGAATCCCAGATCGTCGGCCAGATTTGGGCCGATGAAGCCCAGACGCAGCTGAACATGGTGCCAGCCGTCTATAACTACGACTCGATCGGCTACAATCCCGACATCGTCTCCGACGAGGAAGCCAACAGCTGGACGGCGCTGTTCGACCCGAAATGGAAGGGCAAGTCCGGCCTCAACACCGATCCGCTCACCGCTTTCGGCCAGGCCATCATGGCCATGAACACGCTTGGTCTCTCGGATGTGAAAAAGCCGGCCAACCCTACGCCGGCCGAAATCGACGAGGCGGTCAAGTTCCTGATCTCCAAGAAGAAAGAGGGTCAGTTTCGCGCGCTGTGGGGCGACTTCGGCGAACTGGTCAACATGCTGGCCTCGGGCGAGATGGTGGTCTGCGACGCTTGGCAGCCAGCCGTAATGGCCGTCAAGGCGCAAGGGCGCCGCTGCAAATATGCCGTACCGAAGGAAGGTTATCGCGGCTGGGCCATCGGCCCGGTTCTGCTCGCCAATAGCCCCAACAAGGAAGCGGTCTATGCCTACGCCGATTACTGGCTGTCCGGCCCTCCCGGCATCGCCGTTTCCGAACAAGGCTACTATTCGCCCTCGACCAAGATCAAGGATGTGATGTCACCAGAGAAATATGCCTTCTGGTATGAGGGTAAGCCCTGGGTCGGCGCCGAAGAACGCGGCATCAAGGAAGGCGACCTGCGCGATGGCGGTTCGCTGGAAGAGCGCGCCAAGAACGTCGCCTACTGGCACCAGTGGCCGGATGAATACGACCATCTGGTCCAGAAGTGGGATGAATTCCTGAACGCATAACATTTTGGGTTCCCCCTCGTACAGACGTTCGGGCCTTCTTCTCCCCGCAGGGCAGAAGAAGGCCGCCAAGCGCTGCGGAGACAGGGCGAAGGGGGCCCACTCTAACGCCAATACTGGAGCAAACCACGATGACCCCGGACCTCGAACTGGTCGATGTCGGCAAGGTCTATGACAACGGCACCATGGCCGTCGACGCCTTCAACCTGACCGTCACCAAGGGCGAGTTCATCGCGTTTCTTGGCCCCTCGGGCTGCGGCAAGACCACCACTCTCAGGATGATCGCCGGTTTCGAGGACATTTCCTCCGGCGACATGATGATCAAGGGCGTGCGCATGAACGATGTGCCGCCGCAACGCCGGCCGACCTCGATGATCTTCCAGAGTTACGCGCTGTTCCCGCATATGACCGTGCGCGGCAATATCGGCTACGGCCTGGAGGTCAAGGGCCTCACAAAGCCCGAACGCGACGCCAAGGTCGATCGCATCCTCGCCACGCTCGGACTCGAGGATATCGCCAACCGCAATACCGACAAGCTCTCCGGCGGCCAGCGTCAGCGCATCGCGCTGGCCCGTGGCCTGGTGGTCGAACCCGATATCCTTCTGCTGGACGAGCCGCTCGGGGCGCTCGACGCTAATCTGCGCAAGGCGATCCAGAACGAGCTCAAGCTCTTGCAGAAGACGCTGGGCGTGACCTTCGTCTTCGTCACCCACGCGCAATCCGAGGCGCTGGCGCTGTCGGACAGGATCGTCGTGATGAACCAGGGTCGGGTCGAACAGATCAGCCCGCCGCACCAGCTTTATACCCGCCCCAACACGCCTTTCGTGGCCCATTTCATCGGCCGCAACACGATTTTCCAGGGCGAGGTTAAGGGCACGGACGGCAAGACGGCTACGATCACGACGCCGGCCGGTATCCTGTCGGGCAGGGCGAATGCGCCGATGGCAGAAAAGAGCAATGTCAATCTGGTCATTCCCGCCGAGGCGATCGAACTGCATGCGGCCCAGACTGCCCAGCGTGAGCGGATTTCCGCCGATTTCGGCGGCAACCTCATCGACGCCAAAATCACGCGCTTCGATATCGTCGGCCATGTCTCGCAGATCAGCGCAGCCCTGCCGGACGGCCGCAGCGTGGCGCTGGAGGCTCATATCGACAAATACCGTCCCGATGCCTTCCCGCCCGGCACCGGCATCATCCTGTCCTGGAAACCGGCGGAAGCAACGGTCATTCCCGCGCATTGACCGGCGGCGCCCGAAACGACAAGCTCAAGAGCAACCAAGGAGAACAGCCATGTGCAACGCCTGTTACGTCGATGAAGCGACCAAGAACAAGATCATCGCCTACAATGCCGAATTCCACAAATGCACCAAGAGCCCCTATGGCAAGGATGACGAGATCGGCATGTTGCATATGATCGATGCCCAGTCGCGCTCGTCGATCATCAGTTGCACCGATGCCAGCAAGGTGTTCGATCTCTCCGTCGATCATTTCATCGGCATGCCGGGCTGGTTCGGCGCTGGCGACCAGCCCTATCAGATCTGGATGACGCATACGCCGCAGGGCGAGATCGTCGCCAACACCATGAATGCGTCGCCGGAGGCCAACCAACTGGTCGCCTATTCCGGCGATGCGATCTCGATGTATACCCATTGCGGCACCCACATCGATACGTTCAACCACTTTGGCTACGATGGCGAGATCTTCAACGGTTTTACCGCCAAGGACCATCTCGGCAGCCGCGTCTGGCAGAAATGCGGCCCGGAAAAGCATCCGCCGATCCTTGCCCGCGGCGTGCTGCTCGACGTCGCCGCCATGCATGGCGTCGACACGCTGCCGGCCAGCCATGCGATCGGTAAGGCCGATATCGAGGCCTGCCTGAAGAAGCAGGGCACAGTGCTGAAACCCGGCGACGTCGTGCTGCTGCGCACCGGCCAGATGCTGCTGTGGCCGGATATGTCTTTCACCAAGAACACGCCGGGCCTGAACCGCGAGGGCGCGGAATATCTTGCCAAGCATGGCGCGATCATGATCGGCGCCGACAATCTGACGCTGGAACAGACGCCGTCGGCGCACGACCTCAATTTCTTCCCTGTCCATACCTATCTGCTGGCCGAAGCCGGCGTGCCGATCCTGGAAATGGCGCAGCTGGAAGAAATCGCCGCGGAAAAGCTTTATGAGTTCGCCTTTTTCGGCGCCTGCATCAAGCTGCGCGGCGCCACTGGCGCGCCGATGCGCCCCGTCGTGATGCCGTTGAATTGACCCCTCATTCGCCCACCTGCCTGCCGCGCTCCCGTGAGCGCGGCAGCGTCGGATGCCGCGCCATGAACATGATCGGCACCCAAGCTTCCGACCCGTCGCCGCAACTCGATCTGGCGCGGCTGATGCGACGTCTGGCCGAAAGAGGTTTTTGCGGCAACATCGATGCCGACCGGGCGTCCCGCGACGCCCCATCGACTGACAACAGCGGCTATCAGATCACCCCGGATGTCATCATCGCGCCGCGGGATGCCGAGGATCTGCGCTGCGTCACGCGGGTGCTCGACGACGCAGGCCTTAACGTATCTCGAGTTTTGAGTTTGCGCCTATGCTGTCGCGGCGGATGAACCGACTTGGGATTACGACGCGCAATTCCCGTTTGTCATCCGCGTTCTCCATTCGCGCAATCAGGTATTCCGTGGCGGTCTCGCCAAGCGCCTCTATCGGCTGCTCGATCGTCGAGAGGGAGGGCGCGCAATATTCGCAGACAGGCGAACCGTCGAACGACACCAAGGCGGTCGGAGCGGGGCATATCCATGTGCTCAGTTCCACGAGAACCAGGTGGTAAAGATCACCGCTCTCACAGAACGCCAACTGTACATTTATAAAGAGGGGAACTATGCAATCAGCCATTACAGTAGAAGACGGTATCCGGGCCGCCGGTGTCGGCCGTTTTCAAAAACGTCTATTCGTCATTTTCGGCCTCGTCTGGGCGGCCGATGCCATGCAGGTTCTGGCGATCGGCTTCAGCGCGCCATCGATTGCCAAAAGTTTCGGCGTCGCGGTCCCGGAGGCCTTGCAGACCGGCACGTTATTCTTCTTCGGAATGCTGATCGGCGCGTTTGTTTTCGGCCGCCTGGCGGACCGGATCGGCCGCCGGCCCGTCCTGTTCATCGCGATCATTCTCGACGCGATCTGCGGCGTGGCATCCGCCTTCGCGCCGGACTTCCAATGGCTTCTTGTCGCGCGCTTTCTGACCGGCCTTGGCGTCGGCGGAACGCTTCCGGTCGATTATGCCATGATGGCGGAATTCCTTCCCTCCGACCGGCGCGGCCGCTGGCTCGTGCTGCTTGAAGGCTTTTGGGCCGTCGGTACGGTGGCGCTCGCCCTTCTCGCCCTCCTGGCAGGCACGCAGGGTGGCGAAGCTTGGAGGACGATCTTCTTCGTGACCGGACTTCCTGCCCTGATCGGCGTCGTCTTGCGCTTTTACGTTCCGGAATCGCCGCTCTACCTCAATCAGCAGGGGCGTTCCGATCAGGCGCGTCAGGTCTTGCAGGAAGTTGCCAAGGCAAACGGCAATAATGTGGAAATTCCGCCGCTGAAGCCGCAGACACCCCAAAAGAAGAGTATCGGTGCGCTTTTCTCAACCGATCTACGTCGCCGCACCGTCTTCCTGATGCTGGCCTGGATGCTGATTTCGGTCTCCTATTACGGCGTCTTCGTCTATCTGCCCGTCAAGCTCGCGGCCGACGGCTTCGGCTTCGTCCGCGGTCAGGTCTTCCTGGTCATTCTGGCTATCGCCCAGCTACCCGGTTACGCGCTTGCCGCCTATGGTGTAGAGAAATGGGGCCGCAAGCCCACGCTGATCGGGTTCCTTCTGCTCAGTGCAGTCGGCACTCTCGCCTATGGCCTGGGGCAGACGGCGGAGATCATCGTCGCGGCAACCCTGCTGCTCAGCTTTGCACTTCTCGGAACCTGGGGCGCGATCTATGCCTTCACGCCGGAGATCTACCCGACCACGCTTCGCGCCAGCGGCATGGGCATGGCCGGATCGGTTGCCCGGTTTGGCGGCCTGCTGGCCCCTTCGATCGTGGCCCCTCTGATGACCTCGAATTTCGGCCTTGCGCTTGGGGTGATTTCAGGATTGCTGGTTGTGGCCGCCGTCAGCGTTTGGCTCATCAATGCGGAATCGAAAGATCAGGTGCTCGAATAGGCCCATGATCTATCGCCACGGAGTTTGACGCTGCGTGGCGAATTCCGACGTTGCGCGCGAAGCGCCCAACATGAACGAAATTCGCGCATAGATGGTGTTGCGATTTGCGGCGTTTTGCACGAAGACGAATGAGATATCAATATGGGTGCCACCATGGCTGATGACAAAGACGAGCACGAGCAGGCGGCGGGCTTTACCAGGTTAGTGAGCAGGTCGGGCACCTGCTGCGCAAGGCTTATCAGCGGCACCTTTCCATCTTCCAGAGCAACGCAAGCGATCCTGACCTGACATCGGTCCAGTTCGTAACCCTGTGTGCCCTGCATGATCTCGGTCCCAGTTCGCAGTTGAACTCGTCAAGGCCACCTCCGTCGATCAGGCCATCATCCGGGGTATCGTCGAGCGCCTGAAGGCCCGCGGCCTCGTTGACCTCTCCAGAGACGAGGTCGATGGGCGAAAAGTGATTATCTCACTGTTGCCGAAGGGGGGAAGTTATCCTCCAACAGATGTACCCGCGAGGACATATCATTAGTGAACAGACTATAGGCGACTGAACCCCGCAGAATGGGTCGCGCTCCTGTTCCTTTTGCGGAAAATCGCTGAGGACGACGATCCAAAAGTCTGACCGGCGAATTTATGTCCAAAAGAAAAATGGACGCAGTCGGATTCCGCCGTCTACGGGAAGCCTTTCGTCAAACGACACAAGAATGATGCGGCTGACGCGGAGGCGATCGTCGAGGCAGCGGCCCGACGTCGATGCGCTTCGTCGTTCCGACGACTGGATCCCACGAGACATGATCCATGGATGGTGTCGGCGGCCAAAGGCGTGGATTTCATCATTATCCCGTTCTTCGTGGACTATCGCAATCAAGGGATCACGAACTGCGCGCCAGATCCACTTCTCAGTGAAAATGAAAAAACCTCGTTCATTCGGCGCGCATCATCGCCACTGGACAATATAGTAGATAATGTCCACTATTGTTCTCGGCGCATGACGCGTCGGCCAACGCGAACAAAGTTACAAAAAAACAAGGGGAACTTATGTCGCATCCAACCACGTCAGCCGACGTGGTGCTGTCCGTTCGCAATCTCACGGTGGATCTTCCGCCGGGAATGGAACGCACCCACGCGGTCAAAGATATCTCGTTCGACCTCCATGCAGGTGAAATCCTGTGCATCATCGGTGAATCCGGATCCGGCAAATCCGTCACCGCCAGCACGATCATGGGGCTGTTGTCACCGGTGATAAAAGTCAGCTCCGGCGAAATCCATTTCAAGGGAATGGATATACTCGCAGCCAGGGAAGACAAAATCCGGCTTCTGCGGGGCCAGGCGGTCTCGATCATTTTCCAGGACCCGCTTTCAGCCCTCAATCCGTTGATGACAATTGGCGACCAGATCGCCGAAGTACTGCAAGCGCATGGCTATGGCACGCGGGAAACCCGCAAAACCAAGGTGCTGGAACTGCTTGAGGAAGTGGGTCTTCCCGATCCGCCGCTGATGCGGCTGCAATATCCCTTCCGTCTGTCTGGCGGGCAACGCCAGCGCGTCATGATCGCCATGGCATTGGCGCTCGATCCCGACGTCCTCATCGCCGACGAGCCGACGACGGCCCTCGACGTGACCACGCAGGCGCAGATCCTTGACCTCATCCGCAAGATACAGAAGCGGAAGAACATGAGCGTCATGTTTATCACCCACGATTTTGGCGTGGTTGCGGAGATTGCGGATCGCGTCGTGGTGATGGAAAAGGGAAATCTCGTGGAGCAGGGAAGGGTGGATCAGGTGCTGGTCAATCCAACTCATCCTTATACCCAGCGGCTGGTTGCCGCGGTTCCGCGAATGCGCAGTGCAGAACGTCCGGTCAGTGAGGAATCCCCCATCGTTCTCGAGGTTGAAAATCTCGAAAAGGAATATCGCAGTTCCGGCTCGTTTTTCCGCAAAGCGCGCATCGTCAAAGCCGTTAACGGCGTAAGCTTCAAGCTCCGCAAGGGCCAGACACTCGGCATCGTCGGTGAAAGTGGGTCGGGCAAGTCCTCGCTCGGACGTGTCCTGCTCAAATTGCTGAACGCTGATGGCGGCTCCATACACTTCGACGGCCGCGATATCGCCGTGATGGACGAAACCATGTTTCGATCGTTGCGACCCTATATTCAGATGGTCTTTCAGGATCCGTTCGCTTCGCTCAATCCGCGCCACACTATCGGCAGGATCTTAACGGTAGGCCCCGTTGCTCACGGAATAGCCCTACATGAGGCGAGAACCAAGGCGCTCGGAATTCTTAAACTCGTGGGGCTGGATGAGCAGGCCTATGACCGTTTCCCGCATGAATTTTCCGGCGGCCAGCGTCAGCGCGTGGGCATTGCGCGTGCCCTGATGTTCGATCCGGTCGTGCTTGTTGCCGACGAAGCGGTGTCTGCTCTCGACGTTTCCATACAGGCTCAGGTGCTGGAGCTTCTGGCGCGCGTTCAACAGGAAATGAAGGTGGCGATGATCTTCATTACCCATGACCTGCGCGTCGCAAGCCAGATTTGCGACGATGTGCTGGTCATGCACAAGGGAACGGTTGTCGAGCATGGGCCGCCGACGAAAATCTTCCGGTCGCCGGCCCACCCCTACACGCGCAAACTCGTCGCGGCGATCCCGGGCGCGGACTGGGAGCCTGCGGCAACTGCCGTCGGCACTTAAGATCACAGTCTGACGAGCCGGATCGGTTTGTCAGACTCTCGCATAACGCGACATCAAAAACCGATTGTATCGCCGGATGATCCCAGACATTCGGCGGCGTAACTTTTTTGCATTTAAGTATCTGATATGAATAATAAAAACGAGATTCTGGAGGTAAAAACTAGTTGCGTTTGTCCACTAATTACTCTTTCATTCAGTCACGAAACTGACATACGACATGGCCGAAAACCTGCATTGCGGCACGCCGGAAACGCGTGTGCGCCAACGCTGATCCTTGACCATGCGAACGGGAACTCCATGTCCAAACCAACTGAAAATCCGCCGACATCGCCGACTGATATCAATCTCGATGTGCTTGAAGACACGCTGAGCTTTTACATCCGCACGATCAACCTAGCGGTCTCGCGTGATCTCGATGCCCGGCTGGACGGGCTGGATGTGGCGAAGGGAACGGGAAAGATCACGACCCTGCTGCTCGTTGATGACTATCCGGGCATCCGTCCGTCGGTGATAGCCCATCTGACGATGCGGGACCGCTCGGCAATGGGCAGGATTATCGACCAGATGGTGTCGCATGATCTGATCCGCCGGGAGGTGTCGCCGGACGACAGCCGCGCCCAGGAGCTTTACATCACAGAAGCCGGCTCGGCACTTGCAACGAAAGTTCGCGAGATCGTGCCGCAGCAATCGCGCGATTTCTTCAGCTTCATTCCAGAAGATGAGCAGAAACAGGTCATCGACATCCTGCGTCGCGCCTATCGGCATATTGTGGGGCTTGCATGATGGCGCAGACGACAGGACGCGTGGCACTCATATCAGGGGCAAACAGGGGTATAGGCGATCATGTCGCCGCTACGCTTCTTGGCGAAGGATGGTCGGTATCGCTCGGCATGCGCAGCCCATCGCTGCCGCAATGGGCCATCGGCCATGAAGCACAGGTCCATCTTGCCCACTATGACGCTTTTGACGCGACTGCCGAAAAGCGTTGGGCGGACGACGCCTTGCAGCGTTTCGATCGTATCGATGCCGTCGTCGCCAATGCCGGCATCATGATCCCGAAGACGGTAATCGAAGCGGATGACGATGACATTGACGCCATGCTTGCGGTCAACGTCAAGGCGCCGAGACGGCTGGTGAAGGCCGCCTGGGAAGCGTTGCGCGAAAGTGGCCGTGGCCGGGTCATCATCCTCGCTTCTCTATCCGGCAAGCGGGTGAAGTCCGCATCGGCCGGCAGCTATTCTCTCTCCAAATTCGCGGCGGTTGCGCTTGCGCATGCCATCCGGCAGGCGGGCTTCGAAAGCGGCGTGCGTGCCACCGCGGTATGCCCCGGTTTCGTCGCCACGGATATGGCGATGGCCCTGTCCGAACGACCGGCAGATCAAATGACCCAGCCTGCCGATCTCGCCCGCATCATTGCCATGCTGCTCTCCCTACCGAACGAGGCTTCTGTCGCCGAATTCGCCGTCAATTGCCAGCTCGAGGAGTTTTTCTGACATGCCCGGTCCTTATGTCGTTCCCGTCCATGGCGATGCGGAATTGCCGAAAGAAGTCGATGTCGTTGTAATTGGCGGTGGCATTATCGGCACCTCGACCGCGCTCGAACTTGCCGATCAGGGGCTGCGTGTCGCGCTGTGCGAAAAGGGCGGTATCGGTCACGAACAATCCAGCCGAAACTGGGGCTGGGTGCGTATTTCCCGTCGTGACCCGCGCGAAGTGCCTTTGATGGCGGAATCGCTGCGCATCTGGGCGGATCTCAATCGCCGCACGGGGCGAGAAACCGGGTTCAAGCGTTCCGGCATCGTCTTCACCTGTGCAAACGAACAGGAATTTTCCGAGCACGAACGCTGGAACCGCAACCTGGAAGGTTACCAGATTGAGAGCCGCATGCTGAGTGCTGCGGAATTCAAGGCGAAATATCCTGACTCTAACATGGATGTTGCCGGTGCGCTCTATACCGCCGGCGATTGCCGGGCCGAGCCCCAGCGCGCCGCCCCTGCCATCGCCGAAGCTGCGCGCGACCGTGGCGCCTTCATCCTGACCGAATGTGCGGTGCGCGGCCTCCAGCTTTCCGGTGGCAAGGTCTCGGGTGTCGTGACGGAGCGCGGCGAAATCGCCTGCAAAGCGGCGGTAATGGCGGGTGGGGCCTGGTCCAGCCTCTTCCTCGGTAATAACGGCCTCGACCTGCCGCAGCTCAAGGTCATGAATTCCGTGCTGCGCACCAAACCGCTGGAGGGTGGCCCGGATGAGGCAATCTGGTCAAACGGTTTTGCCGTCCGCAAACGTCAGGACGGTGGTTATACAATCGCGAACGGCTTCCAGAACGTCGTCGATATCGTGCCGGCATCCTTCCGTTACGCGCTGAAGTTCCTGCCGGCCCTGCGACATGAATGGCGCTCGCTTAACTTGCGCCTAACAGGCCGCTTTTATGATGAATGGCGCATCCCGCGCCGCTGGGCGCTCGATGAGGCTTCACCCTTCGAATATAACCGCGTGCTCGACCCCGTTCCGGTCATGGACATGACGGATGGAGCCTTTGCCAAGTTGAAGAAAGCCTTCCCGGTCTTCGAAAAGGCTGAAATTTCCCAGCGCTGGGCGGGCATGATTGATGTAACGCCAGACGCCATTCCGGTGATCGACAATATCGACGCCATCCCGGGCTTCCATGTCGCAACCGGCTTTTCCGGACATGGCTTTGGCATCGGTCCGGCGGCGGGAAAACTCATGGCGGATATCGTCACCGGCCGCGATCCGATTGTCGATCGTAGCGATTTCCGTTTCGGCCGCTTCAGCGACGGTTCGAAGATCGAGCTGGTCAGCGGCTTCTGACATGGCAAGTCCGGCGGCCTCGTGCCGCCGATCCTTTTGACGCATGAGGCAGTCAACTGCTGACGGGAGTAGTACCGCCCAAAGAGGTGGAAGCAAAAATAATCGTCGTGTTCAACCATCGGAACAAGGGGAACTAAAAATGTCCGACCAGAACAAGCCGCTTATCAATACGACTCGCCGCCAGGCACTCGGCCTTTTGGCGCTCGGCGCCTCCGGCGTCGTGCTTTCCGGCCTTCCTGGCTTTTCCCGCGCCATGGCGCAGGACAAGGACGCCAAGGGCCAACTGACGGTCGGCTTCTCGCAGGAGCCAACCGTCTTCAACCCGCATATGCCACATATCGAAGTGGATGAAGGTATCCATTTCAGCATCTTCGACCCGCTGTTTTATGTCGATGAGAAGGGCGCCTTCGTCGCGGCTCTTGCCGCTGAAGTGCCGACGGTCGAAAACGGCGGCATTTCCGCCGATGGCCTCAATTGGAAGGTCAAGCTGCGCGACGGCGTGAAGTGGCACGATGGCAAGCCGTTCACCGCCGAAGACGTGAAATTCACGCTGGAACTCCTGGTCGATCCCAACTTCCGTTCATGGCGCAAGACCGGACATGAGTTCGTGCGTGATCTGACGGTGGTTTCGCCGACGGAAATCACCTGGAGAATGGAAAAACCCTTCGCGCCTTATCCGTCGATCCTCGCCTCCACCTTCATCACGCCGAAGCATCTTCTCGGCGCGGAAGCCGACCGCAATACCGCCGCCTATAACAACGCACCGATTGGAACAGGCCCGTTCAAGTGGAAGGAGCGGGTTGCAGGCGACTACATCCTTCTCGACGCCAACACGGAGTACTTCGGTGATGGTCCGCACATCGAGCGCCTGGTCTACAAGTATGTGCCCGACCTCAACGTCATGTACACCCAGTTCAAGACCGGCGACATTGACGTCGTGGGTCTGCAATGGATCACGCCCGACCATTACGACGAGGCGAAGGACCTTGCCGGCAAGGTGGTCAATGTTGTGCCGGGCTCGACGATCGAATCGCTCTCGTTCAACATGGAGCGCCCGCAGTTCAAGGATGCGGCCGTAAGAGAGGCGCTCTATGCAGCGATCGACAAACAGTCGATCATCGAGGCGCTCTATTACGGGCTGCCGACACCCACCGAAAGCTACGTTCCGCAGCAATCTTTCTATTATAATCCCGATCTTCCCAAGCATGAATATTCCATCGAGAAAGCGAACAAGCTGCTCGATGATGCGGGCTGGGTTCCCGGCGCGGATGGTGTGCGCGCCAAAGATGGCGTGAAACTCGCCTTCACCTGCTCAACGACGGCTGGCAATCATATCCGCGAGCAGGTTCAGCAATACATGCAGCAATCCTTCAAGGATATCGGCGTGGAGATGACCATTTCCAACCTGCCGCCCGCTGTGATGTGGGGTGACTACTGGATGCTGTCGAAGTTCGATTCGGTTATCGTCGGGCTCGACTTCCTGACCGGCCCTGACCCCGATACTTCGGACTTCTTCCGCTCCACCTCAAGTGGTGCAAAAGGCGGCTCGGGCCAGAATACGTGGCAATTCGTCAACAAGGATGTCGATGATCTTCTGGCCAAGGGCGGCAGCCTCTTTGTGCCGGAGGAGCGCAAGGCCGTTTACCTGAAGATCCAGGAGATCATGCGTAAGGAGCTGCCGCTTTTGCCGTTGTTCCAATATGCAACGGTGCGTGGTCACAAGCAGGGCGTCGAAAACGTGACGCCAAACGTCAACACCCGCATCGATACGTGGAACGTCGCCACCTGGCGCGTGGCATAAAGCCCGCGGCGAAGGCCCCTCCTCCCAATCGACGCGACAGTGCCGGCTTTGAAACAGCCGGCACTCTGACGGCTATTCGTGGATGGTTGCCAGCCAGTTCCACGATGCGACATGGAGCCTCATCATGCTGACCTTTCTTCTCCATCGGATATGGCAGAGCCTCGTGCTTCTGCTGCTCGTCTCGATCATCGGTTTCGCGATCCTTAATCTCGCGCCCGGCGGGCCATTGTCGCAATTTGCCCTGACGCCCGGCATGACGCGGGAGGCGCTCGACCGTATTGCCCACCAGATGGGCCTCGATCGGCCCCTGCCGGTCCAATATCTCGAATGGGCCTGGCGTCTGCTACAAGGCGACTGGGGGAAATCTTACCGCGACCAGCGACCGGTTCTCGACATCATCTCAGGTCATTTGTTCGCGACGCTTCTGCTGATGGTCTCATCAACGGTCATATCCATCCTCGTCGGCACCTGGCTCGGCATCAAGGGGGCTACCAGACGCTATACGCTGTTCGATTACACCGCCACGATCGGGGCGATGGTGGCCCTGTCCATTCCCACCTTCTGGTTCGGGCTGGTGGCCATCTATGTTTTCGCGCTCAGGCTGAAATGGCTGCCAGCGGGCAACATGTACACGATCGGTGATCAGTCTTTTTATGATTATGCAATTCACCTGATCATGCCGAGCCTCGTGCTCGCCCTCGTCAACATCGCCGTCTGGAGCCGCTATATGCGGACCGCGACGCTTGATGTCATCAATCAGGATTTCGTGCGCACCGCCCGCGCCAAGGGGCTGACGCCGCGTCGGGTTCTGATGAAACACGTCGTCGGCAATGCGCTTTTGCCGATGATCACCCTTGCCGGTCTCCAGCTTCCGACGATCCTCGGCGGCGCGCTCGTCACGGAGACCGTCTTTACCTGGCCCGGCATGGGCCGCCTGTTCCTCGATAGCCTCGGTTATCACGACTATCCCGTTGTGATGGGACTGCTGATGTTTTCCGCCATCCTCGTGCTCCTCGGAAGCTTGCTCGCCGACCTCCTGGTCGCTCTCGTCGATCCCCGTATCCGGCTGGGGTAGGGCCAGGTCGACGAAATGCCGCACCCAATCGAAGGAAAGACCATGTCCGCTGCAACACTCCATCCCTCATCGACTACACCGCGGTTCCACTGGTGGCAGAACCGCACGCTGCGCCGTTTCGCCCGCCACAAGCTGGCCGTGCTCGGCCTCATCATGATCACCGTCATGATTTTCGCCTGCACGATCGGGCCCTATATTCTGCCCTATGATGAACTGTTCATCGATCTGCGCGCCCGCTTTGCTCCGCCAATGACCGGCGCCCATATTTTCGGCACCGATCCGCTCGGACGCGATATAGCTGCACGCCTGTTCAATGCCGGTCGCATCTCGCTGCTTGTCGGCTTCTTCGCCATGGTTCTCTCGACGTTGATCGGCACCATCATCGGCGTTGTTGCCGGTTATTACGGCGGCCGCATCGGCGCCGTATTGATGCGCTTCGTCGATGCGTTTCTGTCGTTTCCCAGCATCTTCCTGCTTCTGGCGCTCGCTGCTTTCGTCAAACCGAGCCCGTTCATGATTACGGTGATCATCGCCGTCACCAGTTGGATGGAGATTGCCCGGCTTGTTGAAGCGGAAGTGCGGTCCTTGCGTGAGCGTGATTTCGTCATGGCAGCCCGCATGCTCGGCCTGCCCAATGGCTGGATCATGTTCCGGGAACTGCTGCCAAACGCCGTTGGCCCCATCATCGTCGCCGCCACGCTCACGGTTGCGCGCGCCATCCTTCTGGAAGCTTATATCAGCTTCCTCGGTTATGGCATCCAGCCGCCTCTGCCAAGCTGGGGCAACATGCTGAACGGAGCACAGCAATATCTCGACAAGGCTCCCTGGCTCGCCATCGTGCCGGGCGTCGCCATCACCCTTGCCGTCACCAGCTTCAATTTCATCGGCGACGGGCTTCGTGATGCGCTCGATGCGCGCAGCGATCTCAGCTGAAGGCGTTGGCGGATGGTCTCGTTCTCACCCTTTGACGTGACGCTGTGGTATGCGACCGCCGCTTCAGCGCCGCATACCGAGCCTCTTTCCGGCCGCGTCCAGGCGGATGTCTGCATCGTCGGCGCAGGCTATACAGGCCTGACAACCGCTTTGGAGCTGGCGAAAGCCGGCGTGAATGTCGTGCTGCTGGAGCGGCAGGAAATCGGCTTCGGCGGGTCCGGTCGCAATGCGGGGCATTGCACGCCCACCTTTACTCATTACAGCCTGCACGAGTTGCGCAGGATGCTGGGTGAACCCTTCGCGGAGCGGCTTATAGAACGGCAAACGCGGGCGAATGAGCGCGTCTCGCGCATGATCCGCGACTACCAGATCGACTGCGAATGGGTGCAGAACGGCTATGTGATGGGCGCGCCGCATGAGGGCGCGATGGATGAGATCAGGCGCAAGGTCGAGACCTATAATGCGGTGGGCGCAAAAACCCGGCTGCTCTGCCGTGACGAGGTGGCGGCGGTCACAGGCAGTCCGCGTTTTCACGGCGGCTGGCTGCATGAAGAGGCCGGCCATCTCAATCCACTCGGCTACGCCCGCGGTCTCGGCCGTGCCGTCATTCAGGAGCGCGGGAAGATATTCACCGGCACGACAGTCACAGGTTGCGAGCGCGACATTGGTAGCGGTTGGAAGGTGACGACGGATCGCGGAGAAGTGGTCGCATCGAAAGTGATCTTTACCACCGGTGCCTATACGGTGGGCGGCTGGCCCAAGCTCGACCGCACCTTCAAGATTCAGCGCGTATTCGTTGCTGCCACGCAAATCCTGTCCGAAGAGACGCGCCGGACCGTCCTGCCGCATAACACGACCATTCATGATGGTCGCGGTGACATCTATGTCTACAAATACAATGCCGAAGGCCGGATCGTCGCGTCGATGTCTCCCATGGGACGCCGCGGCCGCGACATGGCCTATACGCGGCAGGTCATGAGCGACAGGCTCAAATGGCTGCATCCCGAGCTTCGGGAGGAGATCCGCTGGGACTATTTCTGGTTCGGTGAACTCGACATGCAATATCGCACCGTTCCGCGATTTTACGATCTCGCCCCGGGCGTCGTTGCTTTGACCGGCCTTTCGGGCCGCGGTGTGCCGACCGGCTCCATGCTCGGTTCAATTCTCTCGGAATGGGCGCTCGGCAAGCCGGAAAACGAACTTGCCCTTAAGCTGGAGCCACTGAAAGCAGCGCCCTTCTATATGGGTTTCGCACCGAAAATGATGCTGCGCTACTACCGGCTGCGCGACAACATCTCCACAAAACTGGCTGGAGCGGAACTGCCACCCCATGCCTGAACCAGCGCGGCCCTCCTGATTTTTACGATCTTCCCTGTGTCATGGTGACCGGCTTACATCCAGGTTGAATGCCTCGGGGGACATGGATGGCTGAGACCGGCCTTGCCCGGAACAGTATCAATAGCTGACCTCGGTCAGTCGATAATGACGTTCTTGCCTTCTTGCATTAACCGCGCGATACCATTTTTCATCTCCCGGATCTGTTCCGCCGAATGGCCCTGCCAGTTCACGACCTCTCCGATAATCCGCAACGGGTCCCGTGATCGGTATGAAAGCGTCGGATTGCCCGCAAATCTCTTGTCCGTCACATTCGGATCGTCGAACCACGCAGCCGTGGGCTCGACCACATAGATACGTTCGCGCCCTTCACCCGCGGCCAACTCGGCGCCCCATATCGCTGCATCCATGGTGCCTGCGAAATATACCCACGACAACGGCGTGCCGGCGAAATTGGATTGGTAACCGACGGTGATCATGTCGCCGGGCCGGAGATCTGCACGGGTCCCGTGAAAGAATGATTGTGAAAACACAGTCACAGCTGCCGACATTGCTTTGTTCCCTTCGCGCGCGGTTCTAATAAATGGACCGACGTAACCCATGTGAGAGGAAATCTCGCTCAAGCTGTTATCCGGAGCTGGTACTAAGCCGACCAGAGGGGATCGTGCACCGTATCGGGATGATAATGGCCGGTTTATTGAAAACGGCGTGTGCGGGTCTCATTATGACCAGGTTGCAGCAGCAGTCCACTCGCGAGAGGCCGGATACAGTTATGCAACTGGAATCGCCATTGCAATGTCGCGTATCCTTTGCATGGACGAAGCGGATCACACATTCTTTCCCGGAGGTCTTTCAAAGCCGTATTGTCGAGCATAACGTTCACCAGGAGCCGCATCAGCTCGTCTTCAGCCGCTTGGCTTCGGATACATCATGCCGCGGAACTTGGCCGTCATACTCTTGGTCCCGGTTGGCGTCCGGGGAGCGCTGGTTAATGCACGCCAGTTCGGACAGCTGAATAATGTTGATTCCCAAGTGGGGCTGCTGACCTCGTTGCGGTGCGTGTAAGTAGGTATGACGGCGAGGAGAACTGCCGTTATGATAACATCATCTTCCAGCGACGTTCGGATCCGGCCGGCGATGCGACGGGATGCCTTGAGAGCGCGAGGAGTGCTGCATGAACGAGATGATGATGGACCTTGATCCACTGGTGACCGCGGAAACCTGGCGGAAGAGCGGCCGCGCGGTCGCGATCGCCACCGTCATCGAGACATGGGGTTCGGCGCCGCGGCCAGCAGGGAGCCATCTGGTGATCGATAGCGACGCCAATTTTGAAGGTTCCGTTTCGGGAGGTTGCGTCGAAGGCGCGGTTATCTCCGAAGCACTCGATGTCATAAGTACCGGTGAGGCGAAGATGCTGGAATTCGGCGTTGCCGATGAGACGGCCTGGCGCGTCGGCCTGTCCTGCGGTGGACGCATTCGCGTCTATGTAGAAAGGCTTGGCTGATGGAGCTTGCGACGCTAGAGCGGCTGAACGCCTGCAGGCGGGCGCGGGTTGCGGCTGCATTGATCACCGATATCGGCAGCGGCGATGCGAGCGTCATTGCAGAAGGTGATGAGCTTGATGGTGTCCGCGGCGAGGCGGTGGCTTCTGCGTTCCGCTCCGGGCGTTCAAGCGTTGTCGAGCTTGACGGTGCTCGCTATTTCCTGAACGTTTATCTGCCGCCACCCGATATCGTTGTTATCGGAGCCGTTCATATCAGTCAGGTCCTGGCAAAGATGGCGGCACTCGCCGGCTTTGGTGTCCGTATCATTGACCCGCGGACGGCATTTGCAACGCCTGAGCGTTTTGCCGGGATCAACCTGGTGACGGACTGGCCGGCGGATGCATTGAAGGACAAGCCGCTCGACACTTACACTGCGCTGGTTGCCGTGACGCATGATCCGAAAATAGATGATTTCCCGATTGCGGAGGCCCTGCGTCGCGGTTGCTTCTATGTCGGGGCTCTCGGAAGCAGAAGAACGCATGCATCGCGTCTGGATCGCCTGAGGGCCGAGGGCTTTGCCGACGAGGCGCTCGCCCGCATCAACGGGCCGGTCGGGTTGCCTATCGGAGCTGCCAGTCCGGCCGAGATCGCGGTCGCCATCCTCGCACAGATTATCGAGGCGTTGCGAACGCGTGATATCATATTGCGGAAGGGCGACGTTCAATGACATTCGGCGAATTTCCGGTTGCCAGTGCGGAAGGGTTAATATTGGCGCACGCGGTTCGATTGCCGGAGCGGACGTTGGGCAAAGGGCACCGTGTTTCTTCAGCGGATGTCGAGGCACTCAAGCAGGCCGGTATCGCCAGCGTCACCGCAGCGCGGATGGAGGACGGCGACCTCGACGAAAACGAGGCGGCCCGCCGGCTTGCTGCGGCTATCGCGCCGGACCACCTGCGTTTCTCCGAAGCTGCGACCGGGCGCGTGAACGTTTATGCCGCAACTGACGGGCTCTTCGTCGCAGATCGTGATGTCGTCAATCGCGTCAATCGGATCGATCCGGCGATTACACTGGCCTGTCTCGCCGATCATGTGCGTGTCCGGGCTGGGGACATGGTGGCAACGTTCAAGATCATTCCGCTTGCTCTGCCGGGCAACAAGGTCGAGACCGCTTGCGACGCCTTGAGAATGGCCGCGGCCTTCGAGGTCAAACCGTTCAGAGAACACGCGGTATCGCTTGTCGCCACGCAACTGCCGTCGCTGAAGCCCGCGGTCATGGACAAGACGGCGCGTATCCTGGAGCGCCGGCTTGCGGCATATGGCAACCGGCTGGAACGCGAGCAGCGGGTGGCTCACAGACATGATGCCGTTGCCACCGCCATCGGCCAGGCAATGGCCACCTCTGAACGCTCTCCGAAGCTTGTCATTGTCTTTGGGGCTTCGGCGGTAATCGATGAGGATGATGTCATACCCGCAGCTATCCGCCAGGCAGGAGGCGAGGTTCTGAGCGTCGGCATGCCAGTCGATCCCGGTAACTTGATTGTTCTTGGACGGATTGGCGAGACCTATGTCGTGGGGGCGCCTGGATGCGCCCGGAGCCCTAAAGAGAACGGCTTCGATTGGGTTCTGGACCGCATTCTCGCGGGTGAGAAGCCGGATGCCCGGGATCTGGCGGGCATGGGTGTCGGAGGGCTGCTGATGGAGATCGAGACCAGGCCGCGGCCGCGGGAAAGCTTCGAGGAAAATCGCCGGGCCGCGACTGTCGCAGCGGTCATTCTCGCCGCCGGTAAGGCGAGCCGAATGGGCGAGGGCGGTGCTCACAAGCTGTTGGCCGAGTTCGATGGCGAGCCGCTTGTGCGCCGTACGGCGAAGACTGCCCTTGCTGCCGACGCGTCATCCGTCATCGTCGTGACAGGCCACCGGCGAAGCGAGATTATGGTCGCGTTGTCCGGACTGGAGGTGACGGCTGTGGAGAACCCTGACTATGCATCCGGTATGGCAAGCTCGCTGATTTCAGGGTTTTCAGCTCCAGCAGCGCGCGATGCGGATGGTGTTCTCGTCATGCTCGCCGATATGCCCGGCGTGAAGTCAGACGATCTCAATCTCCTGATCGCAGCCTTCCGCTCTGCTTCCGGGCGCGCGATCGTCCGCGCAGTCTCACGCGGAAAGCGTGGCAACCCGGTCATTCTTCCCAAATCGCTTGGCGACGCTGTAATGCGGCTCGAGGGCGATATCGGAGCGCGACATATCATCGAAACTTCGGGACTACCGATTATCGACACGGATATCGGCGATGCGGCGCATCTGGACGTGGATACCCCCGAGGCCGTTCGGGCGGCCGGTGGGGTTTTGACAACATGAAGTCTTCCGTCTAATCGCCGACCGTCCTACGTCGCTGCCGATCCAGTGCGGATGTCAGCCTTGGGAGAGGCGGTGCCGCAGCCGGTCAGCATCATGAGGATCCGACGCAATAAGCACTCCGGAATTTCAAAGGCTGTAGGACAGGATGCCGCTTTTTCGGTCGCGGGACTGTGCACGGGAAAGGGCATGCTTGGCCCTTTCTCCATCTTTCATGCCTTGCCGTTGAGGCACGGCTGTCAGAGCAAGTCTTCGATGCGTATTGGCAGATGCCGGATCCGTCTGCCCGTTGCGTTGTGGACAGCATTGACGACGGCTGCGGCCGCTCCGACCATTGCGACTTCGCCGAGACCTTTGACGCCGGACATGTTGAGCTTGAAGTCCGGTTCACCGATGAAATCGACATCGATGGTGCCGATGTCGGCGTTGACCGGCACGACATATTCGGCAAGATCGTTGTTAAGCACGCCGCCGAAGCGAGGGTCTGTTTCACCCGCCTCACGAAGCGCCGCACCAATTCCCCAGACGACACCGCCCCGGACCTGGCTTTCCGCCGTTCGCCGGTTCATGACCCGGCCGCAGTCGACAACGCTGACGACGCGTTTAACGCGCACACGCCCGGTTGACGTCTCCACGTGAACTTCGGCGAAATGGGCGATCCAGCTGAAGGCCATGAACTCGGGATACTCCGGGCCGGTCGTGGATGGGATGCCTCTGCGCAATTGCTCGATCACTTGCCCGTCCTTGCCGAGAGGGATCGTGTTGTCAGTGACTTCCAAGGAGAGGCGACGGGTTCGGGCAAGCTGGACATGAACCGGTTCTTCCGACAATGGAGCACCGGTGAGAGCGCTAAGCTCTTCCCGCATTTTCATCGCGGCGCTTCGCGCTGCCGGCGCAACGCTGCCCGTTCCCCATGAGCCGGCGGTTATATGCTGCGGCGCATGTCCGGTGTCGCCGATGCGAATATCGAGCTTCGCCGGGTCCACACCAAGAATTTCGATAAGCTCGGCAGCGATGACGCTGCGGATGCCTTGCCCCATCTCGTGACCGGAGGTCGCGATTTCACATCGTCCGCTTGCAAAAAGACGAAGCGTCGTTACGGCGGCGGTCATCGATCCCTTGTAACTCCCGCATGCGACGCCGAGGCCTATGAGGTCGCCATTGTCCGCGACCAACGCGCCCGGCTCGCGCCGCCGTCGCTTCCAGTCGAACATTTCGGCTCCGCGCGTCAAACAGCCCGCGAGATGACGGGATGAGAAAGGTTTGCCTGTGATCGGATCATTTTGGGTGTCGTTGGCGAGGCGGAACTCAACCGGGTCCATTCCGACAGCCTCTGCGAGTTCATCCAACGCGCATTCCGTAGCGTAGCTCGAGGGGTGCTCATGGGGCGCGCGCTGATGTCCGGGAGTCTGCGTATCGACTCTGACGATCCGGTCACTTCCCTGCCAGGTACGGTAGCCGTACATACGTGGGGGATTGGCCCCGTGGTCACACGCAAATCCATCGTACCGGCTATTCTGCTGGACCGTTTCATAAAGCCCGGCCAGCAGACGCCCCTGTTCATCCGCCCCCAGCCGAATGCGGTGGCGGCTCCGTGGGCGATAGGACGCGGTATGAAACAGCTGACCGCGTGGCATCACGAGTTTTATCGGCCGGCGCAGCAAGGCGGCGGCACTTGCGACGAGCACACTCTGCTCTTGGATACCGTTCTTCTGCCCAAAGCCTCCGCCGGTATAAGGGCTCACGCCGCGCAGTCGCGTCGGGTCCATTCCCATCATGCCTGCAAGGCCGCCGGCGAAGGCGGACGCCGCCTGCGTTCCCTCATAAATCCTAAGCTCGCCATCCTCGAATGCGGCGGTCGTCGAGATCAACTCGATCGGATTATGATGCTGCTGTGGATGCAGATACTCCACATCAATGCGATGATTGGCTGCAGCGAACGCTGCTTGCGCATCACCGGAAGACAGCTGGCGGTCGGGCTCGGCCTCGGGGCTGGCAAGCTCGTCTTCCATGCGAGCGCTGAACGGCTCCGAGGCATAGCGGACCTTGACAGCCTCGGCGGCCTCGATAGCGGCTTCCAACGTCTCGGCAACAACCAGGGCAACCGCTTCGCCTCGGTGGCGCACGACAGGGCTCGTCATCGGCTGATGGCCCTTGCCGGGTTGACCATAGGCACCGCGAGCAGCAGGTGTCGTCTCGATCTGAGAGAAATCCTCATATGTGAAAACGCGCACGACCCCCGGCACCTTCTGTGCGACGGTCGCGTCGATCGCTTCGATACGTCCCTTTGCGATTGTTGCCGGAACCGTCATCGCATGAAGCAGGCCGGTGATCGGCTGGTCTGCCGCATACAGCGCGCGACCAAGCACTTTTTCATAGGCATCGACCCGAGGGCGGTCAGCAGTCCGTTCCTGTGTCATTGAATCTTCCCTCCAGCGATCATGATGGCGTCTGCAAGGGTACGAGCGCCAAGTTCAATCTTGAATGTGTTGTGCTCTCCTGCCCGCGCGTCGGCGAATGCCGCTCTGCCGGCCGCCAATGCAATCTCCCTGTCAATCGTTTGAGCGTTCAAAAGCGCCTCCGCCTCGCGCGCGCGCCAGGGGCGGGTTGCGACGCCGCCAAGAGCGATATGCGCCTGTCGCACATGATTGCCGTCCATCCGAAGCGCTACGGCTGCCGACGCCAGCGCAAAGGCATAGGACTCCCGGTCGCGCACTTTGAGGTAGGTTGAGTTTCTGCCGGCTGCTGTTTTCGGCACGGATATCCCTGTCACGAGCTCGCCGGCTTCGATCGCGAATTCGAGATGCGGTGTATTGCCAGGCAACCGGTAAAAGTCGGAAATCGGGACCGACCGAGTTCCGGCGGGGCCGCTGATCTCTATCGTCGCGTCCATCGCCGTCAACGCTACGGGCCAGTCACCCGGCGAAACGGCGTTACAAGCGTCGCTGGCGCCGAGAACGGCTTGCCCGCGATCAACGCCACCGATACCGGCGCATCCGGAGCCAGGCTCCCGCTTGTTGCACGGGTAAGCACCGATCGCACCGTTTCTGAAATAGGGACAGCGGGTTCGCTGCAGCAGGTTGCCGCCGACGGTTGCCATGTTGCGGAGTTGCTGGGACGCCGCTTTTGAAAGGCTCTCGGCGAGAACCGGATAGTCATGGCGTATGACATTATCTTCGGCAACGTCCGCCATCAGCGCTCCAGCACCGAAAAACAGAACGTCGCCACGTGTATCAATCCGATCGGCCCCTTCGAGGGAGGCGATGTCGATCAGGTGAGCGGGGCGTTCGACGCCAAGCTTCATCAGATCGTATAGCGTCGTGCCGCCGGCAATGTAACGTGCGCCTTCGCCAGCCGCAGCAAATGCCTCGATTGCTTCGCGAACGTTGCCGGCTCGGACATAGGATAATGACCTCATGGCTCAGCCCCGCTCGATCTGGGGAGCTGCCTGCTGGATCGCAGCGACAATGCCGACATAGGCTCCGCATCGACAGATATTGCCGCTCATATATTCCCTGATGTCTTCGGGCGTGGACGCATGGCCTTCCTTCACGCAAGCAATTGCCGCCATGATCTGACCGGGCGTACAGTACCCGCACTGCAACGCATCGTGGTCGATGAACGCCTGCTGCATGGGATGTAGAGCGTCCGCGCTGCCGATGCCTTCGATCGTCGTGACGGTGCGGCCATCGACTTTGGCGGCGAGTGTCAGGCAGGAAGCGACCCGACGCCCGTCGATGTGGACAGTGCAGGCACCGCACTGACCGTGGTCGCATCCCTTCTTGGCGCCGGCAAGACCCAGTCGCTCACGCAGCATATCCAGCAAGGATGCTCGGGCATCAATCTCCATGGCACCCGGCTGGCCGTTGATTTGAAAGCTGACCCTGACCGTCGCGCCGTTCTCCGGCGTGGGTTGTGAGACCGAACCTTGTGCCTGTGCGGCCGCCGGGAGCATTCCAGACATTGAAACAATCGTTCCAACCTCCAACACCTGGCGTCGGGTAACTTCGAAAATCTTGCTATCGTGCGCGTCTGACATCTGGATTTCGTCTCCTGTTGAAGTGCAACAATCGTGGGGCGTCATCCGTTTCGGCTCGCAGTCCGAAATCTCATTCCGTACCAAAATAAATCGGGCAAGTCGGAATGATTAGTTGGGAAATTCCACGCGGACTGATTAGCCATGCTTTGCAATCGAAAAGCCGACATTCGGGTCTCTGCTCAAAAAATGGCAGGGGTGGATTTGGCCTGCCAGACAAGGCGAGAACGGCGTTCGCAACAGCAGGCGCAATCGGGCTACCCCTGAACAGCCGAGCGGTGGGCCAAAGAGATCAAGAGTTCTTCGCTTTACCGACCTCTTTGAAATGCTCGATGAGTGCACGGAACACGGGCGAGGTTCTCCGTCTGCTCGGGTAGTAAAGACTAAAGCCCGGCAGGTCGGTCAGCCATTCTGCAAGGACCTGCTTGAGCTTGCCGGCATCGAGTTCATCGGCAACTTGAGATCGAAGCAGGAAGCCCAATCCCATCCCGTCCATGACGGCCGATCGAATTGCCGCGCCGTCGTCGAAGATCAAGGCTGCGTCAGCTTTGTACTCGAACTTGTGGCGTCCCTTTTGCAACGGCCACCGAAAGAGCCGCGATGAACTCTTGTAGCGGTATGTCACGATGCGATGAACAGCCAGATCTTCTGGGACGCCAGGGATCGGGTGCTTCTCAAAGTAGGATGCAGACCCTGCGATCACGACGGGAGTCGACTTGGTCAATGGGAGCGCGATCATATCTTTGTCGATGAGCGTCCCGAAGCGGATGCCGCCATCGAAGCCTTCCGCCACAATATCATTGAAGCCTTCATTCGTCGAAATGTCGAGCTTGACGTCAGGATACCGCTGACAAAAATTTGACAGCGTCGGCCTGACGACACTTTCGAATGCGGCCGGGATCATTGTCAGCCGGACGGTGCCTGCAACCGTCTCGCTTGCTTCCTGCAGTCTCTCCAGTTCCTCCCTGAGGTCGCGCATCGCCGGGCCGAGGATTTCCAGGAGACGTCGCCCCGGATCGGTTGCCGCCACGCTTCGGGTCGTTCTTGCAAGGAGAGGAACGCCAAGTTTCCTTTCGAGCTGGCCAATCGTGTAGCTGAGAGTGGATTGCTTGACACCAAGTTCGGATGCCGCCGCCGTGAAGCTCCCTCGGCGTGCAACGGCTTCGAAAACCGCCAAATCGCGAAGGATCAGCCTGTCCATTTGTCGATCTCCTCTATAGGCCCGCTTGAAACGCAGCAACTTATCAACATGTACCCTGCCGTCTATCCTCTGATGACCGTTGCGTTCGAAACACGCTCCACGGCAAGCATCTCGGCGGCCGGAGAGCCGCCGTTCGGCCCGGGGAGCGCCTAGAGCGACAGCGGCACTGTGTTACGGACCAGGCAGGGGAAGAGAAATGAAGGCGGCCGTTTACGATCACCCGGGACCTCCTGATGTGCTGAACTATAAAGAGGTCCCCGACCCGAAAGTGGGGCCGGGTGATGTCCTTATCGCTATAGATGCGATTTCCATCGAAGGCGGGGACTTGATCAACAGGAGGTCCACGCCGCCTTCCAGCAGCTCGTGGATTGTAGGGTATGCGGCCTCCGGGCGGGTCGTGGCAGTCGGTGCAAACGTCGCGGACCGGAAGATCGGAGACAGAGTGACGGCTTTTGACATGCAGGGCTCGCATGCCGAACTATGGGCCGTGCCTGCGACCCGAACGTGGCTCCTGCCGTCAGGCGTGGATGCAGCGTCAGCGGCAGCATTGCCGATATCTTTCGGAACAGCCCATCATTGCCTTTTTGCCAGGGGTGGTCTCCTTCGTCATGAGACGGTCCTCATTCAGGGCGCTGCCGGCGGAGTTGGCCTCGCAGCGGTGCAACTCGCAGCGCAAGCGGGAGCAACGGTAATTGCCATCTCAAGCGGGGAAATGCGGCTGGAAAAAATATCGTCGCTTGGCGCCGATCACGTTATCGATCGGTCCTCTCAAGACCTTGTTGAAGCCGTGCAAGACATCACGAAAGGCAACGGTGTCGATCTCGTTATCGATCCCGTTGGCGCGACCTTGCCTTCTTCGCTCGCTGTCCTTTCGCCCGAGAGCCGTCTCGTGTTTGTGGGGAACGCGGGCGGTGGAGAGCTTTCGGTGGATCTGTGGCCAGCGATGCAGTCAAACCAGACTTTGCACGGGGTCTTCATGGGCCCGCTTTTCGAAAGGCCCCGGATACGCTCGACGGTCGACGCGTTACTGGTCGCGCTGGAGAGCCGGGAGATCGAGGTTAGGATCGAAAGAGCTTTTCCCCTTTCTGAAGCCAGGGCCGCCCATGATTTTGCGGAGAGAGCGAAACCACTTGGCCGGGTCATCATGGAGCCGTAATGGCCCGCGGCAGGCATTGGGACCGCGCGAGAGTGATGGAGCTGATAGATGCGCATGATCAAAATCCGGTCCCGAAAGGCGCTGGATCGTCATAAGGAGCGGAGGGCTCTCAGTCGGCTGCTCCACCCACACCTTCGGCTGCTGGTGGCTCGACAGACCACGCCGCCAGCAGCCGGGATCAGATCAGCTTGTCGAGTGTGAGAGGCAGGTCGCGCAAGCGTTTGCCTGTTGCATTGAAGACCGCGTTGGCAATGGCCGCCGCCACGCCGGTCGTTCCAATTTCGCCGATCCCGCGCGCCCCCAGCGGTGCGCGCGGATCGGGGATGTCGGTCCACAAGACATCGATGTCAGGCACGTCGAGATGCACCGGCACATGATAGTCGGCCAGAGACGTGCTCATGATACGGCCGGTCCGTTCGTCGAGCAGGGTCTCCTCGGTCAAGGCCATGCCGAGGCCCATGATCATGCCGCCCTTGAACTGGCTTGCCGCCGTCTTGGCGTTCAGGATGCGACCGCAATCGAAGGCTCCGACCAGACGGTCCACGCGGATTTCGCCCGTGACGTCGCTGACACGCAGTTCGCAGAAGATCGCGGAAGTGCTGTGCATCGAGAATTTGAGGATCTCAAGAGGCGCACCGCTTTCCCCGACCACGCTCAGTTCGCTTCGACCGGCGCGGCGCAGGATGGAGGCGAAGCTTTCGTGGCGGGCCGGATCGTCGACGCTGCGCAAGCCGCCGTCGGCGAACTCGACCTCGCTCGGCTTGAGGCCCGCCAGCGGCGTGTCGTTGCCAGCCAGCCGCATGAGTTGAACCGCAAGCTTCCCGCTCGCCGCGCTGATGGCTGCCGCCAGCGAGGCGGTCTGCGACGACCCGCCGGCCAAGCCTGCGAAAGGCAGGCTTGAATCACCGATCGTCACCGCGACGCGATCGAGCGGGAGGCCCAGGCGATCGGCGGCGTGCTGTCGTTGGACCGTCGCGGTGCCCATACCCATTTCATGCGCCGCACTGGCCACATGGGCGTCGCCGTTGCCGTCGATAGTGATCCGGACGGATGTGCCCGGCATCCGCGTGAACGGAAAGGTGCCGCTCGCGCAGCCCATGCCGATCCGCCACTCGCCTTCGCGCCGGCTACCGGGCTCAGCCACGCGCCGGCTCCAGCCGATGCGCGCCGCCCCGAGGTCATACGCCTCCATCATCGCGTTCTGCGAATGCGGTGCCCCGCTCACAGGGTCGCGGGTCGCGGCATTGCGTCGGCGCAGTTCGATGGGGTCCATGCCGAGCGCGTGGGCCAGTTCGTCCATCGCACACTCGATCGCGAAGGTGCCTGGCGTCTCACCTGGCCCCCTCATGAAGCTGTTCGCCAGCAGGTCGAGATCGACATAATGCTGGACGACATCGAAGCTCTCGCTGGCGTAGAGCGACCGACCGGTGAGGCTGAACCCTTCGTCGCAGACGCTGTGGCGCGGCTTGACGCCATAGCCGTGGTGCAGCAGCGCCTTGAGCCTGCCTTCTGTATCCGCGCCCAGCGCTACCCGCTGCTCGGTCCGCATGCGCCCGCCCACCAGCCGGTGCATGCTGGCGCGTGAGAGGGTGACACGCACCGGGCGACCCGCGAGCTTTGCGGCGGCCGCGCCGAGGATCTGGTGATCCCACATGGCCTTCGCGCCGAAGCCGCCACCGACATAGGGCGAGCTCACATGTACCTCGTCCGCCTTCAGCCCGAAGACCTTCGCGAGCGAACCGGCGGTGGCGTTTATCATCTGGGTCGCGTCGTGAACGATCAGCTTGCCATCCCGCCAGACAATCGTCGCGGCATGAGGCTCGATCGGATTATGGTTCTCCCAGGGCGTCTTATAGACGGCGTCAACCTTGAAGGCCGCCTCGGCGAGCTTCCTGCGTGCATCGCCCTTGTCCAGGCGGTTGCGCTCGACAAGGATCGACTCCGGCGTATAGGCGCTGTTCTTGCCCTCCTCGAACCGGGTACGGGCCGGTGCGGAGTCATAGCGCACGCGGACCAAGGTCGCCGCGTGATCGGCCTGCTCGCGCGTCTCGGCGAGGACCACCGCAACAACCTGACCGTTCCAGCGGATCTCGGGGTCCTGCATGATCGGCAGTGTGTGGTTGCCGGCAGCCTTGAGGTTGGTCAGTCCCACGGTCGGCGGAACACCCAATTTGGGCGCATTGCGGTAGGTCATGACCAGCGCGACGCCGGGCGCCGCTTCGGCTGCGGACACGTCCAGGTCGGCGATGTTGCCGCGGGCGATCGTGGAATGGACGAAGGCGGCGTAGAGGAGATCTTCCATCGGAACTTCTGCGGCGAACTGCGCCGCCCCGCGGACCTTATCAGGCCCGTCGACACGCGACTGCTGCCTCCCGAGCGCGACGCGCTTGTCGATCAGCGGATCTGGGGTGCCGCCCGGCAACCAGCTCGCCGGTACATGGCCGAGGACAGCGCGCACGCCGCCGACGATGGCATTCTGTAGCTTGGTCATTGGTGTGCTCCTGCGAGCGCGGCCAGCAGAGCGACCACCGTTCGTTCGACGAGGACAATCTTGAAAGCGTTGCCCGACAGCGGCTGCGCGCCGGCCAATTCTTCGCGGATTGCGGCCAGGAAAGCCTCTTCGGTCGGCGCAACGCCGATCAGCGCCGCTTCCGCCCGCGCCGCCCGCCATGGCTTGGCGGCCACACCGCCGAGCGCAACCCGGGCTTCGGTAACGCGTCCATCCGTCAGCGCCAGGCCGCCTGCGACGGAGATCAGTGCGAAAGCGTAGCTGGAGCGATCGCGGACCTTGCGATATTCGGAATGCGTGACAGCGTCAGAAGGCGGCGGCAGTTCAACCCCGGTGATCAACTCTCCGGGTTTCAGCACGGTCTCGATTTGTGGGGAGGCGTTCGGCAAAACGTGAAAATCCGTCAGCCGGATCGATCGCTCGCCATCGGGGCCGGAGAGATGGATCAAGGCATCTAGCATGGCAAGCGCGACGCACATGTCGGAAGGATGCGTTGCAACGCACTGGTCTGACGCGCCCAGGATCGCATGATAGCGATTGAACCCATCAAGTGCGTCGCAGCCGGTGCCCGGCTGCCGCTTATTGCAGCGTGCGCCCTCGACATCGTAAAAATACATGCAGCGCGTACGCTGGAGGATATTGCCCCCGACCGTCGCCATGTTGCGGATCTGCGCGGAGGCACCGGCGAGCAGCGCGCGTGAAAGCACGGGATAGCGGCCGCGTACGAGCGGGTGTGCGGCAAGGGCGGCGTTGCGAACCGACGCGTCGATCAGCAGCCCGCCACCGTCGCTTTCGCGGATGGCGCCATCCAGCCGGCTGACATCCACGAGTTCGCTTGCCTGTTCGACATTCTGGCGCAGCAGATCGACGATGTTGGTTCCACCGCCTAGAAACCTGGCGCCGCTTCCGGCGCGCGCGACAGCATCGGCTCGATCCGCCGCGCGGATATATTCGAACGTCCTCATGCCGTGGTCTCCCTCAGCATGTGCTCGATCGCTTCAACAATGCCGTTATGCGCGCCGCAGCGACAGAGATTGCCGCTCATGCGCTCGCGGATCTCCGCGCGCGTCACCGGAGCCGGACTTGCGGCAATATCGCGGGTCACGTAGCTGGGGTCGCCCCGCCGTAGCTCGTCCGCCATGGCGATCGCCGAGCAGATCTGCCCCGGGGTGCAATAGCCGCATTGGAGGCCGTCATGTTCAACGAAGGCTTGCTGCAGCATATGCAGATCGTCGCCCTCACCGGCGAGGCCCTCAATCGTCCGCACGTCGCTCCCCTCCGCCTGCGCGGCGAGTGTGAGACAGGATAAAACGCGGTTGCCATCGAGCAGAACCGTACAGGCGCCGCAGGCGCCCTGGTCGCATCCCTTCTTAGTGCCGGTGAGGTGGAGATGCTCGCGCAACAGGTCGAGCAGCGATATCCGCGCATCATCGGGCGGTGAAACTTCCGTGCCGTTTACCCGTATCGTCATGACTTCGCTCCATCTGCCGTGCCATGCCGATCGTGCGGCACATTTAACAAGATATGACGAAGTTCGGACTATTCAACCATCGTTGTAGACGATTTTCGTAATCATAGCGATGAATTGATCTCGTTCATCGGGCGAAAGGCGAGAAAGCATCAGCATATGCATCTGTCGATAGGCCTCGACCTGGGCCTGCGCATATATCGCGCCGGATTCGCTCAGGGTAAGGGCCACGGCCCGGCGGTCGGCTTCAATACGCTCGCGCTTCAGAAAACCGCGTTTTACGAGGCGGTCCGTGGCCGACGAAAGCGTCGTGGTGGGAACGGCGAGGAAACGCGCAACATCGGTCGGGCCACAGCCAGCATGCTCTGCAACGTAGAGCAGCACCGCCTTGTCGAGCTCGGCAAGCGGCCGCTCGGACCGCAACGCGTCGGCAAGCTTGTGTCGGCGTGCAAAGGTCTCGAACGCAGTGCCGAGCGCGGCGAGTTGGTCTTCTGTCGGGTCACTCATGCTCCCCACATATCGCATCTCGACCTCAATTGGATAGTAGTGACTGCGCAAGAGCAATCCGCCGAATAGCGGACTTACGCGGACCGGCGACGACGCTGAAATGGGCTGACCAGCTCTCGTTCAGGCAAAAAAAAGCGTTTGGCAAACACGTGAACTTGCCGTTCACTTCACCGCCGGGGCGGATCCAGAGGCAGACTTCAGAACGAGATTTAGCCTGTAACCGAGCGCGCCAGCGACCTTTGCAATCGTTCCAAGCTCTGGGTTGCCATGTCCACTTAATGCCCGGTACAAAGCAGGTCGCGTAAGGCCAGTCTTCCGAGACAGATCTGACATCCCACGAGCACGTGCAACAACACCAAGCGCCCGAGCTATATGGTTCGCATCTCCATCTGCACTGGCCGCCAAAAGATATTCAGCAATCGCTTCCTCACTCCCAAGGAATTCAGCGGAGTCGTACTCGAATGTCTCAAGTGGCATGCTACTACTCCCTCAATTGCTGTGCGAGTTTTTTTGCCAATCGAATGTCTTTGTCTTGGGTACTTTTGTCCCCACCACAGAGAAGAAGATAAACGATCGAGCCATCCCGGACAAAATAAACCCGATACCCAGGCCCATAATTAATTCGAAGCTCGCTTACGCCTTCGCCGATTGGCTTTGCATCTCCCGAATTTCCTGCTGCGAGCCGGTCGATGCGGTCGGCAATTCGCGCTTGTGCACGAAAGTCCTTTAGCGCTTTGATCCAGTCCGCAAAAATACGGGTCCGCCTGATTGTGAACATGAAATGTGTAACCTATAGGGGACGAAACGTCAAGTCGGTCCTGCTGCGTTGGAGGGCTGTCGCTCCTATTTCTACTTTCTACCTTGGCAATCTCGAGATTGAGATTGCCGTATCATGTCCCCTAGCTTCGTTACGACATCACCAATCGGTGTTCGAAGCAGTTTGGGCGGAAGCGTCACCCGACTGCGGCGTCGCAAGCCCGGCGCGCGGTCTGACGATCTTCAACGCAGCATCATCCATGAACGGAAGCTTGGGTCGATACGGTTCCGGACTAACACTGATCATACGTTTTAAATCACTCAGAACTAAACGCAGGACTTTCGCAGGGATCTCTTGCAGGAAAACATCTGGTCCTGTCATTTCGATAACGCAGTCGATTTTAGCGACAACGCCCAAAAGAGAACCGGCGGAAATACTCCATAGCGTTTCCGCCAGCTCCCATTCCATCCTGTCGGCCTTTACCTCCTCTTCACAGGCCTGATTGTATCCGAGCTCCCACCCTTTCATGTCCCATACCGCCTGCTGGGACCTTAATTCCTCTACTGCTTTACTCCTCATATCCGCCAAATCCGCGCGAGAGAGTAATCGCTCGACCTCTTGCGAAGAATGCGCAAAAACAGCTTGTTCGCGTCCTGGAATGTGCAAAGCCACCTTGGGAATCCCCGGACTTTGGCAAAGCTTAGCTTCAAGGTTCTATTGGAGAACCGTCAACTCGCAGCGGCGCTGGTGGACGGTGTTCCATTCACGCCAGAGCGCCAGGAGGGATGTGTCGACCTCTGTTTGAATTTGGTTCTGGGGTTCGACATTGATTGATGCCTCCGAACTAAGGACGGCTGCGCTAGTGAAAAGTACTTTTCTACGGGTCATTTCGGGCGCAGTTCTGCTATTCATGGAATCATCCATGATCCAAGTTCCCTCGCTTGAGTTATGGTCGATTCTCTCATCGGGCCTGCTTGTGGCCCGGCGCTTAATTCGTAACAGGGATACGATATCCGCCTATGACGAAAAAATCAACACATAATCGTATCAGGGCCACGAAATGAATGCCATTCAGTGTAAGATGGCACGTGCTGCCCTTAGCTGGGGGACTCGCGACCTGGCGAGAAATGCCGGCGTGTCGCCGGATACGATTGCTAGGTTGGAACGAGGTGAGCGACTGCGGACCGCAACCGTAAATGTCATTAGGGCTGCTTTCGAAAAAGCTGGGCTGGAGTTCATCCCCGAGAACGGCGGTGGTCTCGGCGTACGCTTCGCGGGCCCTTCGGCTACGAAAGTCGACTGAGATTTCAAGCAGGGTTACTCGGCTTTAGTACAGAAGGTTCAAATTTGGAATGATGTAAACACGGCCGTGAATCTCGGAGGGACCGCGGGCGATTGAAAGCCGCCGGTGCAAGATGACGATCGATCGAGCTGGAGTAACGGCATTAGCTGCCTGCTCTGGGTCCAGTGGTCACCTCGCTGAGGCTGCGAGCATGTGAGTGTTCGGCCTCGTGCTCTGCCATCTGAGCCGGGAGTGCAACGCTAGTCGTGAGGTACGGTTCGATTCTCGTCTCGGTGCTTCATTTTGGCGGTCAGACGATAATTCTTCTACCAGTAGGCTGTTCGTGGCGCTAAACTCACCGCTGCTGTTGGTAAAGATCACTATCGCACGCACCTCGGTGTCGCTGGCATCCAGCCCTCGCGGACGCCGAGAGGAGCGCCCCCGGCAACTGCGAAAGCCGCCTCAGGTTTCGTGTGGGAGCAATGGGTCGAACGGGCGAACAAGGTCTCTAGCGAGATCGGCGAGTTGCGCTAATTGAGCTGAAATCTGAAGTAGCTGATCGCTCGCAATCGTCTTCTCTTGGCGCTTGATGTCTGGCAAGACTGCGTCAGGTTCGTTCGGCTGGTGAGGTCGTTCCAGCATGTTCTCTCCGAATCGGTGCGCACGAGAAATAACCCATTAGATTCAACATGGGCAAGACCACTATCCGGGTACGCCTTCGATAGCGCAGGCCGGGACGGCCATCACGGACGCCAGCGGTCGCTCTAAGAAAATGCTCCGCACCACGGCGGGGCAAATGCGAAAACCCTGGGTGTCGGGGAGAGGGCCAGTCGGCTTATCGTAAGCTAACAGGTTAAGCAGCGGGCTGGGATTCTCTGTTTGGCGATTTCTTTTCGCCACTTCGCTCGCCACTTCCACGAGAAATCAAAACGGCCGCGCTATATAACGCGAGAACGAGGGCGCGCGTCTTCCTGAGCGGCGGCGTAGCGTCGGTTGCTATACGAAGCGACTCCAGCGCATTCCCAGATTGAACGAGCACTGATCAACGTCGGTCTTGTCGTTCGAAGACCGCTACAGCTCTCAGCTACTGGTCCTTGTCCACTTGCTTGAAGGTGATGGGGAGCGTCTGGGAGCTCCAGTCAGGTAGGAAGAGCAGCACACTGTCCGCATTTTTTATGCACCGAAGGCGTCATCGTCGCAGAGGTGGCGGCTCTATGGAGCGTCAATGCCGTAAAGTGGATATGTTCATCTGCGATTTCAATCGTTCCGCCGTCAGTTACAGACGCACGGAGACGATCTCATCAGTTTAGACGGATGCTGTGGCAGAAACGTAATAAGAACGGCTGAAAGGACGTGTAGTGCCTTCGTCACCCGACCTCCAATGAATGCGATGCCTTAAGTCTAGGAGTTGAGTTAAACCAGGTCTGGCTCAGGTTTCGGGTCTGGACCTTGTCGACACCTCAAGCGACCGACGTAGGGACCATTAGCAGGGCAGGCCTGAGGTGTGCTTTGCCTTTGACCTCCGGAACTATCAGTCTCAATTTCCGTTAATGCTAAATAAGCTATCCTCACGACTGTGGGGCTAAGGAGATCTAGAGACATGGATAGCGGAATCAGCAACGGCGCAAGCGGCGCCGGCCTTCGTGCTGCATTAATGGCGGCGATTGCTTACGATGAGGTCTGTTGCGCCTGTCAGCTTCAGATCACCTTTACGCCTCAGGCCATAATCATCAACGGGCGTGCCATGCCTGCGGCTGCGAATCGAGCCAGGGAGATTATCCTAGAAATCATCGGCTCGGCACCCGTTTGGGATCGTACGATCTCCACATGACGTACCCAGCCGGTGAGGGCGTTCACCAAGCCGCCTTTCCGCGCGGTGTGCGATTGTCACAAGATCGTAAGTTCCGTCTATGTCAAGCCGCATCTTGACGCCAACCTTTTACAACAGGTCATGGCCTGACAAACACGCCTGCCCCTTCCGCGTGAGGAAGGCATCTCGCAACGTCGAAGCCAATTTGTCCTGAAGGGGCTTTAAGGTAAACGGCTTTTTCGCAGATCTATTCTATGCCGCCGCAGACCGCCAAGCTCTGTCCAGAACGCGAGATGCTTCCTCTATGCTCAATAATGTCTTGTATTCGTGAGCCGGTAAGTACCTTGTCGTGGCAGCAGCCACCTAATCAGAGAAATCTAACATTGATAGGACCAGGTTGCCAAAGGAAGAAGCTGAGAACCCAGCTTCACGATGGCGGAGAGGATGAATCCGAGCGGCGATACCCTTGGGCGTGCCGCCATCGATGAACTTAATCCGATCCTTGGCTTGGAGGTCACCGCGACACCGAAGAGCGTCGGGGCCAAGTCGGCCGCGTTCAAGAACGTCGTCTATCGCTACGATTTGCCCGAGGCGATGAAGGAAGGCTACATCAAGGAGCCGGCGGTCGGCACCCGCGCCAACTTCGACCCGAAGTCGGTCGATGAGGACACGCTGGAGCGCATCAAGCTCGAAGACGGGATCCATTACCACGAGCATGTGAAGGTCCAGCTTGCGACCTACGCCAAGCAAAATGAGAAGCCGCTGGTGCACCCGTTCATGTTGGTGGTGACGCAGGACATCGACCATGCACGCCGCGTGCGCGAGTTCGTCGAATCCGATGGCTTCTTCGAAGGTCGCTACAAGGGCCGTGTAGCGGAAATCCATTCCAAGCTCACCGGCGAGGAGAGCGACGAGAACGCCCACCGGCTGCTCAACATTGAGAAGAGCGGCGACACGGACATCGTGGTCCACGTCAACAAGCTGAAGGAGGGTTGGGACGTCTCCAACCTCTTCACCATAGTCCCGCTGCGCGCCTCGGCGTCGGACATCCTGACCGAACAGACCCTCGGCCGGGGCCTACGTCTGCCCTACCCAACAGCGAGCTATCGCTCCATCGCGCTGATTAGCTCATTCTCATTTCCCGCATCTACCACCTTGATATCGTTCGCACGGAATAAATCCACCGCCTCCAAGAAAGCTTGCTTACGCTTTAGGGAGTCTTTTGGCCCCTCAACTGCAACAACAACGTCGGGTGGGAGCTTGTCCTTCAAGCGGTTGATGGTGAACAGCCATTTGTTACCATGATCGAGAATACGTGTCGGTTCATCCTGCCCGAGATAGATCGGCTTCAAGACTTTGAGGGGTTTGTCCTGGAAAATTTCCACGAACGGGAATTTTGCCGAGTATAGTCCGTCCGAAAAAGCCATTGGCTTAAAATTGCGGCCAATATCGCGCAGCTTTAGAATTCCACGGACCTGCTTTTCGAGTAACCCTTCACGATAAACCGAGCTAGCGAAATTCCGTCTGACATAATAGTCAAAGAGTTCATCTAACTTGCTCTTGGGGTTATCCGTCATAGCAAAGCGGACTTCGCTGAAGCGGATGATCCCTTCGCGGTCCTTAGTCAAAGCATGAAAAAGATGTTCTGCGTTGTCGCTCAGCTCAAACTCGAACCGACGCTGCCCATTGCCCGTATGGCCTGCTAGATCTCTGATCCGCTTCAGTTCTGTGTAGTAGCTTTTGAGGACGCCACGAATAGTCGCCCCCTCGACACTGTCGAAGAAGCTCGTCAGCCTCCCCAGACGCCTTGTCTCAAGCCTGAAGTCCAAATAGCTCGCGCGCGGGGCAACGAGCACGATACCGATGTTGGCGAATTCTTCCGTTTCGACATGTGGCTGGAAACGGATTATCGCATAGCTCACAGCATTCTTTTTCATGTTCGTTCCCAAAACGCCGGCACTCTATGTCGCCTCAGTGTGTTTTTGACACGATCGAGCGACAGGTTGATATCGACCGTGCGGGCGTCGTCTACATAGTGCCACCGTTCTGGGATGTCACCAAGGATCTGGGGTAAGTCCCTCAAGGCCTTCTCAAACCTTGTATTATAATGACCCTGCAGAGTTGGTTGGTCGCAAATCTCAGACAGGGAACTACGGAAAATATGGCTTTCAAGCTGTGAATGAAGAGTTACCCCTTCGTCGAAGGCCAGATTATGGTCGATGACAACCAGCCGGCGAGCCGTTTCCGACCAGAGGAGATTGGGATTTCCTCCAGCGTCAGTTAGCGTCCGGTCGCCGTTTTGGATCCACCAATCGAATGCAGCGATATCACGCTTAAGCTCTTCCGGAGCTCGCTGAACGTTAACGAACGATACTTCATTGGCGTTCTCAACATTTTCTGAGCCGAACAGAAGTCCGTATCCCAGGTCTCGCAACACCCCATCTCGGCCTGCCTCATATAATTCTCGCGGCACCGCAACGACGCAGAAACGCGGAATGGGCAAACCCAGTTGTCGTGCTAGCTGACCGGCCACCCACTCTTTCACGAGCGAATCGTAACCAGCTCCCCTGCCTTTAACAAAGTAGAGTTTGCCGTCCGAGCCTCGACAAATATAGGGCTCCGTAACCCCCTGCTCGGAGCGTCTCAGCACTTCGTCGATTTCGATCGGCATCGGTCCTCACGCACGCGATATAATAGCCTGCTTTTAGAGCACACCGTAAATCGAAGTCCAAGAGCGAGGTCGTGCCGAGAGTGTGGCCCTACTTAGCAGGTCTGTCAGATACCGCAGTTATGCGGTCAAACGCCGGTAATCCAAGTCCATGATGGCGGAGAGGATGAATTCGAGCGGCGGATACCTACGAACAGGCTGGCGTTATGAACCGGACAGCAGCCAAACCTTAGCCATGACCAACGGGCTTAAATCAGCCCAACGGGTTTCATTATGTTGCCGCCCCGCAAGAGAGCGGCAACAACGCGTCAGATGGCGTTTGCCAACTTCTTTTCGATGTAGAGCCGGCGCATCTTCAGGGTCAGCGGACCGGGCTTGCCGTCGCCAACATTCTGGCCGTCGATCGCAACCACCGGCAGGACGAAATTGGTGGCCGAGGTGATGAAGGCTTCCGCTGCATCCTTGGCTTCATCCGGCGTAAAGGCGCGCTCTTCGTAGTCGATACCGGCCTCTTTGGCGATGTCGAGAACGCTTGCGCGGGTAATGCCGTGCAGAATCGCATGTGAGAGCGGACGGGTGATCAGCTTGCCGTCCTTGGAGATGATATGGGCGGTGGCCGCGCTTGCCTCGGTGATGAAACCGTCTTCTACCAGCCATGCGTCGTCTGCGCCCTTGGCGGCTGCTTCCATTTTCGCCATCGACGGATAGAGGAGCTGCACCGTCTTGATGTCGCGGCGCGCCCAGCGCTGGTCCGGCAGGAGGGCAACGGAGATTCCGGTCTTTGCTTTCGGATTGTCGAGAACCGCTTTTGCCTGGGTGAACAGGGTCAGCGTCGGCTTCGGATCCACCGGATAGGCGAAATCGCGGTCGGCGGTGCCGCGTGAGATCTGCAGGTAAATCAGGCCTTCGTTGAGATCGTTGCGACGGACGATTTCGCGATGAACTTCCAGCAGTGCTTCCGGCGAAAGCGGGCAGGTGATGCCGAGTTCCCTGGTCGAGCGCTGGAGGCGAGCGGAATGGCCCTCATATTCCAGCAGCTTGCCGCCGACAACGCCGGTGACTTCGTAGATCGCATCGGCAAACAGGAAGCCGCGGTCGAAAATCGAGACCTTGGCATCTTCTTCCGGCAGCCACTCGCCGTTCAGGTAGACAGTACGGGACAAGGAAAAAGGCCCTTTCACATCTTGGGTTTGGTAAATGGTGCGATGGTAACGCCGGCTTCGGACAGCCTGTCACGCAATGCGCGTGCGGTGACGGGCGCGCCGGGCGTGTCGCCATGGATGCAGACGGTCGCCGCATTGACCGACAGATGCGATCCGCTGATCGTCGGGATCCTGTTGTCGCAAACCATGGAGAGAACCTGGTCGACGCTTGCCGACAGATCATGGATCACCGACCCTTCCATCTGGCGCGGCGCAAGCATGCCGTTTTCCAGATAGCGGCGATCGGCATAGACTTCGCAGGCAACCGTAAGGCCGGTGGCCTCTGCAGCAAGCATCGTCTCCGAATAGGGGAGCGTGATGAAAACAAGGCTCGGGTCGACCGCCTTGATGGCCTTGACGCAGACGCTTGCCAGCGTCTCGTCTTCGGCTGCGATATTGCCGAGCGAGCCATGCGTCTTCACATGGGTGATCGGCCAGCCGAGCGTGGTTGCCATGCCCTGGATCGCAGCGATCTGATAGATGATCTGCGCCTCGACATCCTCCGGGCGCTCGCCATAGATTCGGCGCCGGCCAAAGCCGTAGAGGTCCATGAACGAAGGGTGAGCGCCGATCGCTACACCGTTCTCGCGGGCGGAAACGATCGTGTCGCGCATCACGCTCGGGTCGCCGGCATGGAAACCGCAAGCGATGTTTGCGGTGGTGATGATATCCATCATCGCTGCGTCGTCGCCGATCTTGTAGGCGCCGAAGCTTTCACCCATGTCGCAATTGAGGTCGATCGTAGGCATGCGGATCATCCTGTCTCTGTGGTTTATCGATGAGGCATGGTCGCGTGATATTGCCGGCCATAATCGTAAAGCAGCCTTGACATACAGTTGGTGTACTGAAATGACAAGGAGGTTGTTTGATATGCGAATCCGCATCGGCAACCTGTGGGAACACAATGGATAAAGCGGATACGCTGCGCCCTCGTTGATTGCAGAGTGGCAAAGGGTGCAAGCGGAATTTGGAACAATGAATGACCGTGCCCGATCACGCGCACCTCACCTATCCGCGAATTGCCGCAAGCGGCGATCGCGCCATCGTCGTCGAACTCTCGGACCGGATTTCCGAGGAGACGAACATGCGCGTCGTGGCGCTGGCGGATGATCTCGAAAGCAACCCGATTGCCGGGATCGTCGAGACGGTGCCGACCTATCGCTCGCTGCTCGTTTCCTACGATCCCCTGGTCGTGCGCGGTCGCGATCTTTCGGCGCTTCTGCTTGAGCGGCTTTCCGGCATCGCTATCGACGGCCGCCGCGGGCGCCGACTGGTCGTGCCGGTGATTTACGGCGGTGACGTCGGCCTCGACCTTACCGAGATGGCGGAGATGAAGGAGATGAGCGTCGCGGAACTCATAGCCGCGCATGGTTCGGCGGACTACCGCGTCTATATGATCGGCTTTGCGCCGGGCTTTGCCTATCTCGGCGGCCTGCCGGAGAAGCTTCATACGCCACGGCTTGCCGTGCCGCGACAGAGGATCGAGGCAAGCGCCATCGGCATCGGCGGCAAGCAGGCCAGCATCAATTCCGTGCCCGGCCCGAGCGGCTGGCGCTTCATCGGCCGTACGCCGATCAAGGTTTTCGATCCCACCCGCAGCGATGCCTTTCTCCTGAAGGCCGGCGATCATGTCCGCTTCCGCGCCATCGAAAAGGATGAGGCTGCGGCGCTGGATGCAGCGGTTGCCTCCGGCGCTCCGCATATCGAGTGGGAGGACGCATGACCACGCTCATCGTCAAACAGGCAGGCCCGATGATGTCCGTGCAGGATCTCGGCCGCACCGGTTTCGTACGGATGGGGGTCTCGGCCTCCGGTCCGATGGATGGTGTTGCGATGCGGATCGCCAACCGCCTCGTCGGCAATGGTGACAACGATGCGCTGATCGAGTTCTCCAATGTCGGCGGCCAGTTCGAAGTGGATGAGCCCGTGCTCTTTGCCGTCACCGGCGGCGCCGTCTCGGTTACGATCGATGGGGACCGCGTTGATTGCTGGGCAAGTCACACGCTGGCACCTGGCCAGGTTCTGCGCATCGGCGCGCTCACCAGTGCGGTCTGGGGTTATATCGCGTTTTCCGGCGGCATCGAGACTGAACCCGTGCTCGGCGCACGTTCCACCCATCTTCGTTCCGCCATCGGCGGGCTCGACGGCAGGCGTCTGGCGCCCGGTGATGTGCTGCCGCTTGGTGCCACACCCGAGACGGTGCTCGCCGGCCCGCAAAAAGTTCTTCGCACGCCGCTTCATCGCTTCGCCGGCCCGATCAGGGTCATCAAGGGGCCGCAGGCAGGGCATTTCGATAAGGCTGCATGGCAGCAGTTCCTGCGCGGGCCCTTTACCGTATCGGCCAGCCGTGATCGCATGGCGCAGGTGCTGGAGGGCCAGGAGATCGTCGCGGCCGGCGGGCATGACATCGTGTCGGATGGCACGGTGATGGGCTCGATCCAGGTGCCCGCCTCCGGCCGCCCGATCATCCTGATGGCCGAGCGGCAGACGGCCGGCGGTTATCCGAAAATCGCAACCGTCGCCTCCGTGGATCTGCCGCGGCTGGCGCAGGCGCTGACCGGCAGCCAGATTCGCTTCAAGCTCGTGACGCAGGAACAGGCGGAAGATCTCTGGATCGCCCATACCCTTGCACTCGACGAAGTTCTTGCGGGCCTGGATCAGGCGCCGGATGCGGCAATGTTTGAAGGAGGCAGGTCTTGAACAAACCGCTCGCAAAGCAGGCCTATGGCAAGATTATCGAGATGATCCTCGCCGGCGTCTTGAAGCCGGGCGACCTTCTGCAGGAAGCCAAGCTCGGGGACGAGTTTGCCATGTCGCGTACGCCGGTGCGCGAGGCGATCAAGCGCATCGAGGCGGAAGGTCTTGCCATTCAGGAAGGCCGGTTCCTCAAGGTGCGCACGCTGACGATCCCGGAGGTTGAGGAAATCTTCTTCATCCGCCAGCAGCTGGAAAGCTATTGCGCGCGGCATGCGACCGGTATTCCGACCGCTATTCTCGATGATCTGGAAAGCCGCGTCCTGACATTGCAGAGGCAGGGGCCCGGCGAGGAGGACGAGCAGCGCAGCATCGATGACGACCTGCACTATTCGCTGGCGCGTGCTGCCGGCAACCAGATGATGGTGAGCGCGATCGGCGATCTGCGGCGTCGCACCTGCATGTTCGACCATACCCAGGTTCCGGCGCGTTTCATCGTCAGCTGCCAGGAGCATCTCGATATTCTTCAGGCGCTCCGCGCCGGCAACGGTGAGCGTGCCGGCGTGCTGATGGGCGAACACATCGCCCATGCCCGCGACGCCGTCCTTCAGCGTCTGAGTACGCCTTCCCCGAGATCGCCGCGATGAAATGCCTGATCGTCCAACCCATCCATGCCGCAGGCATCGCCCGTCTGAAGGAGGGGGGCGTCGAACCTGTCCTCTGCCCTGACACCGATATTCAGACCGTAATACGGCTGATCCGCGAGTGTCAGGCCGTGATTACCCGCGACGCAGGACTCTCCGCAGACGCGATTGCCGTGGCCGACACGTTGAAAGTGATCGTCTCGCATGGCGCGGGCCACGATTCGATCGATAAGATCGCGGCCGGAAGGCGCGGCATCCTCGTCTGTAATACGCCGGGCGCCAATGCCCGTTCGGTCAGCGAACTGGCTCTGGGCTTGGCCATATCCGCCGCACGCCTGATCCCGGCTGCCGATCGGTCCGTGCGTACCGGATCACGCGGTTTCCGCGAGGCCTCGACCTTCCATGAGCTCTTCGGCAAGACGGTTCTCTTGGTCGGCTGGGGCGCAATCGCGCAGGGGCTCGGGCGCATGCTCGATATCGCCTTCGGCATGCGCGTCCTCGTCTATTCGCCGCGCAGCACGGGCGAACTGCCTTACGAGCGTGTCGCGACGCTCGCAGAGGGATTGGCTTGCGCCGATCTCGTCTCCATTCACACGCCGCTGCGCGAGGAAACCCGCAACCTGTTCGACGCCAAGGCCTTCGGCGCCATCAAGCGTGGCGCGATCCTCGTCAATACGGCGCGGGCAGGGCTTGTCGATGAGGTGGCGCTTGCCGCAGCGATCGAAGATGGCTCGATCGCGGGAGCGGCACTCGACGTCTATTCGCCGGGTGCGGCGCAAGGGCCGCTCGGCGCCACCAACCGGGTAATCTTTACGCCGCATCTCGGCGGTACGACCGGTGAAGCGCTGGAACGTGTTGCGCTTGCGGCTGCTGGCCACGTGCTGACGGCGCTTTCCGGCGGTCGTCCGGCAACGACAGTCGAAATGCAAAGGTTGGACGCATGAATTCTGTCATCAGGGATACGATCGACAGGCTGATCGACCGAGTGAACGCGATTTCGGATGTCGGTCCGGGCTTCACCCGCCCGTCCTATAGCCGGCTGGAAAGCCAGGCGCATGCCGTCGTTGCCGAGGAGGCTGGGGCGCTGGGCCTTGAGGTAACGCGCGATGCCGGCCTCAATCTCTTTGCCCGCCTGCCGGGCCGCGACCGTTCGGCACCGGCAATCTATGTCGGTTCGCATCTCGATACCGTCTCGATGGGCGGCGCCTATGATGGCCAGGCTGGTGTTTCGGGTGCCATGGCGCTGGTGGCTGCCTTCGTGAAAAGCGGCGAACAGCCGCCCGTCGATATCGTCGTCACGGTGACGCGCGCCGAGGAAAGCGTCTGGTTTCCGGTTTCCTACGCGGGCTCGCGTGCGGCGCTTGGCCGGCTGACGGCACAGGAACTGCAGGCAAAGCGCTCGGATACCGGCCGCACGCTTTACGATCATATCGAGGAAGAGGGTGGCCGTCCGGAGGAGATTTTGGCCGGACCCGGCCTTGCACCCGCCCGCTTCATCGAACTGCATATCGAACAGGGCGCTGTCCTCGACAATGCAAAGGAGCCTTTCGGCATCGTCTCCGGCGTGCGCGGCGGCCTGCGTTATCGTGAGGCGCGGATCGACGGCACCTGGGCGCATTCCGGTGGCCCGGCACGTTGCGAGCGCGCCGATGCCGTCTTTGCACTGGCGGACCTGATCGTCGGCATGGACAGGCGCTGGGAAGAGACGCTTGCGCGGTCGCAGGATCTAACCGTCACCTTCGGCCGTGTCGATGCGGCGTCGTCGGAACATGCCTTCGCCAAGGTGCCCGGCCGGGTGGATTTCTGCGTCGATCTGCGCAGCGATACCGTTTCCGTTCTTGATGAGCTGGATAGTCTCTTCAGGGCACAGATCGACAAGATCGAGAAGGCCCGCGGCGTCTGCTTCGATCTCGGTGCCCAGTCGCGCAGTCAGCCGACGAAACTCTCGGCGGCGCTCGGTGACCGGATCGCCCGCGGCGCCTCGCGGCTTGGATATAGCCCACGCAGGATGCTTTCCGGCGGTGGGCACGATGCGGCAGCCTTTGCGCAGGCCGGCTGGGACAGCGTGATGGTGTTTCTGCGGAACTGGAACGGCAGCCATAACCCCGACGAGGGCATGGATCCGGCGGATCTGGCCGCAGCCGTCGAGGTTGTCCACGCAGCGATCCGCGATGATGGCAAGGGAGGTGATTATTGAGCGACAAGGAAACTCTCGCGCAACAGGTCTATCGTGACCTGAAGCAGCGCATCCTCGAAGGGCAGTTTTCCTCCGACGAAATGCTGACGGAACGGACCCTGGCGCTGGAATCGGGGATTTCGCGCACACCGCTGCGCGCGGCTATTTCGCGCCTTGAGAAGGAGAACGTCATCTCGCGTCTGCCGAACGGCGCGTTGATGGTGCGGCCGGTCACCGTCGAGCAATTGCTGGAGATCGTGCAGGTCCGCCGGCTTCTCGAAGGCTCGGCCGCTGAAAGGGCCGCAAGTCTGCCGTTTACGGAGGAACTGTCGCAATCGCGCGAGCGGATGCGTTACTTCACCAGCGGCGGCGATATCGAGTTCGACCTCTTCTGGATCGATGACGACGCCTTTCACAATGCGGTCGCCCATGCCGCCGGTCTGCCGCTCCTCGCCTCGATGCTGACCGAGATGCGCAGTATCGCGCGCCGCTGCACCATCACCCGGACCCACGACCACTTCGACCAGCAGGCGCTGGAACATATCGCCGTTATCGACGCCATCGAGGCACGTGACGGCGCTGCCGCCCGTGCGGCGATGGAAGTGCATTTCGATAGTGTCAGAACCCGTTTTCTCGGCTGGCTGGCGCGCAATTGAGATTTTGGCCGCATGACCTTGCATCCGACCTTTGACACGCAGGCCCAGATCCAGGGCATCGAAGCGGCCTTTCCCGCAGCGGAATTTGCCGAACGGCAGGCCCGCGCCCGTGCCGCCGTTGTCGCCGGCGGCCATGAGGCGCTGATCGTCACCGGGCCGGAAACCATTTACTGGCTGACGGGGCGCCAGACGGCGGGATATTTCTCCTTTCAGGCGCTGATCCTGCCGGCGGATGGCGAGCCCGTACTTCTTGTGCGCCAGCTCGAACTCTTCGGAACGCTCGCCAATACCTATCTGCCCGATATCGTCGCCTATCAGGATGGCGACAACCCGGCCGAAGTGCTTGTGGACCTCCTGCGCCAGCGCGGTATCGTCAATCCGGCAATCGAGCTTGCCGGCTGGTTCCTGTCGCCAAAGCTTGCGGCCGAGATTTCCGAGCGACTTGGCGTCGCCTCTCTCGTCGACGGCTCGCAGATCCTTCCCTCGCTCAGGATGATCAAGTCGGTGGCCGAGCTCGAGGCGATCCGTCATGCGGCCCGCTATGCCGAAGCGGGCATGATCGCCGGCATCGCCGCCTGCGCTATCGGCGCCGATGAAAATGCCGTTGCTGCCGACATGCTGCATGCGGCGACGCGTGCCGGTTCGGAAGTCATGGCCATGGAGCCGCTCGTCTCCTCCGGGCCCCGTAGCGGCCTTCCGCATATGACATGGCGCCGCCGCGTGCTCGAGGCCGGCGATCCGCTCTTTCTCGAACTGGCCGGCAGCCACGCGCGCTACCATGCCGCCCTGATGCGAACGGTCTGGATGGGGGCGGCCCCGGACGAGGCGCAGCGGATGATGGATTGTGCGCTGCGGGCGCTCGATGCGGCGCTTTTCGAGATCCGGCCCGGTGCGACCTGCGCCCATGTGCATGACACGGCACAGGCGATCATCGATGGCGCCGGCTACACGGCAGCCTTCCGCAAGCGTATCGGCTATTCGATGGGCGTCGCCTTCGCGCCGGATTGGGGTGAGGGGGCAATCCTGAGCCTCTTCTCCAACGTCACCCGTACTATCGAGCCGGGCATGGTCTTCCATCTGCCTGCGACATTGCGAAGTTACGGGCAATGGACCGTCGGCGCCTCGGAAACGGTGATCGTCACCGAAACCGGCGCCGAACCGCTCTCCACCCTGCCGCGCCAACTCACCATCCGCTGATCTCAACCCAGCCAGACAAAACGGAGCACTCCATGCGTTCACTTTTCCATCTTGCCTACCACGTGACCGATCTCGACGCGTCGCGTCGCTTCTACGGCGATATCCTCGGCTGTGAGGAAGGCCGTTCGACCGATACCTGGGTCGATTTCGACTTCTTCGGCCACCAGATTTCCCTGCATCTCGGCAAGCCTTTCGAGGTTGCCCGTACCGGCAAGGTCGGCGACCACATGGTAATGATGCCGCATCTCGGCGTCATCCTGCGTCTTGAAGACTGGTTCGCGCTGGCCGAGCGTCTCGAAAAGGGCGGTATCGCCTTTGACATCCCGCCGGTCGTTCGCTTCGAAGGCGAGCCGGGCGAGCAGCGCACGATGTTCTTCTTCGATCCGAGCGGCAACCCGATCGAGGTCAAGGGCTTCAAGGATTTCGAGGGCGTTTTCGCGCACTGACACGAAAGGCCCGGCAGATGATTGATCTGCCGGGCTTTTTCGATTCTGGTCTGGAGACGCCTTAAAACATGCTGGGCGAATTGGTGATCAGCTCATTGGCGTTTTCGCCGATGATGACGATGTCCTCGTAGAAGGCAGCACCGACGCCATCGAGCGACAGGAAGGCTTCGACGCCGAAGACCATGTTGGCCTCGACCACATCCTCCGGCATGGACATGGTGGTGGAGATACGCGGCAGTTCGAAGCCAAGCCCGATTCCGTGGCCGTAGAACGGGAAATTCTTCATGATCGGCGAGATCGAGCCACCGAAGGCTGCCGTCATCCGGTCGCCTTCCGCCGCCACGTCCAGCAGTTTCACGCCCGGCCGCAGCATATCCGACAGGCGATGTACGATGCCGCTTGCCGCCTCGATCAGGCGAAGCTGCTCGGCATTGGCTTTCCCACGCACGGCCGTGCGGCCGGGATCGAGGTAATAGCCCTGATAGAGCGCGCCATGCAGCGTACCGGTGACGATGTCGCCGACAGCCGGCACGTCCTCGCTATAGCCGGTCAGCGGAAAGCGCTGGTCGAAGCCGAGCGTCTCGCCGTGATTGGTGCCGATCATCTGGATGCGGCCGCCGCGGGCGATGACGGCGCGGGCTGCCTCGCCGGCTGCCTCGCGCTCTGAAAGTCCGCCGACCAGCCCTTCCATCAGCGCGTTGACGCCAAGGGTCGCCGTCTCTCCGGCATAGCGATAACAGTCGAGCTCGCGGTGGCTCTTGATGCGGCGCACGGAGCGCACGAGGTCGTCGACCGGCACCCATTCGATATCGGGTGCGACTGCTTCCAGCTGCCGGTAATACTTGATCGGGATGAAATGCGTGCCGACCAGCGCCACGCGCCCCTTGACACCGCGCTCGACCAGCGACTTCGCAACGCTTTCGAACGGATGGTTGCTGCTCAACACGTCCTCAATGGATACAAGATCGCGGCGCACTTCCGGCTCGTCGATGTGCAGCTGCGGCGCACTGCCGGGCTGCAGGATGACGCCGGCAAAGGAACGGGCGGTCCAGATGAGCGAATCCATGCCGCCGCTGATCGCATAATGGTTGGAGAGATAGAGAACGTCGCCGCAATTGTCGGTCGTGCCGCCGCCGCGGCCGAAGATAACGGCGGTCTCGAAGCCGCGGCGGGTGATCTCGTCATGGACGCGTGCCCAACGGGTTTCATATTCGTCGATGGGGAAATAGCGATGCATGCGGTCACTCCTGAGGCGGATATTGCTTGCGTGCGCAGGGGTCGACCTCCGGCCTTCAGAGGTGGGGAGAGGCGCTTCCTGATTTCGGTACACCGCTTGTATCCGTTCGTCAATGTGACCTCGCGCCCTCATGTCCACGCTGGCACCTGGCCCGGCACCAGAAAGTATGATCGCCCAATACATGGGCTGGCGATGATTAAAAAATGCGCGTTACGCTAACGAATTGATCGCTAATTTATTGAAAACCCTACTTGAACTCCACTGGTATACTGAATAGGCTTGGTGTACCGAAACTGAGGGCCGGGCTTCAGAAGGTGTCGACCGCCGTCGACGGAAGCCTGTGGCACCGAGAAGACGAGTGGATATGGATCCCAATAACCAGACTGTCGCTGCAAGCCACGGGCGTGCGTTTCAGATGAAGGCCGGTCAATTCGCCCGCATCGTCAACACGTACGGCAATCAGGTTGTCGATGCCTGGGCGGTCGCGGCCGATGATCCCGGCGAGACCTCATCGATGGACCATACCCGTTCCGTCAACAGCAACATCTTCTTCACGCAAGGCATGAGCATCATCTCCTCGCGCCGGCGGGCGATGCTCAAGATGGTGGCCGATAGCGCCGATGTGCGTCATGACACGCTGCTCTGCCCCTGCAGCATCGAGCTCTACCAGCAGCTGGGCTGCACCGAACCGCACCGCAGCTGTACCGACAATTTTCATGAGAGTCTGGCTGAAGCGGGCCTTGCCGTTTCTTTCACGCCCGCATCCCTCAATCTCTTCATGAACGTTCCTGTCAAGCCCGATGGAACAGTGGATCGCGTTCCACCGGCAACGGCTGCTGGTGACTATGTCGTGCTGCGCGCCGAGATCGACCTGACGCTCGTTCTTTCCGCCTGCCCGCAGGATATGACCCCGATCAATGGCGACGCCCGCACCCCCAAGGATGTCGCCGTTGCAATTACAGACAGCTTCCCCGAGGAGGATGCCCCATGAGTGCACCGCTTCTGAGCCTCAAGGAAATCCGCAAGAGTTTTGGCGAGAACGAGGTCCTGAAAGGCGTCTCGCTCGACGTGAAGGCCGGCGAGGTGGTTTCGATCATCGGCGCCAGCGGCTCGGGCAAGAGCACCTTCCTGCGCTCCATCAACGCGCTGGAAATGCCGCAATCGGGCTTCATGGAATTTGAGGACATGTCCTTTGATTTCCGCCAGGAATCGCGCTTTTTCCCCAGTCAGGCACAATTGCAGACGCTGCGCGCCCGCGTCGGCATGGTGTTCCAGAGCTATAATCTCTGGCCGCATATGACCGTGCTTGAAAACGTCATCCACGCGCCGATAAAGCTTCTGAAAATGCCGCGCAGGCAGGCGATCGAGGAGGCTGAGGCGCTTCTGTCGCGCATCGGCCTGCTCGAAAAGCGCGACAGCTATCCGTCGCGGCTTTCGGGCGGCCAGCAGCAGCGCGTCGCGATCGTGCGCGCGCTTGCCATGAAACCGCGGCTGATGCTGTTCGATGAAGTCACCTCGGCTCTCGATCCCGAACTCGTGCATGAAGTTTTGGTGCTGATGGCCTCGCTTGCCTCCGAAGGCATGACGATGCTGCTCGTCACACACGAGATCGCCTTCGCCCGTGACGTATCCTCGCGCGTCCTGTTCTTCGACAAAGGCGTGATCAGCGAGGCGGGCTCGCCTGATATCCTGCGCCATCCGGAAAGCGAGCGCCTGAAACAGTTCCTGCACCGCATCCTCCACGACCAGGTCGGTCATTCCATTTCCAACGATAGCGACCGGGGAGTACAGGCGTGACGGGCAATTTCTGGAACGAAGTCCTTCTTTATGGTCCGGGCTTTCTCGAAGCCTCCTATACGGTTTTCGGCATCACCATTCTCACAATTGCCGTCTCCTGGGGCCTCGGCCTCGTGGGGGCGTTGGCGCAGCGCTCGAAGTTCAGGGCCGTCCGCATGGCGGCTGCCTTCTACATCTGGTTCGTCCGTGGAACGCCGACGCTGATCCAGGTCTTCATCATCTATTTCGGCCTTCCCCAGATCGGCATCAGGCTGTCGCCATTTGCAGCAGGGGTGATCGCGCTTGGCGTCAATAGTGGTGCCTATGTCGCCGAAATCATTCGCGGTGGACTCAGTGCCATCCCGCGGGGACAGACGGAATCGGCTCTCGCGCTCGGCTTCAGCCCGGCTGAGACGATGCGGGGCATCGTCCTGCCGCAGGTCTTCCGCATCATCCTGCCGTCGATCACCAATGAGGCGATCTCGACGCTGAAGAACACGTCGCTGCTCTCGACCATCACGGTGGTGGAACTTACCCTCTATGCGCAGACGCTGATCGCCTCAACCTTCCGGCCGTTCGAATTCTACATCGCGGTTGCGGTCATCTATCTGGTCCTGACCACCATCCTCACCACGCTGGCGTCCTGGCTCGAGCGCCGCTACGCCAACCTGGGATGATGACGCATATCCGCGCCGACCTGGAAGAAATCACGGGCATCCACGATGTCCTTGAACAGAGAATGCACAAACAACAAGGGAACTGGAACATGAAATTCAAAGCTCTGATCGTAGCCGCCGCCGTCTTCGCCGGTCTGGCTGTCACCCCGAATGTCAACGCCGCCGATCTGGAACTCCTGCAACCGGGTAAGCTGTTGGCCGCCACCGAAGGCACATTCTCGCCTTTCAGCATGCGCGCCCCGGATGGCAAGCTGGACGGACTTGAAATCCGCGTCATGACGGAGATCGCCAAGCGTTTGAACCTCGAATATACCCCGGTCCTGATCAAGTGGGATTCGCTTCTGGTCGGACTTGAGGCCAATCAGTTCGACGTGATTAGCGCGTCGATGGACATCACCGCAGCCCGCCAGGAAAAAGTTACGTTCGCAGACGGTTGGCTCGAATCCGGTGGCCGCATCGTCGTGCCGAAGGACTCCAGCATCAAGAGTGCAGCCGACCTCAAGGGCAAGACCGTCGGAGCGCTCGTCTCCTCGACATTCGCCAAGATCGCGGAAGAGCACGGCGCTGTCGTCAAGGGCTATAAGGCTGAGTCCGACGCCATGCAGGATATGGCCAACGGCAACATCGATGCCACCATCACGGATGCCATTGCCGGGAGCTGGGCAATCAAGAACTCTGGCCTGCCGTTCGCAATGACCGATGATTATGTTAGCCATATCCAGAAGGGCTTCGCCATTAAGAAGGGCAAGCCGCATCTCGTAGCAGCGATCAACAAGGCCCTCGCGGAAATGGTGGCTGACGGCACCTACGCCAAGCTGACGGCCGACCTCATCGGCTTTAATCCAGCGCCCAAGGACCCGATCAAGACCATTCAATGATGATCGCAACGGGCCGGGCATAGAACGTGCTCGGCCTTCGTTTCTGCCGAATCGCCTCGTACTTGCTGATAGCCCATCGTGACGGCCGTCGGCGCCATCTATCTGCTTCGCATCCCTTTGTTCGACGCAGCCGTGGCGTCGAGCTGACGGAAAAGGGCGCTTTCCTGTTCCTTTCAATCCGTCGTGGCTTCGAGGGGATATCGGAGGCGGTGACCCAGATCCGCGATCGAAACGAGACGGTCGACGTGACGATCCGCACGACCACGGCGATAAGCTCCTTGTGGCTCATGCCCAAAATCTCGGCGTTCTGGAAAATCTATCCATCCGTGAGTGTCTCACAGGTTACGAGTGATGTTCCTAGCAACAGCGGGCATTGCGATCTCAGCATCCACTATGGCGATCCCGACGAGAGCGGCGTGGAACACCGCTTTCTTTTTCAGGACCGCATAGTCGCGCTGGGGAGCGCTGCGTTTGCCGCCCAGCACCGTGTTTCGGGCATTGCGGGCCTGGGCAAAGTGCCTCTCATTCATATGAGCAACGAGGAAAACGGCTGGACAACCTGGACCGACTGGTTCGAGGCGCTGGGACATGCGGCGCCGAAAGGACGAGGTTTCTTCGTGAACAACTATATGATCGCGCTGCAAGCAGCCCAGGACGATGTCGGCGCAGTGCTGGGCTGGGACGGGCTGTTGAGCAGTGTGATGGCAGCGGGGCGGCTCGTTCCGCTGGTGCCGCAATCGGTTTCCTCACCCGTGCCGTTCCATTTGAAAATCCATGCCAAGGCAAGCGGCAAATCGCGCCTGTTTGCGGATTGGCTGGCCAAGGCGATCTGATCCGCATGCTTCATGTATGCGAATCCCGTAGAGACGCCGCGGTTGGAGGTTCGTATCCCATCAGGAACCGAGGGCGGGAGGTGTGTTTCTCAGGAAGTCGAGAAACGCGCGCATTCCCGTTCCGATATGGCGGTGTCGCGGGTAGTACAGGCGAAGCCCCGGGTAAGGCGGCGTCCACTCCGCCAGCACCTGCCGGAGTCTCCCGTCGGCGATTGCGTCCGCCGCCATCCACCGCGTGACGTAGGCGAGGCCGCAGCCATCCAGAGCGGCGGACAGGAGAAGCCGGGATTGATCCACCACCAGGTTGCCGCTCGTCGCCAGGACCAGATGCTTGCCGCGCCGCTCGAACTCCCAACGATAGATCGATCCGCCGGCCATACGAAGTTGAACACAATGGTGAAGCGTAAGATCCGACGGTTTCTCGACTGACGGCGCGCCTTCGAGATAGGCGGGTGACGCCACGACGATGTGTTGCTGGTCGGGTCCGATGGGAATCGCGACCATGTTGTCGGGCACCAACTCGGCCGCGCGGACACCGCAGTCGAACCCTTCTTCAGCGATGTCGACCAGTCTTCCTTCCGACCGGATCTCGAAACGTATGCCTGGCTGGAGCTTCATGAAGCGTGTCAGCAACGGCATTAGTACCTGTTCGGCGGCGTTGGCGTCACAATTGATCCGTACCAGCCCTGACGGCGAGGCGGCGTGTTCGTGAAGCTCCTCGACTGCCAGCCCGATCTCACCGATGGCGGGCATCAGACGTTCCGCAAGCCGTCGGCCCGGCTCCGTCAGCGAGACGTTGCGGGTCGATCGGTGGAAGAGCTTCACGTTGAGACGTCTTTCCAGCCCGGCGACAGCGTGACTCAACGCCGAGGCCGTCTGGCCTAACGTCCTCGACGCGGCACGAAAACCTCCGTGCTCGGCGACAGCAAGAAACGCAGCCAGCTCGCCGGGCGGCAACGAACTGACTGTACGAATTATCTCATCATTGCGTGTAGCTTTGGTCATCTAGTTCACGAATGCCACGCGCTTATCTTCGGGACAAGTCGAATGTCTGAAGGAGTAAGGCCATGACTTCACCTATCCCGTTTGGGTTCTCGTCTACCGCCGCCGAAGTCCTGAAGGGCGTTGATCTTACTGGACGGAACGTCATCGTAACCGGAGGAGCGGGCGGCATCGGGTTGGAGACGAGCCGTGTTCTGGCCGCGGCAGGCGCGGCTGTAACGATCGCGGTCCGCCGTCCGGACGAAGCCGAGAGGGCCGTCGCCGCGTTGGCGCGCGCGATGCCTGAAGCTCGCCTGCGCGTTCGCCGCCTCGACCTTGCCGACCTTTCCTCGGTGCAAGGGTTCGCGCAAGGCTGGAACGAGCCTCTGCACGTCCTCGTCAACAATGCGGGCGTCATGGCCATTCCGGAACTGCAGCGGACGGCGGAAGGCCGGGAAATGCAGTTCGCCACGAATTACCTCGGACATTTCGCGCTGGCGCTGGGTCTACGTCGGCATCTTGCGAAGGCCAACGGCGCGCGCGTCGTCTCTGTCGCATCGACAGGAAGCCTGTTCGCGCCGGTGTTCTGGGACGATCCGGACTTCCGTTTCATTCCCTATGATCCGCTGCTCGCCTACGCCCAGTCGAAGACCGCCTGCATCCTCATGTCGGTCGGTATTGCGCAGGAGTGGGCGAGCGACGGGATCACGTCGAATGCCCTCAATCCCGGAGCGATCGCGACCGGACTTCAGAAACACACCGGAGGCCTGCGAACGCCCGAGCATCTCCGCAAGTCGATAGAGCAGGGCGCGTCGACAACAGCGCTGCTAGCGGGCTCGCTGCTGGTGGACGGGATTTCCGGCAGGTACTTCGACGACTGTCAGGAGGCGCCGGTGGTCGAGGAGCGCGGCCTGGGACCATTCAAAGGCGTGGCAAGATACGCTGTCGATCCGGAGAACGCCTTCCGTCTCTGGAAGATGGCCACGCGGATGCAGGCAACGCTGCTTTAACCCAAAAGGCACCGTTGGCACTGAACGGCCGGGCACGGTTTCGCATGCGCGGTGGGCTGGCGCGGATCAGGCCTTTGCCGCGGCTGGACGTCGGAACGGAGACGCCCGCGCTTGCAAACCCGAGATCGGCAACGGATGCGGGCCGACGTCGCCATGGTTCGCAAAGCACCAGATCCAAGGGACCTCTCAATCCCTTGTCCCGAACTTTCGCAGCATGCCCGCCACTGCTGAAAACACTACGATCAGGGCGCCGTAGCCGAGGGTTGTTGGCGTGAGGCCGAAGGCGCCGACGCATAGGCCGGCCAATAGGGTGGGCAGTCCGAAAGCGAGATAGCTCAACGTGAACAGGGCGGCGAAGAGTTCTCCGCGCTCATCCGGGCGAACGACCGGGACGATCGACCGCAGCACGCCGTAAAAGCAGGTGCCAAAACCTGTTCCGGCGATTGCAAGCGCGGCAAGGTAGGCCGGCAGCGATGACCAGGCAATTGCCGCAAGCGTCAGGGCGGTGCCGATGGCCAGCGCGGATGTCCCGTAAAGCGTGACCTGCCGCGAGGAGCTGCTGCGCGCGACATAACAAGCGATCGCGCCGGCGGCGCAGAGGAGCACGATCACGCCGGCTTGCGTTACATGATCCTTCGCGCCGAAGACATGCCGGACGATCGGGGCTCCAAGAGAGAGATAGAGGCCACCCGTCGCCCACCCGGCGATAACCGCCGGTGCGCTGCGCCAGAAAGCTTTAGCAGCGGTCTTCGGCACGCCGATGCGCGGACGAAGCGACGCCCAGACGCCTTCATGTCGCGGCGCTGTTTCGGTAATGAGCCAGATAACGGCGGCAAACAGCGCGTAGGCAGCCACCAACGCGCCGAACACATCCGCTTCCGCATGATCCGTCACATCCATCAAGATGCCCGCCAGCAGTGCGCCGACGGCGAGCCCGCCCAGTGGGATGACAGAGTTCCATATGGAGGCACTTCCCGGCTTGTCTTCCGGTTCAAGATCCACCACGGTGGCTGACAGAGCCGAGAGGAGCAATCCGGCTGCGATGCCCTGCAGCCCACGTGCGACGATCAATCCCGCGACGTCTCCCGCCTGCCAAAAGAGCAGCAGGCTCAGTGCCATCAGGACAAAACCTCCCGAAATCACCGGTCGCCGACCGATGTGGTCCGAGAGCGACCCGGTGACGAGCAGCGATATCAGCAACGCGACGGTATAGACGGCAAAGATTCCGGTCAGCGTCGCGGCTGAAAAGCCCATCTCCTGCTGAAGCGCGGGATAAAATGGCGAGGGCGCACTGGCGCCGGCCATCATCACGGCCATGCCGGCAAGCGTGATGCGGAAGCCGGCCGAACTGCGGAGCGGTAAGGCGAACGTCATATCGGTTACGGTATACCTGATTGGTTCGAATAAATTCGAACCAATCGCTACTATCATTTCCGCAAAGGTTCAACTAAAATCGAACCATGGCCTCTGATGTCACCGATCTCCCACATCCTGCTCGGTCTGATATGCAACTGACCGACGTGCTTTTTGCGTTGAGTGACCCCGAGCGCCTGGCGATCGTTCGCCAGCTCGCTGGGGGCCCCCTAGATATGGCACAATGCCATCTCTCCGACCCTGCGATACCCAAGTCGACGAAATCGCACCTGATGAAGGTGCTGCGTGAGGCGGGTGTCATTCGCAACGAGCCCCTGGGGCGTGGTCGTCGGCTTAGCCTCCGACATGACGATCTGGAGGCGCGATTTCCTGGATTGCTCGGCGCGGTGTTGTCTGCCAGCGCCAGGGTCTAAGACGTTTTCGTCGGCATATGGTCAACGGTAGCTGGGCTGACGGGATTGCCGCAGGTGGGCGCAGACCATCCGGCTTGCGACGAATATCAGTTTTTGCCGTCCGGAGCCTTTACACCCACCATCCACGCAATGGTGTTCATCGGTGACTTAACAGCTGCCGATGTGTCCGAGAGAGGAGAAGGTCACACGCAGTTTTGAAGGAGGCAGTTGGGACACCGGATCGGCAGTCAGGGGAATTTTCATGACGCGCGTCGGGCGGTCGATGATTGCTTAGCACTGCTCGAAGTGCTCGGGCAGATCGCGCCTGCACCTTCAACCGTTGCGAATAAGGCGCGGTCGTCGAACCGGTTGGATGGAAGCCGAAATCACGCCTCCGCGCCCAAGCGACTTAGCCTGATAAAGAGCCGTATCGGCAGATCGCAAAGCTGCATCGCAGTCTACTCCTGCAGAGTTAACCTCGCTCACCCCAAACGACGCTCCAATAGTCGCCTGGCAGTCGAGCAGCCGCATTGGTCTTGAGAGGGAAAGCGACAATCTTTGGCATGCGAGGTTGGCGTCCCGGAGTGAGAGGCCCGGCATGAAGATGGCGAATTCGTCGCCACCCAGCCGGAAGAGCCGGTCGCATGGGCGAACGCCCGACCGGAGGCGAGCAGCGACGGTTTTTAGCACCTCGTCGCCTGCAGCGTGGCCATGCAGGTCGTTGACGGCTTTGAAGCCGTCGAGATCAAGGCAGGCAACGACGAGTGAACCCTCTCGGGAAAGCGCATCGAACTCACCTTGAAGCACCGAGCGGTTGGGAAGGCCCGTCAGGAAATCATGCGTGGCGGCATGGCGCATCTGCTGCTCTTGCCCGACAAGATTGCGAACGGCCGCTTGAGATATGCGCACAAAAGCCGCAGCTCCTGCCAAAAGAACGCCCACGACCGTGACGATGAGCGGAAGCGACTGATGAACGACGTTTGCAGCGGGTGTCGGCGGCCGCCATGACAGCGCCTCGACTTCTCCCTCTGGACTGACTGCAATTACAGCGCGGGCCCTGTCGGCGGCGACAGCGGCGAGCGGCGTGATCGTCGGATCGTCCAAAAGAAAGCGCTTGCCGAAGAACTCTTGAAGCGTGTCTCCGATCGGCATCGCGGTCACTAGGATAGGAGCGCGCGAGACCAGTGGTCGTGCCATTCCAAAGTCCGGTTGGAAGAGGCTTGCCGTTATGAGAACAGCTTCGTCACCGATTGCCTCTATATGGCTGACGGCAATGGGCGTCGGGATCCCGCCCTTCTTCGGACCATGTTGCTCCTGGTCGCGGACTTGGGCCACCAGCTTGCTGGCGTCCCGCATGAATGCATCGGTCCCCCTCGCAAAGAACCGAAGATTTTTTACGGTATCGTCCGTGCGCGCATAGATGACCGCATTATCCCGATCGAGGACCATCATTGAACGCGTACGGGAAGTCCCAATCAGCGACGCGCCGATGTTCCGGTCGGCCCACGCGCGATCGAAGCTGTTGTCTAGTTTGGCAATGGCTTCATCCCATATTGTCCAAGCGGTGAGCGAAAACTCCACGTCGCCAATCCACATTGCAACATTGCGCTCGACCAGGATCTCTTGTTGCCGACGAGCGTCGGCGTCAACGGTATCCACGGCATAATAAGGGATCGCTGCAAGCCCGGCGATAAGCATCGTCAGTCCCGCGAGAACGGGGGCGACGAGCTTCAGTTGGATGAATCGCACCGCCAAGCAGTCGTCCCTTCGGATGTTGGAATAGATCGTCCGGAGGCAGAGATACACGCGAGTGATTACGATCGCATTATTGACGCCGGCCGGGCCGCCCTGAACTTGCGATAAATAATCTGCACGAGCATTTTATAGTTTCCAGTTTATTGCCGGGTCCATTTTGCACCCGGGCAGGTTGAGTATCTCCTGTCAAGACATCAACACAACTTAAGATAGCATAAATAGCGGCGCTCGCGTGTGGCTCTTAAGGTGAGAGATGTGTCCGATGAACGCAGTTTGCGGTGCCAAGGCCTACCTACCAGAGTGAAGCCTTCCGGACAGCGCGCCACTTTTCGCCAGCACCTGCTTGTCGTTCGCCTCAGCGAGGGGGAATCGACTCCGTCTGCTGCTTTGCGATTATGACGTCCGAGTACACCCCAGTGCCGCGGCGGGCGCATTCTTCAGCGGCCTATACTGTTCTCCATGGTTGGAGGAACTGCAAATGGCCTATGAAGGCACCGCCTGGAAGCCTGACGGGTCTACTAATTAATGATAGCGGGAACTGGATCTGGAAATACGTTGCACCGACGCTGTCCCATCAGCGATGCCGTCGCGTTACAGCAAACTATGCACAGTGATGCGCATTTGCAGGGCTACGCTCCCGTTGCGGGTACGTGAGCACCTTGGTCTGCCCCAATTACGCCGGGCTTTCAGGGACGTCTCTGGCGAAAATCAACCCTGACCACGTTTCCAGGCAATGTGCTTTGGTCTACATGTTTCCCACTTTCTTCAACCGGCGCGATCTCGTTCGCGGTCGTTCTGGCAGCGGGCGTTGAACTGTCCAACGCGTCCATCGAGCGCAACTTTTGAAACATATGCGCTACCAGTTTTTGGTAGTAGGCGATAATCTTCTGGTGCTCGACGCGCGCAATGTAGAGTTCATTGAATCGTTGTGTCATGACGATTGCCTCCTGTTGAATTGACAATCCTGTGGCAGGTACAAGAGTTCCTGATGGGCATTTGTCATGGCTAACATTGTCTAACCAAGGCTAAGAGGCGATCTGCATGGAAGGGCCCTTTGGCCGCCAGATTCTCGATCACAATACAGCATTTTTCAGGCTACAACGGCTACGAGGTGCCGACGGCCGATGGTGCGATCTTCCAGATCATATAGGTTGCCGTCGACACAGGCATTGCGCAGGCGCCGATCGTCGAGACCGTTGATCTCGTGCGCACCAAGAGCCGCGCCTAGGCGGATAGCGGTCTTGAGCGCGACACGGATGATCCCTATACGATCCAGGCCATCGGCGACCTGGAGTTACGGCTTCATGCGGCACAGGCGCTGCTCGAAAAGGCAGGCCGCGCCATCGACCGTGCGATTGAAGACCCGAATGCGGAAACGGTCGCGGACGCCCAGATCGTCACTGCCGAGGCGAAGATCCTCTCGACGGAAATCGCCATCGCCGCAACCAACAAGCTTTTCGAGCTTGCCGGCACGTGCTCGACGCTCGCCTAGCACCACCGCGATCGCCATTCGCGCAACGCCCGCACGCATACGCTGCACGATCCGATGCGCTGGAAATACGCCAATCTTGGCAAATACTTCCTCAATGGCGAGAAGCCACCGCTCCACACCTGGAGCTGATCTGGTAGCTGGCGGTGCACCAAAAGGAGGCTCCGTCTCAGCCTCAGGGCCGGGTCGAACCCGAGCCGTTTCGCGACCAGCCGGTACAAGTCCGGCCGCGGCCATGCGCTCGCCGTGGATGACATGCCAGCAGAAGAACGCTCACCGTTTAGGTGCCGACCGGCCCGATTGTCCAAGGCTCGCCTCGCCAGTTATGCGTCCATGCTGATGGAGCACCAGCGCCACGGCCCCCATGACGGTATCGTCATTACCGAGGAACTTTCCGACGACGAAGCGTGGTCGCGGCATATCGGAGACCTGATCCGGCGGGGGTAGGGAGTGGCGTGCAAAGCTCTTCTCCAAGGGTTCTGTGAATGCCGTGCCGATCGTTGCCAGCTTGCCGACGATGACGAACAGCGGCGGGTTGAGGATGCTGGCGGTGATACCCATGCCCCAGCCGGCCTTTTCCGCGGCATCCTCGATAAGCCGGCTGTAGCCGAGGCGGCCTTCTCGAGCACGTTCGATGAACTGGTCGATGGTGACCGGCTGACCACCGAAAGCCTCGGCATGGCGCATCAGGTGATAGCCGCCGACGAAGGTTTGCAGGCAGCCGCGATTGCCGCAGCGGCAGAGGTCGCCATGGGTGTCAAGAACGATATGGCCGAATTCGGCAGCGCTGCCGTTGAAGCCGCGTTGGACGATGCCGTCGCGCACGATCGCGCCACCGACGCCAAGGTCGAACTTATAGAGCACAAAATCCTTCTCGCCGATCGCCGCGCCCCAGGTCATTTCGGCAAGGGCGCCGCAATGACTTTCGTTTTCGGCGTGTAGCGGGCAGTCCAGATGCCTGGAAAAAATTGCGGCAAGATCGACGCCGCCCCATGTCGGCAACACGTCGCCGTTCAGCACGCGCCCATCGTAGCTCAGTGGTGCCGAGATCGCGAGGCCGACGCCCAGGAGATCCTTGATGGTAAGACCGAGTGAGGCACATTCCCGCGTCAGGTTGGCCTCGACCTGTTCGGCCGCGTCTTCCGGAGTGTAGTCGCGGCGCATCTCGAACCAGACGTCGGAGAGCACGGTATGGGCGAGATCGCAGACGACGATGCGGATTTCGCCGAGGCCAAGCAGCACGCCGGCGCACCGCCCGGTGCCCGGATTGAGCGAGAGAAGTTGCGACGGCCGGCCGAAGCCGTTGCTCTTCGTATCCAGGTCGAGAACGATGCCGCCATCTTTCAGTTCCGAAAGAAGTGTCGAGACTGTGGAGCGCGCGAGGCCGGTGGATTTTACCAATTGCGTCGCCGTGGCGGCGCCGATAGCGGCAATGGCACGGACAATGCGTCCGGCCGGCGCTTCCTGATCCCTGAAAAGCTCTTTTACATCCTGCATATGCGAATCCCCCTCCCACGCGATTCTAGTTCAGACTCGCGATCGCAGCGCAATATTTTTCGCAGCAGAATTATGTTGCGCTGCAGTACGTCCTTTAAAGCCTATTTCCGCCATAAATATAGGGCGAAAGTGCCATATTTGCACTTGTTTATTTCGTTAACGAAAAAAGTAGTTGACAAAAGGGGGCGTGGTCGCGATTTTCGGAAGGCGGAGAGGACCGCTCTTAGGGAGGTTTTTATGAGGACGAAGAATGCTCTTATTGCCACGCTTTCTGTGCTGGCGATGACCGCAGGGCTTGGTGCGACTTCGGCCGCTGCTGAAGAATTGAAGATCTGGACCCTGACTTTCGACAATGACTCCGCCAACGTTGCATGGCAGAAGATCATCAAGGAATTCCAGGCCGCCAACCCGGACATCACCATTTCGCTCGAAAACCGCTCCGTCGACGAACATAAGTCGGCGTTACGCGTAGCGGCGCAGTCGAGCCAAGGGCCGGATATCTATTTCATGTGGGCGGGCCTAGGCCTCGGCGGTGAATTCGTTAATGCCGGCCTGTCGCAGCCGCTCGACAAATATTACGACCAGTACGGCTGGGATAAGCGTCTGGTCGGAACCGCTGGCGGCTTCTCGAAGATCTATGAAGGCGGCCGCCATGGCGTGCCCTACACCTTCCACGGCGAAGCGCTCTATTACAATAAGGCGCTGTTCGAAAAGGCCGGCATCACCCAATTGCCGACGACCTATGACGAGCTGAAGGCCGATGCGGCCAAGCTGAAGGAAGCCGGCATTCCGGCCATGACTTTCGGCGGTACGGTCAACTGGCACCTGATGCGCCTCATGGACGTTATTCTGGAAGCCAAGTGCGGTGCGGAGAAGCATGATGCGCTGATGGCGATGAAGGTCGATTGGTCGACAGAGGCCTGCACCACCGCGGGCTTCCAGGAACTGAACGACTGGTCGCAGAACTATATACTGTCACCCTTCATGGGGATCGACAATTCTCAGAGCTTCAACTTGTTCCTGGCTGGCCGCGCCGCCATGATGCTTGAGGGTGATTGGCTGGTGAGCCAACTGCGCAACGAAAACCGTCTTGCGGATTTCGATCTCTTCCCGATCCCGACCGGAACCGATCGTCTCTATGGCTTTGCCGAATATCTCTACGTCTCGTCGAAGAGCAGCAAGACGGATGCGGCGGCGAAATTCCTCGACTATATGCTCTCCGACAAGGTGCAGCAGGACAATCTCGGCGCCTTCGGCTCGATCTCGATCAATGCGAACGTGAAGTACGACAAGATCGATCCGCTCGACCAGAAGTGGATGGATATCTTCGCCAAGTACGACAAGATCTACATGAACGGGGATCAGGCTTTCCCGCTTGATGTGACCACGGAATATTTCCGCGTCATCAACGAGGTGGCGTCCGGCAACATCAAGCCCGAAGATGCGGGCAAGGCCATGCAGGCCTTCATCGCCAACCGAGGCTAGCCTCCTCCCAAGGCGAGACCCCGTGCGCTTGCTCGGCGGCCTCGCGTGACCCGGTGATCCTATGTCCAGAGCGCGCGTATCGTTGCGGCCGAGCATGCAGGGCTACGTCCTGCTCGCTCCCGCCCTGATCGTCTATCTTCTCTTTGCCGTCTATCCGATGATCGACGTCATCAGGATGTCGTTCTCCTCGTGGAACGGCTTGAGCCCGCAGGCGAAGTTCGTCGGGCTTGCCAATTACCGGGCAGTCATGACGCAGGACCCGGTGTTCTGGGGCGCGCTCTGGAACACGCTGATCTGGACGACGACCGCCGTCATCGTTCCAAACCTGATTGCCTTCGGCGTCGCACTCGCGCTCAACCAGAATATTCCAGGCCGCTCCGGGCTTCGCATCGTCTTCTACCTGCCGGTCATCATCGCGTCCATCGCCGTCGCGACCATCTGGAAGTGGATGTACGACCCATTCTTCGGCCTGTTCAACGGGTTGCTGACGAGCTGGGGCCTGACCGGCTGGATCATGGACTGGCTGGGGGACAAGAAGATCGCGCTGTGGTCCGTATTCGTTGCGCATGTCTGGCAGTCCGTCGGCTTTTCCATGGTGCTGTTCCTGGCCGGTCTGCAAAGCGTTTCCACGACGCTGATCGAAGCCGCCCGCATCGATGGGGCCGGGCGCTGGGGCGTGTTCCGCTACGTGACGCTGCCGGCATTGGTGCCGACCATAACGGTCGTCTTCGTGCTGTCGCTGATCAATTCGCTGAAGGCCTTCGACATCGTCTACGGCATGACCGGCGGTGGGCCTGCGCAATCGACGCAGATGCTGGCGATGTGGGCCTATACCCAATCCATGCAGCTCGGGGTTTTCGGGCGGGGTGCCGCCGTTTCCGTGGTGCTGCTCCTGATCACGCTGGTTGTCGTGATCCCTTACATGCGCTGGATGTTCAAGCGCGAGGATATGGGACGATGAAGATGTTTTCCCAGGCGTTCCGCCCTGTCGGCTCCAACAAGGTCGATCCTGTGCTCGTCGCTCTCTGGATCGCCTTAATCCTGCTTGCGATCATCTGGATCACGCCGTTCGTGTTCATCGTCTTCACGTCGCTGAAATCGAACTCGACGGTGATGGGATCGAGTGCCTTCAGTCCGCCGACCGAGCTTGCCTTCGCCAATTTCGTCTCGGCCTGGAACCGCGGCAATTTTTCGACGACCGCCTTCAACGGCATCGTCATCACCTTCATCAAGGTGCCGCTCGGCCTGTTCGTTTCCGCCATGGCCGCCTATGCGCTCGCCAAGGTGCCTATGCGCATGAACAAGGCGCTGTTCGCGCTCTTCGTGTTCGGCACCATGCTGCCTTTCCAGGTCATGCTCGCGCCGATCTTCCGGCAGGTGAATGCCTTCGGCCTGATCAATACCTATCCGGGTATCATCCTGCCATATCTCGCCTTCGGCATTCCCTATCAGGTCTTCATTCTCTACGGCTTCTTCTCTGCCGTGCCGAAGGAACTGTCGGAAGCGGCCCGCATCGACGGAGCCTCGCATTTCACGATCTTCCGGCGGATTTTCCTGCCGGTGTCGCTACCGGTGCTTTCGGCGCTGCTGATCCTGGACTTTGTCGCGACCTGGAATGAATTCGCCATGGCCTTGGTGATCCTGCAGGACCCGCGCATGTGGACCCTTCCGCTCGGGCTCATGAATTTCCAGAGCCAGTTTCAGAGCGATTACGGCCAGCTCAATGCGGCCATCATCATGACGGTGCTTCCCGCAGCGCTCGTCTATCTCATGTTCCAACGGTATTTCGTCTCCGGCCTGACTTCCGGGGCGGTCAAGGAATGATCATGACCCATCTGTACGATATTTTCGAAGCCCGCTTCAAAGGCCCGGCCGACGGCAATCCCTATCTCGACGTGACGTTTCATGCCCATTTCAGCCAGGGCAACCGCAAGGTCCGCGTCACGGGTTTTCATGATGGCGGCGAGGATTACGTCATCCGCTTCATGCCCGACACGATGGGCGACTGGACCTTTACGACCACGTCTTCTCTTGCTGAGCTTGACGGCAAGTCCGGTTCGCTGACGGTCACGGCAGCGCACGAAGGCGTGCATGGCGCCGTGCGCGTGCGCAACAAGTTTCATTTCGCCTATGACGACGGCACGCCCTACTATCCCTTCGGCACCACCTGCTATGCCTGGACGCATCAGCCACTGGAGATGCAGGAGCGTACGCTTGCGAGCCTCGAGATGAGCGGTTTCAACAAGATTCGCATGGCGGTTTTTCCGAAGGATTACCCCTTCAACACGAACGAGCCGCTGCAGCCAATCTTCATGGAAAAGGCGGATGGCAGCATCGATTTCGATCGCCCGAACCCGGCCGCCTTCGCCCATCTGGAGAAACAGATCGCTCGTCTTGGCGAACTGGGCATCGAAGCCGACCTGATCCTCTTCCATCCTTACGACCGTTGGGGCTATGCCAACATGACGGAGGCGCAGAACCTGCGCTATGTGGAATATGCGGCCGCCCGACTTTCCGCTTTCCGCAACATCTGGTGGGCGCTCGCCAACGAATACGACTTCCTGCTCGACACCATCCCAGTCCAGACCTGGGATCGCTTCTGCCATATCCTGGAAGAAAACGACCCCGTCCAGCATCTCCGGTCGATCCACAACGGCGACCAGCACATGAATTTCGACCATCGCAAGCCGTGGATTACTCATGTCTGCATACAGAACTGGGATGTGAAGCGCACGCCGGAATGGCGCGTTGCCTATGGCAAGCCTGTCGTCAATGACGAGCCGGAATATGAAGGCAACATCTGGCCGAGCTGGGGCAACATCACGGCGCAGGAGCTCGTCCATCGTTTCTGGACGACAGTCTTGCGCGGCGGCTATGCCGGTCACGGCGAAACCTATGCCGATCCGGATGATCTGATCTGGTGGGCCAAGGGCGGGACGCTGCATGGCGAAAGCTGGAAGCGCATCAAGTTCCTCCTTGGACTCCTGCAGGAGGATCAGCTCGAAGGGCTGGAGCCGATGGGCATGAACGACCAGTGGCCCTGGAGCCGCATTTCCGGTGCACGGGATCTCGGCGGCACGGTGGATTTCATCTATTTCGGAGAGCACCAGCCGAACCAGTGGACGACCGGCCTTCCGACCGAAGACGGCAATTACGAGATCGACCTGATCGACACCTGGAACATGACGGTGACGCCGGCAAAGCGCATCACCGCCCACATCCCCCATCCGCAGCGTCACGGCAACATTGTTCGCGGCGGCAAGGCGGAAGCGGCATTCGGCATCGAACTGCCAGGCCGCCCGAACCTTGCGCTGCGCATCCGCAAATTCGACTGAGGTAATCCCGATGGCAACCGTCGAAATCTCCAATCTGAAGAAGGCCTATGGCGCCGTGGCAGTCATGCATGGCGTGGATGTCCCGATCAAGGATGGTGAATTCGTCATCCTTGTCGGGCCCTCCGGTTGTGGCAAATCCACGCTTCTGCGGATGATCGCCGGGCTGGAAAGCGTCACTGCGGGCGAGATCAGCATCGATGGCCGGCGCGTCAATGAGCTGGAGCCGAAGGACCGCGACATTGCCATGGTCTTCCAGAACTATGCGCTCTATCCGCAGATGACGGTGGCCCAGAACATGGGGTTTGCCCTGGAGCTTGCCGGTCGATCGAAGGCTGACATCAAGGCGGAAGTCGATAGGGCGGCGGATATCCTGTCGCTGACGCATCTGCTCGATCGCAAGCCGGCCCAGCTTTCCGGCGGCCAGCGCCAGCGCGTCGCCATGGGCCGCGCCATCGTGCGCCATCCCAAGGTCTTCCTTTTCGACGAGCCCTTGTCGAACCTGGATGCCAAGTTGCGCGTGAAGATGCGGGCCGAGATCAAGGCGCTGCACCAGCGCCTGAAATCGACGATCATCTATGTCACCCATGACCAGATCGAGGCCATGACCATGGCCGACAAGATCGTCGTCATGAATGGCGGCCGCGTCGAGCAGATCGGCTCGCCGCTGGAGCTCTACGACCGCCCGGAAAACCTGTTCGTCGCCACCTTCATGGGAAGCCCGGCGATGAACATCCTGCCGGCGCAGGTCAACGAGGCCGGCATCGCGGTCGCCGGCGTTGTGGCGCTGCCGGGCAAGCTGGATGTTGCGGTTGGAACCGAGATTTCCTACGGCATCCGTCCTGATGATATAGTCATCGGCGGCGAGGGGGCAGTTCCGGTGGAGGTTCAGGTCGTCGAGCCGACCGGCGCCGAAACTCATGTCACGGCAAAGCTTGCCGGTGTGGAAATCACGATCGTCTCGAAGGAGCGGCTGACGTTCAAGCCGGGCGAGATGTTGGGGGTGAGCCTGGCTTCGCCGCGCTCGCATGTTTTCGAAACGGCAAGCGGCAAGCGGATCAGATTGCAAAGAGACGCGGAATAGATCCGGTTATGGTTTCGGCTAGGCTCAGGACCCATTGATTTGAAATAGTTTTGATTCAGACCGGTGTATTTGGCTTGCAGACGAGCAAATGCGCCCAATGACCTTCCTCTTCGCCGCCGCTCTCGCTGCAACGTTATCGTCTGGCTCTGGTCAGCGAGTCCCGAGCCTAGAAAGAGGCTGCCGCAGCCATGCCCGGATGTTGCCCTCCGTCTTGTTCCAGATAGACGCGCCGGCGTCTTGGCGGAGCGAGGTCGAGGAGAGAGGTGAGAGACGAGCGGAGCCGTTCAGATGCCGTCGTTTCGGCGGGCACCGGGGGGGCCATTTCGAGAAATGACTCATCGCGCACGAAGTGTTCACCGGTCAGCGCGAAATAGAGCACCAGACCGAGGCTGTAGAGGTCGCTGTCCGGGGTGACGGTGCCGCCATGGACCATTTCCGGACTGGCCCAACTCATTTTGCCCAGGAACAGATTTTCCTCATCCGGAAGCGTAGCGCCACCGTTATTGCGCGAGAGGCCGAAGTCGATCAGCTGGATGCGGGTAAAGCCCGCATCGGCGTACATGATGTTGTCAGGCGCGATGTCCAGGTGGACGATACCGGAGTGCCGGAGACAGGCGAGTACATCGAGCATCTCCCCGAGCAGCTTGCAGCATTCGTCCACGGGAAGGGGGCCATTTTCGCGTATGCGCTGTGACAGCGTGCCACCGGAAAGATAAGGCAGCAGCAACGCCTGGCGGCCGTCTTCCGCCGTAATGAGGCGTTCACACGAAAGAATGTTGGAATGGCTGACCATCGACTGGATCTCGGCTTCACGCCGCATCAGCTCGAAGTAGAACGGCATGGCGGAGAAACCGGGCTGCAAGGTCTTCAACGCGAAGGCCTGCCCGAACTGTTCGTCCCGAACCCGGTGGACGAAGCAAAGCCCGCCAATGCCAATCTCCTCTTCGATCCAGTAGCGTTCGGCGACACGGGCACCGGGATAGACCATGCGCGGCAGCATGGTGTCGTCCGTGAAGAACGGGCTTGCCGTCGTGTCGGGTGCGCAGGAGGCGCGTGTGCTTCCATCGCTCCGTTCCGTCAGCCGCGCAAGCTTGACGGCGGTTGCGCGGGCCAGGTCCATGGCATTGGAAAAGCGCGTGTTCCGCATCACGTCACCGTCTCCCAGTCGCGCCTGGCCTCTTCAGGCTTGGGTAGAGCTTCGGCGGTATCGATGACGACGGCGGTAATGTTGTCGGTCGCGCCCGCGATCAGGGCGGATTCCAGCAAGGCGCGCAGAACATGTTCAGGTGATCCTTCCTGCACAAGCGTGCAGATTTCGTCGATTGGCAACATCTTGCTAATGCCGTCTGTGACGAGCAGGAAGCGGTCGCCATGGCGGATCGAGCCGAGCCGCACGTCCGGCTCCAGCCATTCGCCCCAACCCACTGCTTTGGTGAGGTAACCCTGTGCATCGCTGTGGTCGGCGGTGATGCAGGTCAACGTTTCATCACGCAGGTGATAAATGCGGCTGTCGCCCGCCCAGACCAGGGCATAACGGTCCCCGTCCAATAGAAGGACAGCAAGCGTGGAGGCGACGAGCATATCGGGTCCGAGCGTGCTGGCGCGTCGAAGGCACCGATCATGCGCCGACTGGACGGCGCGCAACACGGCCTTGAGCTTGTCCTGAAACCCGAGATGGGCCGGGACCGATGCGATTGCCTCGATGACGGCACGGCTTGCGAAATCACCCTCCGCATGCCCGCCCGCACCATCCGCCACGCAATAGACTTGCCTCAAATCATCGGAAAGCCAGGCATCCTGGTTCTGCTCGCGGGTGGTGCCGACATGGCTGCGGCCCTCGCCACGCCCCTGGATCGCTTCAGGCACGCGCTTCTCCAGCGCGTCTGGTGGTGAAAGCGCCTCGGCGGCGATCGGCTTGGCGATGCGCCAGCTCCATTTGTTCCAGCGTCCATCGAGCAGCGCGCAGAACTTCACCGGCTCGGGGATGCCGGGCGAAAACAGGAGGCTTGCCTCCACCCGGTCCGAGCCGCTGGTCCACCACAGTGAAAAGTCGGCGTGCTCGCCGGAAAACAGCTTGTCGAGGATGACCGTGTAGGCACGGTCGATGCCGGCGCCGGGCGTGATCGCCATGCTCGTCGGCGTTGCCATTTGCTCTTCCTGTCGTTCGTACTCCGGAATGCCGTGTGCGGTGACGGCCGCCTCGAAGGCCTCAAGATCCACGCCGTCCTCCAATGTGGACAAGGCCAGCCTTTCGAGCCCCTGGAACCACCGGTTTGCCGAGCGAAACAGCCGCGATGGCGCATGGCAGGCAGGCAGGGGAGTGACCAGAGCAAGTGGATAATAACGCCCGACCTTGTCGACGCTCGGCATCAGAACGCCTGCCACCGGATCGTCTCCGCAAAGGCCGCGCGCCATGATGAAGCGCCACAGCGGCGCCGTCAGATAGAGATCCAGCCACTCGTCACCGAGGTTTTTCCGGCTTTCGGAGAGCGACCGGTCCAGCCATTCTTCAAACGTGGCGCGCAGCCCCGCGTCGAGATTCCGGCTCACGAAGTCGCCGCGCGACGCAATCTTGCCGAAGAAGCCAAGCTGAGGGCTTTGCGCCATCATGTCACAACAACTCCGGGCAGGCGAAGGACCGTATGGCCTCAAGCGTAAAGGGGCTTCTCACAGTGCCGGTCTCGACCATGTACGTGGCCCGGCGTCCGCCGGCGCCAACAGCAAGCTGGAAGCTGCTCTTGTCGACCGGCGTCACTTCGCCCGCGTCGATCATGCGGAAGAGCGCCCAGGGGCCCGTCTTCGTCAGCGCCGTGCCGGGGCGTGGTGGCTGAAACGCGATGCGGACACGACGATCCCCTTCCTCGCCCGGCCAGCTTGCGGAATAACTCCGGCGTGGCCCGTGCGAATAGGTGATGTCGGTACCCGCGACATCGAAGACGACGGAGGTGGAGCGGCCATCCAGGTCGGTCGGCGTCACGTCGATCGTGATGTTCGGCGTCTGGGAGCCGAGGCCGAAGAACGTGTCGCGGATTTCGGCCGCGCGTTCGAACTGTGCGAGCGCATCCGATGCGATCGGTTTGCCGCCGGAGGCGCTGCGCCAGCTCCACGGCGTCGTCGTGGTGTCGACCAGGCTGGCAAGATTCTCCTTGAAGAAGCCGTCGAAGACACCATCGGGCGCGAAAAGCTGGATGAAGTCGTTGAGCGCAACGTCCGTCTGGGATTGCCGATCGAACGGATAGCGCGATGCTATGGCATTGACACACACCGGAAGCCCGCGGTTTTTCCAGAGCGCGGAAACGTTTTCCCGCGCACCGTCCGCCGAGATCAACGAAATGCCTGCGCCGAGATTGGCCATCCAGCCACCGACCGGCGCCGGCATGCGCCGGGATTCGGCAAGCAGGTTCTGGACCGATTCATTGAGGCTGCCGTCGATGGCGAAGATTTCCTTTGCTTCCGCCGATGCGGATGCGGCGCGGCTGACCTGCGTATACACCTGGCCGACAAGCGCATTGACGTCGCCATAGGGAGAACGACCATCCTTGTCCTTCGCAACGAACGGGCGAAGATCCGCATAGGGTGAGGGGAGCCGCTGCTGCTCGTGCGCTTGCGCGTCGACCGCCACGGCAGGCAATGTGGCGGGCGTTCCCGCTTTTGCGGAGGCGACGGCGATGTTGCGTTCGCTTTCCGGCCGGAGATCCGTTGCCTCTGCAATCGCCGTGGCGAGCGTGCGCAGCGGGTTGTCGGCTTCAGCCAGGATGGACAGGGCGCTGGCGGCGTCCGAGAGATCACGGAAATCACGAATCTGCAAATCGCCGATATAGGTGCGCCATGTCGCCTCGAATTCCTGACGATAGAGCTGCATGACCTGCTCTGAGAGATCGGCCGGCACCTCCGGTCCCTGGCCGCCATAGACCCATGCATTCTCCTCGTAGCGACGGTTCAGCGTTTCAAGTGCCGGCAGCACGACGTCGCGATATCCGTCGCGGGTGTACACGCCCGGTATGCCGTTGCTCAAGGGCTCGCCGCTTGCCCGTTTCAGGACCGCCTGGCCGGCGGCGCTGACATGGTCGGAAAAGCGCCAGGCGGGTAGCGACCGGGCGGCGATATCCTGCGTCACGCTGTGCAGGACCTGTTCGACGACAGGCTGCTTGCGCAGCACCTCGCGACCCTCATCAATCACCACGTCGTTCAGGGTCAGCGGCTCGATCGTGCCCGAAACGAGGTTCGCGAAATGCCGGTTGAGATCCTCACGCAGGGCAGCCTGTGCCTCGCCGGGGAAGCCGGCCGCGAACTCGGCAGCCATCCACTGTTCTGCGAAGGTCGCATCCATCGGGCCAAGGGAGCCAAGCATGGAATAGACCTTCAGCGTCGGGAAGAGTTGTGCAGGGTCGGCCTTGCGCTCCTCGATGCGGTCCTGAAGATAGACGGCAACACGCGGCAGAAGATAGCGGTTGAGCGCCTTGCGATAGAGCACGGTCGACTGGCTGCGGATTTTGGGTTCCTGGTTGAGACCGAGGCTTGCCACTTCATAAGGCTGGTGTTCGGCAAATCCGTCCGGCGCGGTCTCAAGCCGGTTGAGTGCTGGCACGACCGAGCGGAAATCCGCATCCGCAACGTTTTGCGTTGCGACGCTTCGGCCCAGCTCATCATATTCGGCGAGCCGCCGTTCGGTTTCGGCCATGGCTTTCGTGTTGGCGAGATAGGCATAGCTCCAGGCGCCAAACACGCCGATGAGAAGCGTTGCAGCCAGCGCGATGCTCGCCTGCTGGAAGCGCCGGCGTCGACGGAAGGCGGCGGGATCCATGTTCACCAGCGCGGCTTCCTTGAACACCACCTCGCGCAGCAAACGTGCGATGAAGTAGCTTTTCGCCTCGTTGTCGTTGTCCGCTTTGGGCTGTACGAGCTGGTTGGAAGCGACACGGTTCCGCACGGCATCAAAATCCGCGCCATCCTGCGTGGCGGAGGCGAAATAGATACCGCGGAAGCGCGGCGGCTTCTGACCCTTGGCCGTCAGGCAGATTTCGCCGACCAGCTCGGCAAGCGCGGCCTTCATGTAGGCCACCTCACTCGGGAAATTGAAGATGGTCCCCCTGCGGTCACGGTCGGGCTCCTGCTGCAGGCGCTCGAGCACGAGACCGTTCAACCGTTCGAGCAGCAGGTCGTATTCCGTCGAGAAGAGGTCGCTCACCGCATTGCCATCCACGAGGGCGTCAAGGGGAAAGGTCATGCCCCAGACCTGCTCGCGGTCGTATTGGTCGTAAACGTCGAAGAAATCTGCAAACCCCGGTACCGTGTCCATCTTCGTGATCATCAGGTAGACCGGCACCTGGAGGTTGAAGGCCTCGTTGAGTTCGTTGATGCGACGGCGGATGGTGCGCGCTTCACGCAGGCGATCACGGGCATTGCCCGCTCGCAGGCACTCCACCGAGACGGTGACGATCGCGCCGTTGATGGGTTGCAGCGGGCGGTGTTTCTTCAGCATCGCGAGGAAGGCCTGCCAGCCTTCGCGGTCGGCGGCGCCATCGCCTTCCTGTGTCGTGTAACGGCCGGCACTGTCGATCAGGATCGCCTCTTCGGCAAACCACCAGTCGCAGTGGCGCGTGCCGCCAACGCCGCGTACAAAGATGTCCTCGGCTTCTTCGCTCATGACCGGAAATTTGAGGCCGGAATTGACAAGCGCCGTGCTTTTGCCGGTTCCCGGTGCGCCGATCACCATGTACCAGGGCATGTCATAGACGTAGGATCGGCCATTGCTTGAAACGCGCCGCATCGTCTTCAGGGCATCGCGCAGACGTCCCTGCAATTCGCGGGCCTCGGCGGCGGCGCCGGGACGTGCGTGCGCCTCGCCCTCTGCCAGAGCGGTGACGTCCTCCGCCATCGCCTTTTCTGCGCGCCGGCGCTTGATGAGGACATAGCCGATATAGCTCAGCCAGCCCGCAGCAACCAAGCCGATCAAGCAGAGACGGGCAAAGGCGGTTTCCAGAGGCCGGAATTCGCCAAAGGCGAGGCTTGGGCCATAGAAACAAGCCACCACGCCAAGTGCTATCGCCCAAACCAGGGACCAGAGGACCGGCCCGCGGACAAAATGCGTGTAGCTCGAGACATAGGACTGGAGCGTATAGAAGTAGCTCAACGGATTGAACATCGCGGCGATCTCCTACTGCTGTGTCTGCTGTTCGGCGGCACCGCCCGGCGTGTCGTCTTCCTGCGCAGGCTTAGCGCTGTCGACGTGCTGCCAGGACACGAAGATTTCCGTGCGCCGGTTGGCGGCCCGGCCCTCCGCCGTGTCGTTGGACTGGAGCGGTTCGGTATCGGCCCGGCCATCGCTCGTGACCCGGTTGCCCGGCAGATGCTGGCGCATGATCTCGGCGACCACGTCGGCCCGGCCCTTCGACAGATCAAAATTGGACGGGAAGCGGATATTGCGGCGGATCGGCACGTTGTCGGTATGACCGGTGACCGCAGCGCTATAACCCCTCTTCGCGCTTTCCGCCGCGATGCGTTCGATCAACGGCTTGAATTCGTCTGATAGCGTCGCAGAGCCGGAATCGAACAGGCTGCCCGTTACGATGCGGATCAGCGCGCCGTTGGGCTTCTCGGTGAGGGTGAGCGTCTTGGCGTCGATTTCGGGCTGGAGGAAGGCGCGGATTTCGGCGGCGCGGTCGATCTGCGGCTCCGCTTTCTCTACCTTTACAACGTCCACCGGCCGCTCGATGAGGGCGAGCGAGGCTGCCGTCTTTGGTCCAAGCATCGCCAGTTTCGCCAGCGTATCGTCGGAGCGGATGTTGAGCGCAAGCGTGAAACCGAAGAAGCCGAGCGCGAGCAGCAGCGCCAGGGCGCCGGCGGTCGCATAGAGCAGCATGGACGGACGCGGCGGGCGGTGTTCGGCGTTGACGCCACGCCAATGCGGCGAGATTTCCCGCTCGAGTTCACCGAAGAGCGCGCGCAGTGTGCGATAGAGGCCTTCGCGAATGCGCTGGAGTTCGAGATGCCCTTGCGGCGAGACGCGCATGCGGCCCTCGAAGCCGAGCGACAGGCAGAGATACATCAGATAGAGCAGGTCGCGGTTGGTGCCGGCATCCTTGTGCAGATAAGCCAGCAGATCGAAGAACCGCTCGCCGCCCGTAACATCCATGTGGAAGGTCGGGACGAGACCGTTGCGCGACCACTCGCTCGAAGCGCCCCAGCTTTTGGAAAGGACGATATCGTCAAGCGTTGCGCAAACCGAATAGTGGGCGATGCGGGCCTGCTCAATCGGCACCTGGGAGCTCGCCAGGCGGCGCTCGTAGTCGCGCAGGCTGGCGATGGCCTGCTGGCGAAGCGATGCGGGATTGACGGGCCGGGTGCTTATCGCGATGCGGCTTGCGAGGTTGAGCAGCGGCACGGCAGCGCCGACGACGAGCGGAAGGCGCTTGCCGAAAAAGGTCGGCACCCGCAGGTCCGGCGTTTCGAAGCTCGCGACCGTGGGCGTCTGGACGTGTGTCTCGTCGGCAGCCCTCGCGCTCGCCGCGCCGTCCTCGGCAAACAGCGGCGTGTTCGCGCGGCTGCCGCCGGGCCGTGGCCGGATCAGGGTGGGTTCGTCGGAAACGTTGCGCCGAGCGGTCTGAACCATCTCGTCTCTCCCTTTCTATCAGCCCTTGATGGCCCAAAGCTCCATCTCGAGGCCGGGGAATTCTCCATTGAGGTGCAGCGCGATCGCGCCCGAGTTTTCGAGGTACTTCCAGTGCTGGCCGGTCGTATCGAGCTGGAAGTAGAGTGTCCCTTGCCGGTAGGGGATCTGGCGGGGAGCGACGGCCAATGGACGCACCTCCACGCCGGGCAATGCAACATTGACCAGTTCGGAAATCTTCTCCACCGCTCCGATCTTCACCTGGTAGGGCAGCGAGCGTTGCAGGCGCTCGACGGGCATGTCGGCGCGCACGGCAAGCACGAAATCCGCCGATTTCAGCAGCGCCTTGTTGGAAATGACGCCAACGCGCACGCCATGACGGCGTTCTTCCAGCGTGATGGCCACCGCCGACTGTTCGAGCACGGCCGACAGGGCTGCCCGCAGTTCGGTGAAGACGGCAGAAAAGCTCTGTTGCAGGTCATCATGACGATAAACCGGAAAGGTCGATGGCCGGCGCGATTGCCGGGTGAAGATTGCCAGCTCGCCCGCAAAGGTCAGGCAGATGCGGTAGAATTCTTCCGGATGAATGACGCCCGCCTGGCTTTCGATGTGGCGCAACAGGGGCTCGTTGCGGTTCAGGCATTCGAGAAGCAGGAAATCCGCGATCTCCGCCGTCCCGCGCACCGAGGGGTCGCTGATCCGCTGGGCGACGGCATCCGCCCGATGCGCGATAAGCCCGACAAGTTCGGTGACATAGGCGAGGATGGGGCTCTGCACGCGGCAGTTCATCGAGGGGGCTACATATCCCTCATCGAGGATAACGGCGAGGTCGGAACGGACCTCGGAAATGCGCACCAGCCCGACGCGTTCGAGGCCAGCAAGCGGATCGCTTGCCCGGCGCAATTTCAACAGCGGCCGGGCGACCTCGATGTCGGCGGCGATGAAGCTGTCATCGTTGGTATCCTGCGGATTGTAGAGGGCGCGTGTATAGCGTAGGTCCCGGCCCTGGCCGTTGCCGCGATTGTGCGTGTTGGAGATTTCCTTTTCGCCGGCCTTCCGGCTGGGCAGTGCCAGATAGATGATGTCGCCATTGTGCTCCGGCGTGACGTCGATCGCATCGGGAAGGTCGGCGTCACCTGGTGCGTCGATAGCCGTGCCGTCCGGCAGGATGGCGCGCACGGACGACAGCTCGATCCGCCCCGTCGAGAGTGCTTCATGGTTAAGCCGGAAGTCGATCAGGCCCCAGGGAAATGGCCTGAGGTCGCGCGTGGCGCTCTGCACCAGCCGTTCCGTCCACCGGTCGGCCTGCTGAAAATGCTGGGTCCTGAGGAACATGCCCTCCGCCCAGACGACGCGATTGTTCTGATACATGCGAGCCCCTTTTCCTTGTCAGGCCTTGCGGGCGGAAATCGACGAGCGGGCGACGGAGACATTCACGGTGTCGTCGTGTCCGACCTGCGTCGTCGCCCGCCAGCTGGCCTGGTCGATGTTCTGGAATCCGGCGATCACGCCGACATAGGACTGTTCCGCGGCGGTCGAGAGCGTGACCTCCTTCGTTTCGCCGGGGCGAAGGAAGACACGGTCGCTGCCCACGAGGTTGGCGCCAAGCGCCGTCGTTGCATTTTCGGCGAGCTGGAAGTAGTCGGCCTGCTGGAAAGCGCCGATGCCCGACAGCACGAAGACCGAGACTGCGATGGGCGAGGCGCGGCCCGCCTCGTTCGGATTGACGTTGCCCGCGGCGCTGACACGCACACGAACCGTGCCCGGCCCCTTTTCTTCCCCGGGTTTGCTGCTCGTCGTCGAGCAGGCGCTCAGGACGAGACCAACGGTACCGAGGCCCGTAAGCCGCAACAGATTGCGGCGATCAAGCAGGCGGTCATTGAAAGGCGATGCAGTGTTCAAGGTCTATCCTCCAACGGGGCAATGAAAGTCAGCCTGCTTTCCGGGCGAGCGGAAGAGCGTCGTCTTCCGCCGGTTCGTGCGGACCAAACGAGAGCGCCGAGACGCTGAGAAGGGTGGTGAAGAGCGCGGCATCGAGCGTGCGCATGTGCTTGACGGTGTCATCGAGTATCGAGCCGTTGGCGCCTAGGGCTGGCACGGCTGACAGCAGGTCGCGAACGATCGGCGCCGGCCTGTCGCCGGCGGGAATGCGTTCGATGGCGGCTTGCACGTGCTCGATCGCTTTCGCCGGCATCGTGTATTCCAGCGACTGGATTTTCGAACGGCAGGTCGACAGGCGTTCCTCGATCGTTACCGCGCACTGTCTGAACAGTCCCCCGGCATGCGCGAAAAAGTCGTCAGCCGTCATTCGCCCCGCTTCTATCTCCGCCGTCAGGCGAAGCACCTCCGGTTCGGGAAGGTTGGCTGCCCGCGCGAATGTGCGCACGAGGTCGATTGCGGCGCCGGATGTCTGCTCCACGGCCAAGTCCTGGTGGCTTTCGGGTTCGAGGGCGTTCCAATCGGACGGCAGGACGGAGGCGGCGGCGGACAGTTGCACGACCGTGTTCAAGCCTGGCGTGTCTTCCCGCTGCGGGAGCGAGGCGGAGAGGAGGGCCTTTTCGAGGGCGATTTCGGCGGCGGCCTCGATGTCGCGGCCGGCTTCGGAGACCGGCCGGATGGCTGGCGGTTCATCCCAACCGATCCTGTTGACCTTGCGCTGCTGGTCATCCGCGCCGCCACGTGGCAGGCTGGTGTCGTTGCTGCCGGGAAGAATGCCGCTCGCGGTGCCGCCATGGGCGGCGATGTCGTCGAGAAGCGATTTCAGGCCCGAGCCTGTAACCTCGGTCTTTCCGGTACCGGAGAACGGGATTGCCGGCGTGGTAATGTCCATGGTTCCGGTCGTGGCGGTCCTGTCTTCTGCCAAGGGACCATCGCCCTCGATCTCGATACGGAAGGCAAACGGGCCGATCTCGATGCAGTCTCCGTCCGCCAGACTGCGGCAATTGTCGCGGCCGACGATCACGCCATTGAGAAAAACACCGTTCGTGCTGGTATCGCGCAGCACGTATGCGCCGCCGCTATCCTCTATTACGCAATGGCGTTTCGAGACGACGCAATCCTCATCATCGAGAATCCAGTCGTTGTCCGGCCCGCGTCCGATCAGGAAGGCTTCGCCCGCGAGCGCTTTCTTCCCGACGAAACTTTCCTGGCCGGTGCGGTGGATGGCGTTGAAAGTCAGTGTCATTGGTCTTCCTTTCTGCTGCCGATTCTTGCGTTTGACTGTCTGAGGGACGCGGTCAGCACCGCATGCTCGTGCACGGCCTCGTCCGGATCGCGATCGAGCGGAAGGTTCGCAGGCCACGTGTTCCAGCCGAGCGTCACCGGTTCCTCGCCGCCGAGCCGGCAAGCGGGCACGTCCTCGCGCCGCAGGATCACCTGTAGATCGAAAGTCTTGTCGAGCCCGACGAACAGCGTCACGAGTTCGCCGACCTGGCGCAGGCGCCTCGAACCGGCGGAAAAGCTTTCGAAGTCGGCACGACCGCAGGGGCCGACGACGATGCGGAAATGCGACTGGCATTCGGAGACCCGGCTGCCGCTGATCGCCGTCTTGCCGAGCATGGCCAGCGGAGATGCTGGTCCCTTCAGGGACGTTTGCTCCTGCGCGGGCACATCGAGCCAACGGGTGCGAAACGGGAGGATATTGACGGGGAGGCCAAGGAAATCGGCGAGCAGGTTCCTGAGGTTGACCCACGATGGCGGACGCTGCGTCAGCAACCCGGCATAGTAGATGACCACGTCGTCCGGCAGGGAAAGGCGACCGCGCAGATCCGGTGCCCCGAAGCCGCAAAGCGCATAAATGAAGTCGACCATGGCCGGCTCTTGTTTCGCCTGTCCGCCGGTATGCGCACGGCTGAGCTGGCCGGCCAGGTGGTACTTTTCGCTGGCGCGCCCGAACAGGCGGATGATCTGGTCGCTGAAAATGTCGAGGAACACGCCGAAGGCACGGTTGCGCCGCCGCTTCTCGACGATCGCCTGGTCGAGATAAGGCGTGGGCATCGTGCCCTTCGGACCGATCAGGCCGATGAGATCAACGGTGGCGGTCTTGTCCTCGGCGCTCTGGGTGATCGCCCCGATGGGATGGCCTATATGGCTTTTGCGAATGCTGTTTGCAAAGCGCACGCGGGGCAGAAATGCCTCGATGAGACGAAGAGCTTGGAACGGCTCGAAACGATGGGGTTTTTGGGCAAGCCGGCCAAGCAGGCTTCGAGGATCACGCGGTGCGGCCCAATCACCGGCGATCGGCTCTCCCGAAATCGGGTTGCTGTGAAACGCGCGCTCGTTCAAGCCAGCCACCTTTCTCCAGCGATCGGCTCGCCGTTGAGCAAAGGCTCCTGCTGGTCGTCCATCCTGACCGTCAGACGGATGAAACTGTTGATGGAGGCGTAAAGACCGAAGAAGCGCTCCAGGACGCGCGCCATGAAATACGCATTTGCCTCGTCGATCTGGCGATGATCGAGGATAATCAGAACGGCGAGGCCGCGGGCGACGGTGCCGCTGCCGAGCCGGGCGGTCGCGGGTTCGCTCGACACGGCCATGATGCAATCGATCATCGCACGGCTCTCGGGTGCCTGGCGTACATCGTACAGCCGAAGGATCGTGCGCAGCGACTGCGCAGTCTCGGCCGCACTCGCGCCATCGCCGCCGGCAAGCGAGAGATGGTTCAGGCTGAGATGCGACAGGACGCGCCAGTGGCCGGAATCGCGGACGATCGGCCGAAGCACGCGCTGCGGCGCCGTGAGGCAGCGCACCGCCATGCCCGCTGCCGGGCCGGACGATATCTGAAGGTGCGGACGGCCCGAGCCGAAGGTCAGCCGTGCCGGAAGATCACGGTTGAAGCATGTAACGTCGACGCTCGCCACGTGATCGGGCACGCTCGTCGGCTTGAGGCCAGCGTCGAAGATCGACAGCATCGCGTGATCGCGGACTCTGTCGTCATCATGTGCCGTGCGGCGGAATTGCCAGAAGATGGAGGAGGACGTTTGCCCGGCCTTGCCTGTATGAGACGCGTCGCGACCGTAAGGCGTGCCAAAGAATGCAGGCGCCTCGACGGTCTGGCCGTCGCGCCCGGTCAGCGCCACGCGATCGATGGCATAGACTTCCTGATGCCGGTGGCGCCGCGCGTCCGGCACGACGGCATATTCCGTTCGCGTGCCATCGAGACGGATCGGTTCGGCCCGGCGTGAAAAGAGATTGACGGCGGGCGTGCATCCGAGCGCGAAGCTCTGGGCCGATACATGCGGGGCAAGATCGGGAAGCCATCGGTCGAAATAGAAGAAGAGGTCGAGTGTCGCATTGCTCGCGCCAGCAAGTGTTTTCGATCCCAACCCTGAAATATCGAAGAACAGGAACTTCTCCGGAAAGCCGAAGAATTCAGTCAGGATCTGATAGCCCTTGAAACCGCGCGTCGAGCGCGGAAGCAGCGCCTCGTCGTCTTCCATGCCGGTGAGGGAAAGCGCTGCCGGCGGAGCAAAGATTGCCTTGGCATCCTCGGCGTGATCGGCAAATGCGACGGCAAGTGTCGACCGGTGCAGGAGCTGGTAGAGCGCCAGCGACTGCGACCATGGCGCGCGCAGTGAAAAGCGCAAACGGTCCGGGGCCAGGTCGCTGATCGAAAGGCCGGGTTTCGTGGTTTTTAGCGAGAGCCGAAGGACGGATTGGGCAGGCAGGTCGGGTCGCGGCGGGGCGACCAGCGGCGTGCCGGTCAATTCCGCGGCGGTGATCTCGATCGGCCAGACATCCACATCGTGGGCGGTGCGGAAGCGGCATATCTCGCCCTCCACCTGCTCCGTCTCGATCTCGGTGCCGCGCGGCATACGGCGGACATCGTCCTGGTCCGCATCGGGCGCGACCTGCACGATGGTTGTCGAGGGGAACGGGGCGAGATAATTCGGATAAAGCGTTTCGAGAAGCGTATCCGTCAACTCGGGAAAGTGATCATCGATGCGTTGACGCACGCGGGCGGTGGCGAAGGCGACACCTTGCAGCAAGCGCTCGACATGCGGATCATCCACTGTGTTGGGCGACATGCGCAGACGGCCGGCGATCTTGGGATGCCGTTCGGCAAATCGTTGCGCCTTGCCGCGCAACTGGTCCAGTTCGTCATTGTAATATTTGAGGAATGCGGCGTTCATCGACGGTTCTGCTCCGAAACGGAGAAATGGCGGGTGCTCGGGTCCAGCGCTGTTTCGAACGTCAGGGGGCGGGCTCCCTCGCTGAGCGTGACGACAGCGCAAATGCGCATGTGCAACACACGCTCGATGCCATCAGCAGGCTCCAGCACCTCGACATGGACATCGTGAAAGCGTGGCTCCGTCCGTGCGATCGTTTCCTCGATCGCAAGCGCCATGCGCTCGCGCTCACCAGTCGTGATGACGCTTGCGCCGATGAAATCGGACACACCGTAGTTCAGAAGCGAATCGCTCAGCTCACCAAGCGGCTTCGGGGTCGTGTGCACCCAGCGACGCGTGTTGAGAATCGCTTCGAGATCGCGGCGGAAGATTTCCTTCAGCCGGGAAAATCGCTGCGCTGCACTCTCCAGGGGATCGTTCGACAGGTCCGGGGACGGGTCGATCAGCCGGTCGAAAACCGAGGTCTGGAGGTGATCCGGCAGTTCGGGAACATATTCACGCAGCATGGAAGCGCACCTCACCGATATCCTGCATCGGCACCACGTCCTCGCCGATCAGCCAGCAGATCTGGCCCACACCCACTGAGATGCCCTGGATATCCTTCCATCCGGTGGTGTGTCCGAGACGGACGGCAGGCTCCGGTGCTTCTCCAGGCGGCGTCGGGTAAAGCGCCGGCACGGCGCAATCGGCGCCGTCGCCCGTTTTGAGGAGGATGCGTGCGGGCCGGAGCGCGGCGTGGCGCGGGCGGCGCGGGGCAGACGTATCGAAGATGATGCGCTCGATCTTCTCGACATCGATGCGCAAATAGTCACCGCCCGCCGAGACAGCCTCGATGGTGCGGACGATTCGATCGTCTAGACCGAAAAAGGCTTCCGCTGCCGCTCCGTCAAGGCTCGCAAGGACCCGCGCCGGGCTCGCCAGTACGGCCTCGCGTGCCAGGGTGATCGCTTCCGGTTCGCCGTCGGCGGCAGCGACGGCAAGATGCATCGAAAGGCGGTCGCCTTCCGTCGGTTCTCCGGCAAAGGCAGGAAGCGTCGCCCGCTCATAAAAAGACTGTCGGGCGTGAAGGCCGCGCAGGTGCGCGCGGAATACCGACAGGCCGGGCACCCATTCCGGCCGATGCAGACCGGCGGCATGGGCATGCAGGTCGGCTTTCTCCAGCTCGCCGGCCAGGAGGTTCAGCTCGGCGAGCAGCAGTCGGGCATCGGCGCACGATGGCGCGGCCTTCACAGCGGTGCGTGCAAGAGCGAGCGCCGTGTCGAGATCACCATCCGAAAGGGCGGATGCGACGGTGGATGCCGACGGGTTCGGTTGCAGTGCATTGGCAGAAAACGTCATGTCAGCGGGCCTCCTCCGTCATCTCCGCAACGAGCTGGAAGCTGGTGGCGGCGACATCGTCGAGCTGGAAATGGGGCTGCAGATGGATGGTGCAGCCGAGCACGCCGGGGCGACCCGGCAGTTCGCGCACATCCGCACGCGCATTGCGCAGCGGGTAGGCGATCTTGAATTCTTCGGAGGCGTCGGAATTGCCGATCGTATAACGGGACAGCCAGGCCTCCAGCTTGTCGCGCATCGCCTCCGGCGATTCAACGCGGCCAATCCGGTCGCGCATGAGCGCCTTCAGGCAATGGGCGAACCGGGATGCGCACATCACGTATTGCAACATGGCGGCAAGCCGCGCGTTCTGGTTTGCCGCAAGCCGGTCGTAACGCTCCGGCTCGTGCAGCGACGGGTTGGTGTTGAAGACGAGATGGCTCGTATAGGGCAGGGCGACGACCGGCACGAAGCCGAGTTCGCTGAGTTCGAGCTCCTGCATGCTGTTGAGCCGCATGTCGACAGGCGGCTGGCGCGAGGCGCCGTGATGTTCGGTGCCGAAGTCATGCGTTGGGAGGAAGGAGACCATGCCAGCCCCGTCTTCATCCTGTACCGCGCCGCGGATATCGGCGAACCATCCGCTTTCCAGAAAGCGGCGGATCATGATCGAGCTAAGGGCGAAGCAGGCCGGCCCCCAGAGCAGGGCATTGCCGTCGCTGTCGATCTCTTCCTCGAACAGGAAGCTGTCCATCCGGCGTCTCGTGTGCGGCTGATAAGCCGGGCGCAACAGGACGCGCGGCAATGTCAGCCCGGCAAAGCGCATGTCCGGCGTGCGGCGCATCTGGCGCCAGCGCAGGTGGTCGGGCGTGTCGAAAATGCCGCGCAGCGAAAAGACCGGCTCCATGTCGGCAAAACTGTCGAGACCGAACATCTCCGGTGCAGCGCCCGCAATGAACGGGCAGAAGGCCGCAGCGGCGATCCCGCCGAGATGTTTGAGCAGGTAGACGTCGTCGGTTTCGTCGGCACGCCCCTTCAGTTCGTAGGCGCCGATCAGCAGGCCGAAGGGCTCGCCGCCCGGCATGCCGAATTCGTTTGTGTAGATCAGTTCGAAGAGATGAGAGCGATCAAAATCGCCCGCCCTCACCGCATCGCGTTCGAGTTCCTTCCAGGAAACGTTGATGGCCTTGATCTTGACGTCACCGCGCCCCGGCGCTGCCTGATCGACGACGAGCTTCAGCCCGCGCCACGCCGCCTCCAGCGCCTTCACCCGCGGGTGATGAAGGATTGCGTTGACCTGGTCGTTCAGCAGGTCGTCGATATCGGCGATCAGCCGGTTGATGCGCGCCGCCTCGTCTTCGAAGCGATGCGCAGTCACTGCGGCGGGGATGGCGCCCGATTCATGGATCGGGACGCCACGGCCTGCCGCCCGGCTTTCGGGCGCGGACTGGAGCATGTCTGCCTCAGCGCTTTTGCGGTATGCGCGCCACCATGCGCAGCGACGTCGTCAGCTCTTCGAGCTGCAGCCAGGGCCGCATATGGGCAATGGCGTGATAGGCGCCGGGCATGCCGGGAATTTCCTTGACCTCGACGCGTGCTTCCCGCAGCGGATAGCGCGCCTTGGTCTCCTCGCCGGCGCCGTCATTGGCGTTGACGTAGTTGGAGATCCAGCGATTTAGCCAAGCTTCGCAATCGTCGACTTCCATGAACGAGCCGATCTTGTCGCGACCGATGACCTTGAGGTAGTGCGCAAAACGCGACGTCGCCATCAGATAGGGCAGGCGTGCGGAAATTGCCGCGTTGGCCGTCGCCTCCGGGCGGTCGTACTTCTTCGGCTTATGTGCCGTCTGCGCACCGAAGAACACCGCGTAGTCGGTGTTCTTGTAGTGCGAGAGCGGCAGGAAACCGAGCTTGGCAAGCTCGGCGTCGCGCCGGTCGGTGATGCCGATTTCGGTCGGGCACTGCAGATCCAGGTCCCCGTCATCGCTCTGAAAGACGTGTACCGGCAGGTCCTCGACCTTGCCGCCGTTCTCCGCGCCGCGAATAGCTGTGCACCAGCCGGATTTGGCGAAAGCGGCGGTCAGCCGGGCGCCCATCACGTAGGACGCGTTCATCCAGCAGTAATCGTTGTGATCGAGCTGCCGGCCGGGCGAATCGATGTTTTCGTCGTAGTCGAAGGCCTCAATGCGCTGCGTATCGGAACCATAGGGCAGACGGGCGAGAACGCTCGGCATGACAAGCGTCACGAAGCGGGAATCGTCGCTTTCACGGAAGGAGCGCCATTTCGTGTATTCGGCGGTCGTAAAGATCTTCTCGAGATCACGCGGGCGCGACAGCTCGCGGAGATCGTCGAAGCCAAAGAGGCCGGCTCCGGCGGCGGAAACAAATGGCGTGAAGCCCGCAGCCGCCACGCCGGATATGCCTTGCAGCGCCTGGATGTCTTCCGGATGGTTGGTCCACTGGTAATCGCCGACAAGGGCGCCGTAGGGCTCGCCGCCCGGTGTGCCGAATTCGCTTTCGTAGACCGCACGGAAGAGGTGGCTCTGGTCGAACTCCACCGACTTGGCGAGGTCCTTCATGATCTCGCGCTTGCCGGCGTTCAGCACACGGATCTTCAAGTTGGCGCTCGTCTCGGTGTTTTTGACGAGATAATGCAGGCCGCGCCAGCTGCCCTCGAGCTTGAGGAATTTCTCGTCGTGCATGATCTCGGCGAGTTGGCGTGACAGCAGAGCGTCGATGCGTGCGATGGCCCCATTGATCGTGATCGTGAGGTTGCGGTCGTAGGTGACGGTGCCGGTGAGGGCCTCCTGCACGAGGGTGCGCAGAAGCGCACGGGTGCGGTCCGGCTGGGTCTGCTTGGTGGCGGAAATCGCCATGTCCAGCAAGGTTGCCGGATCAAGGATTTCCTGTTGCGGCTCTAGGGCCTGCGCTGCTCCGTGTGCCTGTGCCATCAGTTTTTATCTCCCTCGCTGGTGTCACGGTCCTTCGCATCCTGTTTTTCGAGTTCCTCGGCAAAACGTGCGAGACCCTCGTGATTCTGCAGCACCTCCTCCAGGAGGCCCTCCAGTCGTTCCGAGCGATCGGCCTTGGTCAACAGATCGCGCAGCTCGTTTCGGGCATTCAGGAGCGACTTGAGGGCCGGGACCTGTTCGACGATGCCCTCCGGTTCGAAATCTTCCATGCGCTCGAAGGAAAGCTGGACGGCAATGTCGTTGGCGCCGTCGGAAAGGTGATTCTTCACGCGGATGTTGAGGCCCGGCTTGAAGCGGCTCATCACCTCGTTGAAGTTGTCACGATCGACCTGGACGAACTTTCGCTCGTTGAAGGGGCGAAGGGCCTCCCGCTGGTCGCCGGAGAAATCCCCGAGCACACCCACGACGAAGGGCAGTTCCTTCTCCACGACTGCGCCCTCGGTCTCCACCTCGTATTTGATGTGGACCCGCGGCTTGCGCACCCGCTCCAACTTGTTGTGAATACTTTCTGCCATGGTTCAAGCCTCCAGCTATGGCGTTTCAAACACCTGTGTTTTCGGGATTCTGTATGCCTGCGGTCGTCAGGATCCGGCCCCTGAGATCGGGGTCCGGAACAAGTTCGGCCAGAAGATCGGGCAGCGCCATGCGCCCCCTCCGGACCATGGTTTCGATCGAGTATGAAATCGGCGAATGTGGCTCGGTCCGGCGGAAGAAGCTCGCGATCTTGAGCAGTTCGGCGAACGCTTCCTCGCGGGTCTGGACGTCACGAGGCCGCGCATCGACGGCCACAGGTGCGGCTGCACTGGAAGCAACCGTTGGCGATAAGGGGATCACGCTGTCGAAAACGGGTTCGCGCCGCGCCTGCCGCTCGCCGTCCTTCGCGGCGGCGGCATCCATTGCGAAATCCGTGCCCGTCGCTTGCAGATAGATCCTCCGGCCTGCCTGCTCGGCCTCCTCCAGCACCGCAAGTGTAAAGGAACTGCTGGGGGCGGCAGGACCGCAGAGTTCTTCGAAAGCGCTGGTCATTTCGGAAAATGCCGTGCGGCAATCCACGATGTGCGCGATGTGCCTGTGAAGATCCTCCGCAGACACGGCCGAGATCGCCTCGTTGAAACTTGCCGCATCCACACCGTTCGCGTCCCGCTCCGCACGCTGCCATTGCCACAGATTCATGGTGCCGTAGGGATAGCCGGGAAGGAGCGGCGACAGCCGAATCGGCTGGATGAGGCTGCCCTCGTTGCCGATGCCGTTGAGCCCGGAAAACGGCTCCATCAGCATGCCGGGATCGGTGGCGTCCGCAGAAAACACATCGGGCCATTTCGGTTGTATCAGTTGTACCGAAAGGCGGCACGCTTCGGCCATGCCGGCGAAGCCGGAAAGGCGTATTTCAGCCTCCATCAGCCACGCCAGGACCTCCACATCGGGGACATCCGATGCGGCCAAAGCGCGCGCATCCCGACGCACGCCATCCCAGTTCCGGACGGTCGTCGTGAGGCTTTCACCGGCATTCAGGGCGCCTCTTTCAACGCTGCGCGCATGTGCCCTTTCATCTCGAATGTCAGTGTATTTTTTCGCGTGTTCACCGGACCTTGCCATGTCTTAAGTATAGCCCCAGCAGCCATGTTAATAGGTACGTTCATTACGAATTCCTAATAATAAATGGTAGTTCAGATTTAGGCAGAATTGAGATCGAGACCAAATAATAGAACGCTAAGCCGCTATATTGCGTAAGCATACTGATCGATAGATTGTCGCTATTCTGTCATAATACGGTGACGCCACATTTTAGACGCATTCAACCACAACCTTTTCTGCGTGAGGTTGAAGGGATGGGAGCTTCCATGACCGGTGTCGACGTTCGATCGCTGATCCTGAAATTGGATCGCGATGCAACTCAAGGCGTTGAAAAAGCGATCGCTTTAGCGGTCGCGTCGACGCATCACACAGTAGGCCTTTTGCATTTCGTGTCAGCGTTGCTTGACGGCTCCGAATCGGTCCTCACGTTTGATCTGAGCGGCGCGAACAGACGGGATGTGCAATCTGAAATTGCGTCTGCTCTTTCCCGAAAGCCGAGAGGAAATGCCTCTGTACCGGCCTTCGACGATGATTTTGTCGAACTACTTTCCAAGGCGTGGATGGATGCTTCGCTCCAAGGGGCGGCACGTCTCGATATTGTCTCGATTCTTGCCGCCGTGCGGTCTGAGCCCGGTGTTTTCCTCGCGCTTTCCAAGTCATGCCCGATTGTGGCGGAATGGATCTCAAGCCTTGACGCGAAAAGCACGGAGACCTCTTCTTCGGCCGCAGGCACATCGGCAGAAACCGCGGGAAAATTTCTTGCCGAATACGCGACAGATCTGACGGACCTCGCAGAAAAAGGTTTGCTCGATCCCGTCATCGGGCGCGAGCGCGAACTCGCACAGGTCGTCGATGTGCTGCTGCGCCGGCGCCAGAACAATCCGATCCTTCTTGGAGAAGCCGGGGTCGGCAAGACAGCGATCGCCGAAGCTTTTGCCATGGCGGTGGTTGCCGGCGATGTTCCCGAGCGCCTCAAGGACGTTCGAGTGCAGGTCTTGGACCTGGCGCTTCTCCAGGCGGGCGCGAGCGTCAAGGGCGAGTTCGAGCGGCGTCTGAAGGGGGTTATCGATGAGGTGAAGACGGCGCGCCAGCCGATCATCCTGTTCATCGATGAAGCCCACACGCTCATCGGCGCGGGCAACCAGGCCGGCCAGAACGACGCCGCAAACCTCCTGAAACCGGCGCTGGCCCGGGGCGAACTGCGCACAATCGCGGCAACGACCTGGAGTGAATACAAGCGGTACATCGAGAAGGACCCGGCGCTCACCCGCCGCTTCGAACCGGTGCGCGTCGACGAACCGGATATCCGCACGGCGGTGCGGATCCTGCGGGCAGTCGCGCCGCTTCTGGAAAAACACCATGGCGTGACGATTACGGAAGACGGGCTTGAGGCTGCGGTGACGCTGTCGGCACGCTATATTCCGTCCCGTCAGCTGCCCGACAAGGCTGTGAGCCTTCTCGATACGGCCGCAGCGGCTGTGGCGGTTAGCCATGGCTCCCAGCCTTTCGAGCTCAGGGCGTTGATTGCCGAGCGCGATCTCCTGGCGACGGAGCTTGCATTATCGCGTAAGGACAGGCTGTCGCTGAAAGCGGCGCGCCGCCGGCCCGCGCTGGAAGCAGCGCTCGAAAGGACATGTCAGGACATCGCCGATGTCGAGCGGCGTCTTGCGCTGGAAGATGCCAAGCTCTCCGAACTCGACGCGGCAAGGACGATGCCGTCGGACGACGGCGATGTGCAGCACACGCTCGATGCCTTGCGTACGTTGCAGGGAGATGCGCCCCTGCGCCACCACAGCGTGGACCAGGAGCTCGTTGCGTCGCTGATCGCGCGCGCGACCGGAATTCCTGCTGGAAAGTTGCTGGCCGACCAGATCGAGGTGGCGCGATCGCTTGAAGACCGCCTGTCCGCACGCGTGAAGGGGCAGGATCAGGCGATCGGCCAAATTGCCCGCATGCTGAAGATCGCCAAGGTGGGCCTGTCTGATGCATCCAAGCCGCCCGCCGTTTTCCTCTTTCTCGGGATGTCCGGCGTTGGCAAGACGGAGACCGCGCATGCGATTGCGGACGCGCTCTATGGCGGGCCGCAATATCTGACAGTGCTAAACATGTCCGAGTACAAGGAAGAGCACCGCGCTTCGCAGCTTCTCGGTGCGCCTGCCGGCTATGTCGGTTTCGGCGAGGGCGGCGTGCTGACCGAGGCGGTGCGCCGGCGCCCCTATGGCGTTCTGCTGCTTGACGAGATGGAAAAGGCGCATCCCTCGATTCAGGAGATGTTCTACCAGGTCTTTGACAAGGGCACACTGCGCGATGGCGAGGGGCGGGATGTTGATTTCCGCAACACCACCATCATCATGACGGCCAATACGGCAAGTTCCGAGATCGCGGCTCTTGCCGGCGATCCAGAGACGTTCCCGGACACGGCGGACGCACTGCTCCAGGCCATCCGCCCGGCCTTGCTGCAGGATTTCAAGCCGGCGTTCGTCGGGCGTTTGTCGCCCGTGGTCTTCAGGCCGCTCGGCGATGCAGCGCTTGCCGGTATCGTGGCGATGCAGCTGGAGAAGGTGCGCGACCGCATCAAGGCCGTCTATGACAGTGACCTTGTCATCGATCCTTCCGTCGAGCGGCACATGATTTTGCGAAGCCGGGCAGGCGATACCGGTGCGCGCGCCATCCAGGCGACCATCGCGCTCGATGTGCTGCCCGCCCTTTCGGACTTTCTTCTAGACGCGCTTTCCCGCAAGAGCGTCCCCCCTTCCATTCAACTGATGTGCGACGATGACGGCAGGTTGCAGGTAGCAGCCGCCGACAGCGTGGTCATCGCACCCACGCTCTACGAGGAGCAGGGTGTGCTCCAGCCTGGTTCAGGCGCCTGATGGCGCTTGGACGGCATGAACTGCGGAATGCAACTGAACCTGACATCAAGACGGAGAGATTTATGCCGATATATCTGCAGCTCGAAGGTATCGACGGGGACGCGACCCATGAGAGCCACAAGAACTGGATGGACATTTCCGCCATCAACTGGCGGGTGAACCGCAACATGAGCACGCAGGCCGGTTCGGCCGCGAACCGTGAAGCGTCGGAGCCTGCGATCAGCGAAGTCGTCCTGACCAAGGTTAGCGATTCGTCCTCGACCAAGCTCTTCCAGGAGGCCTGCACCGGCCGTGTCGGCAAGCGCGCCGTCATTCATCTCGTTTCGACGGGCAGCCCAGGTCAGACTTACATCGAATATACCCTGCACAACACGCTGATCGCCGCCTACAATGTGGGCTCGTCCGGTGATCGACCGACAGAAACGATCACGCTGAACTTCACCAAGATGGAAGTGAAGTACACGCCTTACGACGACGCGAACAACCCGCGCTCGCCGATGATCGCGTCCTACGATCTTGCGACCACCCGCGCGGCATAACGTTCCGCCCCATGGTAGCCCGCCGTTCTTGCGGGCACGCGACCGCGCGCCATGCGCGCGGTCCATCTGTCCGTGACGTCTAGAAAGGGCGATGTACATGTCGGAACGTCTCATTAGATATCTGGGAGAAATCGACAACAAGGCGCGGCACTGGAACCGCAATGTCGGCCGCCCCTATGTCCGTGCTTACGACGCAGCATTTTCCAGCTACAACAATGCCTGGGACCAGCAGAAGGAAGACGACAAGACGAAGGCGGAACTCTTCGTCCTGGCGGCGTCCATTGCCACCGGAAGCGTGCTCACGGCCGTGCTTGCGACGAGCTCGCTGCGCGTCGTTGCCGGCCGGGTGCTGCTCGATACGGTCTGCAAATACAATCTCAACCGAACCTTCGAGGTCATCCATTTCACGGCCACCAACAAGGCGGCGATGTTTGCCATCGGCAAGGTGCTCGATGAGAGCCGGAGCCGCATCGGCAAGGAAATCCAGCAGGCGGCGCTCAAGGCCATGACGTCGTCCGCGGTCGTGCCGTCGGCCAGTGCGATCAACTATTTCACGCGCGTGGAGGATTTCGTCGATACGAATGCGATCTGCGCACACGAGACGGCCGTCGCCATTCGCGACAGCGACGCCAGCACTGCGGAGAAAGACCGCCTCGTCCAGCAACTCGAACAGGCGAGCTTCTACAATCCGCCGCCACTCGGCTGCATCAACGAGCAGACGCTCGCCAACAAGATGGAACTGTCGTTCTTCATGGCGGACATCCTCAACTCGGACTTCGTCGTCGAGCGGGTGACCGAGACGCCGTCCAATCCAATGCTCGCCGCGAAGGTAGGCGCGGTACCGGTCTCCACGAAACGCACGCCCATCGAGGTCATGCCGCGTGACGGCCAGCACTATCCGCAGCAGTACAGGTCACGCGCCAATTTTCCGCGGCAGGGCCAGAACACATCCTACAGCGTGGAGATCAACGGGCCCGGCAGCAAGGTTCGCGATCGGATCGATGTCCTGCACAAGAGCCTTTACAACAACCGCCCATTCTTCCGCGACCAGGGCTTCTTCGATCTCACGCCGGCCACGCGAAACGTGGAGTTGCAGAGCGCGCAGCGCATTCTAGAGCAGATCGGCGACGTGATGCGCCCGAGGAACCCGCTGGCAACGGCGTTTCACTGAGGTGGCCATGCGGACCGTTTGCATCGGTATGGTTCTGGCCGGGGCGCTATCGTTTGCGTCGGTCCCTGCGGCAACGTGGGCACAAACGCCCGTCGCCTTGTCCAATCCCGGTGAAACCAGCAACAAGGTCCGAACGCTCCTTCGTTTCGAGGAAGCGCCGCTGATGCTCGAAAGCATGAAGGCCGCGCCCGACTCCATGGCGGCCGAGTTCGATTTCCAGTTCAGGGACAGGATGGGGCCGGAGCTCGATCGTTTTCGCACGGTCCTGGATGAAGGGCTCAGGGCGCCGGAACGCAATGCGGAGATCGAGGCGCAGGTTAAAGCCTTTGCGCCGCAGGATGTCGCCCTCATCTCACAGGCGGAGACGCTAATCTCCGGTCAGCGTGAGATGTGGCAGGCGGCGGAACGCGCGGGCAGAAGCGAAGCCTTCCTGAGGGAGCTCGGTCCGGTCTACGACGCGAGACCGGACAAAGCCGAACTGGAGCGCCTTGCCGACCTGAGGGTGTCCGTCGCCCTGGCCGAGCAAAACGCGAGGGCGCTTGGCGTTTTTACGCATATCGTTCGGTCGGTGCTTCTCGACGGGCCTCAATCGCTGAACCGGGTGCCGGACGACCAGTGGAAGGACGGCATCCAGCAAGCCTATGCCACGGTCGGCAAGGGTGATGCCTATCCGAAGACGCAAATGGCTCGTGACGTCGAACGCGATCGCCAGCGCATCCTGCTGATGGGGCTCGATGCGGAGCAGGTTCGCGGTCTGCTGGCGTTCTACGAAAGCGCTGCCGGGCGGAAATGGTCCGAGGAACTTTCGAAGGCCTATGGCGAGCGCCTCCGCGCGCTGACCTCGGAAGTCACCATCGCCTATGTCGAAGCGGTGAAGCATCGGGACAAATAGCCCCGTGGCGTGGCTGAAGGAACTGAAGCAATGAACGTAATGGCCAGCTACATCCAGTCCCCGCGCATGATGAAGATCATGACGCCGCTTGGAGATGACGCGCTTCTGCTTGAGCGACTCTCCGGTGTTGAGCGGGTAAACGAGCTTTTTCACTTCGAGATCACCGTGCGTGCGAAGCGCACGGACATCAAGGCGGATGAACTGATCGGCGAATTGATCGATGTGACGATGAACCGGCATGGCAATGCAGCCGAACGCGGCTGGAATGGCCTTGTGGTCGGCCTCGAGGAGGAATCGAAGGTCAGCCGGGAGTTTCGCCACTACACGCTCACCATGCGTCCCCACGCCTGGCTGCTGTCACAACGCACCAACTGCCGCATCTGGCTGGACAAGACGTCGCTTGACGTCGTCAGTACGCTGCTGTCCGAGCATGGCATTCGCGCTGCGGACATTGGAGGCGTCGTCGACCAGCCGCCGCAACGCCACTATTCCGTTCAGTGGAACGAGACGGACCTCGACTACCTGCTCCGGCGCCTCCAGGAGGACGGGCTTTTCTACTGGTTCCGTCATGAGAGCGGTGCACACCAGATGGTTATCGCATCGCATGCCAGCGGTTGGGACAAGGGCATCAACGAAGGTGGCGGGCAGGGCGGCGGCGAGGGGCCGGTCCGGCTGGCGCGCGGATCGAGCGATCGCGATCAGATCTCCGAATGGAAACGGCGCTTCACTTTCAAGCCCGGCAAACGGGCAGGGCGCGACTGGAACTTCGAAACTCCGACGATCGTGCCGGGCAATGCCACACCCTCGCTCGTTCCGCTGTCAAAGAACACGAGCCAGGAACTCTATGAGTTTCCCGCGCGTGCGATGTCGAACGAGACCGCCGAAAAGGCGATGAAATTGCGCAACCAGGCGATCGAGGCGGATCATCAACGCATCTTCGGTGCCTCGACGGTCCGGTGGCTGTCGCCGGGGCGCAAGTTCACGCCTTACGAAGTCGGTGCCGGCGCCGAAACCTATGAGACGGCCGTTATCGTTGCTATCGAGCACTTTGCGGAAGATACGAGCTATGAGACGGGATCCGGCACTCCGAGCTACTCCAATCGTTTCGAGGCCTTGCCGGCCGATCTGCCGGCCACGCCGCACAGGACCGTGGCGCAGCCGCGCGTGGAGGGCAGCCAGATCGCCATCATTGCGGGGCCGGCGGGTGAGGAAATCCACTGCGACGAATATGGCCGGGTGAAGGTCTGGTTTCCCTGGGACCGAGACGCCAAAAAGGATGGATCGGACACGTGCTGGATGCGCGTGGTGCAGAACTGGGCAGGGGCCGGCTGGGGCGGGCAGATCGTGCCGCGCATTGGAATGGAAGCCCTCGTCTTCTGCGAGAACGGCGATCCAGACCGGCCGATCGTCGCTGGGCTTTCGGCCAATCCGCAGCAGAAGGTTCCTTATCTGCTTCCCGGCAACAAGACGAAGAGCACTTTCCGCACCAACACCCACAAGGGCCAAGGCTTCAATGAACTTTCCTTCGAGGATGAGAAGGGCATGGAAAACGTGTTTCTTCATGCCCAGAAGGATCAGACGATCAAGGTCCTGAACAATCGATCCAAGCGCGTGGAAGCCCATGAAATCGAAAGTGTGGGCAAGAACAAGAATATCGACGTAGGCGGCAATCACCAGGAGCGGATTGCCGGAAACCGCACCCTTTCCGTCGGCGGCAAGGGGGCAGGATTACTGAGCATGCTCAGTACGGTGGTCTCCGCCGGGGGCCAGTTCATGCAGAAAAATTCCGGTCAGGTCGGAAGCCAGGACCTGACATCCTTCGCCGGCGCCGTCGCGAAGGTGGGGCAGGTCGCCGAGCAATTGGCGATGACAGCGAACTCCGCGTTCAATGGCGCCGGCAACCATCGTTCCGTCGGAGGTGCCGATCTTGCCGGAAAAGGCAATGCCATAGGAAACTTGTTGTCCAAGCTCCTGCCGGGCTCCGGCACGCTCAGCGTCATTGTGGAAAAATTCCGGTCCGATACGGTGGGCGTGGCAAGGACAGAGCAGATCGGTCTCTACAAGAATTCCGTTGTCGGGCACACCTACTCCGTTTCGGTGGGCAAGAAGAAAAAGGAATTGATCGGCGAAGACCTGGATATTGAGGCGAAGAAGAGCATCTTTTCGCGCACGAAGAAGCATACGGTGCTCGCAAAGGAGAAAGTCGTGGTGGCGGGGCCGGGTGGCAGCATTACGATCGATGCGAGCGGCATCACCCTGCGCGCGAAACAGATACGCTTCAAATCGCCGAGCATTATCTTCGAGAAGGGCTCGCCGGATCAGGTGGACGCCTTGTCATCCGACAAGCCTTTTGTCGAAGAATGCAAGAATAAGGGTTGAGACTGTCATGTCAGAGGAGACGGAAGCGTTCAGCGCCACGGTTCGCAGGATTGCCGAGGAAAGTCCCGACGCGACCCTGTATGCCGTTGTCGATGCCGCTCAGGTCGAGTTTGCCCCGGTCGTTCTGGATGGCTACGGCGCGCGTTTCTCGTCGCTGTTCTCCGGCGATAGTGCTGACGACTTGCGCGACGTTGCGCCTTATCTTGTTGAGATCGATCCGCTTTCGGACGCCTTCGAATGGATATCATCCGACGTCGCGCCCATGGGAGCCTGCATCTTCTTCACGTCGTCCCATGGTTTTGAGGCGGTGCGCCTGCACCTGAAGAAGTTTCTCCGCATCGAAGGGCCGGAGGAGACGATGTGGTTCTTCCGCTTTTACACCGCGAAAGTCTTTGCCGCGCATTACGAGGCGTTAAACGACGACCAGCGCGCCCAGTTTTTCTTAAAGCTCGACACCCTGTTCGCCTGGCATGGCGGCTGGGATCACATAAAGGCGTTCGGCCGGCAAGGCGCCGAGAACCGGATCCTGGAGGCGCTGCATGCTGAAGTTTGACCAAACCCAGTTCGATGCCGCAATCATCAACGACCCGGACAGGCTCGCTTCTATTGCCGCTGACGAATTGTTCGCCAAGAACGCGCTTTACGCCGATATGCCCTACGAAGTTCGGCTGCTTCTCGCGGAGGCCGCCCTCGACGAGGCGCGCCGTTGGGGCATGAACACCGTTCCATCCCTGCTGCGGTTCGTAGAGCTCATGGTGGAGATGACGCCACGCTTCTTCGAATTCAGTCCGTTCGACACGCTGTTGTCGCGGACCGACCTGTCGCCCGATGAAAAGACGCAGATCTTGATGTCGGATGAAAGCCTGCCGCATTGGCGCAGGGTCCTGAAGGATGTTGACGATAGAAACGACTGGCACGTGGATTACTGGGATGAAAAAGTCGACTGGTCGCGCGTGCAGCATCTCAACCTGACGGTGAACTGATGGGTAACTCGCTCTCGCAGCAGGGCTACGGCAGTGCCCGCTCCGAATTGAACGACATCGGCGTCCAGCGTGCGGGCATGGACCGCGAGGCGGCGCTGGATGCCACGCAGACCGGGCTCGGCGTCGCGGGCATCGTCGATCCGACCGGGATCGCAGATGGCGCGAACGCTGCGATAAGCTGGACGCGCGGCGATTATTTCGGTTTTGTGCTCGATGGTGCATCCGCCGTCCCCTATGCGGGCGACGCTGTGGCAAAGCCCATTCGCGGCATCCAGATGGGTATCCGCTCCTGGCTGCGCGGGAGTAAGATCGCCGGCTTGGCGCAGCGCGGCGCCAAGCTCGTGGAAAGCATGCGCGGTATGCGACAGCGAGCCGCCGATGCCGTGAAACAGGCGCGGCGACAAAACTGCAAGCGCTGCAACAACAAGTACGGCAGCATGACGCCGAAGCGAGGCCAGTGGGAGAACCCCGCCGATCCCGGCAACGGCAAATACACCGTGGACGGCAATACCTACCAATTCAAGGATGGCTATCCCGATTTCGAACATCCCGACATGCAGAAGTATCTCGCGGACGGGAAAAGTAGTGCGTCGATCGAGATGACCGGGAACCGTGCCACGGATGATCGTCTGGCCAATGCGGCGACCGGCAGGGCGGACACGCCCGATGGTTATACCTGGCACCACGGGGATGACGGCACCACAATGTATCTTGTGGACTCCACCCACCACGACGCCATCGTTCCGCACGATGGCGGACATAGTATCGCGGCAGATCCCGTCTTCTGATGAAAGAGAGGAAATTCCATGGTGATCAAGGTAGTGGAAGGCGCAGCGGGGCCGATCGAGTTTCGACCCTTCGATGGGGAATCCGCAGTCGAGCTGCCAAGTGAAGAGGCAATTGCCGCCTTCGAACAGGAGCTTGGCGTTTCGTTGCCGGAGGCCTATCGGCAGTTTTTGCTGCGCATGAACGGGGGCAAGGTGTCGCCACGGGGTTTCCGCTATGAGTATTCCCCGGAGGCGCGCGTCATTCTGGAGCGTTTCCTCGATCCGAATGATGAAATCCTGTCGGAGAACGAGACGCTCTTTCGCTACTTCCTTGCGCTCGGGCATACGAAGCAGGCTCTCGACCTCAAGGCCGTGCAGGTCAACGTCCGCCGGTGGGGGCGCGAGGATACGGTCGGCATCGGCAAGACGATCTCCGGGGACATCCTCGTGCTTGATCTCCAGCCGGGGCCGGAGCATGGCTCGGTGAAATACATGACGATCCACGGCGTCGGCGCAATGGAGGATGATGAAACGGTGCCTTTGGCCTTCGTGGCTGCCGATTTCGATAGTTTCTGCCGCTCCTTCTTTGACTATGACGAGGAAATCGATCGTCGTGCGGCCGCGGTCATGCAGGGCGGGAAGCACTGACGGATGAGCGCTGTCCATGAAACATTCATGGAGTTCTGGCCCGTGGAAATCCGGAATGTTTCGCTGCCGCATGCCGAGGTCGCTGTTACGGAGCGCGAATATGCAGCGCTCGCCTGCTGCCATCGGCACGGCCCGTCGAGCCAGTCAGCGCGGTCGCTTGAAGATTTGAGCGACCGGATCGTGGTGGCGGCAGCGCCCTATTCCAATGAGTGTTTCCTGAGGCTGGGCTACGGCTCGTGGGCAGCGTCGCAGTTGCGCGCGTTCGGTACGTTGCGTGTGGGCGCGCCCGTCGCGGTGCTGGATGTTCTCCAACTGGCGGACAAGCGCCTTTCGACGATTGCACGACGTTTCGTCGACGGTTTCCTGCCGTCGGTCTTCGTGCGCCCCTTTCTTGCGTTCGATCGTCGACGGGAGATGCGCGTGCCCGTCCACTCCGATGGAGTTAACGCCCCCGTTTGGCGGGATCCGGCATTTCGCCACCTGCCCGTCGCGGCGGAGGAGGCCGACGAAGCCATTGCGTTCGTGGAGGGCTTTCGCCAAGCCCTTCCGGGCATTCCAACCCATGTCGACATCATGAAATTCGAAGATGGACACCGGGTGGTGGACATCAATCCGCACCATTAGAGATGTTGGAGTGACCATGTCCGCTCAGCCTGTTTCCCTCAAAGGACATATGCACGTCTGCCCTGCCTGCGACCCCGGGCCGCGTCCTCACATCGGCGGCCCTGTCGTTTCCACCCGGCAGGCCTTTGTGACGGTGAACGGCATTCCGATCGCAACCGTGGGAGACACATGCCTCTGCACCGGCGTGCCGACAACCGACACGATTACCGGTGGCTCCTCGATCGCGACGATCAATGGGCGGAAGATTGCCAGGGTAGGCGACCCATGCGGGCATGGCGGCAGGCTCGTGCAGGGCGAAGCCTGGCTTCGCTTCGAATGACCACTGCATATTAAACTGGATGTGCTCAAAGGAGCTCGAGCAGCTCGACTTCCTTGCGTTGACCTTCGAAGACGTAACCAGCCGATAGAGGTTATCGTGAACACAGTGAAAGCCGCCGTCTTCTCGGACCTCCATCTGTCGTATAACGGCATGCGGCCGTACCAGTTCGATCTGCTCGCATGGAGAAACCCGGTAAAATACGGATCGCTTGAGGACTCCAACGTCGATACCAATTCATTGACCGTCGAGCGTCTCCCAAAGTTGCCGCAGGGACAGCCCCAGCTCGGCCCCGATGATGCTGTAGCGCCGCTCTCCATTGCGGCTGCAAAGCATGGACGTTCAGCCCTTTACGGCGTCGCAGAGGAAGCAATCGAAATCTTCATTCGAGGATGACGCTCTTTCTAGGGCGGGGGCTTGTGCTACCCGGAGGCCTAACCTTAGATTGCCGCCTGAAACGAAAAAAGACGCTCCTAGGAGCGCCTTTTTCCATTCTGGGAAGTCGAGGATTCGTAATGCCCGAGGGCAAACTGCCAATCTGATCTCGACTTTTCGAGGCTGAATATAGGTACTTATCACGAGGGCGTCAATGCCGATTGAGGATGCGGATCTCGCGGAGATCACAAAACTCCTGTCTCCCGAGAGGCTGGGCAAGCTGCACGAGCTCACTGGCAATTCCCGGGCAGCGATAGAGTTTCACCAAAAGACGCTGCGCCTCGGCGCTGACCTGATGGCTATCATAGCAGTCATCGAAATCGCATTGCGGAACTCGATCTGCGACAATCTCGGTGCCCATTTTGCCCAAGCTGGATGGCTTCTTACCCCTCCCGCACCATTCCAGTGGAAGGACAGCGAGCGCAACAAGATCACGCAGGCACTCGATAGCGCGCGACGCGCGGAGTATTCCAAACTATCTCAGCCTGACAAGCACGCGCTCGATGCCCTTGCTTTCCCGAACGGCCGCCCTGCGAACCTGCCGCATACGCTGCGGTCAAAACGTCGCCGCGAGCATCTTCAGGTGACGGATGGCAAGATCATTGCCGAGCTGACCTTCTACATCTGGAAGCGTCTGTGCGGCCCGGATTACGAACACACGCTTTGGCGGCCGACCCTTAAGAAGGTGTTTCCGAACAAGAAAGTGAAGCGCTCCGACGTGGCCGACAATCTCGAAATGGTCTACCAGGCCCGGAATCGGCTCGCCCACCACGAACCCGTCCTCTACAGCCGGTTCGAGGAAACCATCAAAGCGATCACCTATATCGCGCAGCACCTTGAGGCTCGTGCCCCCAGCGATGAGACCCCGCTTTATCGGCTAATCGCTGATGACATCGTTGCGGTGGAAGCCAACGCCGAGACATTACACGCCGAGCTTGACGCATACAGGACGTAGGGGAGGGCTCTCATGTGGTGGAAGCGTGAGCAGAGGACGGAGTTTCTGCCGTGGTATCGCGTTCCCGGCTTCAAAGGCAAAGTGTCAGAGGCCGAGAAGCGCCAGCTCGACGCGTTCCGAATGCAGGAGCGACACCCGGCCGCCTCCTATCAGGACCTACCCGAAGAGGTCCAGTCATAAATCTTCCGTCTTGAGGTCGAAAACTACGATTTCAAGCAGGAGAGGGCAGTGAGCGGGCCGATGGTCGCAAGCCTGATCGGTGAAGCGATCATCGGGGCCAGCTACTTCGGAGTTCATATTCAGCCGACCGCATCGATATGGCCGTATGTAATTTCCCCTCGACAGTTTATCAGGGGTAAATCAAACTAGCCGACCTCTCCGGTGAAACGGGGGCACTCCACATACCCGCGACTCGCTGTCGTTGAAAAAATAATCCGCTGGCAGTCAATAGACTCCACCAAAGGCGCTATCTGGCTGGACGGATGTTCTATTCCTCTCGAGAGCAAGCTCTCCATCCATAAGCGAAGGTGGGAACAATCAGGCTGACTGCCGTAGCATGAGCTCCGACTTGAGGAAAACTCTATCCGACCGTCGTTTGGGATTTTCATTATCGGTAAGTTTACCGAGTAATAGTTCGATCGCAAGCCTACCGATTTCATTGTAGTTCTGTGCAACCGTCGTAATCGGTGGGCAAGCATAGCGTGACAACGGATGATCGTCGTGGCCGGCGACGCGCAGGTCGTACTCGCTTCCGTGGCCGACTTTTATTCCTCGTTGCCATGCTGCAGCGATAACACCAAACGCCAGTCGGTCGTTCGCGCACAGGATCGTGCGCGTTGGGAGTTGTTCAAGTCGCTCGAAAAGCCGGTTTGCCTCCTGAAACGCAAAGTCTTCGAAATCCCACGTCGAGTGATCGGAAACCGTAATAACGCGTGGCTCTATGTTCAGACGCTTCATCGACTCTCTGTAGGCGGAAACGCGCTTCTCGGCATTGGTGTTCACATGAGGCATTCCGAAATAACATGGCGGCTCACCGGAACGGCATAGATAGTCAACGATAAGCCCGAAACTCTGGTGGTTATCTGTCCCAACGAAAGCCGAGGATTCGTCAATAGGTGAATCAACGTAAACAAGAGGGATCGCTTCACCCAATTGCTCAAGTGTAACCTGGCGGGAGCGAACGCCGAGAGGAGCAATTATTGCGCCGGCCACGTTCATCGACTTGAGCGTTTTGATCGCATTATCTTCCATTGACGAGCGGCCGTCAGAGGAAAGCACAAACGCAAGAAAGCCGGCTTCGTTAGCAATAAGCTCGATGCGGCGGGTCAGCGCCATATAGAAGGGATCCAGCGAGTTTGGAATCACGACGCCAATGATGTTGGAGCGGCGGCGATTGAGATTGACGGCAAAAAGATTTGGCCTGAAGCCCGATTTTTTGAGTGCTTCCTCGATGGTATTGCGCGTCTTTTTGCGCACCGAGGAAGGGTCGTTGAAGTACTTCGATACCGTGGGCCGCGACAGGCCGACGAACTCGGAAAAATCCTCCATGGTTCTGATCGACTTGGCCAAGCGGCTGCTCCCTACGGTTCTGGTGTTCGCTTTCATAACCGGCCTCATTTCGCGCGGAAAGCCGAAATTGAGGCCGGCCAAGCGGTTCTGCGATCAGTCGGAGACGAACTGCACCTTCATCGTCGCGGGGTTCGTCGGCTTCCTTGTGAAGAACGGCAGGACTTCGTCGAGCGTCAGTTGGTGCGAGACGAGCTGCGCCATGGAGCCGTCGTCCTTTTCCAGGATGGCCAGCGCGTCGGGAATGTTGCGGTTCAGCGAATGAGACCCGACCAACCTCAATTGTCGGCGAAAGATCTCGAACGGGGCGATCGAGATGCGGGCGTCCGGCGCGCAGACACCGAAGAGAAGTGCTGTCCCACCATCTGCAACGAGATTGATCAAGCCCTCAACGACACTGGCAATGCCGGTGGCATCTGCCACAAAGTGAAACGAACGCCGTCTGGCGGTAAGTTCGGCGGAGCCGGAGACAACGCCGCCGAGGCCGAGATCGGCGGCAAAGGCGAGCCGAGTCTCGTTGATATCGGCGACGGTGACGCTCTTGACGCCCTCCGCCTTCAGCGACAGCGCCAAAAGCAGGCCGATCGGGCCTGCGCCGATGACTAGCGCCTCCTCTGGAACAGGTGCTCCGCCGCGCAGGCCCGCGCTGTTGAGGCCGTTCACCACGCAGGCCAGCGGTTCCGCAAGGGCCGCGACGGTAAAGGGCATGGAGCCGATCCTGTGCAACTGGTCGGCGCGCACGAGGCTGTATTCGGCAAAGCCGCCATTGTGCGAGACCCCATAGGCCTTTAGGTCGCGGCAGAGATTGCTCAGCCCCTTGCGGCACGACGGGCAGGTGCCGCAGGGCAGGTTCGGATCGACTGCGACGCGGGTGCCAATTTCAAGTCCGGCAACATCCGCGGCAACGGCGTCCACCACGCCGGCATATTCATGGCCCGGCACTAGCGGAAAGGCGCCGTCGCCATAGCGCGCGTGCAGCACGTCGATATCTGTGTGACAAAGACCCGATGCCTTCACCTTGACCAAGGCGTGACCTGCGGGAATGTCGTCAATCGTCAGATTGGCAAGCCTTGCTTGTCCCTTGGCGATGAACTGGATCGCTCGCATCGCTCAGCTCATCCAGTTTCCGCCGTCGACATTGTATGTCTGGGCGAGAATGTAATCGCTGTCGCTGGAGGCGAGGAACAGGGCCAGGCCCTTGATGTCATCAGGCGTGGCAAACCGGCCGATCGGGACGGACTTCGCCACAGCCGCTTTCTTTTCACCCGGCTTCAGGCCCTCCCATTCGGCGAATTTGGCGTCGACGATGTCCCAGTGCTCACCGTCCACGACGCCGGGAGCGATCGCGTTGACATTGATGCCGTATTTGACGAGCGCCAGTGCTGCCGATTGCGTGGCCGAGATGATCGCAGCCTTGGAGGCGCAGTAGAGTGTCACCAGGGCTTCGCCGCGCCGGCCGGCCTGGCTTGCCATGTTGATGATCTTACCGCCGCGACCGCGGGCGATCATCACATTCGCCACCGCCTTCATGGTGAAGAGCGGCCCCTTGAGGTTGACGTCGAAGACGCGCTGGTAGCTTTCCTCGGTGATCGCCTGGATCGGCGCCATGTCGAAGATAGCGGCATTGTTTACAAGGATGTCTATGCCCCCGAAATCGGCGTCGATCTTGCTGACGACGGCGTCGATATCCTCAAGCCTGGTCACGTCGACTTTCATCGCCATCGCGGCCGCGCCGATTGTGGCTGCCGCTGCTTCGGCGCGCGCGAGATTGATGTCCGCGATAACGACCTTCGCACCCTCGGCGGCGAAGATTTCGGCAAAGCCGAGACCGATGCCGCGGGCGCCGCCAGTGATGAGCGCTACCTTGTCCTTGAGTTTCATGTCTCTTCTCCATGCGTCACAGGACAAGGCCGGCGCCGCGAAATTCATTTGTTGATTGATCCGGTTTTGCGAAAACCCGGCGCCGAAGCGCCGGGTCCTCCTGGGAGGGCCTGCGGGTTGATCCGCAGGCGGGAGCCTCACTTGATGTAGCCGGCACGCGTCATGTCGCGTTCGACCTGGGCCTGTGCGGCCTCGAGCGCAGCGTCCACGGTCTGCTGGCCGGCCAGCGCGGCGCTGACCTGCTGGCCGACGAACGTACCTATCGCCTGGAATTCCGGGATCGCGACGAATTGCACGCCGGTATAAGGCACCGGATCCTTGGTCGGTTTCGAAGGATCGGCCGACATGATCGCCTCGAGCACCGTCGCGGCAAAGGGCGCGGCCTTCTGGTATTCCGGCAGGGCATAGGTAGACTTGCGCGTGCCGGGCGGTACTGCGACCCAGCCTTCGCTTTCACCAACCATCTTCACATAGTCCTTGGAGGTCGCCCATTTCAGGAAGGACTTGGCGACTTCGGCCTTCTGCGACGTGGCCGGAATGGCGAGGTTCCACGACCACGACCAGCTGGAGCCGTTGGACGTCTCGGCGATCGGTGAGCGCGTGAAGGCGATCTTGTCGGCGACTTCGCTCTGCTTGGGATCATAAACGCGGCCGGCGGCCGACGTCGCATCGATCCACATTGCGCAATGACCCGTCGCAAAAAGCGTCTGGTTCTCGTTGAAGCCATTGGCGGTGGCACCCTGCGGGCCATATTCGGTGAGAAGTGCGACATAGTCGGTGATCGCCTTCTTCCAGGCGTCCGAGTTCAGCTGCGGCTTCCAGTCCATGTCGAACCAGCGGCCGCCATAGGCGTTCACCATGGTTCCGACGAAGGCCATGTTCTCACCCCAGCCCGGCTTGCCGCGCAGGCAGATGCCGTATTGCTGCTTGTCCTTGTCGGTCAGTTTGGCGGCGAATTCCTTGATCTGCTCGTAGGTCGGCTGGTCCGGCATCGTGAGGCCGGCCGCTTCGAAGAGGTCCTTCCGGTAAAGCGTGAACGAGCTCTCCGTGTAGAAGGGCACGGCATAGAGCTTGCCGTCGACCGTCAGGCCGGCCGTGATCGGCTCCAGAAGGTCGGCGTAGTCGTAGTCGTCGCCGAGATCGTCAACCGGTGCGAGCCAGCCCTGTTTGCCCCAGATCGGTGCCTCATAGCCGCCGATCGTCATGATATCGAACTGGCCGCCCTTGGTGGCGATGTCGGTCGTCACGCGCTCGCGCAGCACGTTTTCTTCCAGCACGACCCAGTTGATTTTGTTGCCAGTCTGCTTCTCCCAGGCCGACGACAGTTTCTGCATGATGATCATGTCACCATTGTTGACGGTGGCGATGCTGATTTCCTCGGCCTGCGCCAGGCCGGCAAAGAGCCCAAGGCCAACGGCGGTCGCCGACAGAATGCGGATCATATTCCTCATAGGTCCGTTCCTCCTTTACGGATGTTTACGCATAAAATTACATGCGTAAAGTTTTTATCGGGCAAGACTTGGGGGCTTGTCAAGGTGCCTAGTGGGGTAGTGAGACGGCGAGAAGCCGACAGCCAAACGTATTCCTATGATAAATATAGATAAAGCTATTCTTCATGCCGCTTTTCGATTTTCTCTTCCCAACCTCACATGGCGAACTGAGCTCCAAAAATAATTTACGCGCGTAAATATCAAGTTGACATGATGTAAGTTGCTGCCGTATCGAGTTGGCTGCTTCGGGCGATAACCGGCCCATTGCGGCGGAGGCAGCATTGATGAGAGCAAGCGAATTGGCGCCTGAAGATCTGGGCCTAACGATCACCGTTGGTGAGATTTTAGTGGAGATCATGGCGACGACAGTCGGCGCGGGGTTCCTGTCGCCACAGTCGTTCGTTGGCCCGTTTCCGAGTGGTGCGCCAGCAATCTTCATCGACCAAGTTGCGCGGTTCGGAGGTGCGGCGGGTATCGTTGCCGCGGTGGGCGCGGATGATTTCGGGACGATCAACGTGGAGCGGCTTCGAGCCGATGGTGTCGATGTCTCGGCGATTGCGACCATCCAAGGCAAGCCGACCGGCAGTGCCTTCGTGCGCTACCGGCCGGATGGTGCACGCGACTTCGTCTTTAACATCACCCATTCTGCTGCCGGCGAGGCACGCATTACCGAGGCTGCCCGCGCGCTCGTGGCCAAGTCCGGCCATGTTCACGTCATGGGTTCGGCATTCGCTATTCCGGGCATCGCCGCCGCGCTCGTCGAGGCGGTCGCGACCGTCAAGGCGCGCGGCGGGTCGGTTTCCTTCGATCCGAATATCCGCAAAGAACTGGCCCAGGCCGACGAGGGCCGCAAGCTGGTCGATGATGTACTGGCCGTCACCGATCTCCTGCTTCCCTCTGGTGATGAACTGCTTGTCGCGGCTGATGCGGCGACTGAAGAAGCCGCTGTGGAGCGCCTGCTGGATCTGGGCATCGGCGAGATCGCGCTGAAGCGCGGCAGTGCCGGATCCAGCCATTTCAGCCGGCGATTCGGCCGTGTCGATTGCCCGGCCTTCTCTGTGGAGGAAATCGATCCGACGGGCGCGGGGGACTGTTTCGGTGCCGCCTATCTGACGAGCCGACGCGCCGGCCTCGCCCCGGCCCGCGCGCTGCTTTATGCGAATGCCGCCGGAGCGCGCACGGTCACGAGGCAGGGGCCGATGGAGGGCGTGTCCAGTCGAGAGGAGCTCGACGAGTTCATCGCCGCAGCGGGCCGGGAGGTCGGGATATGAGCCGTTTTCTCACAGGCCTTGCCGATGCCCGCCGCGCTCGTCGCCCCTATGGCATCGTTTCCGTCTGCTCTGCCCATCCAATCGTGCTGCGTGCAGCATTGCGCCGTGCCGCGAAAGGGGAAGGTCCGGTGTTGATCGAGGCGACCTGCAACCAGGTCAACCAGTTCGGCGGCTATACGGGTATGACACCGGCCGATTTCATCGCCTTTGTCGAGGCGATCGCGCGGGAAGAGGGCGTCACGCGCGACAAGATTATCTTCGGCGGGGATCATCTGGGACCGAACCCCTGGCGCAAGGAGCCGGCAGCCGTGGCGCTCGAAAAGGCGGCAGGCATGGTAGAGGCCTACGTCGCTGCCGGTTTCACAAAAATCCATCTCGACGCCTCAATGGGCTGTGCCGGCGAGGCGGTCGCGCTGGATGATCGAACCGTCGCTGCGCGCGCTGCCGCCCTCTGCGCCGTTGGCGAGCAAACGGCCTGGCGCGAAAATCTACCGATGCCGGTCTATGTCCTTGGCACGGAAGTGCCGATACCAGGCGGTGCCGATCATGCATTGGACGGCGTAGAGCCTACCGCGCCGGGCGCTGCGCGCGAAACGATTGCCGTGCACCGCGACGCCTTTGCCAAGGCAGGATTATCCGATGCCTTCAAGCGGGTCATCGCCTTCGTCGTTCAGCCCGGCGTGGAATTTGGCAGCGACAATGTTGTCGCCTATGATCCGCCGCGCGCCGCAGCCTTGAGTGCCCTTCTCGATAGGGAGCCGGCGCTGGTCTTCGAGGCCCATTCCACCGACTACCAGACGGAGGAGGCACTGGCGGCCCTCGTCGCAGACGGCTTTCCGATCCTGAAGGTCGGGCCAGGACTGACCTTCGCCTATCGCGAGGCGCTCTATGCTCTCGACCTGATCGCCTCCGACATCGTACCCGGTTATGGTGATCGTCCGCTCCAGAGGGCGATGGAGGCGCTGATGCTGGCCGCGCCCGGGAACTGGACCGGCTATTACCACGGCGACGAGGCGGCGCTCAGGATCCAGCGTCATTTCAGCTACAGCGATCGCATCCGCTACTACTGGTCACGACCTGAGGCGGAACATGCCGTTTCGGCCTTGCTGGCGGCGCTGGACGGCGTTCGCATCCCCGAAACGGTGCTACATCAGTATCTGCCGATGATCGTGCCGACAGCGGCGGACCGCCCGGAGGATATCCTGATTGCCGCAGTGGATCAGGTGCTGGCGATCTACAATAGCGCGGCTGCCGAGCGGTCGTAGCGGAGCGGGCGCGGCGAACGAAGCCGTCACCTGAAAAATTTGGGAGGTCACGATCATGGCGACGGAGAATACGCGCGGTTTGGCGCGTCTTATGTTGGCACCCTCTGTGGGCTTGCTTCTGATCTGGATGATCGTGCCGCTGGCGATGACATTGTGGTTCTCGTTCCAGAACTACAATCTCCTGAACCCGGCGAATGTCAGCTGG
>Ga0209025_1000320_pt1 | contig 106773 bp, 117 predicted proteins | sample AraplaMF_Col_mLB_FD_184256 | JGI IMG/M metagenome (GOLD analysis project Ga0209025, IMG submission 184256) | Arabidopsis root microbial communities from the University of North Carolina, USA - plate scrape MF_Col_mLB (SPAdes) (version 2) | ecosystem: Host-associated > Plants > Roots >... | reverse complement strand
ACCACACGATGGTGCACGAGCAGATGAGCCGCTTCTTCACCGGCTTCCGCCGCGATGCCCACCCGATGGCCGTGATGTGCGGCTGCGTCGGCGCACTGTCGGCCTTCTACCACGACTCGACGGATATCACCGACCCGCACCAGCGCATGGTCGCCTCGCTGCGCATGATCGCCAAGATGCCGACGATTGCGGCGATGGCCTACAAGTATCATATCGGCCAGCCCTTCGTTTACCCGAAGAACGACCTCGACTACGCGTCGAATTTCCTGCGCATGTGTTTCGCGGTTCCCTGTGAGGACTATGTGGTCAATCCGGTGCTTTCGCGCGCCATGGATCGCATCTTCATCCTGCATGCCGACCACGAGCAGAACGCATCGACCTCGACGGTTCGCCTCGCCGGCTCCTCGGGCGCCAACCCGTTCGCCTGCATCGCGGCCGGCATCGCCTGCCTGTGGGGCCCGGCCCATGGCGGCGCGAACGAAGCAGCCCTCAACATGCTGGCGGAGATCGGCTCGGTCGATCGTATTCCGGAATATGTCGCGCGTGCCAAGGACAAGAACGATCCGTTCCGCCTGATGGGCTTTGGCCACCGCGTCTACAAGAACTACGATCCGCGCGCGCGCATCATGCAGAAGACGACGCATGAGGTTCTCGGCGAACTCGGCATCAAGGACGATCCGATGCTGGAAGTGGCCATGGAGCTGGAGCGTATCGCCCTGACGGACGAGTACTTCATCGAGAAAAAGCTCTATCCGAACATCGACTTCTATTCGGGCATCACGCTGAAGGCGCTGGGCTTCCCCACCACGATGTTCACCGTTCTCTTCGCGCTTGCCCGCACCGTGGGCTGGATTGCCCAGTGGAACGAGATGATCGAGGATCCCGAACAGCGCATCGGCCGCCCGCGCCAGCTCTATATCGGTGAGCCGAAGCGCGATTACACGCCGGTTTCCAAGCGCTGATCCAGCAAGGACGACATGAAAAAGCCCGGTCAGAACTGACCGGGCTTTTTTTCTGCAAGAAGGTCCAGAATGACGGCCGCACCGGTTTCTCCCGGCGGCCGGACGGTCTGCATGCGTTCCAGAACGAGATCGTAGCCCTCCAGCATCGCCCGGCGCTCGGTCGTGTCGGCGGCGAGCCGCTCGAAGCCGCGGGCGAGCGTGCCGGGACGCACCTGCTCATTGAGAAACTCGGGCACGACGCCGTAGTCGGCGATCATGTTGGGAATGGCCGCCGTCCAGATCTTGAGCCGGCCCACGAAGAAATTCGCCAGCCAGTCGAACCGATAGGTGGAGAGCACCGGCACACGCGCCAGCGCCAGTTCCAGGATGACGGTACCCGACGCGGCGATGGCGGCATCCGCCTCGACGAAGGCCTGCCATTTCTCTTCCGGCGTCACGGTGATGACAGGCCTAACCGGCCAATCGGCCGTCAGGCGGCGCACCAGCGCTTCCTGCCGCGGAACGGTGGGCAAGAAAAAACCGATACCGGGATTGCGCTCAGCCAGTATCCTGGCCGTTTCACCGAAAATCGGAAGAAGGCGGGTGATTTCGGTGCTGCGCGAACCAGGCAAAAGAAGGCACCGGCGTTCGCCCGGCGGCGTTTCGGGCCGCACAAGCCGTGCTGCGCGTATCCGGCCGATATCGGCATCGCTGACGAGGCGATGGCCCACATAGGTCGTCACGGGGCCGCCCAGCCGCTGCATGACGTCGGGTTCGAAGGGCAGCAGCGCCAGGACCCGGTCGACATAGCCGCGCATGCGTGGCGCACGCTGTTCCTTCCAAGCCCAAACGCTGGGGCAGACATAGTTGACGACGGGCAGATCGGGCCTCGCCTTGCGCACACGCTTTGCAACGCGGTGGGTGAAATCCGGGCTGTCGATGATCACGAACACATCCGGCTGTGCCGCGACGATGGCATCCGCCGTCTGGCGAATACGGCGCAGCAGCAGCGGCAGGCGCTTCAGCACCTGTGAAATGCCCATGATGGAGAGTTCGGAGAAGTCGAACAGGGATTTCAGCCCCTGCCCTTCCAACGCCGGGCCACCGACGCCCATGATTTCGATATCGCCGGGATAGGCGGAGCGCAGGGCGGCGACGAGATCGCCGCCGAGCATGTCGCCCGAGACCTCGCCGGCGACGACGGCGATTTTGAGGGAACCCTTCGTCATGGCGTCTTTTCCCTTCTGTCCGGCACGATCCCCGTTACGAAGAGGCCATGTGCATCCGCCTCGGCAATGATCGCGTCCCGTTCCAGCACAAGGGAGCGCCCCGCCTCAACCGCAATACCGGCAAGGCCCGCGGCGCGGGCGCGCGACAGTGTTTCCACGCCGATGGCGGGAAGATCGGCGCGCATATCCTGTCCCGGCTTGCAGAGCTTGACCAGAACGCCCTTGCGGCGTTGCGAGATGCGTCCGGCGGCGCGCAATGCTGCGACGCGCTCCAGCATGCCATCCGTGCCCTCGGCGCCTTCGAGCGCCACCACGCGGCCGCCGACGGCGACGGCGCCCTGCCCCACATCCAGACGGCCGAGCGCCTGCGCTGCGGCGGTGGCCGCGGCAATATCCGCCTCGGCATCACGATCCGGCAAGACCTGGCCGAGCGGCCCCTCGCAGCCGAGGAGATCGGGCACGATCTCATGCGCGCCGACGATGCGCACGCCCTCGGCCTCGATCAGGCGGATGACCATCCTCAGAACCGCGTCGTCGCCGCCTTTCAGCAGGGTTCGCACCACCGAGGGAACAGCAAGCAGCATACGGAACGGGGCATGGATATCGCGCCATTCCGGCCTGCGACGCACCCAGCCCGACAGCACCGCCCGTCCGATGCCGTGCCGGCGAAAGGCCGCGCCGATGCCGGCATAGTTTCCGATGGAAATGATCTCGTGATCGAAATCCGACCAGTCATCGCCGGACTCGTTGCGCAAGGCGAGAATGTAGGGCACCTCACCACGCGCGCGCGCCGCCTCGGCAACGTAACGGGGAAGAAGACCGCCACCTGCGATGATGGCGAGCCGGTCACGGATATCGGGCCGGCTGTCGGTCATGGCGGTCAGCCCTTGCTGCCCCGATGCGGGGACGAAAGAGCGCGATCGCTCTCGGCGGCGATGAAGTCGAGGATCTGCATGACCGGCTCGCTGCCCGCATAATCGTCGCGAATGGCAGCGGCATTGGCGCGGATCGAGCCCTCGCCCTCGAAAATCTGCTTGTAGGCGCGCCGGACCTCATGGATCGTCGCCTTCTCGATGCCGGCACGCGACATGCCGACCACATTGAGGCCGCTCAGCAGGCCGGGATTGCCGTTGAGCATGCCGTAGGGAATGACGTCGTAGGACACGGCGGAAAGACCGCCGATGAACGCCTGCCGGCCGATGCGGGTGAACTGATGCACGGCCGAGCCGCCGCCCAGGATGACGCGGTCCTCGACGATCACGTGGCCGGCCAGCATGACATTGTTAGACATGACGATGTGGTCGCCCAGGATGCAGTCGTGCGCGACGTGGGAATTGGCCAGGAACAGGTTGTTGTTGCCGATAACCGTCTTGCCGCCGCCGTCCGTGGTGCCCGTATTGACGGTCACGCCTTCGCGGAACGTGCACTTCTCGCCGACGGTGAGCGTGGTTTCGGCGCCATCATGATGCAGGCTCTGCGGATCACCGCCGACGACGGAATTCGGAAAGAAGCGGCAGCCGCGGCCGATGACCGTGCGTCCCGTGACAACCGCGTGCTGCAGCAGCTCCACATCATCGTGGAGAACGACCTTGGGCCCGACATAGCAGAAGGGACCGACGACAACGTTCTCCCCGACGACCGCCCCGTCCTCAACGACGGCGAGCGGATGGACCCTTGCACTGGCGGCAATCATTTTCAGGCATCTTCCTTTTTCACGATCATGGCGCCGATATCAGCTTCGGCGACGAGATGCCCATCAACTTTTGCATCGCAGTGAAACTTCCAGATATTGCCGCGCTGCTTCTGCTTCGTGACATGGAATTCCACGCGATCACCCGGCACGACCGGCTTGCGGAAACGCGCATTGTCGATGGTCATGAAATAGACGAGGTTCGAGCCGGATGCAGCCTTGCGCGCGCAGATGGCTCCTGCCGTCTGGGCCATTCCCTCGACCAGCAGGACGCCGGGCATGATGGGGTGATCCGGAAAATGCCCCATGAAATGGGGTTCGTTCACAGTGACGTTCTTGATGCCGATGGCGGAATTGTCGCCATCGATCTCTATGATCTTGTCCACTAGCAGGAACGGATAGCGGTGAGGCAACAGCGTCAGGATTTCACGCAGGTCGGCTACGCCCAGGGTGGCCTTCGTCGTCTCTTCAGTCATCCTTGCTACCCTTCTTCTTGTCTCGCGCGCTGGAACGCAGCGCCATTTCCGCCACGTCCCGCAGGAAATCACGCATCGGGCGCGCCGGAATGCCGCCGTATCGTTCACCCGGCGGGATGTCGCCGACAACGCCGCTCATGGCGGCGATCTGCACGCCATCGCCGATGGTGATGTGGCCGTTGATACCCGAGGCGCCGCCAATCATCACGCCGTCGCCGATGCGCGTGCTGCCGGCAATGCCGACGCCGCTGACGATGCCGCAATGGCGGCCGATGCGCACGTTATGGCCGACCTGCACCTGATTGTCGATCTTGGTGCCCTCGCCGATCACGGTATCATCCATCGTTCCGCGGTCGATCGTCGTATTGGAGCCGATCTCGACGTGGTCCTGGATGATCACGCGGCCGATCTGCACGATCTTGATCATGCCGGGCTTGAGACCGGGTGCATAACCGAAACCGTCCTGGCCGATGCGCGCGCCCGGATGGATGATGACCTCGTTTCCGACCAGGGCGCATTGCAGCGTCGCGCCCGCGGCTATGGTGCAATTGCGGCCGATGCGGACATCCGCACCGATGATGACGCCGGGGCCGATGCGGGTTCCCTCGCCGATCTCCGCGCCCTTGCCGACGACAGCCATGGGTTCGACCACAACGCCCGCTTCGAGGCGCGCGCCGGGATCGACGAAGGCCGCGGGAGAAATGCCGGTGGAATCGGACGTCGTCACGCCCGGACGCATGGCTGCGGGATGAAGCATGGCGCCCGCGATCGCAAAGGCGGTGTGGGGGCGCTTCGAGAGCAGGACGGCGATATGCGACGGGACGAGCGACGCCAGCGCGGCGTCGCACAGGATTGCCGTCGCCTCGCTCGTCTCGAGCTCAGCACGCATCTTTCGGGAAAGGATGTAGCAGAGGTCGCCCTCTTTCGCACGACTTACGGGCGACACATTGCGTACGATGCGGTCGGCATGCGCCGCATCGGCGAGCTCCGCCCCAAGGGCTACCGCCAGGTCTCCCAGACGAATGCCTTCGTGGGGCGGAAAGAACCAGTTATGTTCCATCGCAAGACTCCAGAACGTCCAAATACTCGCGGTTCTGGACGCGCTGCATCAGAACTGGGTTGCGATACCAAACTTGAAGCGCTGGGTCTCGTCAAACTCTTCCTTCTTGATCGGAACAGCATAGTCGAAGCGCAGCGGGCCGAAGGGCGACGCCCAGATGATCGAGGCACCGACGGACGCGCGCAGGCTCATATCCGTACCCCGAACCCTGTCGGAAGCAGCGTAGGCGACCTTGTTGCCGTAAAGCGTACCGGCATCGATGAAGACGGCGCCACGGAAGCCGGAGTCGCGCGGGATGGCCGGCAGCGGGAACGACGCTTCAGCCGAAGCCGTGAAGAACGTCGTACCACCGAGCGCATCGCCGGTCGATGTGGCGCGCGGGCCGATACCAGCCGACTCGAAGCCACGCAATTCGCCCGCCGAGAGGGTGAACTGGTCGTAGACACGAACCGTGTCACCCGTACCCCACATGTGGCCGCCGCTGACGGACAGCGAGCCGATGACATCGGCATCTTCCAGCAGCGTGTGGAAGTAACGCGCCTTACCGGAGATCTTGTAATAGTCGGAGTCGCCACCGAGGCCGGCGAATTCCTGCGTGATCTGCGCGAAAATACCTTCACGCGGCAGCGTGCGATCGTCGATCGTGTCGAAGGTCAGGCTGTGCGAGATCGACGAACGAACCCAGGGGCCATTGTTCACCGCATCCCAATAGGGCGTCGACAGACGGGGATCATTTGTCGCCAGCGACGACCTATAGTCGAGCTTCGTGTAGTTGTACCGGAACGTCGTCGACAGATCTTCGGTGATCGGCGCGGTGACACGCAGCGTGAAACCCTGCGAGTCGACCCGGTAGTAGTCTTCGCTCCGGTCTTCGTTCTTGAAGATGTCGAAACCGGCAGCCAGACGATAACCGAGGAAATAGGGCTCGGTAAAGTTCAGGCTGTAGTTACGCGAGTCCTCACCGCCACCGGCGGCAACGCGGATATACTGGCCGCGACCAAGGAAGTTCTTCTCTTCGATCGAGGCTTCAAGCTTGAAGCCGCCGTCGTTGCCCGTCTCGTAACCGGCGCCGATACCGAACGAGCCGGTCGACTGGTCCTGGACATCGACGACGAGAACCACGCGGTCGGCTTCGCTGCCCGGCGCGGTAGTGACCTCGACGGAAGAGAAGTAACCGAGCGCTTCAAGGCGACGCTTGGCGCGCGTAATGACTTCCTGGTTGAAGGCATCGCCTTCGCCGATATCGAACTCGCGACGGATGACATAGTCGCGCGTGCGGGTGTTGCCGCGGATTTCGATGCGCTCGACATAAGCGCGCTCGCCCTGGTCGACGAGATAATCGACGGCGATCGTGCCATTGCCGAGGTCGCGGTTGCCGCGCGGCGTCACGCGGGCGAACGGATAACCGTTTGCCGCGACGCGCTGGGAAATCGCGGACATCGTGTCCTGCACATCCTTGGCACGGTAGGTCTTGCCGGCCTTCGTCTCGACGAGACCCTTCAGCTCCTCGGGATCGATGCCCTCGACCGTCGATTCGACATTCACGTCGCCGAAGTTGTAGCGCTGGCCTTCGTCGACCGTGAAGGTGACGACATATTCGTTCGACGCCTCATCCAGAACGGCATCCGAAGAGATGACGCGGAAGTCGGCATAACCGTTGTTGAAGTAGAACTGGCGCAGCGCCTCTTCATCGGCGCGCAGCTTTTCCGGGCTGTAGACGTCCTTACGGGTCAGGAACGACAGGAAGTTCGACTTCTTGGTCAGAATGACCGAACGCAGGCGGCCATTGCTGTAGGCCTGGTTGCCGACGAAATTGATCTGCGAGATCTTCGTGCGGTCGCCTTCATCGACGACGAAGGCGAGGTTCACGCGACCATTGCCCAGCGGGTACGTCTGCGTGGTCACCGTTGCATCGCTGCGGCCGATGGCGGCATAGGCGTCACGGATGGCCTGCTTGTCGGCCTCGATCGTGGCTTCGCTGTAAGGACCCTGCGAGCGCGAGCGGAGAACCGCCTGCAGCTTGTCATCCTTGATCTTGCGGTTGCCGTTGATGACGACTTCGTTGAGCAACTGGCTTTCGTTCACCGTCACGACGAGCGTGCTGCCAGAAACGGCAACCTTGACGTCGGAGAAGTAGCCTGTCGCGTAAAGGCGACGAACGGACTCATCGATGTCGGCGCTGGTGAAGTTCTCACCGGGCTTGATCGCCAGGTTGGCCTTGACCGTGTTCGCGCTGACGCGATCGGCGCCATGCACCTGAATGTTGCGAATGACGGCCGCCTCTGCAACGGTTGCGGAGACAAGCGTGGCAACAGAGCCGCCCGTAACGACCATACTTGCCGACAAGGCTACGGCAGACACGGCGTTCAAAAAGTTCGAACCAGCTTTCATCTTCACAACTTACCTTCGTTTTACGTCCGGCAGGCATGCCCGATTCCGGACACGATGCCGTTTTAACCGCTTTTGCCATACAAGCAAGGCCACGCGTTAATTTCTGTTTACTTCGATTGCAACAGTGGCCTCAACGCCACTAATTGCTTTTCATCACGGTAAACAGAGCGTTAGCGCCCTCACCCGGACTGCGGCTCCCCTTAATAATATGGCCCCGGCGATGCCGGCGGCCCTTAGCCGAGAAGCATGGATATGTCGTTCCAGGTCGCGAAAACCATCAGCATGAGCACCAGCGCCATGCCGATGCGAAATGCGATGTCCTGCGCCCCGGGCCCGACAGGCCTGCCCCGGACAGCCTCTACCGCATAGAACATCAGGTGGCCGCCATCAAGTACCGGAACCGGCATCAGATTCAAAAGTCCAATGGAAACAGAGAGAACCGCGGCGAGTTGCAGCAATGCGGCAACACCGAGCGTCGCCATCTGGCCCGATGCCTGCGCCACGCGGATCGGGCCGCCGAGCTGGTCCGCCTTCATGCGGCCGGTCACCAGGTTCGACAGATAGTCGAACGTCCCCGTCACGATATGCCAGCTCTGGATAACGCCCTGCCCCACGGCTTCAAGCGGTCCGTACTCCACGACGCGAAAATTGCCGGTCTCCTGATTGGTGACGATACCGATCAGGCCGAGTTCCACCTTGTTGCCGAATTGGTCGGTAATCTCCGTGCGCTTCGGCACCATCGGAAGGTCGAGGTCTTCGCCGCCGCGGCGCACCGTCACGGTGATCGGCAGCTCGGGGCGTACGCTCACATAGCGGCGAACGTCGTCGAAGGTCGTGACGGCATGGCCGTCGAGCGCCACCAGCAGGTCGCCGGGACGTACGCCCGCCTCCTGCGCAGCGCTGTCCGGCCGCACTTCCGCAACGATCGGATCCGCGATCTGGCGGCCGTAGATGGAAAACATCACCGCGAAGATCGCGATGGCGAGGACGAAATTGGCGATGGGGCCCGCGGCCACCGTCACGGCCCTTTTCCACAGGGCAGCACCAAGGAAGGTGCGCTTGCGCTCGCTTTCGGGCAGTGCGGCGACGGCGTCGTAGTCCGGCGTCGAGGCCGGATCGTCATCGCCGAGAAACTTGACATATCCGCCCAGCGGAATGGCGGAGAGTTTCCACCGCGTCCCGTGTTTGTCCGTGAAACCCAGGAGCTCGGGGCCGAAGCCCACGGAGAAGGCGGTCACGCCGATACCAGACCAGCGGCCCGCTAGATAATGGCCCATTTCGTGCACGAAGACGATGAGCGTCAGCACGATCAGGAAGGGAACGATATAGCCCGTCACGAAACCGAGCGAGCCTGCAAGCATTTCCATATATCCAATCCCCAGTCTGTCGCGGTCACGGGCCGAAAAGGAACACGCCGGCGGGCGTGTTGACGGTGCCCTTCATGATCGCGTCGCCCAATGCAATGAGGAACGCGGCGAAGCAGGCAAAAACAAGGCCGTCGACGCGGTCCATGACCCCGCCATGCCCCGGAATGAGACGGCTGGAATCCTTCACGCCGAAACGGCGCTTGATGAAGGATTCGAAGAGGTCGCCGATCTGGCTGAAGATCGACAGGACCAGCGCGATGGCGGGCACCCACAGACCGTTCAGCGAGAAGAACGCCATATGGACCAGCGTGCCGGCGATGACGGCCGAAACCGCACCGCCAATGGCGCCCGACCAGGTCTTGCCCGGCGAGATCGATGGCGCAAGCTTCGGGCCGCCGATGGCCCGGCCGATGAAGTAGGCAAGGATATCGGTTGCCCAGACGACGGCGAAGATGAAGAGCATGGCGGCGAAACCATGCGCGGTGTCGCCGCGGATCGCCGCAAGCGAGATCACCGTCAGGCCCGAATAGACGATGCCGCCGGGCAGCCAGCGGCTGGACCTGGCGACCAGCGCATAGGCGATGCCGATGACCGTCGCGGCCAGAAGCGCCGGCAGGGCCAGCTCGTCGAAATCGAAAAGCACGAGCGCGGCCACAAGCGCGACGGACAGCCAGCCGAATGCGTTGCCGCGGAAATCCGAATCGGCAAGCCGGGTGATCGTCGACCACTCATAGTAGATCAGGACGCCGATGCCGGCTGCGAGCACGCGAAAGGCAAAGCCACCGAACCAGGTCGCGGCAAGAACGGCGATAGCCAGCACGATGCCGGAAATGATGCGCAGGCGCAGTTCAGTCTGCATCAGGAACCCACTGCAAGCGTGGTGGCGGGCTGCAACCCGCCAAACCGCCTCTCCCGCATGGCATAGCGCGAGAGCGCGGCGACGAAGGTGTCGCGCGAAAAGTCCGGCCAGAACTCGGGTATGAACATCAGTTCGGCATAGGCGGCCTGCCAGAGCAGGAAATTGGACAGCCGTTCCTCGCCGCTCGTGCGGATGACGAGATCGGGGTCCGGGATTCCTGCGGTATCGAGCGCCGCACCGATCCGATCCGACGTGATGGCGGATGCATCGAGGCGGCCGGCCGCGACCTCGGCGGCAAGCTTCCTTGCCGCACGCGCGATCTCGTCGCGCGCCCCGTAGTTGAACGCGATGATGAGCGTTATACCCGTGTTGGCGCGCGTGGTTTCCTCCGCCTCCAATAAAAGCGGGAGAATATCGCTGGAGAGGTTCGTCTTGTCGCCGATGATGCGGATGCGCACGTTCTGCTTGTGAAGAACTGCAAGGTCACGCCGGATAAAGGCCTTCAGGAGGCCCATGAGGTCCGAGACCTCGCTTTCCGGGCGGCTCCAGTTTTCCGACGAAAAGGCAAACAGGGTCAGATAGGAGACGCCGCACTCGGCGGCCGTCTTCACGGCCTCGCGCACGGCCTCGACACCCTTGCGGTGTCCCATGGCGCGCGGCAGGCCGCGCGCGTTCGCCCAGCGTCCGTTGCCATCCATGATGATGGCGACGTGAGCCGGAACGGTACTGGGCGAAAGCTGGTTCATGGACAATCCGAAAAAGAAGAAAAGCAGGCGAGCCTTTGCTTTAAACCTGCATGATTTCCTTTTCCTTGTCCGCAAGCAAGCGATCGACGTCCAAAATCGTCTCGTCGGTCATCTTCTGCACCTTTTCGGACTGCGCACGGCTCAGATCCTGGCCGATATCGCCATCCTTTTCGGCTTTCTTGAGGTCGTCCATGCCGTCGCGGCGCACGTGGCGGATCGCGACCTTGGCCTTCTCGGCATAATCATGCGCAACCTTGACGAGCGACTTGCGGCGCTCTTCATTGAGTTCCGGGAGCGGAATACGCAGGTTCTGGCCGTCGATGATCGGATTGAGGCCGAGATTCGATTCGCGGATGCCGCGCTCGACCGCACCGACCATGCCCTTGTCCCAGACAGAAACGGACAGCATGCGCGGCTCGGGAACACTGATGTTGGCGACCTGGTTCAACGGAACGCGCGAACCGTAGGCTTCGACCTGGACCGGGTCGAGCACGTTGGCCGAGGCGCGGCCGGTGCGCAACGAGGCGATGTCGTTCTTGAACGCGTTGATCGCGCCATCCATGCGGCGCTTCAGTTCTTTGAGGTCGATACCTTCACTCATCGGAATACTCCCATTGTCGCAGAACGGCCGCACGCGGTGAGCGCGCAACCGTTCCAGAATCAGTTGTCGGTTACGATGGTCCCGCGGCCGCCACCGGTCAATATTTCGGCAAATCCGCCCTTTTCGTGGATCGAGAACACGATGATCGGGATCGAATTCTCGCGCGCAAGCGCCACGGCGGCGACATCCATCACGGCCAGGCCCTTTTCCAGAACCTCGCTATGCGTCAGGCTGTCGAAGCGGGTCGCCGTCGGGTCCTTCTTCGGGTCGGCCGAGTAGATGCCGTCGACCTGGGTCCCCTTGAAGATCGCCTCCGCACCCATTTCGGCCGCACGCAGTGCGGCGGCCGAGTCGGTCGTGAAGAACGGATTGCCCGTGCCGCCGGCGAAGATCACGACGCGGCCGAGCGAGAGGTGATAGAGCGTGGCGCGCTGCGAGAAGCTCTCGCAGATCTCCGGCATCGCGATGGCCGAGAGGACGACCGTATCGATGTCGAGCTTGCGCAGCGAGGTCGCGAGCGCCAGCGCATTGATGACGGTCGCCAGCATGCCCATGTGGTCGCCGGTGACGCGGTCACCGCCCTTGGAGGCGACGGCGACGCCGCGGAAGATATTGCCACCACCCACGACGACGCCGACTTCGACGCCCAGTGCACGCGCTTCGGCAATGTCGGAGGCGATGCGATCGGCGACGGCGACATCGATGCCGAAGCCCTGCGAACCCATCAGCGCCTCACCCGAGGCTTTCAGCAGAACACGTTTGTAGATTGGCGTGGCGGTCATCGTCGCTCCTGAATTCGTGTGCCTGCTCACCCGTTCGGCCGCCGGGCGGGTACCGGATCGGCTCCGCACGAGGCAGTCCTGGCCGCAGAGAAATTTCGGGGCAGGCATTTCGGCAAGCCGGATACACGAAGGGCGCCGCGTTGTCACGCGGCGCCCTCCTCTTTTCCAAACCGAGATTACTTTTCCCTTAGGGGAGAAGTGAAATCAGCCCTTTGCAGCGGCTGCGACTTCAGCGGCGAAGTCCGACTCTTCCTTTTCAACGCCTTCGCCGAGCAGGAGGCGGGCCATGCCGACGACTTCGATCGGCGCGCCGACGGTCTTTTCAGCTTCCTTGACGGCAGCGCCGACGGTCAGGTCGGGGTTCATGACGAAGGCCTGCGACAGCAGGGCGACTTCCTCGAAGAACTTGCGCATGCGGCCTTCGACCATCTTTTCGATGATGGCGTCCGGCTTGCCGGAAGCGCGCGACTGCTCGATGAAGACGTTGCGCTCGCGCTCGGCGACGGCTGCATCGACTTCCTCGGCGCGGATCGCGAGCGGCGCGGTCGCTGCGATGTGCATGGCGACTTGACGGCCGATAGCGTTCAGGGCTTCCTTGTCGCCGGTCGACTGGAGCGCGACGAGAACGCCGAGCTTGCCGAGACGGTCGGCGGCGGCATTGTGGATATAGGTCGCGACAACACCGTCTTCGACCGACAGGGCGGCCGAACGGCGCAGGTTCATGTTCTCGCCGATGGTGGCGACGGCGTCCTTGATCGTGTCGGTGACCGACTTGCCGGTTGCCGGGTAGGTCACGGCGCCAACGGCTTCGACGGTGCCATCGGTGGTGAGCGCAACGTCGGCGATGCCGCGAACCATGGCCTGGAAGGCATCGTTACGGGCAACGAAGTCGGTTTCGGAGTTGACTTCGACGACAACGGCCTTGGTGCCGGAAGAAGCGACGCCGATGAGACCTTCGGCAGCCGTGCGGCCAGACTTCTTGTCGGCCTTGGCGATGCCCTTGGCGCGCAGCCAGTCGATTGCCGCTTCGATGTCGCCGTTGTTTTCAGCCAGCGCCTTCTTGCAGTCCATCATGCCTGCGCCGGACTTTTCGCGCAGTTCCTTCACCAGTGCAGCGGTGATTTCAGCCATTGTGAGCCTCTTGTCGGTTGTTGCGTGCCGCCGAAAAACCTCGGCGAACTCAAGGTTTTGGGAACGAATGTACCCGGAAATATGACAGGGTGATGAAGATCACCTCCGGCCCGTGCCTCGAATGCAATCCCTTGGATTGCCGGCAGCAGGGCCTTCAAACAAGCCGAGGCCAGGGATCGTCTCTCTGGCCTCGGTTGATCAGGAAGCTGGAGCGGATCGCTCCGGCCTTGGCCTTACGCTTCGGCTTCGAGAGCCGGCTCGACCGGAACTTCGGCGGAGGCGCCGAGGTCACGGCCCGAGGCGCCCTGCTGGCGCGCGATGCCGTCGATGGCGGCGCGGGCGATCAGGTCGCAATACAGAGCGATGGCGCGCGAGGCGTCGTCGTTGCCGGGGATCGGGAAATCGATCGGATCCGGGTCGCAGTTCGAGTCGATGACGGCGACGACCGGGATGCCGAGACGCTTGGCTTCCTGGATCGCGATCGATTCCTTGTTGGTGTCGATGATGAACATCAGGTCCGGCGTGCCGCCCATGTCGCGGATACCGCCGAGAGCCTTTTCAAGCTTCTCGCGTTCGCGCTCGAGGTTCAGGCGTTCCTTCTTCGAGTAGCCCGAGCCTTCCGAGGCCAGGATCTCGTCGAGCTTGCGCAGGCGCTGGATCGAGTTGGAGATCGTCTTCCAGTTCGTCAGCATGCCGCCGAGCCAGCGGGCGTTGACGTAGTACTGGGCCGAGCGCTTGGCAGCGTCAGCGATGATGTCGGAAGCCTGACGCTTCGTGCCGACGAAAAGAACGCGGCCGCCGCCGGCGACGGTGTCGCTGACGACCTGAAGGGCGCGCGACAGCATCGGAACGGTCTGTGCCAGGTCGATGATGTGAACGTTGTTGCGGTCGCCGAAGATGTACGGCTTCATCTTCGGGTTCCAGCGGTGCGTCTGGTGGCCGAAGTGGATGCCGGCTTCGAGAAGCTGGCGCATAGAGAAATCGGGCAATGCCATGCCTAGTTATCCTTTTCCGGTTGAACCTCCGCGAGACGAACAGCCCTTCCTTCGGAAGCGCCACCGGGCGGAACAGTCCGGATTTCTCCCGGACAATCCCATGTCTCACGTGTGGAATGGCTGCCCCATAACCGCAGTTTCCCGGCAAATCAAGGGCAGCGGGGTAAAAAACACGCCGGCGAGCGCTCTTTCGTCCTCATCCGGCGATGCCGGCAACGGCCGGCACCGCCAAAGCGGCGGATCGCCTATTTGCAGTCCTGCTGCTTGAGCATTTCAAGCTTGGCGAGCTTTCCGCTCAGCACGAACTCGCCGTAGTCCATCGTCAGGTCGCGGGTAATGCCGTTTTCATAGAGCTTGAAGGACATGCGGTAGACCGGCACGGCGTCGCCATCGCTGGTGTCGTTATAGTAGGCAACGGAGACCGGCCAGAAGGCCTGCTTCGAGAAGGTGCCCGCCTTGTCCGCGTCGGGATCGCCCGCCTTGGGCTTCTCCTTCTTGCCGACGACGGCCGTCGTCATCAGCGTCTTGTCGCCCGAATCGGAGCCATCGAAAATCCGCGATTCGAAGAACCGTTCGCCCTTCTTGGCATGGTCGATCACCTCGAGCATGTGTTCGGTTGGAAAGCGGCTGGCGGCCAGTTCCACCTGCTTGGTATCCGGCGCGGTCAGGTCGACGCTGACGCCGGTCTTTTCCTCGCGTGCCGTGCCGCGCACTTCCTTGTCCAGCTTCTCATCCGTGAAGGAGCGGGTCAGGAAGCGGAAGCTGCCGTTCTTCAGGTCCTCGTAGGTCGTCGTCTGCTGGTCGGTGAGGCGCGTTTCCTCGCCCGTATTGACCTGCGTGACGAAGCGGAAGCTCACCGTATAGCCGTCACAGGGGCTGCCGTTGAATTCGTAGACCATGCGGCCATACATGCCCGCGATGCCGGAACGCTCGCTCGCATCCTTGAGCTGGAGGTCATAGACGGCCCGGTGCGGCGCAAGCCCGCTCGCCGGGTTGGCATAAGCGCCGGTCACGCCGCTGCCGGCGACACATGCCCCGGCTGCGAGAGCCGTGACAAAGGATGAACGAAACATCCGTTTCCTCCTGTTGAATCCAGCGGCGATGTTATATGAACTCTTCCGGCAAAAGCGAGGCAATATCCGTGCGATGACATATTCATTTGCAATGGTGCGATCTGCCTTGTCGCAATGCCCCTGACAGTCGAACCGCGCCGACCCTATCTGAGGGTGGTGAACACACTACGGAGACCGGAATGTCCGCTGAAATCGAAAACCGCGTCAAGGAACTGGGTTACGATATCCCGGTCGCCGCAGCCCCCGCAGCCAATTACGTGCCCTTCGTCATCAGCGGCAATGTCCTCCACATCTCCGGCCAGCTGCCGATGCGCGACGGCAAGATCGCGGTCACTGGTCATGTCGGCAAGGACGTCGACGTGGCGGGCGCGCAGAAGGCCGCGGAACTCTGCGCGCTTGGCCTGCTCGCTCAGGCCAAGGCCGCACTCGGCGACCTCTCGCGCATCAAGCGCGTCATCAAGATCAACGGCTTCGTCGCCTCCACGCCCGATTTCGTCGAGCAGCACCTCGTCATCAACGGTGCCTCCAATTTCCTCGTCGGCGCGCTGGGCGATGCCGGCAAGCATGCGCGTGCGGCAGTCGGCATGGCCGCCCTGCCCCTGAATGCGGCGGTCGAGATCGACGCCATCATGGAAATCGCCTGATGTACAAATTCAACTGGCTGATCGAGCGCCCGATTGCGCATCGCGGCTACCACGATCTCAACCGCGCGGTCTGGGAGAACACGCTCTCGGCCTTCTCCCGCGCGGCCGAGGCCGGCTTCTCCATCGAATGCGACCTGCAATATGCGGCCGATGCCATTCCAGTCGTCTTTCATGACGACGGCCTGATGCGCCTCTGCGGCATCGAGGGGGACGTACGCCAGCGCACGGCCGCCGAACTCGGCCTGCTGCCGATCGGCGGCACGGCGGACCGCATCCCGACGCTGAAGCAGTTGCTTGATCTCGTGAGGGGCCGAGTGCCGCTGATCTTGGAGCTCAAGGGTCGCAAGGGTGACGACGACGGTTTCGCGATGGCCGTTCTGGACGCCCTTGAGGGCTATGACGGGCCCGTGGCCCTGATGAGCTTCGATCACTGGCTCCTCAAGGACCTGAAGGCGATCGGTACCGACCATCCGATCGGGCTGACGGCCGAGGGCGCGCGCCCGGAAAACTTCGCCGTGCACGAGGATGCCATGCAGTATGGGCTCGACTTCATTTCCTACTATTACGGCCACCTGCCCAACGCCTTCATCAGCCGCCAGCGCGACCTCGGCAAGCAGATCATCACCTGGACCGTTCGCGACGACGAGGCGCGCACTATCACGGCCCTCAATGCGGACCAGATGACCTTCGAGGGCTTCGATCCCCGCGAGCCCCTGACAGCATAGGATGACGGAAACCGTGCGCATCCGCGTCGAAACGACTTTCGCCGATATCGCGGCGGACGACTGGGGCCGCCTTTCCGGCGCCTCCCGGGCGGATGCGCAGACGCCCTACAACCCCTTCATCAGCCACGCTTTCCTGTCCTCGCTGGAGGAATCGGGTTGTGCGGTCGCCGAAACCGGATGGCTCGGCCAGCACCTGCTTCTGGAGGGCGACGACGGCGCCCTGCTCGGCGCCCTGCCCGCCTATCTAAAGAACCACAGCCAAGGCGAATATGTCTTCGATCATGGCTGGGCGGATGCCTTCGAGCGTGCCGGCGGGCGCTATTATCCCAAGCTGCAAGCCTCCGTCCCCTTCACGCCGGCCACGGGCCCGCGGCTGCTTTCCCGCGTCGGCCAACCGGTCGTCGCCACGCAGACGGCGCTTGCCGAGGGGCTCAAGGAGCTGGCGAAGCGGCATGACGTCTCATCGGCGCATGTCACCTTCGCGCCACAGGACGAAATGCCGGTCTTCGAGGCGGCCGGCTATCTCCACCGCACCGACCAGCAATTTCATTTCATCAATGAGGGCTACGGCTCGCACGACGATTTTCTGGAGACGCTGGCGTCTCGCAAGCGCAAGGCGCTGAAGAAGGAACGCCGTGCAGCCCTCGAGCACGGCATCGAGATCGATTGGCTCACGGGCAAGGACCTGTCCGAATCCATCTGGGACCAGTTCTTCGCCTTCTACATGGACACCGGCAGCCGCAAGTGGGGCCGACCTTACCTCAACCGGGAATTCTACAGCCTGATCGGCGAGCGCATGGCCGAGGACATCCTGCTGGTCATGGCCAGGCGCAACGGCAGTTATGTTGCCGGTGCGATCAATTTCATCGGCAGCGACACGCTTTTCGGCCGGCACTGGGGCTGCATCGAGGATCACCCGTTCCTGCATTTCGAGGTCTGCTACCATCAGGCGATCGATTTCGCGATCGCCAGGGGCCTCAAGCGCGTCGAAGCCGGCGCGCAGGGCGAGCACAAGCTGGCGCGCGGCTATCTGCCGGTCACGACCCATTCCGCGCACTACATCACCCATCCGGGGCTTCGCCGGGCCGTCGCCGACTATCTGGAGCGCGAGCGGCGCGACGTGGAGATGATGGGCGAATATCTGGCCGAGCACGGCCCCTTCCGCCGCGGCGGCGACAACAACGAGACTGAGTGAGACCGGGAGACGGGCATGAGCTATGACAGCAACAACATCTTCGCAAAGATCCTGCGCGGCGAGATCCCCTCGCACCGCGTCTATGAGGACGAGCATACCGTGGCCTTCATGGACGTGATGCCGCAGGCGAACGGCCACACGCTCGTCATTCCCAAGGCGGCATCGCGCAATATCCTGGATGCCGATCCCGAAACGCTGTCGCGCCTCCTGCCCGTCGTGCAGAAGGTAGCGAAGGCGGCGAAGGAGGCTTTCGAGGCCGACGGCGTCACCGTCATGCAATTCAACGAACCGGCTGCCGGCCAGACCGTCTACCACCTGCATTTCCACATCATCCCGCGTGTGGACAGTGCGCCTCTCCGGCCGCATTCCGGCACGATGGAGGATCAGGGCGTGCTGGCGGCAAACGCCGAGAAGCTTCGCAAGGCACTGGCCGGCTGAATGTTCAGACGCCGGTAAGCGCAAGTCCCGCGGCCAGGAAGGCCATGGCCGCGGCGATGCCCAGGGGCTGGCGGAAACGTCCGCCGATGAAAAAGAACAAGGCTCCGAACAGGATCGACCCGAGCCGCAACCACAAGGGCGAGCTTTCCAGCACGCCGGTCGGGAAGAAGATGAGCTTGGCGATGACCGCAGCCACCAGCGCGGTCGCGACCGCCCTCACCCAGTTCAGCATTTCCGAATTTTCGTCGATCCGCTTGCCAGCGATGACGCCGGCCCAGCGCCAGATGTCCGTTGCCAGCCAGCCGGCAATGGCGATGTAGATATAGGGCCAGACACCGTCGAAGCTCATTGCCCGGCCTCCTTCTGCCGCAGCCGCTTCTCCGCCCACCATGCCACCGTGCCGCCGATTATGCCGGCCAGCAGGATATCGTATTCCGGCGCGATGACGGCGAAGAGGTAACCGAGAGCAAGCCCGATGCCGAGCGCCCAGTAGATCACGCGATGACGCGCCGAAATCCAGATCGAGGTCAGGAAGTAGACCGGCGTCAGGAAGAAGAGGCAGCCTGAGACGATGGGCGGAAAATGCGAGACGGCGCCGTAGACCAGGCCGACGAGGATGATATTCGTGACCGTCAGCGTGATGCCGAAGCCGGCAAAGAACGCCACGCGGCCGGAGCGCGGCACGTCGCCTACCTTCTCCATGGCAAAGACCCAGGCGGTGATCGCGACGAAGTGCGAAATGATGAGCAGCAGCCAGGTCGGCGTGCGGCGGTCGCGGATTTCCGGAATGAGCGCCGCCACCATCGGCATCATGCGCACGGACGAAAGTGTCACGGCGATAAAGGCGGCGGCGACATGCGCGCCTGACAGCATGGAGCCGACGAGAATCACCTTGGCGGGCAGCGCCCAGACCATGCCTGTCATGAACATCACCTGATCGACCGGGATGTTCGCTTCCGCGGTGAAGGCGGCAAAGCCCACGAAGGACAGCATCAGAATGATGGCGGGCAGGCTGAAGAGCCCGCGCATGCCGATGAGGAACCAGTGGGTCTGGGATTGGGCGTCTGGCGCGATGTCGGCCGTCATCAGGATCTCGTGCAAAAAAGAAAGCCGGGCAGTTTCCTGCCCGGCCTGTACCGTTTGTAAAGCCGTTATTTCTTGCGCGGCACCTTCGGAACGGCGCTGGAAGACTTGCGCGGCTCGTCCTTCGGCTCCGGTGCCTTGGCCTCAGCCGCCTTCTTCGACGACTTCGCCTTGGCAGGTGCTGCCTCGGCGGCAACCGTTTCCTTGGTCTTGCGCGGCTTTGCCTTCTTGGCGGCAGCCTCTTCCACTTCGGCCTTGGGCTTGATCGGCGCGGTCTCCGGCACGGCGTCGAGGATCAGGCCCTTCGAGCCGTCTTCCTTGGTGCCGACGGAGACGCGGACGACGCCACCCTTCTTGAGCTTGCCGAAGAGGATCTCGTCGGCCAGCTTCTTCTTGATGTTTTCCTGGATGACGCGTGCCAGCGGGCGGGCACCCATCTTCTCGTCGTAGCCCTTCTCGGCCAGCCAGGCGATGGCGTCCTGCTGGAGGTCGAAGGTGACGTTGCGCTCGGCCAGCTGGGTTTCCAGTTGCATGACGAACTTCTGCACGACCTGATGGATGACCGGCGTCGGCAGCGAGCCGAACGGGATGATCGCATCGAGACGGTTGCGGAACTCCGGCGTGAACAGGCGGTTGATCGCCTCCATGTCCTCGCCTTCGCGCTTGGACGAGCCGAAGCCGATGGCGGCCTTGGCCATGTCGGACGCGCCTGCATTCGTCGTCATGATCAGGATGACGTTGCGGAAGTCGATCTTCTTGCCGTTATGATCGGTCAGCGAGCCGTGATCCATGACCTGCAACAGGATGTTGTAGAGGTCCGGATGCGCCTTTTCGATTTCATCGAGCAGCAGCACGCAATGCGGATGCTGGTCGACACCATCGGTCAGCAGGCCGCCCTGGTCAAAGCCGACATAGCCGGGAGGTGCACCGAGCAGGCGCGAGACCGTGTGCCGCTCCATGTATTCCGACATGTCAAAGCGCAGCAGTTCGACGCCGAGCGAGCTGGCGAGCTGCTTGGCGACTTCCGTCTTGCCGACGCCCGTGGGGCCGGAGAACAGGTAGCTGCCGATCGGCTTGTTCGGCTCGCGCAGGCCCGCACGGGACAGCTTGATTGCCGAAGCCAGCGCCTCGATGGCGAGATCCTGACCATACACGACCGAACGCAGTTCCTTGTCCAGGTTGGCGAGCACCTGCTCGTCGTCCTTGGAAACCGTCTTCGGTGGAATGCGGGCCATGGTGGCGATCGTCGCTTCGATCTCCTTTTCGGTGATCAGCTTGCGACGCTTGCCGGCCGGCAGCAGCATCTGGGCCGCGCCGGTCTCGTCGATCACGTCGATCGCCTTGTCCGGCAGCTTGCGGTCGTTGATGTAGCGTGCCGACAGCTCGACGGCGGTCTTGATCGCCTCGTTCGAGTACCGCAGCTTGTGATACTCTTCGAAATAGGGCTTCAGGCCCTTCATGATCTCGATCGTATCGTCGATGGTCGGCTCGTTCACGTCGATCTTCTGGAAACGTCGGACGAGTGCCCGATCCTTTTCGAAGAACTGGCGGTATTCCTTATAGGTCGTCGAACCGATGCAGCGGATCGCGCCGGAAGACAGCGCGGGCTTCAGGAGGTTGGACGCGTCCATTGCGCCGCCGGAGGTGGCGCCGGCGCCGATGACGGTATGGATTTCGTCGATGAACAGCACGGCGCCCGGATACTCCTCGAGTTCCTTGACGACCTGCTTCAGGCGTTCCTCGAAGTCACCGCGATAGCGGGTGCCTGCGAGCAGCGTGCCCATGTCGAGCGAGAAGATCGTCGCATCCGCCAGCGCTTCCGGCACCTTGCCTTCGACGATGCGCTTGGCAAGGCCCTCGGCGATGGCCGTCTTGCCGACGCCTGGGTCACCCACATAGAGCGGGTTGTTCTTGGAGCGGCGGCACAGCACCTGGATGGTCCGGTTGACTTCGGCGTGACGGCCGATCAGCGGATCGATCTTGCCACCCTTGGCCTTCTCGTTGAGATTGACGCAATAGGCGGTGAGAGCATCCTGCTTTTTGGCCGGCTCTTCCTGTTCGTTGCCGCCGTTGCGCTGCTGCTTGGGCTCGCTTTCCGTCTCGTCCGCGCCGCGGACGGGCCGCTGCTCGGAAGCACCCGGCCGCTTGCCGATGCCGTGCGAGATGAAGTTGACGGCGTCGTAACGCGTCATCTCCTGCTCCTGCAGGAAGTAGGCGGCGTGGCTTTCGCGCTCGGCGAAGATCGCGACGAGCACGTTGGCGCCGGTCACTTCTTCACGGCCGGACGACTGGACATGGATGACCGCGCGCTGGATGACGCGCTGGAAGCCCGAGGTCGGCTTGGAGTCTTCTTCGTATCCGGTCACGAGGTTGGCGAGGTCGTGATCGACATAGTCGGTAACGGTCTTGCGCAGCGCGTCGAGGTTCACGTTGCACGCGCCCATGACGGCCGCCGCATCGGAATCGTCGATCAACGCCAGAAGCAGATGCTCCAGCGTTGCGTATTCGTGGTGACGCTCGTTTGCAAAAGTCAGTGCCTGATGGAGCGCCTTTTCAAGGCTTGCAGAAAATGTTGGCACGTTGGTTCCTCATTTCTTTTCCATGACACATTGCAGCGGGTGCTGGTGCTGGCGGGAGAAATCCATCACCTGTGTCACTTTGGTTTCGGCAACCTCGTAGGTGAACACACCACATTCGCCCACGCCATGATTGTGCACATGAAGCATGATCCGCGTGGCCGCTTCCCGGTCCTTCTGGAAGAAACGTTCCAGAATATGGATCACGAACTCCATGGGCGTGTAGTCGTCATTCAGAAGCAGGACGCGGTAAAGACTCGGCTTCTTGGTCTTCGGCTTCGTACGGGTAATGACGGACGTGCTGCGGCCGGGAGTATCGCCGCCGTCTTCGCCATCCTGCATTCGAACCCGTCTCACTTCCATTTCCTGTTCATTCCCTGACTGCGTAGTCCGTCTCGAGGTTGCCTCTCGACGTGTTATCTAATGTCTCGACACACGATTGTAAGACCCTCGCTTCGCACTGCAATCATAATCGCGGACCGTGCGAAGGAAATAGCGAAATTTGCCGCCGGCGCGTCAGCCTCGCGCAATCCCCGAAACGGAAACGACCGGCTGCGGTTGCCCGCGGCCGGTCGTTGAACGTCATGCGCGTATGAGGGCGCGTCGGCCTCAGGCGGCGACTGCGGCCTTTGCCGCCGCGGTGGCCTTGGCAACCGGCGCTTCGTAAGGCTTGTAGGCGCCCTTGGCGAGATCGGCATAGAGTTCGCCGATCTTGGTGGCTTCGGCGACGAAGCTTTCATAGGAGGACTTCACGAAGGCGGACTGCAACTCGACGGCAGTCTCGATGCTCTTGACGCCCGAAAGCTTCTCGAAATGGGCAAGGCCGTTTTCGAAGGACTTCTTGGAATAGTCTGCGGCTTCGGTGGCGATCGCCTGCCAGCCCTGCGCGACAGTCGTATAGCTCTTCACGAACGTATCCATGGCTTCCTTGTTCTTCTTGCTTGCCTCGTCGAAATTGAACATCGAAGTCTCCTTTGGTCCCTAGTGACTTGGCAGGAATATATATGCGATGCACAAAAAAGTCAATGTATATGCTGCAATGCAATATTCCATAACCAAAGCAAGATGTTGGACGATACGTATGATTATTGGTGCTGACGAAAGCCAATTTGCCACAAAACAATAACAAAAGGCCCGGCGCCAAGGGCGGCCGGGCCTTGTTTTGCTGGAAATCCTTCAGATCAGAGATCGATGTCGAGGATCGCCATGGAGAAGTTGTAGGAGAGCTCGCCGTCTTCGTCGTCGCGGAAGATGACGCCGAGAAACTCGTCCGCGAGGTAGACTTCGGCGGATTCATCCTTGCGCGGGCGGGCCTTCACGACAATCTCCTTGTTGATATTGCGCTTGAAGTAGGCCTCGAGCTTTCTGATTTCTTCCGGCTTCACGATACGTCTCCGTCAACGATTTGATGTGCCGCGCTTCTCGCACCTGCTCCCGGGCGTGTAAACCCTTCAATGCCGGTGCGCGCCGACTTTTCCCGCGTTCAGGCTTTTGGCGCAGTGCCGCGGCCGGGGCCGTTTCGGCTCTGGCCGGCGCGGTCAGAGATCGTAGTCGAAGGCCGCAAGCAACTGGTCCATCGCACGCGACGGCTCGTTGCAACCCGCCTCGCCCACGACGCGCGCCGGCACACCGGCCACCGTCGATTTCGGCGGAACGGGCTTGAGCACGACGGAGCCGGCCGCGATGCGCGAGCAATGGCCGATATGGATATTACCGAGGATTTTCGCGCCGGCACCGATCATCACGCCGTCGCCGATCTTCGGATGGCGGTCGCCACCTTCCTTGCCGGTGCCGCCGAGCGTGACATTGTGAAGGATCGAGACATTGTCACCGATGGACGCCGTCTCGCCCACGACCAGGCCCGTCGCGTGGTCGAGGAAGATGCCCTTGCCGATGCGCGCAGCTGGGTTGATATCGGTCTGGAAGATGCTGGAGGAGCGGCTCTGCAAATAAAGCGCGAGGTCGCGCCGGCCGCTGTTGTGGAGCCAGTGGGCAACGCGGTGGGTCTGGATGGCGTGGAAGCCCTTGAAATAGAGCACGGCATCGAGGAACCGCAGGCATGCCGGGTCCCGGTCATAAACGGCTTGGATATCGACACGCAGGATGCCGCCCCATTCCGGCCAGTCTTCAAGCATCTCGTCGAAGATCTGGTGCAGCAGATTGGCCTGCAGGTCCGGATGATCGAGACGTTCGCAGACCCGATGGATTACGCTTTCCTCAAGCGAATGGTGGTTCAGCACCGTCGAATAGAGGAAGGCCGCCAGCAGCGGCTCGGCCTGGGCGGCAACACGCGCTTCCTCGCGCAGGCTGTCCCAGATCGGATCCATGGCCTTGAGCCGCTCGGCAGCCCGCAGTTCGTTCGTCGCGACCATCGCCGCACTCCTTGTCGTCATTCTCGTCCATATATAGAACAAACCAAGGGCAAGCGAAATGCCCCGGCCGTCATTGTCATGAACGCCGCCTCAACGTCCTTCGATCTCCGCATAGAAATCCAGCACAGCGCGCTTGAAAACCTTGTCGCCGACCGCGAGCATATGATCGCGGCCGGGAATGTCGAGCGCGCGGGCGTCCGGCATCAGGGCCGCCAGCGGCTGCGGCGCGCCGGCAATGTCGTCCTTCGTGCCGACGCCAATCAAGCCCGGCATGTCGATGCGCGCCATGTCGGCTTGCGTCAGCAGATCGCGCGAGGTCATGATGCAGGCAGCAAGCGCCTGCCGATCGGACCCCGTTTGCTCGGCGAAAGCCCGGAACATGCGCCCGCGTGCATGGGTGACATCGGCGAGCGACGGCGCCAGCAGCGCATCCGCGATCGGGTCCCAGTCGCCCACACCTTCAACCATGCCGATACCAAGCCCGCCGAAGACGACGGACCGCACCCGATGCGGATGGGCGAGTGCCATGAAGGCCGTGATGCGCGCACCCATCGAATAGCCGAAGACATGCGCTTCGGGGATCGCGAGATGATCGAGAAGGGCCGCAGCATCGCCGGCCATCAGGGGCGGGGTATAAAGCGCGGGATCATGCGGCTTGGCACTGGCGCCGTGTCCGCGATTGTCGAGCGCGATGACGCGGTAGCCGGCGTCCCCCAGCGTCTTCAGCCAGCCGGGAAACACCCAGTTGACATTGGCGCTCGAGGCGAAACCGTGGATCAGGAGAACGGGATCGCCGGAGGGATCGCCCTCGTCGAAGAAGGCCAGTTCGAGGCCTTCGTGGGTGAAACGGGAAAAGGGCGGAGGATCAATGTTCATCGCGAAGCCGTCTTTCGTTTTCTCGCCCCGCTCTTACCGCCGTTTGCGCGCGGAGGAAACGTCCGGTGCGGAAATCTCGCACGCTCCCCCAGGCGCGATCGGAGGATAACCGCCGCAGGAAGACGATCATCGTCTCTCCGCGACGGTTTTGCATCTACACATTCCGTCGGAAGACGATTATGGTCCGGCCAACAAACAGACCTGCACGGAGCATGACATGGCTGGGCACAGCATTCCCCATTTCCAGAACGACGGCGGCCATAGCGCAATCGAGATCGGCGTGAAGGAATTCATGTGCGTTGGCGCATCGATCCCCTACGACCATCCGCACGTCTTCCTCGACATGGGCGACGACAACGAGAAGGTCTGTCCCTATTGCTCGACACTCTACCGCTACAACCCGGCCCTGAAGGCCACGCAGACCAATCCGGTCGGCTGCACCTTCACCAACGTGGTGGCGGCGTGACGGCCAGAAGGCCGACACGATCATGTCCCCGGTAAAATCAGTCACCATCGTCGGCGCCGGCATTGCCGGTCTGACGGCAGCGCTTGCGCTCGCCCGGAAAGGTATTGCGTCGCATATTGTCGAACAGGCCTCGACGCTCGCGGAAGTCGGGGCCGGACTGCAGCTTTCGCCCAATGCTTCCCGTATCCTGGCCGAATTCGGGCTTCTGCAAGACCTTGAACAACGCTGGAGCGAGCCGGATCACATCCAGCTTTCCTCGGGACACACGCTGGCGCCGCTCGCTTCGGTGCCGGCCGGCGCCGCCGCGCGCGCACGGTGGGGCGCGCCCTACGGCGTGCTCCATCGCGCCTCGCTGCAGGCCGTTCTTCTCGATGCGGTCAGCCGGGAACCATCGTGCACGCTCGTCACGGGCCGCCGGGTCGAAAGCGCCGAAGAGGCCGCCGCCGTCGCGGGCACCGATCTGGTGATCGCGGCAGACGGCGTCTGGTCCAGGCTGCGCGGTTCCGTTTCGGGTGCCCTGCCCGCGCGATACTCCGGCAATGTCGCCTGGCGTTTTCTCGTGCCCTATGGTTCTGCGCCGGCGCTGCTCAATCCCCGCACGGTTACGGCCTTTCTTGGACCGCAGGCCCATCTCGTCGCCTATCCGCTGGCCGAGACGCGCTCGTTCAACGTCGTCGCCATCCACCAGCAGGCCGAGGCACCGCCGGAAGGTTGGTCACGGCGCGGAGACGCCGCCGCACGAAAACGCCTGGCCAACGCTTTTTCCGGCTGGCATGCCGACATAAGAGAGTTGATCGCAGCGGCAGACGATCCGCTGGTCTGGCCGCTCTTCGGCTGCCCGGATGGTGCCTGGACGGATGGGCGCAAGACGGTGCTGATCGGGGACGCCGCCCACGCCATGACGCCTTTTGCGGCACAGGGCGCCGCCATGGCCATCGAGGATGCCGCGCTTCTGGCAAACCGGCTTGCCGGCGCAACGGATCTCGGCACAGCCTTGCGCCGCTTCGAGACCGAGCGCCGGGAACGGGTCTCCAAGGTCCGCAATCGCGGCGCTTTCAACCGCTTTGCCTATCATGCGCGCGGTCCCGTCGCACTTGCGCGCGATCTGGTGCTGTCGCTGCGAAAGCCGGAGAGCCTGGCCAGCGATTTCGACTGGCTCTACGGCTACCGCACGCCGGACTGATCGGGCATCTTCCCATGACTTGCCGGGAAAGCCCGGCAAGCCGTGATCTCAAGCGCTTACAGCTGTCAGACGGAGCGCGCCGCGGCCAGGCCGCGTTCGATATCCGCCTTGATATCCTTGACGTCCTCAAGGCCGATCTGGAGGCGCAGCACCGGCCCTCCTTCCGGGGCCTTGGCGACCCGGCGGTCGTTGAGGTTCACATGCACAGCGAGGCATTCGAAGCCGCCCCAGGAGTAGCCAAGCCCGAAAATGCCGAGCGCATCGAGGAATGCGTGGGCCTTGGCCTTGTAACGATCGGGCGAACCGCCGTTCAGCACGATCGAGAAGATGCCGCTGGAACCCTTGAAGTCCCGCTTCCAGAGTTCGTGACCCGGGAAGCTCGGCAAGGCCGGATGCAGGACCTGCGCAACATCGTCCACGCCCTCCAGCCAGCGCGCCAATTCCAGCGCGCTTTCTTGGTGACGCTCCAGCCGCACGCCCATGGTGCGCAGTCCGCGCAGCACCTGATAGGAATCATCCGGAGAGGCGCAGGTGCCCAGCGTTATCTGCGTATCGTGCAACTGTTCCCAATGGGCGGCGTTGGCTGAAACCGTGCCGAACAAAATGTCAGAATGACCGGCCGGATACTTCGTGGCGGCATGGATGGAAACGTCGACGCCGAAATCGAGCGGCTTGAAATAGAGCGGCGTCGCCCAGGTGTTGTCCATGGTGACGACTGCGCCATGCCGGTGCGCCGCAGCAGCGATGGCCGGAATATCCTGCATCTCGAATGTGTTGGAGCCGGGCGCTTCCGTGTGCACGAGCTTGGTGTTGGGCCGGATCAGGCTCTCGATACCGGCGCCGATCAAGGGATCGTAATATTCCACGGTCACGCCAAGCCGCTTCAGCATGGTGTCGCAGAAATGGCGTGTCGGGTGATAGACGGAATCGACGATCAGCGCGTGATCGCCCGCCGAAAGGTAGGCAAGGAACGGCACGGTTACGGCTGCCAGCCCCGAGGGCACAAGAATGGTACCGGCCGAGCCTTCCAGCTCGTCGATCGCAGCGCAGAGTGCGTCCGTGGTCGGTGTGCCGCGCGTGCCGTAGGTGTATTTCTGCGCCCGGCTTTCCATGGTCGCAGCATTGGGAAAGAGAACCGTGGACGCATGCACGACGGGTGGATTGACGAAACCGTGATAGTCGGCTGGGTCGTTGCCTGCATGGGCAAGGCGGGTGTTCACGCCGGCGCCGGCGAGGATTTCGTCTCTGTTTTTCATGGATCAATCCGAACAATGCACTGTGTTACCTCCGGCGGACTTTTCGCCAGCATCAAGGTGAGGTCAACCCCGCGCGCAAGAAGAAGGCGAAAACCCAAAAGCGCTACAAATTTCCAACAAGCGGTTTTTTTGTGCGGCCGACTGCACTTGCCCCCATTTTCCTGCCCAAAACCGCGCCAACTTTCCTTAAATTTGGAGAAGTGAATGGAAAATGGGCTGTGTCACTTGACCGTGCGAAATTTTGAGCATGAGATAAGCGACCTCGCGCCGGGAGGGTGGCGAGTTCCGCATAGGTGTCCTTTCGGACCGCGTGACCTGCGGATAAGACAAGACAACAGAAAAAGGTCGTAAAAAATGGCAAAAAAAATCGTGACGGCGCTCGTTGGTGCAGCCGTACTGGGGTTTGGCGCAACAGCATCTCAAGCCGACACACTGTCTGACGTTAAGGCGAAGGGCTTCGTCCAGTGCGGCGTCAACGGCTCGAACCTTGCCGGCTTCGGCGCACAGGATTCGCAGGGCAACTGGGCCGGCCTCGACGTGGATCTCTGCAAGGCCGTGGCCGCTGCCGTCTTTGGCGACGCCACCAAGGTCAAGTTCACGCCTCTTTCGGCCAAGGACCGTTTCCCCGCGCTGCAGTCGGGCGAAATCGATCTTCTGGCACGCAACACGACGTGGAGCATCAGCCGCGACACGCAGCTCGGCTTCGACTTCCGCGCCGTGAACTACTATGACGGCCAGGGCTTCATGGTGAAGAAGGAGCTCGGCGTTAAGTCCGCTCTGGAACTGTCGGGCGCTTCCGTCTGCGTCCAGTCGGGCACCACGACCGAACTGAACCTCGCCGACTACTTCCGCTCCAACAACATGGACTTTAAGCCGGTCGTTTTCGAAGCGCAGGATGAAGCCGACGCCGCCTACAATGCCGGCCGCTGCGACGCCTACACGACGGACGCCTCGGGCCTCTACTCGATCCGCCTGAAGATGGCCAACCCGGACGACCATATGGTTCTGCCGGAGATCATCTCCAAGGAGCCGCTCGGCCCGGCCGTTCGCCAGAACGATTCCAAGTGGCTCGATATCGTCAGCTGGGCGCACTATGCGATGGTGGCTGCCGAAGAGTTCGGCATCACGCAGGCGAATGTCGAGGAAATGAAGACCTCCGCCAACCCCGACATCAAGCGCTTCCTCGGTGAAGAAGCCGATTCGACCATCGGTGCGGATCTTGGCGTGCCGAAGGACTGGGCCGTGCAGATCATCAAGGCCGTCGGCAACTATGGCGAATCCTTTGAACGCAATGTCGGCGAAGGTTCTCCGCTCAAGATCGCCCGTGGCCTGAACGCCCAGTGGACGAAGGGCGGCCTGCAATACGCCCCGCCGATCCGCTAAGTCGGACGACACCGCTTCGGGAGGGCAAGTCATTGCCCTCCCTTTTTAGAACAACGCCCGGAAAACAGGGCGACCACAATGTCAGGGGACTTGCATGGCTCTTGCGGACACCCGAACCGGGTCCAGCGAACCGCCGAAGGTTTCGCTTCTCTACAATCCTGCGCTGCGAAGCGTGCTCTATCAGGTCGTTACACTTGTCGTGATCGTCGGTGCGGTGTGGTACGCCTGGAACAACGTCGTCCAGAACCTCGCCCGCGCCAACATGTCGGCCGGTTTCGGCTTTCTGAACAGCCGCGCCGGTTTCGACATCGCGCAGACGCTGATCACCTATACGAGTGATTCGACCTATTTCCGTGCCTTGCAGGTCGGCCTGCTCAACACGCTCGTGGTCGCCGCCGCCGGTATCGTCACCGCGACGATCGTCGGCCTTCTCATCGGTGTGGGGCGCCTGTCGAACAACTGGCTGATTGCGCGGCTCTGCACGGTTTATGTGGAAATCTTCCGCAATATTCCGCCGCTTCTCGTCATCTTCTTCTGGTATCTCGGCGTTCTCGCCCTGTTGCCGTCGATCCGCACGATCTTCCAGCATCTCGAGGAAAACCCGGACGCGATCTTCTTCGTCTCCAACCGCGGCATCTACATGCCCGCCCCGATCTTCGGTGAGGGATTCGGCATGGTGGTCGGGGCCTTCGTCCTTGGTGTCGTCGCGGCAATCGCCTTCACGATCTGGGCCAATGCCCGCCAGCGGGCCACGGGCAAGCGTCCGCCGGTGCTGTGGGTCAATCTCGGCCTGATCGTGCTGTTCCCGATCCTCGTCTTCCTCATCATGGGAAGCCCGCTGTCGCTGGATTACGCCGTTCCGGGGTCGTTCAACATGCGCGGCGGCATGTCCATCGGGCCAGAATTCCTGGCGCTCTACCTCGCACTTTCCCTCTACACGGCGTCGTTCATCGCCGAAATCGTGCGGGCCGGCATCCGTGGCGTGTCGAAGGGCCAATCGGAGGCCGCTTTCGCACTCGGACTGCGGGGCGGACACACGACGCGCCTCGTCGTCCTGCCGCAGGCCTTGCGCATCATCATCCCGCCCCTCACCTCGCAATATCTCAACCTCATCAAGAACTCGTCGCTCGCCGTCGCGGTCGGTTACGCCGACCTCGTGGCTGTCGGCGGTACCATCCTCAACCAGTCGGGCAAGTCCATCGAGATCATCGCGATCTGGATGCTGGTCTACGTATCGATCAGCCTCGTCACGTCGCTGTTCATGAACTGGTTCAATGCCAAGATGGCCCTGGTGGAGCGCTGAGATGTCCCAAAGCATTACCTATGTCCGCGAGGGGTTCATCGAGGCGGAAAAGCCGCCGACCTCGGATTCGTCCGCGTTTGCCTGGATTCGTCACAACCTCTTTGCCTCCTGGAAGGACAGCCTTCTGACGGTGATTGCGCTTGCGGTGCTCGTCTACTACCTGCCGAAGGCCATCGACTGGCTGTTCCTTTCGGCGGTCTGGACGGGTGCCGACAGAACGGCCTGCCTGACGACCGACCAGGGCGGCCAGCTTCCGGCCGGCTGGAGCGGCGCCTGCTGGGCCTATGTGAACGACCGCTTCGTGCAGTTCATGTTCGGCTCCTATCCGCGTAGCGAACTGTGGCGTCCGCTTCTCGTGGCCGGCATGTTCGTCGCGCTGCTCGTGCCCTTCCTTATTCCGAAGGTGCCCCGCAAGGGGCTCAACGCGATCCTGCTGCTCGTCGTGCTGCCCATCGTCGCCTATTTCCTGCTTCTGGGCGGCTCGTTCGGCCTGCGTTACGTCGAGACGTCGCTGTGGGGCGGGCTGATGGTGACGCTCATCATCTCCTTCGTCGGCATCGTCATGTCGCTGCCGATCGGCATTCTGCTCGCGCTCGGACGCCGGTCGTCCATGCCGATCCTGAAGACGGTCTGCATCGGCTTCATCGAACTGATCCGCGGCGTGCCGCTGATCACCGTCCTGTTCATGGCCAGCGTACTTCTGCCGCTGTTCCTGGAACCGGGCAACAACATCGACAAGTTCCTGCGTGCGCTCATCGGGGTTTCGATCTTCGCGTCCGCCTATATGGCGGAGGTTATTCGCGGCGGTCTTCAAGCCATTCCGAAAGGGCAATATGAAGCGGCCGATGCGCTTGGTCTAAACTACTTCCACAAGATGACCTTCATCGTGCTTCCGCAGGCCATCAAGCTCGTCATCCCGGGGATCGTGAACACCTTCATCGGCATGTTCAAGGATACCTCGCTCGTCACCATCATCTCGATGTACGATCTGCTCGGCATCGTGAAGGCGAGCTTCGGCGATTCGGGCTGGATTACCCCTGTCACGCCGCTCACGGGCCTGATCTTCGCCGGCTTCGTATTCTGGATCTTCTGCTTCGGCATGTCGCGCTATTCGGCTTTCGTGGAACGCCGGCTCGACAAGGGCCATAAGAGATAACTGAGAGGACATAATAATGGCCAACCAAGCCAATGCACAAAAGATGACTGTCTCGGCCACCGACGCCGCCGTCGAAATCATCAACATGAACAAGTGGTACGGCGATTTCCACGTGCTGCGCGACATCAATCTCAAGGTGATGAAGGGCGAGCGCATCGTTATCGCGGGACCGTCGGGTTCCGGCAAGTCGACGATGATCCGCTGCATCAACCGCCTGGAAGAGCACCAGAAGGGCCAGATCATCGTCGACGGCATCGAGCTGACGAACGACCTCAAGAAGATCGACGAAGTGCGTCGCGAAGTCGGCATGGTGTTCCAGCACTTCAACCTCTTCCCGCACCTGACCATCCTCGAGAACTGCACGCTTGCGCCGATCTGGGTGCGCAAGATGCCGAAGAAGGAGGCCGAGGAGATCGCGATGCACTACCTCAAGCGCGTCAAGATCCCCGAACAGGCCAACAAGTATCCCGGCCAGCTGTCGGGCGGCCAGCAGCAGCGCGTGGCGATCGCCCGCTCGCTCTGCATGAAGCCCAAGATCATGCTGTTCGACGAGCCGACCTCGGCGCTCGATCCGGAAATGGTCAAGGAAGTGCTCGACACCATGGTCTCGCTGGCTGAAGAAGGCATGACCATGCTGTGCGTGACGCACGAAATGGGTTTTGCCCGCCAGGTCGCCAACCGCGTGATCTTCATGGACCAGGGTCAGATCGTCGAGGAGAACGCACCCGCCGAGTTCTTCGACAATCCGCAGCACGAGCGCACCAAGCTGTTCCTCAGCCAGATCCTGCACTGAGCGGATCGGAATCCGGGTTTGGAAAAGGCGGGCGGAGTGCCCGCCTTTTTTCGTCCCGCTTGTTGGTCATGCCCTTCATTTCGTCCGAAGCCCCATCCGGAACTTGAGCGGACTTGCGCCGAAATGATTGCGGAAGGCGCGCGAGAAGGCCGAGAGACTGTCGAAGCCGCTGCGCAGCGCCACCTCCTGCATGGACAGCGGCGTATCGCGCACCAGACGCTGCGCCGCCGTCAGCCGCAAGCGCAGATAATATTTCCCGGGTGCCGCGCCGAGCCCGTCGACGAACAGCGTCTCGAGCTTTCGCGTGGAGAAGCCGAGGCGGCGCGCCAGCGCCGCAATGGTCAGCGGCCGGTCGATCGTGCGCTCCATCAGGCGGATCGCAGCAGCAAGTTCCGGCCTGTGCTCGCCCATGCGGCCCAATGAGACGAGCGGCTGCGCGTCCGTCGCAGCATGCGTCTCGTCATAGACGAAGACGCTCGCCACATCGAGCGCCACGGCCGACCCGAACCGTTCGCGCACGAGATGCAGCATCATGTCGAAGGTCGGCGAGGCGCCGCCTGACGTCCAGAGCGGGCCGTCCGTGACGAAGCGGTCGGCGCGCACGTTGAGCGCCGGAAACGCTGCCGCGAAGTCCTCCAGCTCCTCCCAATGCGCCGTCGCGTCGCGGCCGTCCAGCAGGCCGGAGCGCGCCAGCAGCCAGCAGCCCGACTCAATGCCGGCCACGATCCCGAAACGCCGTGCGACCTTCTTGAGCCGCGCAACGAACGATCGGCCGGTGTGGCGATCCTGGTTGAAGCCAGCGATCAGGAGCAAGGCATCGCCGCTCGTCACATCGGCGAACGCGCCGTCGACACGAACCTCCACGCCGCAGGTCAGGAGCACCGGCCGCCCCTCTGGCGAGAGTATCGTCCAGCGGAAGACCGGTTCGGGCACCACGCGGTTGGCCGCGCGCATGGGATCGAGCACGGAGGCAAGCGACATGATCGACGATTCCGGCAGCAAAACAATCGTGACGTCGAGCGGGCCCGACCGCGGCATTTCTCTGGTCATGCGGAAATTGTCAAAAAACAGACGCATTATGTCAATCGGGAAAAGATAAATCCGGCATGATCCGTCTCACAGGTGATCCGGAGATGCAGCCGGGTCATGGCGACAGCCCCTGTACCCCGAACCCTGATCCGCTTTTTATCGGAACGGGTTGGCGAGCCTGAGGGCGGACCAGCCCGTTTTTTTTGCGCTGTCCTCGGCGCCGTTTCGCCCGTCAGGTTGCGGTCGTCCGGAACCTACACCTGTCTTGCGCGTTGAAGCGACAACCAAGCAGGAAAGGTTCTATCATGCAGAAGCTCAAGTCCATCTTTGCCACGGGTGCGCTCTCCATCGCCGTCGCGCTGACGTCCTTCGTTCCGGCACAGGCCATTACGTTCCCGAACATACCGGTTCCGTCGGCGTCGTCCGTCGAGCAGGTGCAGTATCGCTATGAGCGTCGTGAACGCATGCATCGCCGCGACAGGGCGGAGCGGCGCTGGCACGGTCATCGCGGTTACCGTGACCGCCGTCCCGGCTATCGCCGCCACTCGGATGGCTGGTGGTACCCGCTGGCTGCCTTCGGCCTGGGTGCGGCCATCGGCGGTGCCGTGACTCGTGACCGCGACGTGAGCGGCTCGCATGTCAGCTGGTGCGCCAACCGTTACCGTTCGTACCGCGCCTACGACAACACGTTCCAGCCGAACAACGGTCCGCGCCGGAGCTGCGTCTCGCCCTATTCACGCTAAGCCGCTGACCTCTTCCCTACAAACAAAACGCCCGCGATGGATATCGCGGGCGTTTTGCATTGCTTAGGCATTGTGGAGGACCGAAACCCTCCGCCGGATACTTACTCGGCGTCGCCTTCAGCGGCCTTCTTCTTGGCCGGGGCTTTCTTCTTCGGAGCGGCTTCTTCGCCTTCCGCAGCGTCGGCCTTGGCGGCAGCCTTCTTCTTCGGCGCAGCCTTCTTGGCGTCCTTCTCGGAGCCTTCCTCGTCGTCAGCCATCAGCTCGTCCTTGGAGACGGTCTTGTGCGTCACCTTGATTTCGCCGAGCAGGTGATCGACGACCTTTTCTTCGAAGATCGGCGCGCGCAGCGAAGCGGCGGCACCCGGGGTCTTCTGGAAATATTCTAGGATCTGCTTTTCCTGGCCGGGGAACTGGCGCAGCTGCTGGTAGAGCGACTGCTGCATTTCCTCGTCGGAAACCTGGATGCCGGCCTTTTCGCCGATTTCCGAGAGAACGAGGCCGAGGCGGACGCGGCGTTCAGCCAGCTTGCGGTATTCTTCGCGCGCGGCTTCTTCCGTCGTGTCTTCGTCAGCGAAGGTCTTGCCGGACTGCTGGAGGTCCGTGTTGATCTGGCGCCAGATGTTTTCGAATTCGGCGTCGACCAGGCGCTCCGGCGTGTCGAACTTGTACAGCTCGTCGAGCTGGTCGAGGATCTGGCGCTTGACCTTCTGGCGCGTGACCGAGCCGTACTGGCTTTCGATCTGGCCGCGGACGATTTCGCGCAGCTTGTCGGCCGATTCGAGGCCGAGCTTCTTGGCGAGCTCGTCGTTGATCTCGATGTCGGCGGCGGCAGCAACGTCCTTGACCTTGATGTCGAAGGTGGCTTCCTTGCCGGCAAGGTTTGCAGCCGGGTAATCGGCCGGGAAGGTCACGGTGATGACCTTCTCGTCACCAGCCTTTAAGCCCGCCAGCTGCTCTTCGAAGCCCGGAATGAAGCGGTTGGAACCGAGAACCAGTTCTGCGTCTTCGTCCTTGCCGCCGTCGAAGGCTTCGCCATCGACCTTGCCGAGGTAATCGATGGTGACGCGGTCGCCATTGGCGGCCTTGCCCTTCTTGGTTTCGTAGGAGCGTGCGCTTTCGGCGATCTGCAGGATCTGGTCGTCGACTTCCTTGGCGTCGATTTCCACGACTTCGCGCGTAACCGCGATGCCCGAATTATCCTTCAGCTCGATGGCCGGAATGACTTCATAGGCCAGCGTGAACTCGAAGTCGGCTTCACCGGCGAGAATCTTCTCGGCCTCGGCCTGGTCTTCGGTCATCGCGACTTCCGGCTGCGTGGCAGACTTTTCGCCGCGCTCGGAAAGAATTGCGGAGGGGCGCTCGCGAACGATCTCGTTGACCAGCTCGGCCATGACGGATTTGCCGTACATCTTCTTGAGATGTGCGAACGGTACCTTGCCCGGACGGAAGCCGTTGATGCGGACACGGCCCTTCACGTCCTCAAGACGCTCGTTCATCTGAGCTTCCATGTCCTTGGCCGGGATGACGACCTTGATTTCGCGCTTCAGCCCTTCAGCGAGCGTTTCGATAACCTGCATGTTCAAACCTTTATTTCGAGTTGGCGGTGTTCAAACCGGGCTGCCGGTTATGGCGAACACCCCGCCGGTCCATTTGCCGGCAGTGGCTTTACTGAATTCGGTGGCCTTTTGGCAAGCAAAATGGCGCGCTCTAACATTCCACACCCGCGGAAACGTCCGGTTTCCGCGTTTGGTGGCTCTGGTGCGGGTAGAGAGACTTGAACTCCCACGCCTTGCGGCACCAGAACCTAAATCTGGCGTGTCTACCAATTTCACCATACCCGCGTCTCAGAAACCGCTGTCCACAGGCGGCCGGGCCGCTCCAGTGGCGCCTTCCGAGCGCGGCGTCTCTATATCATCCGTTTCCAAGGGATCAAAGGAAAAATGACAGGAAAATGACCGTTCTCCGGCGCTTCGGCTCAATAGAGCGGCTCGTCGTAGACCGGCTCCCCGCGCAGCAAGAGCCGCGCGATCTGCGGCGTGCCATCGCTCGAGACCCGCGCCTCTACGTCCAGCTCCTGCGCATTGCGGGCATTTTCCAGCGCCCTGCCCTCGCCTTCCGGCACATAGTAGCGCTCGATACCGTACTGCACGAAGAGCTCACCGGGCATGCCGCCGGCGCCGTATGTGTTGAAAACGAAGGGCAACGTGCGCAGGATCACAGACCCCTCCTCCGGCGCCATCTCCGCAAAGCGCGCTTCCGTCGCCTTCCACAACCCGTCGGCATCCGGTTTCAGGCGCACCGAGAGACGGGTGCGCGTCCCGTCAGAGGGAATATCGCCCGTGACGATCGACGCCGGAATGGTGGAAATCTCGTAGATCAGAATGACGTAGTCACCGCGCAGCAGGTCGCGCGGATCGACCGGGCTGGTCTTCAGGCGGATATCCGCGCCGTTGCGCAGGATGGACGCCCGGCTTTCGACCATATAGCCGATCACGGCGGTCTGGAGCACGGCGACGATAAGTGCGGCAACGAGCGGCGACAGGCGGAAGGAACGCATCCGGGTTATATCAGGCCTCCGCCTTGTCTTCGTTGGATGCAAGCCGGCGCTCCAATGCGATCACCGCCCAGGCGATGGCGGCGACGACGAGGCCGGAGACAAGGAAGAAACCGGACGTGCCGATGATGGACCCGATGGTTTCCGACGCGAGATAGAGTGTCTCCGCCGCGAAGGCCACGTATCCCAAATACCGGACCGCGCCGTTCTCCTTCCCCGAAAGGGCGATGCCGGCGATCGCCGCGCCGAGCGTGACGATACCGACAGCCAGACGCTCGCCCACCGCATCGAACTCGACATGCAGGACCACGAGCCCGAACATCAGCACGAGATAGGCGTAGAAAGCGGGCGCTGAGCCGGCGCTGCTGGCGGCGGCATGCAACGGCGACTGCGGCAGCGCGGCGGCAAGATAGGCAACGGCGCCGAAGACGACGATGGCAATGGCCGTCGTTGCAGTGGAGTATTCGCTGTAGATGAAGGCGAGCCAGGCGACCAACAGCAGATAGCCGAGGTGGCGTGCACGCCCGGCGCCGGTGTAGCGCGCAAGCGCGATGACGATGACCGCCATCAGCGGCATCAGCCAGAGCAAAAGCATCTGATCGGCCGAGTAGGATTGTGTCCAGTCCGTACCCGAGACGACGAAGGCGAGAAAGCCGGCGACGACGGTGACGGCACCCGACCGGAACAGCACGGCCGCCGCCACCGTCCCGCCGAACCAGACCAGCGCCGCCTGGAGCGCGTCGCCCGAGAGATGGTACATCTGCCCCACAAGCGCGATGGCCCCGCCGAAGGACAACGCCCCCAGAACGAGGAAAGCGGCCGCAAGACGCCCTGCGCCGCGCGCCAGAAGGGCACCGCCGCCGAAATAGGCCGCCCAGAGGACGCCGATAATACCTGCCAGGCGCACGAGCCGCGGGATGGCTTCCCAATTGGCCGCAACGAGCAGCAGAACGGCTGCCGCAAACAGAAGTGCCGCGATGATCAGAAGCACGCGCCCCACGCTGAAGGAGCTGGGACGCGAATCGTACTCTTTCAGCAGCACGGTCGCTGTTTTCGCGTCGATCAGGCCCTGCGCCGCCCACGTTTTCAGGTCTCGTTCCAGCCAGCTCCTGTACATTGCCCCGCCGTCCCCTTTGACAATCCGCCTTCGGCCGTGATTCCGGCCCTGTCAACGGCGGCACTATAGGCTGGCCGAAAATGCCCGGTCACGGCAAAAGTGAAGGAAACCGCCAATGCGGCAGCAAAATCGCGGCGTTTCCTGCGGACACGCGATCAGGATTAACGAAACATAAAGAAAACCATGGGAGATTTGGCCGTAACGATCCGGTCCCGGCGGCATGCAGGCAGCGCATACCATTCATGATCATATTGCACTGCACAAAACCGAATGACCCGGCTATATTACAAGCATCGGATCGATGATGATCCAGCCGCAACGAGGCGCCGCTTTAAGGCGACAGGTTGCGGAAAGGCCAGATGATCGGGCCCGGCATGACGCCGAAAGATCAGGTTGCCGGAAACGGTGATCGATGGAATTCGGAGTGGCGCACTCCTCCTCCCAGCGCCCCTTCGATCGATTGGCAACACTCCTCCTCCCAGTTGCCAATCAATATCAATGACGCCCGCTGGATCTCCTCCCCCAGCGGGCGTTATTCTTTTGAGCTCCCCGCGATTTCCAAGATCCATATCCCGTGGCCGTAGCGTCGCCGGCGCCTTTCTCCATGGCGCTGCGAATTGCCCTCGCCATTCGGGCCGGCCCATTCCGGTTTTGCATGGCGAGTGTTTACCAGTGTGGCGAGCCGGCCATTTTTGGCCAGAATTTTGTCAAAATTTCCGCTTGACATGCAAAAAATGCATGGATGCCGTGCCAATCGAGCGCTGTTCATTTTACCGCTCGAGCGTATAGTCCGGCTCAACAGATCAGGGCGGCGCCAACGACGAGCGGCCGCTCAGTACGAAGCCCAAGAAAGGGGTATGAAAATGAACCTGGCACGCTCTTTCAACAACTGGCGCAAGTATCGTCAGACCGTCACCGAACTCGGCCGCATGTCGGACCGCGAGCTTCGTGACCTCGGCATCGGCCGCAGCGATATCCCGTATATCGCGCGCAAGGCGACGATCTGAGCCGAACGGACCCACGGGTCGCAAATTGAACGCCCTTCGGCCTCCGCCGAAGGGCGTTTTCGTTTGCCGGTCTTTTTGCGCCGCACAATGTCGCAAATTACAGGTTGCGACATCCTGCTGATGGCCAGATGACGCAGCTTCATTACTGTATCTGCCCGATATAGCGCCCTTATCTGCCTTTTTTGCATGCAGCGACAGCAGTTGCCTTATCCTTCATCGTCTTATTGCACAAATGCATAGCAGCTGCATTTTCTTTGCACTGCACATTAACGGGGATGTCGCGTATATGAGCGTCAACGCCGGGGGAAAGCCTCCGGGTAACCCTTCTAGGACACGACCATGAACCCGCTCCGCATCGCAAAGAACTGGATTTCCTACCGCCGCACCCTGAACGAACTCGGCAACCTGTCGAACCACACGCTCTCGGACATCGGCCTGACCCGTTACGACATCCGTGACATCGCTTCCCGTTCCTTCCGCTAATTCATAGCCGGTTTCCGCCGCTGCGGCCGGAAACGGCGACGCGCGAGGAACGCTTCAAACGGCACCAACTGGTGCCGTTTTTGATTCCGGGGGCATGTCGCCTCGTTTCCATGCTTTTCCTTGGAATTGCGGCGTTGCCCATGGTAACGAACCGGCCATGACCAAGACCTCTTCGCACACTCCTATCCATGTCATCGGCGGCGGCCTCGCCGGCTCGGAAGCCGCCTGGCAGATCGCCGAACGCGGCATTCCCGTCATCCTGCATGAAATGCGCGGCGTGCGCGGCACGGATGCACACAAGACCGATGGCCTCGCCGAACTCGTCTGTTCTAACTCCTTCCGCTCGGACGATGCGACGAGCAATGCCGTCGGCGTGCTGCATGCGGAGATGCGGCTGGCCGGTTCGCTCATCATGCGCTCCGCGGATGCCAATCAGGTTCCGGCCGGCGGTGCGCTTGCGGTGGACCGCGACGGCTTTTCCGATGCCGTGACGGCCGCCATCGAGGGGCATCCGCTCATTACCGTCACGCGCGAGGAAGTGACGGGGCTTCCGCCCGAGGACTGGGACCAGGCCATCATCGCCACCGGTCCGCTGACCGCCCCATCGCTGGCGCAGGCCATCCAGGCGCGGACCGGCGCCGATTCGCTCGCCTTCTTCGACGCCATCGCGCCGATCGTGCACACGGCGAGCATCGATATGGATATCTGCTGGTATCAGTCGCGCTACGACAAGGTTGGCCCAGGCGGCACGGGCAAGGACTATATCAACTGCCCGATGGACGAGGCGCAGTACAACGCCTTCATCGATGCGCTGATCGCGGGCGACACGACCGGCTTCAAGGAATGGGAAGGCACGCCCTATTTCGACGGCTGCCTGCCGATCGAGGTGATGGCGGAACGTGGGCGCGAGACGCTGCGCCACGGCCCGATGAAGCCGATGGGGCTGACCAATGCGCATAACCCCACGGTGAAACCCTACGCGGTCGTGCAGCTGCGCCAGGACAATGCACTCGGCACGCTCTACAACATGGTCGGCTTCCAGACGAAGCTGAAATATGGTGCGCAGGCGGAGATCTTCCGGCTGATCCCGGGTCTCGAAAACGCCGAATTCGCGCGCCTCGGCGGGCTGCACCGCAATACCTATATCAACTCCCCCACCCTGCTCGACAGGTCGCTGACGCTGAAGGGCCGTCCGGGACTTCGCTTCGCCGGCCAGATCACCGGCTGCGAAGGTTATGTCGAGAGTGCCAGCATCGGCCTGCTGGCGGGACGCTTCGCGGCCGCCGAGCGCCAGGGCGCCACGCCTATCCTGCCGCCGGAGACCACCGCCTTCGGCGCGCTGCTCAACCACATTACCGGCGGGCATATCGTGTCGGACGATGAGCCGGGCAAGCGCTCCTTCCAGCCGATGAACATCAATTTCGGCCTGTTCCCGCCGCTTGAGCCGGGCACCGTGACGAAGCCGGAAGGCGTGAAGCGCTTCCGCGGCAAGGACAAGGCGCTCGCCAAGAAGCATGCAACGGCGGCACGCGCGCTGGAAGATTGCGCCCGTTGGCTGAAAGACTGATCTTCAGCCTCAGATCGGCTGTTTCTGGGCGAGGTCGCCGGCAACGGCGGTCATCGGCCTGAAGCTGCCGAGCAGCCACAGCGAAACTTCGGCGGCCTGCTGCTCATTGCGGAATTCGAATGTGCCACCCTCGAAGGCGGCATTGGCGAATGTCACGGAAAGCCGGCGGGGACCGGCACTTTCGACGCGCACCGTGCCCGGCTCGATGAGGTGGCAGGTATAGTGCAGGCCATGTGCGTTCATGCAGCCGGCTTTGCCGTCATGCAGACGCAGAAACACCGTCTTGCCGTTTGCCGTGGTCACGACATCTCGGATGGCCTCGTCCGGAAAGGCCCGGCCGAACTCCAGGATCGCCAGCCCCGAATCGTTCTCGGCTTTCTCACGCTCGTCCCGTTGAAACGCCTGGCGAAAGATCAGGCCCACCAGAAACAGGCACACGATCGTGATGGTCCAGAGCATGGCGTGAACTCCCCCGCGCCGATAACATTCGGCCTCCCTAACAAACGAGGCTTGCGCCAGTTTTGCGTGTCGCTCGTCAAACGGGGACCAGGGCCGAACGGTTCCGCCGGGCGGCTCAGAACGGACCGCGCCGCAGGGCCCGCCACATCCACCATTGCCGTCGCCATTGCGCGGGCTGCAGCACGCGTTCGAGCGCGTCCGCACCGGCCTTTTCGGCCGCGTCGAGAATGTGCGGCACGAGCGCCACAGGCAGGAAGGCCGGACGGTTGCCCTTCGAGACACCATCCGCCCCGCGCGCCTTGGCCAGATGCTCCCGGCCCAGACCCACAAAAGCCTCGATGGCGCGCCCGGCAGCGGCCTTGTCGTCTCCCCGCAGCAGTGCCTCCGGCGACAGGCCGGTCGCCGCGAGCAGGTCCGCAGGCAGATAGACCTGACCACGCCGGCGATGGATGGGCAGCATCAGAAGCGTGCCGGCAACGGTTTGCGCGACACCGGCATGCCCTGCCGCATCGGCCGACTTCGGCGCATTGACCGGATCGAGCACGAGGCTCGCAAGCTGGATGAGCGCCGAGGCCGTTTCGCCCGCATAGCCTTCGAACGCCGAACGGCTCTCCATCGGGTCGTTGTAGACGTCGAAGATGCGGGCCTCGATCATGTCGGTCAGCACCGCGACCGGAAGATGATGATCCCGCACGCAGGCGAGGAGGCCCGCCGCCAGCGGATTGGCCAGCGCATCGCCATCCGCCTGCCCCTCCAGGAGATCCCGCCACCATTGCAGGCGGATTTCGCCCGGCAGTGCCTCGCGCACGACATCGCGCACCCGGGCGAGCTCGGCATTGAAGGCATAGAGGGCGGCAAGCGCGCCATGCTTTTCCGCCGGCGCCAGAAGGCAGGCGAGATAGCGGTCGCGATCGGTGTCGCGAAGCACCGCCAGGCAATGCGCATAGTGGGTATCGTTATCGCTCACGTCGAAAAACCGCCTCGTCCGTCACACGGCGATAAGCGCGGCGGCAACCGCACGGCTTTCCGCCAGCATGACGTTGAACGTGCGCACGGCCGCACCCGTGCTCATCGGATCGGAACTGATTCTGCGCTCCCGCAAGGCCGCCTTGATCTCCGGCGCAAGCGGGCGGATCTCCTTGCCGGTGCCGACAAGCAGGACCTCGATATCACCGGCCTCGTCGAGCACGCGCTGGAGGTCGTCCAGCGTCAGCGGACTACCATCCTGTTTGTCCCAGCCATGAATGCCCGAGGGCAGGCAAAGGATGGAGCCGCGGTGCGACATGTCGGCGAAACGGAAGCCGCCATTGCCGTATGCATCGATCGGCGCGCGTCCGGGGAAGTGCGCCTCCCGGATTTCAATTCCCTTAGCCATTGGCTCCCGTCGCTTCCGGGGCCGTCACCGCACCGCCCTTGCCGGGCCGGTAGCGCTCCGGCCGCAGACGGAACAGGATGAGGATGGGCCCGGCAATGTAGATGGAGGATATGGTGCCGACCGCCACGCCGAAGAACAGCGTCAACGCGAATGTACGGATCGCCTCGCCGCCGAAGAGGGCAAGAGCGGCAAGCGCGATCAGCGTTGTCGCAGAGGTCAGGACCGTGCGCGACAATGTGCGATTGATCGCGTCGTCGATCAGGATCGGCAGCGGCATCTGCTTGAAGTGCCGGAGATTCTCGCGGATCCGGTCGTAAACGACCATCGTGTCGTTCAGCGAGTAGCCGGCGACCGTCAAGAGCGCGGCAACAGCGCTGATGTTGAACTCGATATTGGCGATGGCGAGGAAGCCGAGCGTGAAGAACACGTCATGCGCCAGCGCGATGACGGCGCCGATGGCGAAATGCCATTCGAAGCGCACCCAGATGTAGGCGATCAGCGCGAGAAGCCCGGCGACGAAGCCGAGGGAGGCCGTATCGATCAACTCTCCCGATATCGACGGGCCGACAACCTCGACGCGCCGGAAATCATAGTCGTCCTCGAGTTCGCCGCGTGCGACGAGGACCGAGGTCTGCTCGGCGTTTTCGCCATCCCCTTGCGAAGTCAGCCTTACGATGGCGCGGCGCTCGTCCGCGCGTGTATCGACGGTCTGGACGGCGACGCCGGCATCGGCAAGGCGCGCGGAGATGTCGAACGGATCGGCCTTGCCCGACTTCGCCTGGACCTCGACCGCCGCGCCACCGGTGAAATCGATCCCGAGCCGCAGCTCGCCGAGCGCAAGGAGGCCCGCGATCACGAGCGACAGGGCGGCCGTCGCCAGGAACACAGCATTGCGCACCGCCATGAAGCGGAGGTTCAGGCTGTCGAAAAGTCCGCTGCGCACGCCTTTGGGAAGGCGTGTGGCATGGCTGCGGCCGAGCCAGATGCGCACAAGCCGGTGTGTCAGCCCGAATGTGGTGAACAGCGTCGCCACCATGCCGACGCCGACCGCCAGCGCGAAGCCGCGCACAGGCGCCGCCGACAAGAGGAAGAGGACGGCGACAGCGATCAGCATCGTCACCGACGCATCCAGAACCGTCGTGCGGGCGCGACCGAAACCAACCGACACGGCCTGCGACAACGGGCGCCCGGCCTTCACCTCCTCGCGAATGCGTTCGAAGATCAGAACGCTCGCGTCGACGGCAAGGCCGACGGTCAGCACGATGCCGGCGATCATGGAGAGGGAGATCGGCATACCGATTAGCGCGAGCGCGGCGAATGTCAGCAGCACGTTGAAGAACAGCGCCAGCGATGCGATGACCCCCAGCACGCCGTAAAAGAACGTGATGAAGGCCACGACCGCCACGACGGCAACGACGAGCGCCAGGACGATGGAGCCGACAGACGTCGTGCCGAGTACCGGCTCAATCGACCGCTCCTCCAGAATGGTGAGCGCGGCCGGCAGCGGACCACTGGCGACGATGCGGGCGAGGTTTGCCGCGCCTTCGGCATCGAAATCACCGGAAAGTCGGCCGACGCCATCGCTGATGGCGCCCTGGATCTGCGATGTCGAGATCACCTGTCCATCGAGCAGGATCGCGATCGTTCGGCCGGCATTGTCGCGCGTGAAGACGGCGAGCTTGTCGGCGGCTTCCTTGCGCAGCACGAATTCGATGAAGGGTTCGCCATCCGCCGATGCCCGCGCCGATGCCACATCAGCGGCGGTGAAGAGGTCATCCTGGCGCACGAGATAACCGGTCGGCGGCTCGTCGGCGGAATAGAGCACTTCGGAACCGGCAGGCGCGCCGTTCTCGATGGCCGCATTGACCGGCACGCTGTCGTCGATCAGGCGTGCGGAAAGCTTGCCGACGGTCGCCAGCATATCCTTCACGCGCTGCGGGTCGGTGAGGCCGGGCATGGACACGACAATGCGACCGCGGTCGCCGCGCCCGACCGTCAGCGCCGGAATGTCCAGGCTCTCCACCCGCCGGCGCACGGCGTCGACTGCGCCAAGCGATGCGGCCGCCACGGCTTCATCGACGGCGGCATCGGACAGCAAGATGCTGAACTCGCCATTTTCGCCGGTATTGAGCGTACCGAGCCCAAGGCCTTCGAGCGCCTGTCTTGCCTTATCGGCGTCACCGGCTGCCGATATCGTCACATCGACCTGATCGTCCGCGCCGTTGAGATTGCCGTAGGGGATCTGCGCCGCCCGCAAGGCGTTGCCGATGGTCTCGACGGCACCACGCAGGCGCGCATCGACGATGTCGTCACGGGAAACATCGAGAACGAGGCGGGAGCCGCCGGTCAGGTCCAGGCCCGGTTTCAGCCGATGCGCGGAGATCCAGTCCGGAAGGCCGGCCGCCATGCGGGCCGGCATAAGGCTCGGCAACAGGACGAGAAGGCTGGCCAGGAACGCGGACCAGAGAAGGAATGTTTTCCAGCGGGCGGATTGCTGCATTGCGATCTCGACAAAAACGGCGCCAGCGCCGCTGAAAACCAGTCGGGCCGCTGGCCGAGGTTACCCTCGGCCGAACGGCAAGCCAAGTCATTCCTTGACGGGTTCGCCCTTGACGCGGACTTCGCTGACACCGCTGCGCACGACGCGCACCTTGATGCCTTCTGCGATTTCGACTTCGAGCTCGCTGTCATCGACGACCTTCGTCACCTTGCCGACGATGCCACCACCGGTGACGACCTGGTCGCCGCGGCGGATGTTCTTCAGAAGCTCTTCACGACGCTTCATGGCTGCACGCTGCGGGCGGATGATGAGGAAATACATCACCACGAAGATCAGCAGGAACGGAAGGATAGACATCAGGATGTCTGCACCGCCTGCTGAACCGCCGGGTGCCGCCGTCTGGGCGAAGGCCTCGGTAATGAACATCAGCTACTCCTTGAAAACTTGGATTTATAAGGCCTGTAGACCCGTTTCGGATGCCGGAATATAGGCAAGCACACATCCAATGCAACACACGAGACCGAGAAGCTCTCGTTTTTCAAGTGTTTTCCCCCTTTTCGCCCCCCTTCCCGCCATGCTACCCGGCAGGGAGCATGAGGAGAGACACAGTGCAGGAAGATCACGTCAAGCTTCTGCTGGCCGAAATCGGCCGCATCAACGCAACGCTGGAGCGCCTTGCCGGCCCCGCGCCCGCCGTCAACGACTGGAATGCGGCCGACGTCTTCGTCTGGTCGCCCGCGCGCCTCCAGGTCCAGCCGGTGAAGCGCCCCAACCGCATCGACATCGATCTTATCCGCGGCGTCGATCACGTTCGTGACATCCTCGTCGACAACACGGTGCGCTTCGCACGCGGCCTTCCGGCCAACAATGTGCTGTTGTGGGGCGCACGCGGCATGGGCAAGTCCTCGCTGGTCAAGTCTGTCCACGCGCTTGCGGCAAGGGAGACTGGCAGCGACCTGAAGCTCATCGAGGTGCACCGCGAGGACATCGCCAGCCTGCCCGCGCTGATGGACATCCTCAAGGAAGCGCCCCATCCGGTCATCATCTTCTGCGACGACCTGTCCTTCGACCATGACGACACGTCCTACAAGTCGCTGAAGGCGGCGCTGGACGGCGGTGTCGAGGGCCGGCCGGACAATGTCCTGCTTTACGCCACCTCCAACCGTCGCCACCTCCTGCCCCGCGACATGATGGAAAACGAGCAATCCACGGCGATCAATCCGTCGGAAGCCGTCGAGGAGAAGGTCTCCCTTTCCGATCGCTTCGGGCTATGGCTCGGCTTCTACAAGTGCAGCCAGGCCGAATATCTCGAGATGATCGACGGCTATGCGAGCCACTACACGCTCGACATCCCCGTGGAACAGCTTCACGCGGAGGCACTGGAATGGGCAACCACGCGCGGCTCCCGCTCCGGACGCGTGGCCTGGCAGTATGTCCAGGACCTTGCCGGGCGTCTCGGCAAGCCGCTCAACCGCTGAAACCACCTCAATGACGAAAGGGCGGTCCCGTCGGAACCGCCCTTCTCTTTATCGGAGATATCAGCCCGCCTATTCTAGATAGGTCATCGGGTTGACCGGGGTCGCGTTCTTGCGCACCTCGAAGTGAACTTTCGGCCGGGTGGCGCTGCCGCTCATGCCCGAGGTTGCGACGGTCTGGCCGCGCTGGATCTTCTGGCCGCGCTGCACGTTGAGGTCGCCGGCATGACCGTAGACGGTGACGGTGCCGTCGTCGTGGCGGACGAGAACCGCGTTGCCGAGTTCCTTCAGGCTGCTGCCGGCATAGATGACCACGCCATTCTCCGCCGCCTTGATGGGCGTGCCCTCGGGCACCGAAATATCGATACCGTCGTTGCGGCTGCCGTTGACGTTGGAGCCATAGCCGGCAATGACCGCGCCGCGGACCGGCCAGCGATACTTACCGATACCCGTCGATTCGGGTGCTTCGTCCGTCACGTCGGACTTCTGCGTCACCTCGGCGACCGAGACGGTCTTGACCCGCGCCTTATAGGACTCCGGCTTCTTCTCCGCCGTCTCGACCTTCTTTTCCTTGACCGGAACGGAGGCCGTCGTCGTCTTGTCCGTCGTCGTGTCCACGGCCGCGCCGCCAGCCGGGATCACCAGCTTCTGGCCGATGCGGATCGCGGCGGTATCGATGCCGTTCGCCTTCTTCAGGGCGTCGACCGACACGCCATTGCTGCGGGCGATCTTGGCAAGCGAATCGCCGGGCTTGACCTCGTAGCCGCCAGTGCCTTCGCCGGCATTGGCGAGGTTGGTGTTGGCCTGATCGGTTTCAGACTTCACCTTGTCGCGCTTCGACGTGCCGGGCAGGATCGCGACGTTCTGTTCCGTCTTGCGCTCGGGTGTCGGCAGCTTGTTGTCGACCTTCAGCGTGTGGTCCGTCGCAGCCTTGGCAGCGCTTGCCGTGGTGCTGAAGGTCGGGATGATGATCCGCTGGCCGGGCTCGGCATCGGTCGAACGCTTCAGTCCGTTTGCGGCGAGGATTTCCTTCTCCGGCACGCCATAACGGTTGGCGAGCGTCTTCACGCTTTCACCTTGGCGCAGCATGACGACCGGGGCATTGTTCGTCGACCAACCGGCCTTGGCCTTCTGCACGGTTCCGGTCGAGAGCGTATCCGTATTATCGGCAACCGCCTTTGCCTGGCGCTGCTGGCCGAAGGTCTCGCGCTCGGCCGGCCGGGCGCCGCCATCCGTGGGATCGCTGAGCGAACCGCGCTGGACGGTCATCGGCGTCGTCGCCAGACGCGAACCCGAGCCGGTCGTCGTTGATGTGTTGATGGGATCGTAGGAAACGCCGCCCTGATCCGGGAAGGGCTGGTTGAGCGCCTGATCACGGGTTCCCATCTGATTTGCCGACGAAAACTGCTGCTGCTCGTTTCCAACGGTCGCCCGCGGAACGATGCCATTGCTGCCGAACAGCGTGCGGCGCGGAACCGAACTGGTCGTCATGTTGTCCTGCCCGGAGGTGGAGAACAGACCGCCAAAACGGGAAACATCCGAGCTGCACCCGGTTGCGACACTGGCCAGCAGGGCCGCAGCAATAAGGCGGGTCGCGGTCCTGCCAAAACTCGGCGATACACTCTTACGCATGAGACTACCCAATCGGTACGCTACTTGAAGTGAACCGATTAAAGCGCGTTAGAGTTACTGCCCGGTTAAGGCTGGCCTATTCGCGAAGGTTTTTTGATGAATTGATAACCATGGCGCAAGGTGGCAAGCGCCGGCCGCGTCAGAAGCCGGCCGCGTACATGCTGTCGGCGCGGGAAATACGCGCGCCGATATGCGCACCATTCTCGATGGCGCCCTGGCCCGGCTGCAGGATCGCGGAGATGGGCGTCGCGCGCCGCGCCGCGCCTTCGATGACCGCTTCGGGTTCGCTCATGTCGAGCGCGCTTTCATTATAGGCGATGGCCCGCAGCGCGGACACGGCAGCCTCGCGCGTTCCCAGGTAGCGGGCGCTGCGCTGGTCCTGCGCCGGCATGCTGTCGAAATATTCGATATAGGCGCGATAATAGGCCTTGCGGTCGCCGGTGTCGAGGAAATGGCCGTAGGCGCCGTATTCACGCGCCTCCAGTGCGGCTGTATCCAGGTTGTTGCGCTCGGCATCCGTCAAGGCCGGCTGGCTGTGGACCGCCTCTTCCTTGGCGACGCTGAGGACGAGAAGCGCATCGACCGAAAGGCCGACATGGGATGAGGGATCGGTCGTGCCGCCCGCGAGATTCGCTGACGATGCGGTCTCGGTCGCATCCTCGGCGGCCTTTCCCGCCGCCTTGGTCGCGAGATAGGCGAGCCCTTCATGCGTCGAGCCGCTGGCTATCCTGTTTGAGACGTACATTTCCCTCTCCATCGGATTCGCCGGAAGGTTGGAAAACCGGCATCCTGCGTGGAAACTGCTGCTTCGTTACCGGCCTACGCGCCGAAGCTTGCGCGAAACTTGCGCCGGTTAACAAATGGTTAACGTTACGCTTTTTGAGACGGCCGGAAGGAAGGCGCACAGAAACGCGCGCGACAACGCAAAAAAGCCGACGAAACGACTCGGCCGGTAACTAAGCATGGAGGCAGGGTAAAACGTCCGGGCGGCTCAGAGCGCCTGCGCCATCATCGGAACGATGGGCAGATAGGGCACCGCAAAGAGATCCTCACGGTCGAAGCGGCTGCCGGTCTTGGTGAGCTTCAGCATGCGACACTCGGTTCCACTGACCATGGCGGGCGCGATGAGGACGCCGCCGGAGACGAGCTGTTCGGCGAAGAAGCGCGGCAGGGCGGGAAAGGCGGCGGTGACGAGGATGCGGTCGAAGGTGCCCTCGCCCGGCATGCCGTTGCTGCCATCGGCCTGGCGGACGATGACGTTGCGGGTGCCTGCCTTTTCGATGGCCTGCTGCGCGTTCGTGACCAGCGTCCGGTAGCGGTCGATGGTCAGCACGCGCTCGGTCAGGCGTCCCATCACGGCGGCGGTGAAGCCGCTGCCGGTGCCGACTTCCAGCACGCGCTGCCCGGCCTTGAGGTTCAGAATGTGCAGCAGGCGCACGGCGAGATCGATGCCTTCGGCGAAGGAACCGCATTCGAGCGGCAGCAGGCGGCTCGAATAGGCATCGCCGGCAAACTGCGGGGGAACGAAGAGCGTGCGCGGCGTCTGCTCCACCGCCGTCAGGAGTTCGAGATTGTTGATGCCCTCACCCCGCAGGCGCAGCGCCAGCGCAGCAAAACCTTCCTTCTCGATCACCCGTCCCGTGCTCAATCGGCATCCTCACTGATCAGGGCGCGCTTCACGCGGTCCAATACCGTGTAATCCGTCAGGTCGAGCTTGAGCGGCGTGACGGAAATCTTGTGGTTCTTCACCGCATGGATATCGGTGCCCGCGCGGAAATCGCCCCTCCGCTCGCCGAAGCGCAGCCAGTAATAGGGAAAGCCGCGGCCGTCGGCGCGCTCGTCGATGGTCAGCCCGAAATCGAGCTTGCCCTGGCTCGTCACTTCGACGCCCTGGAGTTCCTTCGGCGCGCAATTCGGGAAGTTGAGGTTGAAGAACGTCCAGTCCGGCAGCTCGACATCCATCAGCTGGCGAATGAGCTTGGGTGCAAAGGTCTCGGCAACTTCCCATGGCACGATACGGCCGTTGGCGTGGTTGTAGGCCTGGCTGAGCGCGATCGACTTGATGCCCTGAAGCGTACCCTCGATCGCGCCGGCAATGGTCCCGGAATAGGTGACGTCGTCAGCCATGTTGGCGCCGGCATTGACGCCCGACAGAACGAGATCCGGCTTTTCGTCGAGAACCTCGCGCACGCCCATGATGACGCAATCGGTCGGCGTGCCGCGCAGCGCGAAACGCTTCTCGTCGATCTTCCGGAGCCGCAGCGGCTCGGAGAGCGTGAGAGAATGGGCAAGGCCGCTCTGGTCGGTCTCCGGCGCGACGACCCAGACGTCGTCGGTCAGCTCGCGCGCGATCCTTTCGAGAGCCGCCAGGCCCTCGGCGTGGATACCGTCGTCGTTGGTGAGGAGAATGCGCATGCCCCGTCCCGCCTCAGGCGGCCTTCTCGATCTTGGTCAGACCGCCCATATAGGGCAGCAGTGCCTCCGGCACAGTCACCGTGCCGTCCGCATTCAGGTAATTTTCCATCACGGCGATCAGCGCGCGGCCGACGGCCGTTCCCGAGCCGTTGAGCGTATGCACGAACTTCGTCGCCTTGTCGTCCTTGCCGCGGTAGCGGGCATTCATCCGCCGCCCCTGGAAATCGCCGCAGACCGAGCACGACGAGATTTCGCGGAACGTATCCTGCCCCGGCAGCCAGACTTCCAGATCGTAGGTTTTCCGGGCACCGAAGCCCATGTCGCCGGTGCAGAGCGTCATGACGCGGTAATGCAGGCCGAGGCGCTGGAGGATCGTTTCCGCGCAGGCCGTCATGCGCTCATGCTCGTCCACGGCGCTTTCGGCATCCGTAATCGAGACGAGCTCGCACTTCATGAACTGGTGCTGGCGCAACATGCCGCGCGTGTCACGTCCTGCCGAACCCGCCTCCGAGCGGAAGCACGGCGTCAGCGCCGTGAAGCGCAGGGGAAGCTTTTCCTGTTCAAGGATTTCCTCGCGCACCAGATTGGTGAGCGAGACCTCCGCCGTCGGGATCAGCCAGCGGCCATCGGTGGTGCGGAAAAGGTCTTCGGAGAACTTCGGCAGCTGGCCCGTGCCGAACATGGCGTCGTCGCGCACGAGGAGCGGTGCGTGCACTTCCGTATAGCCGTGCTCCTGCGTGTGCACGTCGATCATGAACTGGCCGAGCGCGCGTTCCAGACGGGCAAGCTGCCCCTTCAGCACGGTGAAGCGCGAACCGGCGATCTTCGCTGCGGCTTCGAAATCCATGTAGCCGAGGGCTTCGCCGATCTCGTAATGCTCCAGCGCCTTGTGGTTCCAGGCGGGCCTGTTACCCCAGCGGTGCTTCTCGACATTGCCCGCTTCATCCGCCCCGACGGGCACATCCTCGAAAGGAATGTTCGGCAGGCGCGCCAGGGCGTCGTTGAGTTCGGCGGTGACCTGCCGCTCTTCCTCCTCGGCGGCGGGAAGCCGGTCCTTGATAGCGGAGACTTCCGCCTTCAGCTTCTCGGCAAGGTCCGTGTTCTTGGCGGCCATGGCCGCACCGATTTCCTTGGAGGCGGCATTGCGGCGCGACTGCATGTCCTGTGCGGTCTGGATGACGCTGCGGCGCTTCTCGTCGAGGTCGATCAGCGCCTGTGCGAGCGGGCTTGCGCCGCGCTTGGCGAGAGCAGCGTCAAGGGCGGCCGGATTGTCGCGGATCCATTTGATATCAAGCATTGTCGTTCCAGGCTCTTCCGTGGATGAAGGCCCATCCACGCCCGGCAGCGACCCGCAGGCGAAGGCTTATTCAGCCTCGCCCTGCGTTGCAGCGACCTCGTTTTCCGCATCCTGAGCGTTCGAGGCGCTCGCCCGCTGCCGTTCGATGAGTCGGGCCGTATAGATGGAAATCTCGTAGAGAAGGATGGCCGGCAGTGCAAGGCCGATCTGGGACACCGGATCGGGCGGGGTCAGCACGGCCGCCACGACGAAGGCGATGACGATTGCGTATTTGCGCTTTTCCGCAAGCGTCTGCGACGTGATGAAGCCGGCGCGCACCAGGAGCGACGAGATGACCGGCAGCTGGAACACCAGACCGAAGGCGAAGATCAGCGACATGATAAGGCTGAGATATTCCGAAACCTTCGGCAGAAGCTGAATGGAAACCTGGCCTTCGCCGCCGCCCTGCTCCATGGCGAGGAAGAACCACATGACCATGGGCGTGAAGAAGAAATAGACGAGTGCCGCGCCGAGAAGAAACAGGATCGGGGACGCGATGAGGAACGGCAGGAAGGCGGCGCGCTCGTTCTTGTAGAGGCCGGGCGCCACGAACTTGTAGACCTGCTGGGCAATCACCGGAAAGGCGATGACAAGGGCGCTGAACATCGCGACCTTGATCTGCGTGAAGAAAAATTCCTGCGGCGCCGTGTAGATAAGCTCAACATTGCGATGCGTCAGACCGGCCCATTCGACGGACCACTTGAACGGCAGCACCAGGATGTTGAAGAGCTGCTTGGCAAAGTAGAAGCACACCAGGAAGGCGATGAAGAACGCGCCGACAGCCCACATCAGGCGCTGGCGCAGTTCGATCAGGTGCTCGAGGAGCGGCTGGGGCTTGTCTTCGATATCGCCGCTCATGCCTCATCCTTCCGGGTCTTAGCAGTCTTGGCCTTTGCCGTGGATGTCTTGGCGGCGACCGTCTTCTTTGCGCCGGAGGCTTTCGCGGCCGGCTTGACGGCAACGGCCTTCGTCTCTGCCTTCGCCTTGGCAGCCGGCTTGCGTGCAGCCTTTTCGGTGCTGGCCGTAACGGGTTCGGCCTTCTTCGCCGCCGTCTTGCGCGTCGGCCCCTTCTTCAGGGGCTCGGCGGCGACCGGTTCTGCAGAGGCGGGCTTGTTCGCTTCCGACGGCACGGCCGAAACGGCGGAAACCGGCGTCGAGACGGATGAGGTCGACGCGTTGACGGATTTCTGAAGGTCGGACTTGATATCGTCGCCCACCTGGCGCAACGGATTGACCGCATCTCGGATGGTGTTGAGCGGGTTCAGCTTCTGGGCGTCGCCGATGGTCTTGCGGACATCGTCGAGATCGGCTTCGCGCAGCGCCTCGTCGAACTGCTGGCGGAAATCGCTCGCCATGCCGCGCATCTTTGTCACCATGCGGCCGAACGTCCTGAGCATGGGCGGCAGGTCCTTCGGGCCCACCACCAGGATCAGGACGATGGCGATGACGAGTATCTCGGTCCAGCCGACATCAAGCATTGGGTACTGTCCTCAGAAGCCGCGCACCACCGTCCGCAGCCGAATGCCGGTTACTTGACCTCGTCGGCCTTGTGGTCGACGGTCTTCGCCTGCTCGGCGTTGGCTTCCTCGTCCGTCATGCCCTTCTTGAAGTTCTTGATGCCCTTGGCGACATCGCCCATCAGTTCTGGAATCTTGCCGCGGCCGAACAGCAGCAGCACCACCACCAGAACAATCAGCCAATGCCAGATGCTGAAAGAACCCATTCGCTTGACTCCCTTTTGAACCTTGATCCCGATGTAAGACGTTCAGCCGTCTTTTTCAAACACAAGTATGTCGCGCTGGTTAGCCGAAAGCGTGACGTCGCGCAATCCGGCAGGCAGTTGATCGGCCCTCACCCGCGCCCGGACGGGACGGTCGGTTCCGTCGACGGCAAGCTCCAAAAGCTCCACCACGCCGAGGAAACGCCGCGAAAGGATGCGCGCCGGCGTCTCGCCGCCGGTTTCCTGCACCCGAATGCCCGTCAAACGCACAGCGACATGAACTTTCTGGCCATCGGTAAAATCTTTGCCATCGACATTGCCGAGCGGCGTTTCCACCACGCCGCCGCGAACGTGGCCCGGAAATTCGTTGATCTCGGAGAAGAACGCCGCGGCGAATATGTCTTTCGGCTTGAGATAGAGGTCCTCGGCGGTGCCGACCTGGACGAGCCTGCCGTCCTTCAGAAGCGCGATGCGGTCGCCCATGCGCATCGCTTCCTCGGCGTCGTGCGTGACGACGATCGCACTGGCGCGGGATTTGCGCAGGATGGCGAGCGTATCGGCACGGATGGAATCCTTGAGCCGCGAGTCCAGGCCCGAGAACGGCTCGTCCATCAGGAGAACGCTCGGACGGGGCGCCAGGGCACGCGCAAGCGCCACGCGCTGCTGCTCGCCGCCCGACAGCATATGCGGGAACTTTGCGGCGTAGTGCGACAGACCGACGCGGTCCAGCGCCACATTCGCTTCCGCCTCCGCTTCGGCACGCGGAAGCGCCGTCAGGCCGAAGCGCACATTGTCGAGCACGGACATGTGCGGGAAGAGCGCAAAATCCTGGAACATCAATCCGACGCCGCGTCGTTCCGGCGGCAGGAAGACATCCGGGCCCGCGATCTCGCGATCGTCGAGCAGGACGCGGCCGCGCGTCTGCGCCTCGATGCCGGCGGCGATGCGCAGCAGCGTCGTCTTGCCCGAGCCGGACGGTCCGAGCAGGCACAGGACCTCACCCGGTTCCGCCGTCAGCGAGAGGCCACGAATGGTGTCCTTGTTGTGATAGCTGTGATGAATGTCATCGAAGACGAGGCGCGACGCGAAGGTCACCGCCGAAGCCCGTCTCGCCTCGATGCCGTTGGAACCTGACGGGTCCGAAGCCATTGCCGAAGTCTTTCCCTGTCGCCGGCGCGGAGGTCGACGATGCAGTCTTGCATAAACCTTCGTCTATTCGTCCGCTTTTCCGCCCGGTGTCAAGAGTCCGAGCTCCTCAAGGTCGAGTTGGGTCAGCGGATCCTCATCCTCCGCAAGCTCGTCCTCGCCAAGCGGCATGGGGATCTGGAAATTGGACGGAATACGGCCTGACAGCAGGCCCGTTCCCTTCAGTTCATCAAGGCCCGGCAGGTCGCGCAGCTCTTCCAGCCCGAAATGATCGAGAAAATCCCGCGTGGTGCCGAATGTCACGGGGCGGCCCGGCGAGCGGCGGCGGCCGCGCAGGCGCACCCAGCCGGCCTCCATGAGCACGTCGAGCGTGCCCTTGGATGTCTGGACGCCACGGATATCCTCGATCTCGGCGCGCGTAACCGGCTGGTGGTAGGCAATGATCGACAGCACCTCAAGTGCGGCGCGCGACACTTTGCGCACCTCCGTGTCATCGGTTCGGATGACGAAGGACATATCGGGCGCCGTGCGGAACGCCCAGCTGTCCTCGATCTGCACGAGATTGACACCGCGCCCCGCATAGAACGCCTTCAGTTCGCGCATGACATGCAGGACGTCGACACCGCGCGGCAGCCGCTCGGCGATATAGGCGGAGGAAACGGGACCCGCGGACGCGAACACCAGCGCCTCGGCGATGCGCGTGGCCTCGTACAGCCGCCGCGGATCGACGATCGTCGCGTTCTCCGTGTCGGCATCCACGTCGTCAGCCACCCTCTTCGCCCCCGCTGCCTTCTCCGGCCTTCTGGCCCCGGCGCAGATAGATCGGCTGGAAGACGCCGTCCTGGCGCAGTTCCAGCCGCCCTTCCCTGACCAGCTCCAGGGTCGCGGCAAATGCGCTGGCAATCGCCGTGGTCCGCTCCGCCGGATCGCTCAGGTAGCGCAGCATGAAATGATCGAGCGCAGTCCAGTCATCGTCGAAATCGCCGACGAGGAGTTGCAGGATCTCGCGCGCGTCGGCCAGCGACCAGACGCTGCGCTTTTCGATGGTGACCTGGGTGATCGCATGGCGCTGGCGCAGCGACGCGTAGGCGGTGAGCAGATCGTAGAGGGACGCCTCGAAGGCCGAGCGACGTTCCGTCGGGATATGCTCGGGCATGCCGCGCGCGAACACGTCGCGGCCGAGGCGGTTGCGGTTGACCAGCTTCGTCGCGGCATCGCGCATGGCCTCCAGCCGCTTGAGGCGGAAGGCAAGGCTCGCCGCCATCTCCTCGCCCGAAGGCCCGTCATCCTTCGCCTGCCTGGGAATGAGGAGGCGCGACTTGAGATAGGCAAGCCACGCCGCCATGACGAGGTAGTCGGCGGCAAGCTCGATGCGGATCTTGCGCGCCCGGTCGATGAAGACGAGATATTGCTCGGCCAGCGCCAGCACCGAGATACGTGTGAGGTCGACCTTCTGCGTGCGGGCAAGATGCATGAGCAGGTCGAGCGGCCCTTCGAAGCCGGCGAGATCGACGACGAGGCTTTCCTCGTGCAGTCCCCGCCCCGAGGCGTCGTCCTGCCACAGGTCGTCCATCGGCGCATCCGCGCCGCGTCCTTTCCTCGGTGGCTTGCCGCCCGTTGCCTGCACGTCGCGCCTCTCGTGTTCGAACGCAGTTCCCGACGCACGCCGCGATGCGGCAGATCAGGCCACCGCGATCATGGCGTTGAATTCCTCTCGCAGCGCCTGCTCGTCCGCGCCGTCGGGCGCCTGGAAGCCTGCACGGACCGCTTTCGCCCGCCGCAGGCTTTCGCCGGAAAGGGGCGGAACGTTTTCGGTCACTGCCAGCATTTCGTCCATGATGCCATGGCAATGCAACACCATGTCGAGGCCTGCGGCGATGATTCCCCGTGTTCTTTCGGCAATATCGCCCCGCAGCGCATTCATCGAGACGTCATCGGACATCAGGAGCCCGTCGAAACCGATCCTCTCGCGGATGATTTCGCGCACGACCTTCGGCGACGTTGTGGCCGGATTGTCGGGGTCGATGGCCGTGAAGACGATATGCGCCGACATCGCCATCAACTCGTCCTTCATGCGCCGGAACGGCACGAAGTCGCAAGCGTCGAGCTCTTCCAGGCTGGCCTGCACGACGGGCAGGTCATGGTGGGAATCGACCATCGTGCGGCCGTGGCCGGGCATATGCTTCATGATCGGCAGCATGCCGCCGGCCTTCAGGCCTTCCGCCGCGGCCTTGCCCATGGCGGACACGATTTCCGGTTCCTGGCCGTAGGCGCGATTGCCGATGACATCGTGCACGCCGGGAACGGCCACGTCCAGCACCGGCAGGCAATCCACATTGATGCCGAGGCGCAGCAGGTCGAAGGCGTGAAGGCGCGACATCAGCCAGCTGGCGCGCAGGCCCTTTTCCTGGTCGGCACGATAGATCGCGCCGAGCGCGGCGGCGTTCGGATATTGCTGGACATGCGGCGGCTTGATGCGCTGAACGCGCCCGCCCTCCTGATCGATCAGCACCGGGATATCGGCATTGCCGCCGACGCAATCGCGCATTTCGGCGGTGAGATCGGCAACCTGCCCCGGCTCGCCGATATTGCGGCCGAACAGGATGAACCCCCACGGCCGCTCATTGCGGAAGAAGGCTTTTTCGTCAGCGGTGAGGCTCAGGCCCTTGCAGCCCGAAATGAAGGATTTCGATTCGCTCATATCGGCAATCTTATTGGTTCGGGGAAGAAAGACGAGGCCCTGCTCTGCCGGCTATCCGCGATGCGCCTCGCGACGGAATCGAAAGGGCGCGGACAGGATCCGCGCCCTCCGTGAGGCTGACTTTCCGCCTCAGCGGGTCACGAGGCAGCTGCCGCCGGCGCCCTTGTAGCGATTGCAGAGGCTGTTGGCCTCCTCACGCGAGCCGGCCGGGATGCGGACACGGTAGAACGTGCCCTTGTTGGGGATCGCCACCTGCTTGATATCAACGCCGCGACCGCCGATGACGCTGCCGAACTTGGCAGACAGCGAATTGTAGGTCTTCTGCGCTTCCGCCTCCGATGGCAGCGAGGCGATCTGCACGACGTAGCTGCCGGGGGTCACGGCGGCGACCTGGGTTGTGGTCTCCGCAGCCTGCTCCGTCGTCGCGGCAGCGGTCTGCTGGCCGCGGACATTGCCGTTTTCGGTGACGGTGCCGACGACGTTGACCGGCTGGTCCACCGGACGGCTTTCCGGCGTCGGCGTATTGTTGCCCGTGGTCGTTGCGGTTTCCGCGCCGAAGGTCGTCGTCTTCACGGTGCGGACAGGCGCCGTGTCGTCGACCTCGGCATTCGCCACTTCGGCGAGTGCGGACCGCGGCTGCGTGCTGGTGGCAGCCTGTTCGGCACGCAGCGAGGCGTCGGGATCGACCTCGGCCTCGGCGGTGGCCGCTTCACCCGCCGTGCGGCCGGTGGTCGCCGTCGGCTTCGCGTCGAGCTGGGCAGTTTCCTGCGTCGCCGGCGTATCCTCGCGGGCGACCAGCGTGCCGTCGGGCTTGACGATCATGGTGCGCACCTTGCGGGGCGACACGACCGGCTTGTTGGTATCGGCAGTCGCTTTTTCCGGCTCGTCGACGCCGGGAAGCAGGCGGCTGTCATCGTCAGCGCCAGCCGTCTCCTGTCCGTCATCGGCATCGTCGAACGGCAGGGTTTCCGGCGTCAGCGTGCGCTGGACGACGTCGATCGGCTCTTCCGACGAGGTGACGAGCTGCTCCTGCTGTGGCGTGCTGGCGCCATCGCCTGCCACGCGATCGTAGACCGCCTTGTCCTGGTTGGGCACGGTCTTGCCGCCGCGCTCCTCGGGCACGACCTTGATCGGCTCCTTGTCTGCGAGGATCACGCGCGGCTCACCGGAGCTCGCCGCGCCGCCACCCGTGAACGACGACCATGCATAGACGCCACCGCCGCCGACAAGCAGCAGGGCGGCGACGGAGGCCGCGATCAGCATGCCGCGACGCGGGCGCGACTGTTCGTCATCATAGCCGTCGCCGGCATAAAGCGTGTTGGCCTGGCCAGGATCGACGGGGATGGCCATACGCTCCGGCTGGTGCAGCGAGCGGCGGAAATCCTCTTCGAGCGCCCGTTCGAAATCATCGACATCGTTGATCTGCGCCGCCGGCTGGCTGACCGCGGCCGCACCCGTGGCAGCGCCGCGCGACAGATCTTCCGCACGCGCCGGTGCAGCCGGCTCGGTAAAGAGCTGGGCCATCTCCGCATCGAGGTCGAAATCGAAATCGGGCTGGTAGGCCTGCGGCTTTTCCTTCTCGACAACGGGAAGCTGCGGCACGTCCAGTTCCGTGACCGGCGCCACGCCGACATCGGTGTCGGCGATCATGGTCGGATCGAACGGCAGGGACCCGTCAGCGGTTTCGGCGACGATCGGCTGCGGCGCCGTGTAGGTCGACACGGGAACGGCGACAGCCGGCTCGCGGCGCACGGGGCGTTCCGCTTCGACCGGGCGCACCACCTCTGCCGGGGCGACCTCCGCGCGGGCCACGGGTGTCGTGGCGACCGGCGCCTCGTCCAGCGAGAAATCGGAGAGGTCCAGATCGATATCAGAGAGGTCGAAATCCAGATTGTCGAAATCGACGTCCGCTATCGGGCTGGAAACCGGCTCGTGACGGGTTTCGACGACAGCTGCCGGCGCGGTGAAGGCGGGCTCGGTAAATGTCGGCGTGGCGGACGTGACGGCCTTCTCGGCCACGGTCTCGCGGCGTCCGGTCGGGGTCGCACGCCCGAAGATGGCCGAAACGTTCGCAAAGGAATTGCGCTGCGCAGCGGCGGCGGCGGTCACCGTTGCAGCCGTCGCGGCAGCAGCGGTGGTGGCGGAAAAGGGCGAGTTTGCCTCCGGCACAGGATAAAGCTCGACTTCGGCCAGCAGCGAATCGCGATCGTAGCCCTGCCCCTTCTGGACGGACTGCACCTGGTAATCCGGCTCCGCCTCATGGACGGGCTCCGCCTGCCAGGACTGCTGGGCTTCGGCGACAGCGCGTGCATGATCTTCGGCGGTCTCGACCGGCATGTCGGAAACGAAATGCGGTTCCTCACCGGCGTAGTAGGCGGTCTCGGCATGGAAGGGCTCGGCATGCTCGACACCCGAGTCAGCCGGCATCCAGGTGTCCGCAACGGGCTCGACGGCATTTTCGACCGCTATCACGGCGGCCGGCAGCGGCTGGAGGAAGGCCGCCTCAGCACTCGCGTCGTACCCCTGATCGCCATCGGTGAAAGCATCGCCGAGCGACAGTTCCAGTTCGCGCTCGAGGTCCACGCCAAGATCGGAAATCGTATCACCTTCCACCGGCTGCAGGCCGAGGAATGTCGGCTCCGGCGCGGCATAGGTTTCGTGTTCCGTAACAGGCGAAATCTGCGGCGGTGCCTCGAAATGCGGCTCGAACCGGTCGGCGAACTGCAGGCCTGCATGGGCCTCCGCTTCGACCGAAACCGGCGGCACTTCCTGAACAGCGCCTTCGAGCTCATCGGCCAGCAAAAGGGCGGAGTCAGCGGGCTCATCGGCCTGGAAGACCGGAGCATCGACCGTTACCGGCGCCTCTTCGAACGATGGTTCCCAGTCGCCGGCCGCGTCGGCATGGACGTCGTGCGCGGAAAAATCCTCGACAGGGCTGGCGACGGACGTATCGACTTCCGGCTCGAAAACGGGCTCGGCATAAACAGGCGATTGATAGGCTTCGGCCGGCGCCTCGAAGGCGGGCTCGTTGAAGGCGGGTTCGGCGAAGGACGGCTCCTGATGGCGCGGGGCGCTCACAAAGGTGTCCCGCGCGGGAATCTCGTCGATGATCGCGGCGCGGTCCTCGACAACCGGTGCCGGCACGTCGAAGACGGGCTCGACATGACGCTCGGCGACCGGCTCCACCAGCGGCTGCGCCGAAACGCGGCTTGCGGGCGCATCGTATTGCTCGAAGGCGCGCATCAGCTCGTCCTCGAGCGCGAGAACGGCATTCTCGCGCCGGGACACCGGCTGCGCGGCCTCCGAGAAGGATTGCGTCACGCCCTGCACCGGGCGCGGATCGAAGTTCACGAGACGGGCAAGCTCGCTCAGCGGATCATCATCCGCCAAGAGGCCCGCATCACCGGTTCCGCTTCGCGCGAAGTTCTTGTCAGCCATACTGCTTCCCACTCATAAGCTACAAAGACGCATTGCCAGCTTATTATGGGTAAATGGTGACGTTATCGCATTTCATCCGGCGCTGCGGTGCCTGTAATGGACAGGCCCGACTTGAGAACGGAAGCGACAGCGTGCACCAGCCCAAGTCTGGCGATGGTCAATTCTCTATTTTTATCGTTAACAAACCGTAATTCCGGTTGTTCTTTACCCTTGTTCCAGTGTCCGTGGAATGCGCTGGCAAGTTCATAGAGATAAAATGCAATGCGATGCGGCTCCTGCGCCGCTGCCGCACCTTCGATGACACGGGGATATTCTGCCAGTTTTGCCAGAAGCTGCAACTCGCTGGGATCCGCGATATTTCCGGCGATCGCACCGGCAAGATCGAGCGCGCTTACATCGAGGTCCGGCAGCGCCTCGGCCGCCTGGCGGAACACCGACATGCAACGCGCATGGGCATACTGCACATAGAAGACCGGATTGTCCTTGGACTGCTCGGTTACCTTCGCAAAGTCGAAGTCGAGCGGCTCGCTGCTCTTGCGATAGAGCATCATGAAGCGGACGGGATCGCGGCCGACCTCCTCGACGACATCGCGCAGGGTCACGAAATCGCCGGAGCGCTTGGACATCTTCACCGGCTCGCCATCGCGGTAGAGCTTGACGAGCTGGCACAGCAGGACGGTCAGCTTCGAGCTTCCATCGGAAACGGCCTTGGCGACCGCCTCCAGGCGCTTGACGTAACCGCCGTGGTCGGCGCCGAGCACATAGATCATCTCGTCGAATCCGCGATCGAACTTGTCCTTGAAGTAGGCGACGTCAGCGGCAAAGTAGGTATACGAGCCGTCGGACTTGATCAGCGGGCGGTCGATATCGTCCCCCACCTCGGTCGAGCGGAACAGGGTCTGCTCGCGATCTTCCCAGTCTTCCGGAAGCTGGCCCTTCGGCGGCGGCAAGACACCCTTGTAGACATAGCCCTTGAAGGTCAGGTCGTTGATCGCGGTGCGGATCGGCGCACCGTTTCCGGCATGCAGCGAACGCTCCGAGAAGAAGACGTCGTGCACGACATTGAGGGCGGCAAGGTCCTCGCGGATCATCGCCATCATCATTTCGATGGCTTTTTCCTTGACGATCGGCAGCCACTGCGCCTCGGACATCGCCCGCAGCGACGTGCCGTGCTCGGCCACAAGTGCCTCCCCGACCGGAATCAGGTAGTCGCCGGGATAGAGGCCCGGCGGAATCTCGCCGATGGCCTCGCCGAGCGCCTGGCGATAGCGAAGGAAGGCCGACCGCGCCAGCACGTCGATCTGCGACCCGGCATCGTTGATGTAGTATTCCTTGGTGACGTCGTAGCCGGCGAAGCCAAGAAGATTGGCAAGCGCATCGCCGACCACCGCGCCGCGGCAATGACCGACATGCATGGGCCCGGTCGGATTGGCCGACACATATTCCACATTGACCTTGCGGCCGGTGCCGACCGTGCTGCGGCCGTAATCGGTGCCAGCCGTAACGACGGCGGCCAGAAGCTTCTGCCAGTACGCGACGGACAGGCGCACATTGATGAAGCCCGGCCCGGCCACGCCGACATCGGCGACTTCCGGATCGTTCTTCAGCTCAGCGACAATGAGATCGGCAAGCGCGCGCGGATTGAGACCGAGCGGCTTGGCGAGAACCATCGCCGCATTCGTCGCGACATCGCCATGGCTCTGATCGCGCGGCGGCTCGACGGAGATACGGCCGAAATCGAGTTCGGTACGCTTCTCACGGACGATTTGAAGTCCTTCGAGTACGTTTTTGATTCTGCTGTCGAAGTCTGTAAAAAGGTTCATCTCATCCATCCGCGCGCAGAGGCCCGCATCGGGGGCTTTCTGCGAAGAAATTCGGGGTGCCGGCTGACTATCGCAATTCAGGTGTATGGTCAAACAGCCGGCGATGGGTGTTGATCGCGTAATTGTCGGTCATGCCGGCCAGATAATCCGCGACGTGGCGAGCACGCGCCGATTCCGGCATGGTGGCGATGCGATCGACCCAGTAGTGCCCCTGCATCAGCTGCGGGTCATCCATGTAGGCGTGGTAGAGATCGGTCAGGATCGAGGCGGCATTGGCCCGCACGCGCATGACTTCCGGGTGCCGGTAGATCCGCGAGAACAGGAGCTTCTTGATCTGCCGATCGGTCTCCCCCATCGCCTCGGAAAACGTCGCCATGCATCGGCGCGCCTTGCGCACATCGTCGGCGCTCTCGGGGCGAACGTCGAGCAGCGCGCGTTGCGCGTAGCCGATCACGTCCTCCACCATCGCCGTGATCTGCCGGCGCATGATCTCATGGGTGAAACGCGGCGCCTCCAGACCGGGATAGCGGTCATGCACTTCCTTCATCAACCCCGCGAGGAACGGCACGTCCTCCAGCATGTCGAAGGTCAGGAAGCCGGAGCGCAGACCGTCGTCGATGTCATGGGTGTTGTAGGCGATATCGTCGGCGATGGCGGCGACCTGCGCCTCCAGGCTCGCGAAACTGCCGATCTCCAGGTCATGCAGCGCGCAATATTCGAGAATGGGCCGCGGCACCTCCTTGCCATGGGTGCATTCCCCGTTGGGGCCGATCAGCGGACCGTTGTGCTTGACCAGGCCCTCCAGGCTTTCCCAGGTCAGGTTCAGCCCGTCGAACTCGGCATAACGCCGCTCGAGCTTGGTGACGATGCGCAGGGACTGGGCGTTGTGGTCGAAGCCGCCGAAGGGCTCCAGCACCTCCTGAAGCGCATCCTCCCCGGTATGGCCGAAGGGGGTGTGGCCGAAATCGTGCACGAGCGCCACGCCTTCGGCGAGATCCTCGTCGAGCTTCAACGCGCGCGCCAGGGCACGGGCGATCTGCGCCACCTCGATCGTGTGGGTCAGCCGCGTACGGTAATGGTCCCCGTCGGCGGCGATGAACACCTGCGTCTTGTGCTTGAGGCGCCGGAAAGCCGTCGTGTGCACGATGCGGTCGCGGTCGCGCTGGAAATCCGAACGCGTCGGGCTTTCGCTTTCAGGAAACAGCCGTCCACGGCTTGTCCAGGGATCGGAAGCATAGATGGCGCGCTGTCCGGCGCCGAAACCCAGCGCATGTCTGTCGAGTGTCATTCGTCACCTGCATTCACGCCGCCCATTGACGCGGCCTCAATGCCTTCATACCTATAGTGTGCATAGCAGCAAGTCCGGCCGCAAGCTCCGTCTTAAAGATCAGCGTTTTCAATGATCTGGCGACGGTTCCGCCCGCGGCCGGGCCTCACGGCGCAGCCGCGCCGGCCAGTGCGAACAAGCGATTCTCTCCGGATCTTGACCCCGGCAGGAGGCAGACATGAACGACCAACCCGTAACCCTCTCCGATGCCGCCGCCCGGCGCATTGCGAGCATTCTCGGCTCCTCTCCCGAAAAGCAGGCGCTTCGCGTCTCCGTCGAAGGCGGCGGCTGTTCCGGTTTTTCCTACAAATTCGATCTCGTCGAAGACCAACAGGACGATGATCTCGTGCTGGAGAAGGACAATGCGCGCGTGCTGATCGATCAGCTTTCGCTCGTCTATATGGACGGCTCGGAGATCGACTTCGTCGACAACCTCCTCGGCCAGTCTTTCCAGATCAAGAACCCGAACGCCGTCGCCAATTGCGGCTGCGGCACCAGCTTCTCGATCTGACCTCACTTTGAACCCGGCCAACCAAGCTGGCCGGAACCACACGCGAAACGGAAACCGCATGCCGATCAAGATTGCCACCTGGAACATCAACGGCGTGCGGGCCCGGATCGAAAACCTCGTCGCGTGGCTGAAGGAATCGAACCCCGACATCGTCGCGTTGCAGGAAATCAAAACGATCGACGAGACCTTTCCCCGCCTTGAGATCGAAGCGCTCGGCTATCATGTGGAAACACACGGGCAGAAGGGCTTCAACGGCGTCGCGCTTCTGTCGAAGATCCGCCCCGACGAGGTGAACCGCGGCCTTCCCGGCGACGAGGCCGACGAACAGGCGCGATTCATCGAGGGCGTCTTTTCCGTTGACGGCGGCGCGATCCGCGTCTGCTCGATCTACCTGCCGAACGGCAACCCCGCCGACGACCCGGTCAAATACCCCTACAAGCTTTCGTGGATGGAACGCCTCTTCGCCTTCGCGCAGGATCGCCTGGCGCTGGAGGAACCCCTGGTGCTTGCCGGCGACTACAATGTCATCCCCGAGCCGCACGATTGCTGGGACGTCAAGGTCTGGGAGCGGGACGCTCTCTATCTGCCGCCGACCCGGCAGGCCTTCCGGCGCCTTGAAAATCTCGGCCTCACCGATGCCGTGCGCGCCTCATCGGATGCCGCGCCGCTCTATACGTTCTGGGATTATCAGGGTGGGTGCTGGCCGAAGAACTACGGTATCCGCATCGACCATCTCATGCTGTCGGCCGAGGCATCGGACCGTCTGGTCTCGACAGGCGTCGAGAAGCATGTGCGCAACTGGGAAAAGCCCTCGGACCACGTGCCCGTTGTCGCCGTGCTCGACTATGCGGCGTAATACGCGCCTGATCGCTTGCGGATCAGGCTATTCGTTGGGGTTGAAACGGATGCTCTGGGCGAGCGCGACGCCCTTTCGGCGGTCTTCCTCGGTGGCGACGGAGAACGCTTCCTCCTGCGTCGCCTGAAGCCAGCCACAGTCCTTGGGCGGGCAATGGTCCAGCGCCGCCGTCATGAAGGCGAGACCACGGGCGGTGTCCCCTTCCTGGAAGAGAATGTTACCGAACAGGCCCATGGCGCCGGCATGGCCCTTGTTGCGCGCGCGGTTCAGCCACTTCTTGGCCTGGTGCACGGACACATTGCCGCCCTCGCCGCGCAGCATCATGCGGCCAAGCTGAAATTGCGCTTCCGGGATGCCGAAGGTGGATGCAGCCTGGAAATAGAGCTGACGCGCCTGCGCCAGATCGATCCGGACAGGACTGTCCGGAATGCCGCGGCGATAGTAGCTGGCGAGCGAAATCAGGGCGCTGGCGAAATAACCCGTGTCTTCAGAGCCCGGCTCGACGCCGGCGCGGGCGATCTCGCTATAAATCTTGAAGGCTTCCAGATCGTTCTCCGGCACGCCGTCGCCGTCGGCATACATATTGGCGAGCGCCCAGCGCGAACCCGTATGCCCCTTTTCCGCGGCGTAGCGATAGGCCTCGACGGCATCGCCCTTTCGACCTTCCTTGTAGGAGAAGAAACCGAACTTGAAGAGATCGAAGGGGCCGCTTTCCTTGGTAATGCCCGCATCGGGATCGAATGCCAGAGCCGTCGACGCCATCCCGCAGGAGAGCGAAAGGCAAAGACCCATTACAAGTACTTTCATCGGCATCAACTCAGACCTGGGTATCACTTCAACTATTCCGCGGCCGGCCGGTCTTCGACGACGAAACCGGGAGCGTACGGTTTTCGTACGCTTTTCCGACAATTCCGGCGGCAATGACATCGTTTGGCTCATCGTTTCCCTTGAGCGCGGTCGCCCGCATCTGCATGTCCCCATCGCTGCGCCCCGTTTGTGGCGGGAAATGGACATTTCGTCGCTTGCCAGAGGGTGTAGCAAACTCTGGAAAAAAATGTGTTGCGATTCTGTCACAGAATTTCCGGCAACGCTGTGATTTCCCCACCGCAAGCGCTCAACAGTAAGGAAACATTAACTATAACGCTTGTCGCAGATGATTTGAGCACCATTTAGGCGCGCCCAATGGGCGCCGCGCGAAAGCGGCGGGAATGGCTGCGCGGAGGGAAGGGAAAACAGAAGCCCGGAAACGAGAAAACCCGGCACTAGGCCGGGTTCTTGGTGCGGTCGAGAAGACTCGAACTTCCACGGGTTGCCCCACAGCGACCTCAACGCTGCGCGTCTACCAATTCCGCCACGACCGCATCGTGGTAGATGTCGTCTTGCGGCGACGGGGGTGCATGTAGCAAAAGGATTTGGGGTGCACAAGGCCGCGTGACAAGAAAAATGAGGGAAAGCGAAACAATTTCAACAGCCCCTTCGAGAAGCCCCGGAAACCCCTGAAATCCTTGCATGATCGCCCCTATATCTGGCACAAGGAACCCGAAAGGAAGGCCGTCATGCAGCGCCAGGACATCGAGACATCCCTTCTAGCGATTCCCGGCTCCCCGCCGGTGCGCTGGCGCGTCGCCCCGGGTCTTGTCGCCTATGACGAGGCGGTCGAAACGATGGAGCGCGAGGCCGCGGCCATCGCCCGCGGCGAGGCCGACGAACTCGTCTGGCTGGTCGAGCATCCACCCCTCTACACCGCCGGCACGAGCGCGGTGCCGGATGACCTCGTGGCTCCCGATCGGTTTCCGGTATTTTCCACGGGACGCGGCGGCGAATATACCTATCACGGGCCGGGCCAGCGCGTCGTTTATGTCATGCTGGATCTCAAGCGCCGGCGGCAGGACGTGCGCGCCTTCGTGGCGGCACTCGAAGCCGTCGTGATCGATGCGCTCGATTCCATGAACGTCCGTGGCGAGCGGCGTGAGGATCGTGTCGGCGTCTGGGTGCGCCGGCCCGAACGCCCGCCGCTGCCCGACGGGTCGCCCGCAGAGGACAAGATCGCCGCCATCGGCATTCGCCTGCGCCGCTGGGTGAGCTTTCACGGCTTCTCCCTCAATGTCGATCCGGATCTGGAGCATTTCAGCGGTATCGTGCCCTGCGGCATCCGCGGCTACGGCGTGACCAGCCTCGTCGATCTTGGCCTGCCGGTCATGATGAGCGACGTGGATGTCCGCATCCGCGAGTCGTTCGAGCGGGTCTTCGGTGAAACCACTCCCGACACCGCCTGTCAGGCCATGAGCGCGTCGCAGGCATAGACGATGGCATAGCCGTGCAGGGAAAGGGCTGCGTAGAGGCCGAAGCCCGCCAGCAGCCGCTGCGGCGGCGTCATCGGCTCCAGCGCACGGCGGGGTTTCACGCCACCGGCACCGATCAGGCTCAACAGCGTGAAGACGGCAAGGCCGGCGATGAGAAGCATGAACGGCAGGCCGATACGCCAGCCGACGAAGACGATGGCGAGCGTCACGAGAAAGCTCGCCGAAAGCAGGCCGCTTCGACTGGGGAAAACCTGACGCAACACCTGCCCGCCGTCGAAGCGATGCATGGGCAGCAGATTGAGCAGGTTGAACGCACCGAGGATCAGCAGGAAGACTAGCACGGCCGCACTTGTCGCGCGCGAGCCGGCATCGTGTAGCGCGATCAGCGGCGGCACCAGGAAGGCGGACATGCCCGCGCCCATCAGCGCGCAGACCGCCACCTCGAATCGTGAGTTGTAAGGCCGCCCCCCGACGGCGATGCCGCCGAGCAACGGAACGAAGATCATGCGCACGCGCTTGTGGCCGAAGGCCCGGTAGGCGGCCATGTGCCCGAATTCGTGCAGAACGATCACCACGGTCAGAAAAGACGACAGCAACAGGCCGCGGGCGTTGAGCCCGAAGAAAGGCCAGAGCAACAACGTGGACAGGACGGCGAGCGCCACCTGCGTCGCCGGCCGTTCCAGAACGCCCCTCACCTCGCCCTGGCCTGTGGCCAGCCACTGGTCGAGCGCCTTCATTTCACGGCGCAGCTGCACATAACGGAAAAGAAGAAAGGCGACCCCGCGATAACGATCCGTCTGTTCGACCGTCATCAGCGTTCCGCCCGGCACGGGACGCAGGAAACGCCGATCGATGTAATCATGCCAGAAGGATGCATCGAGCGCGCTGTCTTCGATGACGCGCGTCTCGCAGGCGATGCCATCGCCGTCGCGCGCTTCGCGCACCGACACGGTGCGCGTGATCGGCTCGCCCCGCCGATCGGGATAGCGAAAGGTCTGCCGGACACGATCTGCGGAAAGCAGTTCGCTCGACAAGATCGCGGGATGCCAGTCGGCTTCTCTCCCGAGCGGGCTGACCAGCCCGGCGAGACGCGACGGCGATGCCTTTACCACCCGGCTGAGCCGCAGGGTGCGGCGGCCGACCGGTGCGGCGATCAGCAGCCAGATCAGGCCGAGATTGATTGCCAGCAGCAAGATCACCGAAACCGATGTCGACATGGCGTCCTCCCCGGCCTCGTGACCGGAGAATTCAGGCTAGCGGCGATTTCCTAACAAATCTCAAGACTCAGGCGAATTCCATGATGACGGCATCCACGGCCAGGCTTTCGCCGGGCCGGGCACGGATCGGTCCGACGGTCAGGTCGCGCTCGGCGCGCAGAACGTTTTCCATCTTCATCGCCTCCACGACGGCCAGGGTCTCGCCCGCCTTGACCTCCTGCCCCTCCTGCACGGCGATCGACACGACGAGGCCCGGCATGGGGCAGAGCAGCATTTTCGAGGTATCCGGGGGTAGTTTGACCGGCATCAGCGCATCGAGTTCGGCAAGGCGCGGCGTGAAGACGCGGGTGCGCACGGACAGCCCCTGCCAGTCGATGCGCATGCCGTTTCGCAGCGGCCGCACCTGCGCCGCCACCGATTGGCCGTCGACCGCGCCGCGCCAGACGGCATCGCCCGGCCGCCAGTCGCTCTCGACCGCATCCGCCGTCGTGAGCGCGTGATAATCATCGCCGATCTTCACCACCCAGTCTGATCGCAGAGCCTGCGCCGGGCGCAGACGGTCAAGATGTTTCGCGCGGCGCGCGGCAACGGTCAGATGGGCCGACAGCGCGACACGGGCCAGCACCTGCGCCTCGTCGGCGCTCGGCGCCATCGGCATGAAGCCGTCGGGATACTCCTCGGCGATGAAGCCCGTCGAAAGCCGTCCCTCCCGCCAGCGCGGATGCCGCATCAGCGCGGCGAGGAAGGGAACATTATGCTCGATGCCATCGACGGTGAAACCGTCGAGCGCGTCGCTCATGGCATCGATCGCCTCCAGGCGGCTCGGCGCCCAGGTGCAGAGCTTGGCGACCATCGGATCGTAATACATCGAGATTTCGGCACCCTCGTAGACGCCGGTATCGTTGCGCACGATCGTTGAGCCGGTTTTCCCTTCCGCGGGCGGGCGATAGCGCGTGAGTCGGCCGATGGAGGGCAGGAAGCTGCGATATGGGTCCTCGGCATAGAGGCGGCTTTCGATGGCCCAACCGTCCAGGCTGATATCGTCCTGTGCCAGCGCCAGCTTCTCGCCGGCGGCGATGCGGATCATCTGTTCCACCAGGTCGATGCCCGTGACGAGTTCCGTGACCGGATGCTCGACCTGCAGGCGGGTATTCATTTCGAGGAAATAGAAATTGCGGTCGCGGTCGACAATGAACTCCACCGTGCCGGCGCTCTGGTAGTCGACGGCTTTGGCGAGCGCCACCGACTGCTCGCCCATGGCACGCCGCGTCGCCTCATCGAGAAACGGCGACGGCGCCTCCTCGACGACCTTCTGATTTCGGCGCTGGATGGAGCATTCGCGCTCGCCGAGATAGAGCGTTGTGCCATGGGCATCCGCGAGCACCTGGATCTCGATATGGCGCGGGTCGACGATGTATTTCTCGATGAAGACGCGGTCGTCGCCGAAGGCGCTTTTCGCCTCAGAGCGGGCGCGGTCGAAGCCGTCGCGCACTTCCTGCTCGTTCCAGGCGATGCGCATGCCCTTGCCGCCCCCGCCGGCCGAGGCCTTGATCATCACGGGATAGCCGATCTCGCCGGTGATGCGCTCGGCATGGGCGGCATCCTCGATGACGCCGAGGAAGCCCGGCACCGTCGAGACCTTCGCGGCATTGGCGAATTTCTTCGATTCGATCTTGTCGCCCATGGCGCGGATCGCCTTGGGCTTCGGGCCGATGAAGACGATGCCCTCCGCCTCCAGCGCCTCGCAGAAGCTCGCGCGCTCGGACAGGAAGCCGTAGCCGGGATGGACCGCCTCTGCGCCGGTCTCCTTGCAGGCTGCGATGATCTTGTCTGCGACCAGGTAGCTTTCGGCCGCCGGCGCGGGGCCGATAGGAACGGCTTCGTCGGCCATTTCGACATGGAGCGCATCGCGATCCGCATCCGAATAGACCGCAACGGTGGTGATGCCCATCCTGCGTGCCGTCTTGATCACGCGGCAGGCGATCTCGCCGCGGTTGGCAATCAGGATTTTCGTGAACATGCTTTCCTCCCGGCAGTCTTGTGCAGGATTTGTAGCCACAAAAGCCCCGGCCATTCAACGGCGGCGCGCGGGCACTTTAGTCGAAGGCGATGTCCGCCCTCGCCTTCCGGCTCTTTTGTTCACGCCAGATGATGAAAAGGCCGGAAGCGACGATGATCGCGATACCGAGCCATTTCGACGGTGTCGGGAAATCGCCGAAGATCGCGTAGCCGAGCACGGTGGCCGAGATGATCTCGAAATACTGGAAGGGCGCCAGCAGCGAGAGCGGCGCCATGCGGAAGGCGCGCACCACCAGCATATGCGCATAGCCCGACAGCGCCCCCAGAACGAGCAGCAGGACGAGCGTGAAAAGTGATGGCGGCAGCGACAGTTCGAAATCCGCAACGCCGGCATTGTTGCCAATCATCAGGGCCAGGCCCATGAACAGCGTTCCGCCGAAGCCGGCGATCGTCTGCATGGTGAGAGGAGAATCGGCATCGCCGATCGCCCGGTTCATGAAGAGATAGACGGAATACAGGAAGGCGCAGCCGACCGGCAGCAGGGCCGTCCAGCCGAACAGCACAAAACTGGGCTGGATGACGATGAGCGCGCCGCCGAAGCCGATGATGATGGCGAGCCAGCGCCGCCAGCCGACCCTGTCTCCGAGAAAGGCGGCCGACATGGCCGTCAGGATGAAGGGTTCGACGAAGTAGATCGCGAAGACATCCGCCAGCGGCATGTATTTGACGGCGACGAAGAACAGCAGGCTTGCGGCACCGTGGATGGCTCCGCGCAATAGGTTGAGCCAAGGACGCTTCGGACGCAGTGTCGCGGCACCGGCTGCCGTGAAGATCAACGGCACGGTGCAGACCAGCTGGAAGAAGAAGCGGTAGAACGTGACCTGCCCCGGCGACATGCCGGCGAAATTGGCCATGTATTTGGCGATGGCATCCATGCAGGGCAGAAGCAGCATGGCGACGGCCATGAGCGCCACGCCCTGCATGGTGTTTGCGCCGGACTGGCCGGCAGGGCCTGCGCCTGCATTCATGGTTTGTCTCCTCGTTACCTTCTCCTTAGACCTTTTCGCCCAACTGGCAATGCCGGATTTCAGGCCCTGCAGGGGCGGCGCGAAGCGGCGCATTTGAGGTAGAAACAAGACCCCCTCTGCCTGTAAACTCGCCGGAAACACATTGGAGGCCGCGATGACCATTGCCGGCGAAAACAACACCATCCCTTTTCCTGCCATCCGCACCGACGGCGACACGCTGGGCGGCCGCATCTGGCGCGCGCGCGATGCCATCGGCCTTTCCCTGGAAGACCTCGCGGCCCGGCTCGGCCTGCCGCAGGACACGGTCGGCGGCTGGGAGAGCGATCGCGCCGAGCCGGACACCAAGGCGCTCTTCATGCTGGCGGGCGTGCTGTCGGTCTCCCCGTCCTGGCTGATCGCCGGCATCGGAGACGCGCCGAGCGATCCCGCCGGCGACGAACACCTCCACCCGCTGCTTCGCCAGCTCCGCGAGGTGCACCAGTTGCACGAGCGGACGGGCAAGGCGATCGCCGCGCTCGAAGCCGAGATCGCGAGGCTGATACAAAAAGATCAGGCCTGATTTTCACCCCCAAGACTTGAGACGGCGGCCCGGCTCTGCAATGGTCTGGCCGCAAGAGAATCCGCATAGGGAGACGACTATGGACGTACGTGCCGCCGTTGCCGTTCAGGCAGGAAAACCGCTGGAAGTGATGACCGTGCAGCTCGAAGGCCCGCGCGCCGGCGAGGTGCTGATCGAGGTGAAGGCGACCGGCATCTGCCATACGGACGAGTTCACCCTGTCGGGTGCCGACCCGGAAGGCCTCTTCCCCGCCATTCTCGGCCATGAGGGCGCCGGTATCGTCGTCGATGTCGGCCCGGGCGTCACGTCGCTGAAGAAAGGCGACCATGTCATTCCGCTCTACACGCCGGAATGCCGCGAATGTTACTCCTGCCTCTCGCGCAAGACCAATCTCTGCACCGCCATCCGCGCCACGCAGGGCCAGGGCGTGATGCCCGACGGCACCTCGCGCTTCTCGATCGGCAAGGACAAGATCTTCCACTATATGGGCTGCTCGACCTTCGCGAACTACACGGTCCTGCCGGAGATCGCGCTCGCCAAGGTCAACCCGGACGCCCCGTTCGACAAGATCTGCTACATCGGCTGCGGCGTGACCACCGGCATCGGCGCCGTCATCAACACGGCCAAGGTGGAAGTGGGCTCGACGGCCATCGTCTTCGGCCTCGGCGGCATCGGCCTCAACGTGCTGCAGGGCCTGCGCCTTGCCGGCGCCGACATGATCATCGGCGTCGATATCAACAACGACCGCAAGGCCTGGGGCGAGAAGTTCGGCATGACGCATTTCGTCAATCCGAAGGAGGTCGGCGACGACATCGTGCCCTATCTCGTCAACATGACGAAGCGCAACGGCGACACGATCGGCGGGGCCGACTACACCTTCGACTGCACGGGCAACACGAAGGTCATGCGCCAGGCGCTGGAATCGGCCCATCGCGGCTGGGGCAAGTCGGTCATCATCGGCGTTGCCGGCGCGGGCCAGGAAATCTCGACGCGTCCGTTCCAGCTGGTCACCGGCCGCAACTGGATGGGCACGGCCTTCGGCGGCGCACGCGGCCGCACGGATGTCCCCAAGATCGTCGACTGGTACATGGAAGGCAAGATCCAGATCGATCCGATGATCACCCACACCATGCCGCTGGAAGACATCAACAAGGGCTTCGACCTCATGCATGAGGGCAAGTCCATCCGCAGCGTCGTCGTCTACTGATGACGGCAGTTGCCTACAGCGTCGATGTGCGGAGAATGGAAGCATTCTCCGCCGTCGAGCTTTATGCCTTGCTGAAGCTGCGGGTCGATGTCTTCGTAGTCGAGCAGGCCTGCGCCTATCCGGAGCTGGATGGGAAGGACGCAGACGCGCTGCATCTGCGCCTGCTGATCGACGGCGAGACTGCGGCCTATGCGCGATTGGTGAAGCCTGAAGACGATTTCCCGCGCATCGGCCGGGTCATCGTCGCGCCGGACCATCGCGGCAGCGGGCTCGGCGGCGTTCTGATGCGCGCGGCGATCGATGCCTGCGGGACGCATTTCCCCGGCCAGCCGATCGCGCTTTCGGCGCAGAGCCATCTCGAACCCTTCTACCGGTCCCTTGGCTTCGTGCCGACTTCGGCAGAATATGTCGAGGACGGCATTCCGCATGTCGATATGGTGCGGCCGGCCGAGGGCCAGGAACGGGCGAGCTGAAAAGACGGATCGTATGAGCGAAAACCAGCCTACCATCTTTGTCGATGCGGATGCCTGCCCGGTAAAGCCGGAAGTGCTGAAGGTTGCCGAGCGGCATGGCCTGCCGGTGACCTTCGTCGCCAATTCGGGGCTGAGGCCGTCGCGTGACCCGATGATCCGCAACGTCATCGTCTCCGGGGCCTTCGACGCGGCCGACAACTGGATCGTCGACAATGTGCGCGAAGGCGATATCGTCATCACCGCCGACGTGCCGCTTGCCGGGCGCACCGTCGCGAAAGGCGCGCATGTGACCGGCCCGACCGGACGGCTGTTCGACCAGACGAATATCGGCATGGCGAGCGCGATGCGCGATCTCGGCGCGCATCTGCGCGAGACAGGCGAAAGCAAGGGTTACAATGCCGCCTTCTCGCCACGCGACCGTTCCGCCTTCCTGGAAACCCTGGACCGGCTCTGCCGCCGGGCGAAGAATACGCAGGCGGGATCATGACGAGGGCACCGGCAGGCAGGATCTACGGCCGGCACGTGCCCTTCTATGCGGGTATCGGCGCCGCCATCTTCTGCGGTGTGCCGGCGATCTGGCTCAAGTCGGATTTCGCAATCGAGATCGCCGCCGTCGTGTTCTTCTCCTGCTACCTGGTGATGACGGTCGTTCGCCTGCCCTATCTGACGGCAGCCTATCTCGAGCATCATGCCACCGACGCCGACGAGCCGGTCTGGATCATCTTCGCCGTCACCTTCGCCGCCGCCGCCATTTCGATCGGCTCGCTGTTCGTCGTGCTCAATCAGAAGGGTGCCACCGGTCTCGAGCTCACGCTCGCCTTCGCCTCGGTCGCGCTCGGCTGGTTTACCATCCACACCATGGCCGCACTGCATTACGCCCATGTCTATTGGCGGCCCTCCCAGGCGGAGACGAATCGCGGCCTCTCCTTTCCCGGCGATACGAAGCCGGGGGTGTTCGACTTCCTGTATTTTGCCGTCGTGATCGGCATGACGGCGCAGACATCCGACGTCGCGATCACCTCGACAGCAATGCGCAAGGTCAACCTGTTGCACGCCATCGCCTCCTTCTTCTTCAACACGGTGCTGGTCGCAGCCGCGGTGAACGCGGCCGTGTCGCTCGCCACCTGACTTCAGGAGCTTCCATGAAAGTGCTATCCCAGAACACCGCCTTCGGCGGCATGCAGGGCGTGTTCGCCCACGATTCCGAGGCCTGCAAGACCGAGATGACCTTCGCCGTCTTCGTGCCGCCGCAGGCCATCAAGGAGCCGCGTCCGGTGCTGTGGTATCTCTCCGGCCTCACCTGCACCCATGCCAATGTCATGGAGAAGGGCGAATATCGCCGCATGGCGGCCGAGCTTGGCCTGATCGTCGTCTGCCCCGATACCAGCCCGCGCGGCAATGACGTGCCCGACGAGATCACCAACTGGCAAATGGGCAAGGGCGCCGGCTTCTATCTCGACGCCACGGAGGCGCCCTGGGCGGAAAACTACCAGATGTACAGCTATGTCACGGAAGAGCTGCCGAATTTCCTCAGCCAGCATTTCCGCATGGACATGGATCGCCAGGGCATTTTCGGTCACTCGATGGGCGGACACGGCGCCATGACCATCGCGCTCAAGCACCCCGACCGGTTCAAGAGCTGCTCCGCCTTCGCCCCCATCGTGGAGCCGTCGACGGCCGACTGGTCCGCACCCGCCTTCGCAAAGTATCTCGGCCCCGATAAGGCCGCCTGGCGCGAATACGATGCCTGCGCGCTGGTGGCCGATGGCGCACGCTTCCCCGAATTCCTCATCGATCAGGGCAAGGCGGATGGCTTCCTCGACAACGGCCTTCGCCCCTGGCTGTTCGAGGAGGCGATCAAGGATACGGACATCAAGCTCACGCTGCGCATGCACGAGCGCTACGACCACTCCTACTACTTCATCTCGACCTTCATGGACGACCATCTGAAGTGGCACGCCGAACGCCTCGGCTGACGGAACGGTTTCCCATGGCGGGGGCGCATGGCTGACATGCCGTCCCCGCTCTTGCGATCGGCCTGCCAATGCGCGATATTTTCGCCCGGTAGACGGCTACCGCCGGGCAATCCGGTCACGATCGCGGGGACGGCCTCGCTCCTTTCAAACGGAGTAGGCAAAATGCCCTGGATTCTCCTCACCCTTGCAGGTCTCTTCGAAATCGGCTGGGCCGTCGGGCTCAAATATACCGATGGTTTCACCAAGCTCGTGCCGACCGTTCTCACAGCCGGTTCCATGCTGGTCAGCATCGTGCTTCTCGGCCTTGCCGTGAAGACGCTGCCCATGGGCACGGCCTATGCGATCTGGACCGGCATCGGCACCGTCGGGACGGTCATTTTCGGCATCATCCTGTTTGCCGAGCCGGCCACCGCCATGCGGATCGGCTGCATCGCCCTCATCGTTACCGGCATTCTCGGCCTGAAATTCGTCGCCTAGACATGTGTTGCGGGCAGCCGGGGGCAAAGCTCCCGGCACGCCGTCGGACGTCCCCTTACAGCGGGATGTTGTCGTGCTTCTTCCAGGGATTTTCCAGATCCTTGTTGCGCAACAGGCGGAGCGCGCGGGCAATACGCTTGCGCGTCGAGTGCGGCATGATCACCTCGTCGATATAACCGCGCTCGGCCGCCACGAAGGGTGAGAGGAACCGGTCCTCGTACATCTTCGTGTGCTCGGCGATCTTTTCGGGATCGGCGATATCCTTGCGGAAGATGATCTCCACCGCGCCCTTGGCTCCCATCACCGCGATCTGCGCCGTCGGCCAGGCATAGTTGATGTCGCCGCGCAGGTGCTTCGAGGCCATGACGTCATAGGCGCCGCCATAGGCCTTGCGCGTGATGAGCGTCACCTTCGGCACCGTCGCCTCCGCAAAGGCGAAGAGCAGCTTGGCGCCGTGCTTGATGAGGCCGCCATATTCCTGCGCCGTGCCCGGCAGGAAGCCCGGAACATCCACGAAGGTCACGACGGGGATGTTGAAGCAGTCGCAGAAGCGCACGAAGCGTGCGGCCTTGCGGCTGGCATCCGAATCGAGAACGCCCGCCAGCACCATCGGCTGGTTGGCGACGAAGCCGACCGTCGCGCCCTCGATGCGGCCGAAGCCGCAGACGATGTTGCGGGCGAAACTCTCCTGGATCTCGAAGAAATCGCCCTCGTCGACGGTCTTGAGGATCAGTTCCTTGATGTCATAGGGCTTGTTGGCATTGGCCGGCACCAGCGTGTCGAGCGACGCGTCGATCTCCTCCACAGACTGGAAGCATTCGATCTCGGGCACGGGCGACGTGTTGGACTGGGGCAGGAAATCGACCAGGCGACGAACCTGCAGAAGCGCGTCGACATCGTTGTCGTAGGCGCCGTCGGCAATCGAGGATTTCGTGGTGTGCACGGAGGCGCCGCCGAGTTCCTCCGCCGTCACCGTCTCGTTCGTCACGGTCTTCACCACATCGGGGCCCGTCACGAACATGTAGGACGTGTCGCGCACCATGAAGATGAAATCGGTCATGGCCGGGGAATAAACGTCGCCGCCGGCGCACGGTCCCATGATGACGGAAATCTGCGGAATGACGCCGGAGGCCAGCACGTTGCGCTGGAAGACCTCGGCATAACCGCCCAGCGCCGCCACACCCTCCTGGATACGCGCACCGCCGGCATCGTAAAGTCCGACGATCGGCGCCCGGTTCTTGAGCGCCATGTCCTGGACCTTCATGATCTTCTGGGCATGGGTCTCGGAAAGCGAACCGCCAAACACCGTGAAATCCTTGGCGAAGACAAAGACGGTGCGGCCATTGACCGTGCCCCAGCCGGTGACGACGCCGTCGCCGGCGATCTTCGTCTTCTCCATGCCGAAATCGGTGGACCGGTGTTCGACGAACATGTCGAACTCCTCGAACGAGCCCTCGTCGAGGAAGACATCGATGCGCTCGCGCGCCGTCAGCTTGCCGCGCTTGTGCTGCGCATCGATGCGCGCCTGACCGCCACCCATGCGGGCGCGCTCGCGCCGGACTTCGAGCTCGTGGAGAATTTCCTTCATGATCCCTCGGTTCCTCCCGTTCAGACAACGGCTTAGCATGGGGAACGGGGGGCTTGAAGAGGATTTGCCTAGATCGATGGTCTTAGGTCAGCGCGGGATGCCGGCGAGAACAGAGGCGGCGACATCCATCTCCTCGCGCCGCAATTCCCGGCGCCGGAAGGCTTCCTCGTCGGTGCCCCAATGCTCGATCTGCCAGTCCTCGTCCACATGGGCGAGAGACCAGGCCGTCTCTGCGTCGATAACGCCTTCCGCCAGCGCCAGCGCCAGCAGCGCCGAACCGGTCAGCGTCGTGACCGTGTGCAGGCAGGCCAGCGCGAGCGGATCGGTGTGGGCGGAAAGCGCTGCGGCAAAAGCATCGATCGCCGGTGCCGGCTGCTCCTGGTGCATCACGCCCTCGACGAGGATGAACCGGGCGCCCTTGGCATCGGCCGCCCAGCGCAGGATCGGATCCCAGCCGTCGCGCTGGCGGTTGACGAGGCCCTCGGGCGAATCGGCGCGGTAGCACAGCATGTCGGTGCCGGCGAACCGCACGATCTCGTCGGCCACCGCGTCGAAATTGGCGGCGACGCCGTCGATGGCCGTGTTGACGAGGCGGGTGACCGGCATCTTCGCGGGATCGATCTCCTCGCCCTGCCCGTCCCATTCTTCGCGCAGGCGATCGGCAATCGCCTGGGACGGCACCGCCAGGATGTTCTTGCCCGGCGTGCGCACCGGCCGGCCGTCGAGGAGGATACGGAAGCCCTCCTCCGCCTGCTCGGTCGTCACGTCCTTGTAGAACCGCTTCGGCAGCGGCCGCTTCATCTGGATTTGCGCGCGGCGCACCGGATCGGGATCGCTCATCGCATCGGAAAGATCGCTTCGGATATCACGCATCGGAAATCTCCAGCCATTCGAGGAGGTCGGCCGGCGTGCGCAGGATGTGGTCCGCGCCCGCATCGACCAGTTCGGGGACACTCGCATATCCCCAGGAAACGCCGATGGCCTTGGCGCCGGCGGCCTTGGCCATCTGCATGTCATAGACGGCGTCGCCGATCACGACGGTGCGGTCTGCATCGATACCCGCCTCGCTGCAGCATTCCATGACCATGGCCGGATGCGGCTTGGAAGGGCAGTCGTCGGCGGTGCGGGATACGAAGAACGTCTTGTCAAAGCCGTGCGAGGCGCGAATAAGATCAAGGCCGCGGCGGGACTTTCCGGTGACCGCGCCGAGGATCAGGTCGTCCTCGCGCTCCAGCCGCGCCATCATTGGCGCGATGCCGTCGAAAAGCGGCTCCTGGAAGCCTGGTTCGGCACGCACGCCGGTGAAGATGGCCTTGTAATGCGCCGTCATTGCCAGCGCTTCGTCATCGACATGCGGCTTGCCCTGCATGCGGGCAATCGCAATGTCGAGGGTGAGCCCGATGATCGCCTTCGTCTCGGACACGTCGGGCCGGGCATACCCGAAATCGACGAAGGTACGCGCCATGACCTCATGGATCAGCTTGACGCTGTCCACCAGCGTTCCGTCGCAATCGAAAAGAACGAGCCGCATCACTCTTCCTCATCCGCCGTATTCTGGTCGAAGCCGAAGAGGTTCCACGTCTGCACCATGTGCGGCGGCAGAGGCGCCGTCACACGCAGGCGCCCGCCATTGGGGTGGGGTATGTCGATGTGACGCGCATGCAGATGCAGCCGGTTCTGCACCCCGCCCGGGAAATTCCAGTTCACATCCGCATCGAAATACTTGGGATCGCCGAGGATGGGGTGGCCGATGTGCAGAGCGTGGACGCGCAGCTGGTGCGTGCGGCCGGTATAGGGCTCCATCTCCAGCCACGCGAAGTTCTGCCCCGCCTGCTCGACGACGCGGTAGAAGGAGACGGCGTGGTCTGCGCCATCCTCGCCATGCTTGGCGATGCGCATGCGATCGCCATCCGGCGTCTGCTCCTTGACGAGCCAGGTGGAAATCTTGTCCTCGCGCTTCTTCGGCACGCCTTTGACCAGCGACCAGTAGGTCTTCTTGGTGTCGCGCTCGCGAAACGCGGCCGTGAGCTTCTGCGCGGCACCGCGCGTGCGGGCGATGACGAGCACGCCGGACGTGTCGCGGTCGAGGCGATGCACGAGACGCGGCTTCTCGCCCTTCTGGCTCGTCCAGGCTTCCAGCATCTGGTCGATATGGCGCGTGACGCCCGAGCCACCCTGTACGGCGATGCCGGCCGGCTTGTTTAGCACGAACACCTTGTCGTCCTCGTGCAGCAGCATGCGCGACAGGAGTTCACCGTCCGGGGAATGCTTGAGGTCACGCCCGGCAATGGGGCCAGACTTCACGGCCTTCGGATCGACATCCATCGGAGGAATGCGGATCATCTGTCCGGGCTGCACGCGCGTATCGCTTTTCGCGCGCCCACCATCGATGCGGACCTGCCCGGAGCGCAGCAATTTCTGGAGCGGACCGAAGCCGAGCCCCGGATAGTGGACCTTGAACCACCGGTCGAGGCGCATGCCCGCCTCGTCGTTCTCCACCTGCTTGTGTTCGATGCCTGCCATGTCAGCCTTCTTTCGTTGCGCCGCTCATAGCGCAAGAACGAAGGAATTAGAAGGCGCGGAAGGTCAGTGTCGTCAGGGAACGCACGATGCCGGGAATGGACGCGACATGATCGTTGATGAACTTGCCGATATCCTCTTCGCTTTCGACATAGATCTTGAGCAGCAGATCGAACTCGCCGCTCGTCGAATAGAGCTCCGAAATGAGTTCGGTCGCGTAAAGCGCATCCGCCACTTCATAGGTCTTGCCCGGAGCGCATTGCAGTTGAACGAAAATCGGCTTCATCGGTCCTCCCGCGCCATCGGCGGCATGCTTGAGCCGCGCGATCCCGGCGGCATTCCGCATTCCTTATGGCGGAATTGCCACCGCAAAGGCAAGACCGCGGGAAGACGATGGCATCCGTTAAAATTCGATGAAAATACAACCATCACAATTCACCGCAGTGAAATTCCCAACTGATAGGGTCTGCCATCCGACCAACCGTTGAAATGCCATGACCCAGATCGTGACAGTCTCTCCGGCAACCGCCGCCTATGCCGCGCTCGGCGCGAAGACCACCACGCGGAGCCATACGCTCTTCGAGGAACGCATCCATCACTGGAGCGAAGATGCGAAGGTGCGCGGCGATGCGCGCGTGGTCGCCGTCCTCAACGTCATCCAGCCGCCTGCGCTTGCGCTCGCCCTCCTCACCGCGCCGCAACTGCGCCCCCAGGTCACGGTCGCGGAAGCGCAGCGCCAATATGACGAGAACGGTCGGGAAATCCCGCCCGACGTCGACTGATACCTCCCCCGACAACAGCCGTCCCCAACACCTCGCCCCCGTTTTCGGGGGCTTTCTTTTCGTGTCGTATGTCTTCATTGCCGAAGCACGGCTGATACCCGCCAACAAAGTTGGACGAGATTTCGACCGACGAAGAGAGGTGAAGCACCGGTTACGTAAAATCGGTCGACTAGCACTTTCGCTTGGCCCGCAAACACTACCTAGCCATGTACATGCACTCAACTCAATGCTACCCTAAATAGGCAATGGGGAGCGCGCTAATGACGGGAAAGAAGACGGCTCATACGGGGTGGCATTTCATACTGACGACGAACGGGTGGCATTGGGAGTTGTTTGACGAGAACGGCAATTGGATCGGTCGGTCCATCATGTCATTCCCGACAAAACAAGCCTGTTACGAAAACGCGCTTGCGCATAGCAGGGCGAAACGGCCTTTCATTGAGCAGGAGACGAACCTCACACCCGAGGAAGAACGCGACCGCCGGAATGATATTCATGCCTTCCGCAGTTGGTTTGCCATGAAACAACAGGCGTTCTCCGCCGGCTTCGCCGAGGGTAGCGAATCGTCAGCCGAGCGCCACGGCGTCGGTGAAGAAGAGACATGGTATGTTTACATGCTGTCGTCAGGCCCAAGTGATGTGTTGATGTTAAAGGCGGAAAACACGCTGGAGCCGCACGTAAACAAGGCGAAGAACGGCTCCGCCGCCAAGCACGCGAAGGTACTCGTGTGGTGCGAATGGCATGACAGTAAGGAAAGCGCCATGAGCCGGTTGAAGGAGATGCGGAAATGGTCGCGGCAGAGGAAGATAGGTTTCATCGAGGCGACCAATCCCGGCTGGAACGACATCTCTGAAAGCTTCCTGGCGGGGTAGCCGGCCAGCTTGTCATTGCGGTGCGGGATTGCACGGGCTACATGCGAACTTCCCGTTACGGGGAATCGCCTTTACGGCTACTCCCGTGATGCAGAAGGAACCGTCGATGCCCACAGCACCGCGCAAGGGAGCGATCGCCCTCGCCTACCGTGTTTTCGTCCTGCCGGGCGTCATCGCCTATCTTTTCGCCGTCAGCACCGTCGTGCTTGCTGCCGATCGCTTCTGGCTGGTGGACCTCGTCACCTTCGCCTGGCCCTACGTCGTCGCCGTCGGCGTGCTGCTGACTGTCGCGGCTTTCCTGACCCGACGCATCAAGGCCATCACCATGGCGGTCATTGGCCTTGCCGTCGCGCTCCTGCCGGCCGCCGACGTGCCGACGGCGCGCGCCTCGTCCGCGCAAGGCGGCATCAAGGTGATGACCGCGAACATCTTCGGCGACAACATCAAGGATCGTACCGCCTTCCTCGCCCTGTTGAAACAGGAACGGCCTGACATCGTCGTGCTCGAGGAGACCAGTCCGGCTTGGGAGCGGCTCCTGTCGTCATCCGGCCTCTATCCCTATGAGAGCAGCACGGAGGCCATGCTGCGGGACGCGCTCAAAGTCTATTCGACCCTGCCCATTCGCGCCGAAACGGAACTGAAGCGCGCCGTCACCGAGCCACAGGCCTACAAGCAGCCGCTGCGGCTGGAACTGGACCTCGCGGGAAAGCCGCTTTTTCTCTACGCCTTCCACCCGGAAACGCCACGGCGGCTCTGGCAGTGGCGTGACCGCAACGCTTATCTCTCGGCGACCGCCGATGCCGTGAAAGGCGATCTCGAACGGGCACCGGTGATCGTTGCCGGCGACTGGAATACGCCGACATGGTCGCCCTTCTTCCGCACCTTCCTCCAGCAATCGGGCCTGGCCTCGACGGCGGTCGGGTGGCTGCAACCGGTGACACGCTTCACCATGAAGCTTGAGGCGCTCGCCTATATCGGCTCCACAATCGACCATATTGCCGTTTCGCCCGACATCTTCCTGCGCGACCATCGTCTGGGCCCCGCCTTCGGCTCGAACCACCGCCCTGTCATCGTCGAACTGACCCTGCCGCAAAGCTGAGGCCTCGCCGCACCGGAAAAACACGCTATGTTGCATGTGTACCCGCAACGAGGAGACGACGATGACGACCAGGAAGGACAGCCCGAAAGCCTCGCTTGAACAGGAACGTGCCCGGCAGAAGGAAAAGAGCCCGAAGGCCGAGCAGGACGATTACCTGGAAGAAGCGCTGGAAGAGACCTTTCCGGCCAGCGACCCCATCGCGCCGGGCGATGTGAAGGATCACGCCAAGTGAGCGGAGCCGCAGCGTGACCGGCAGTTTTCTCTTTACCGGCCCTGATAACGCGCCGGTGACGCTGCTTCTGGCCCATGGCAGCGGCGCCCCGATGGATTCGCCGGCCATGAACGCCGCCGCAGAGGCGCTGGCGGCGCAAGGCTTGCGTGTCGCACGGTTCGAATTCTCCTACATGGCGGCACGGCGCACGGATGGTGGCCGCCGTCCGCCACCAAAGGCGGAGATGCTGAACCCGGAATTCCGTGCGGCCGTCTCCGCGCTTCGTGCAACGGGTCCGCTCGTCATCGGCGGCAAGTCGATGGGCGGGCGTGTCGCCAGCATGGTGGCGGACGACCTCCACGCCGCCGGAAGCGTCTCCGGCCTGCTCTGTCTCGGCTACCCGTTCCACCCGCCGGAGAAACCGACGCAACTGCGCACCGCCCACCTGATGACGCTGCAGACACCCGCGCTCATCTGCCAGGGCACGCGCGATCCCTTCGGCACGAAGGAAGAGGTGGCTACCTATGGCCTGCCCGAACGCATCCGCCTGCTCTGGCTCGAAGACGGCGATCACGACCTGAAGCCGCGCAAGTCCATTTCCGGCTTCTCCGCCGCCGACCATCTCGCGACGATGGCGAGCACGGTGAAGGCGTGGACGACAACGCTCTGACAGACCGTCAAGCAAAGCTGAGGGATCGATTCAACGGTTTGACGAATTGAATCCGCTTGTCCTTGCAAGATGTTGAAACACGATCCATTTTCGACAAAGGGAACATTAACCGGGCCGTGCCATCATGCCGCCGTATCACACGACGCCGGGCAAGCCATGACGCACAGCTTTCCTTACACGCACTACGACCTCGACATGCAGCGCTCCGGCACGGTCATCGAAATCACGCTGTCGTCCATCGCCAATGTGCGCCTGATGACCCACGGCAATTTCGATCTCTTCAAGAACGCGCGTCAGCACAAGTTCCTCGGCGGCGTGGCCAAGCAGTCGCCAATCCGGCTGAAGATCCCGCAGAGCGGCCACTGGCACGTCGTGGTGGATATGGAAGGACATCCGGGCAAGGCGCAATCCTCGATCAAGATCGTGCCGAAGGGTCCGGAGAAGCCGGCGCAGCGCTTCAACGCCGCGTAACGCTCCCTAGCTGCGCTCGCGGCGCAGCTTCGCCCACCATTCCAGCCGCTTGCGCAGCTCGCGCTCGAAACCGCGCTCCGGCGGATCATAGAAGGTTCTGCGGCCCATCTTCTCCGGGAAATAATCCTGGCCGGAAAACGCATCCGGCTGGTCATGATCGTAGAGGTAACCCTCGCTATAGCCCTCGCCCTTCATGAGCTTGGTCGGCGCGTTGAGGATGTGCTTGGGCGGCAGCAGCGAACCGTTCTCCTTCGCCGCGCGCATGGCCGATTTGTACGCGGTATAGACGGCATTGGACTTCGGCGCGGTCGCAAGATAGACGCAGGCCTGCGCCAGCGCCAGTTCGCCCTCCGGCGAGCCCAGGAAGTCGTAGGCGTCCTTAGCGGCATTGCACACGACAAGCGCCTGCGGATCGGCAAGGCCGATATCCTCGACAGCCATGCGCACCATGCGTCTGCACAGGAACAGCGGATCCTCGCCCGCGTCCAGCATGCGGGTGAGATAATAGAGCGATGCATCGGGATCCGAGCCGCGCACGGCCTTGTGCAGCGCCGAGATGAGATTGTAGTGGCCGTCCTGTGACTTGTCATAGACGGGCGCGCGGCGCTGCACGATGCGGAAGAGGTCGTCCTGTCCGAAGGTCTCGCCGGGGCGGGCGGCGCGCCAGACCTCCTCGGCCAGCGTCAGCACGGCCCGGCCGTCGCCGTCGGCCATGCGGAGGAGCGAGGCCCGCGCCTCCTCATCCAGCGGCAGCGGCTTCTCCTCCACAGTCTCCGCGCGTTTCAGCAGCTCTTCCAGGCTTTGCTCGTCATGGGGCTTGAAGGTCAGCACGCGTGCGCGCGACAGAAGCGCCGCGTTCAGCTCGAAAGAGGGGTTCTCCGTCGTCGCGCCGACGAGCACGATGGTGCCGTCTTCCATGACCGGCAGGAAACTGTCCTGCTGGGCGCGGTTGAAGCGGTGGATCTCGTCGACGAAGAGCAATGTCTGGCGGCCGCCCATGCGGCGCGCGCGCGCCGCTTCGAAGACCTTCTTGAGATCAGCCACGCCGGAGAAGATCGCGGAAATCTGCTCGAAGGCCAGCCCCGTCTCGCCGGACAGCAGCCGTGCGACCGTCGTCTTGCCGGTGCCGGGCGGCCCCCAGAAGATCATCGAGCCGAGCGAGCCCGCCTCGATCATGCGCGAAAGCACACCGTCGGGGCCGGTCAGGTGTTCCTGGCCGGAGATTTCGCCCAGCGTGCGCGGACGCAGGCGGTCGGCCAGAGGCCGTTTTGCCGCCATGTCCTCGGGTTCACGCGGGGCGAAGAGGTCGCTCATCGGAAGAACTGACGAATGCGCTGGCCGTCACGCTCGATCTCGACACGCCAGAAGGACGGGTTTTCGTTGACCATCGCTTCCAGCGTCTCCGTTGTCGTCACGGGTGAACCGTTCAGCTCGATTACGATATCGCGCGGCTGGAGGCCGATACGGGCGGCGGGCGAGCCGCGATTGACCTGCGTGACGACGACGCCTGTCGTGGTCTGGTTCGTGGGCATGCGCAGCTCGTCGGCCACGCGCGGCGAGAGATTGGCCACCACCGCGCCCGAGAAGGGATTGCGGCCTTCGATCAGGCGTTCGTCGCGCGGGGTCGTTTCGGGTGCGCGGTTGAGGGCAAGCGTCAGTTCCTCCTGCTTGCCATTGGCGATGACCGTGATCTTGGCCGTGCCGCCGATACCGACCGTCGTCAGCCGGTAACCCAAGGCATCGGGATGCTCGACCGCGATGCCGTTGACGGCGGTGACGACCTGGCCGGGCTTCATGCCGGCCTTTTCCGCCGGGCTGCCTGCCTGCACGCGCGAAATGAGCGCGCCGCGCGCACGGTCGAGGCCGAGCGCCTCGGCGACTTCCGATGTCACCGCATCGAATGTCGCGCCGATAAAGGGGCGGTCGAAGGTGGCATTGCCATGTTCCGCACTTGCCACGAATGTCTTCACGAGATTGGCCGGAATGGCGAAGCCCACGCCGTTGGAGCCGCCGCCGCGCGAAAAGATGGCGGTGTTGATGCCGATGAGTTCGCCGTTCATGTTGACGAGGCCGCCGCCGGAATTGCCGGGGTTGATGGCCGCATCCGTCTGGATGAAGAAGCCGAAGTCGCCGGAGCGCACCTGGTTGCGGGCAAGCGCCGACACGATGCCGCTCGTCACCGTCTGGCCGACGCCGAACGGGTTGCCGATGGCCAGCACCAGATCGCCCACCTGCACCGCGTCGCTATCGCCGAGCGGCAGGGTGGAGAATTTCACATCGCCCTTGATCTTCAGGACGGCGAGGTCGATCCGCTCGTCTTTCAGGACGACCGTGCTTTCGAACTCGCGGCCATCCGCCAGTGCGACCTTGATGTCGCTGGCACCTTCAATAACGTGGTTGTTGGTCACCACGATGCCGTTGGCGCCGACGATGACGCCCGAGCCGAGCGAGGACTGCTTTTCACTGCGGTTGGGCATGCGCTGGCCGAAGAACTCCTCGAAGAAGGGGTCGCCCTCGAAGATGGAGCGGCGCTCGACCGACCGTTCGGCATAGACGTTGACCACCGCGTTCTCGACCTTCTTGACGAGCGGCGCGAAAGACAGCTGCATCTCCGTCCTCGATTGCGGGACGGTGCGCTCCTCTGCCGTGGCGGGCGTCACGAGCGCCAACGCCACGAAAAGCGGGGCGGCAAACAGCATTCTGGCTTTCGACATGGGCGAGTCTCCTTCGTTTGCGCGTCACGTTCAGATAGGATTTCGCAGGAAAAAAGGCAAACCGCGCCTATGATTTCGCTCACGGCCTCTCACAGGCCGCGCACGCAAATGTGGTTGCGGAAAAAATCACCGCCATTGAAACAACGCCATCCTCCTTTACGTAGAGATGAGGGAATACACCCGAACGGATCGAGCCCCATGCCAGTCTATCGCCCTCCCCGCATTCCCGCCTCGGAGATCACGCCCGAGCGCTGTTTTCTCAACCGCCGCGCCTTCATCGCGACGGCGGCCGGCGGCATGCTGGCGGCAACCGCAGCGCCTGCACTCGCCTCGGCGCTGAAGGCGTCCGAGAGCCGCTATAAGGTCGACGAGAAGCTGACGCCCGAAAAGGACGTGACGACCTACAACAACTTCTATGAGTTCGGACTCGGCAAGGGCGATCCGGCGGCGAATTCCGCAAACTTCAAGCCCACGCCCTGGACCGTGAAGGTCGATGGCCTCGTCGGCAAGCCCAGGGAGTTCGGGCTGGAGGAACTGCTGGCCATGCCGCTTGAGGATCGTGTCTACCGGATGCGTTGCGTCGAGGCCTGGTCGATGGTCATCCCCTGGGTGGGCTTTCCGCTCGCGGCCTTGCTCGACAAGGTGGAGCCGCTGGGCGACGCGAAATACGTCGCCTTCGAAACCGTCGTGCGGCCGGAGGAAATGCCGGGGCAGTCGGGCTATTTCCAGTCGCTGCCGTGGCCCTATGTGGAAGGCCTGCGGCTCGACGAGGCACGCAATCCCCTCACGCTGCTTTCCGTCGGCGTCTACGGCAAGACGCTGCCCAACCAGAACGGAGCGCCCATCCGGCTCGTCGTTCCGTGGAAATATGGCTTCAAGGGCATCAAGTCGATCGTAAAGATCACGCTGACTGACAAGCAGCCGCCTTCAACCTGGAATATTTCTGCACCGAACGAGTACGGCTTCTACGCCAACGTCAATCCCGAGGTGGATCATCCGCGCTGGAGCCAGGCGAGCGAAAACCGCATCGGCGAAGGCGGCTTCTTCGGTGCCAACCGCCGGCCGACGCTGCCGTTCAACGGCTATGCGGAAGAGGTGGCGAGCCTGTATTCCGGCATGGACCTGCGGGCGAACTTCTGATGCCCGCGCTTCCTGCTCTGCCCCGCAAATACCACGCAGCCTCGATCTGGCTTCTCTACGCCGTCGGCCTTCTGCCTGCTGTGTGGGGCTTCTGGCTCGGTGCGACCGGCGGGCTTCCCGGCAACCCGGTGAAGGAGTTCGAGCACCTGCTCGGCCTCTGGGCGCTGCGCTTCCTGGTCGCGACGCTTGCGATCACGCCGCTGCGTGATCTGTTCGGCATCAACTGGATCCGCTATCGCCGCGCCCTGGGCCTCTTGGCCTTCTGGTATGTGCTGATGCACTTCCTGACCTATATGGTGCTGGACCAGTATCTGAATTTCGCGGCCATTATCGACGATATCGTCCGGCGCCCGTTCATCACCATCGGCATGGCCGCATTCGTGATGCTCATTCCGCTGGCGTTGACGTCGAACAACTGGTCGATCCGCAGGCTGGGACCAGGCTGGGTGAAACTTCACAGGCTCGTCTATGTCATCGCCGCCGCAGGCGTCCTGCACTTTGCCATGTCGGTGAAGGTGGTGGGTCTGGAGCCCTGGACCTACATCACGCTCGTTGCGCTGCTCCTGCTGTACCGTCTGCTGCGTCCGATCCTGCGCAACCGCAATCGCGGCAGACGGACTGGCGCTTCGCTCCCGGGACGCGAACGGTCAGCCTGACAAACCTTCCGTTTCTCAGTCGCGCACGACGAAGAGACGCGGGCCCGCTGCTGGCTGCGCGCCCTCGGCGGCGTTGCTGACGACCCGGTTGCGGCCGCTGCTCTTGGCCAGATAGAGCAGCCGGTCGGCACGGCTGATCGCATCGTGGATCGTATGGTCGCCCGCCGCCGTGGCGGCGACACCGAAGCTTGCTGTGATCGCCCGGTCGATGCCGATGCCGCTCAAGTCCCGTTCCGCCAGCGCGATGCGGACGGTGTTGGCCAGCATATGCGCATCCGGCAGGCGGCAGTTCGGCAGGTAGGCGATGAACTCCTCTCCGCCGAAACGCGCGACGGCAAGGCCCGGCCAGGACACCGCCCGCAGGAGGCCCGCGACCTCGCGGATCGCCTCGTCGCCGGCGGCATGCCCGAAATGATCGTTGATCGCCTTGAACCAGTCGATATCGGCCACGATGATCGCAGCCTCGTTCCTTGCCGTCCGTCCGCCCTCGCCGATGAACTGCTCGAAACCGCGCCGGTTGAGCAGGCCGGTCAACGGGTCCTCCTCCGCATCCTTCCTGTGGCCGTCGAGGATACGCAGCGCGACGGATGCGAGCGCCGTCAGCGCCAGAAGCAGCGCACCGACCGTGGAGGTGATCTGCATCACATAGGCATAGGGCGAGCCCACGAAATCGTCGATTGCGGGCGTCCCGGCCATATAAAAGAACACGAGCGTCCGGATGAGTGTTTCGAGAACCACGTAGACCGAGGCGGCAAACAGCGCCTTATCCACGGGAGCGCGCAACCGGAAGCGTATGGATGCCATGGCCGCGACCAGCAGAAGGCCGCAGGTGATGTCGCTCAGGAACAGTTCGTAGCGAAGGCTGCCGGCGCCGAGCACCGCCACGGCGATCGCGGCATAACCGAGCACGGCAATGGCGCTGCGCAGCGCCAGGATGCGTGGTGCATTGAAATGGCAGATGAGCGCCTGGCTGTAGAGAAGGAACGCGCAGACGAAAACCGCTTCCGCCGCCAGGGCAACCACCGGCGCGGGCAAGACCGCAAGGAGCAGCGGCGCCAGGAAGCCGAGGGCGGCGCAGAGATAACCGCCACCCCAGAACAGCGCTGCGCGATTGCCATAGCGGGCAACGACGAGGAACGCGACGCCAAACAGGCTGAGGACCACCGGCAGCAGAAAAGCGAAGTTGTCGTCCATCACCCGAACTCGATTGGATTTCACATGCACCTTAACCAGCAGGACTGAAAACACTGCCTAGGGACATGGTTTACGAAATCCTACGCGCCCACAAAAATAGATGAAACGCAAAAAGCCGGACGCGCAAGCGTCCGGCTTTCGACCGCCCCGGAGGAACGATTCAGATCATGCGGCTTCGGCACCTTCAGCTTCGGCAGCAACGCGGGCCTTGTCGGCTGCGCCCTTGGCATCGACGTCGCGCTCGACGAATTCGATGACGGCCAGCGGAGCGTTGTCGCCGTGGCGGTAGCCGGCCTTCATGATGCGCAGGTAGCCGCCATTGCGGTTGGCGTAACGGGTCGCGATCGCGTCGAACAGCTTCGAAACGACGGCAACGTCACGGATCTGCGAGATCGCCTGACGACGAGCGTGCAGGTCGCCGCGCTTGCCGAGGGTGACGAGCTTCTCGACGATCGGACGAATTTCCTTCGCCTTCGGCAGCGTGGTGACGATCTGCTCATGCTGAATGAGCGAAGCAGCCATGTTGGCGAACATCGCCTTGCGGTGGCTGGCGGTACGGTTGAGTTTGCGACCGGAATTCTGGTGGCGCATCTCGGTTCTCCTTCACATGCAGGCAGTTGCCTGCCGTTTGACGGGGCGCATGTCCGTCTCGCGTTCCGCGAAACCATGTCCATACGCGTTGATCTTGCTGAGGCCAGCCTTGCGCGCCCCCGAAGGGGCGCGTGCGGCCTCAGTACTGGTCTTCGTAGCGCTTGGCGAGATCTTCGATGTTCTCGGGCGGCCATGCCGGCACTTCCATGCCGAGGTGCAGGCCCATGGAAGCGAGAACTTCCTTGATCTCGTTGAGCGACTTGCGACCAAAATTCGGAGTGCGAAGCATTTCGGCTTCGGTCTTCTGAATGAGATCGCCGATATAGACGATGTTGTCGTTCTTCAGGCAGTTCGCCGAACGGACGGACAGTTCCAGTTCGTCGACCTTCTTGAGGAGCGCCGGGTTGAACGCCAGTTCCGTGACCGATTCTTCCTCGGCTTCCTTCTGCGGCTCGTCGAAGTTGACGAAGACCGAGAGCTGGTCCTGAAGAATGCGGGCCGCGAACGCAATCGCATCCTCGCCCGTGACGGAACCGTCGGTTTCGATGGTCATCGTCAGCTTGTCGTAGTCGAGAACCTGGCCTTCGCGGGTGTTTTCCACCTTGTAGGACACTTTCTTGACCGGCGAGTAGAGGCTATCGACCGGGATCAGGCCGATCGGTGCGTCTTCGGAACGGTTGCGATCAGCCGGGACATAGCCCTTGCCGTTGTTGACCGTGAACTCCATGCGGATCTCCGCGCCCTCGTCGAGGGTGCAGATGACATGCTCGGGGTTCAGGATCTCGATGTCGCCGACCGTCTGGATATCACCAGCCGTCACGACGCCCGGACCCTGCTTGCGCACGACCATACGCTTCGCGTCATCGCCATCCATCTTGATGGCGATTTCCTTGATGTTGAGCACGATGTCCGTCACATCTTCCCGGACGCCCGGGATGGAGGAGAACTCGTGCAGGACGCCGTCGATCTGCACGGCGGTAACAGCCGCACCGCGCAGCGACGACAGGAGCACGCGCCGCAGCGCGTTGCCGAGCGTCAGGCCGAAGCCACGCTCCAGCGGCTCGGCAACAAGGCTTGCCTTGGTGCGGCCGGAGGAGGTGAACTCCACCTTGTTCGGCTTGATCAGTTCCTGCCAGTTTTTCTGGATCATATGTTTTGCCTTCCGTTCGCCGCCACCATCCAATCGTGGCGACCGAGCCCTGAAGTTCCGGAAAAGCCGACCGGCCTTTCCGGCAGTTCGAATGCGATGATCAGACGCGACGCTTCTTGCGCGGGCGGCAACCGTTGTGCGGGATCGGGGTCACGTCGCGGATGGACGTGATCATGAAGCCGGCAGCCTGGAGGGCGCGCAGAGCCGATTCACGACCCGAACCCGGACCGCAGACTTCGACTTCCAGCGACTTCATGCCGTGTTCCTGGGCCTTCTTGGCGCAGTCTTCGGCAGCGATCTGGGCAGCGAACGGGGTCGACTTGCGCGAGCCCTTGAAGCCCTTTGCGCCGGCCGACGACCAGGCAATGGCGTTGCCCTGTGCGTCCGTGATGGTAATCATCGTGTTGTTGAACGAAGAATTGACGTGAGCAACACCCGAGGTGATGTTCTTGCGTTCGCGACGGCGGACGCGTGCGGCTTCCTTGGCCATGGATAGTCCTTTCGTTGATCTCGACACCGCCGTAATACCAGCGGCTCCACCGGGTCGGGGCAGCACCCCTTCCCTGAATAACAATTGCACGCGGCCTTCAGGCGATGCGTGCGGCGATATCGTCACTGCCGTAATACCAGCAGCTCCACCGACCAGGGCCCCGACTGAAGCAAGCCCCTGCTCGAAACTCAAAAGAGGCCGGCGCGAAGCGCCAGCCTCCCGTTCCCCGTTTCCGGGAAATTACTTCTTCTTGCCTGCGATGGCCTTGGCCGGGCCCTTGCGGGTGCGGGCATTGGTGTGCGTGCGCTGACCGCGAACCGGGAGGCTGCGGCGGTGGCGCAGGCCACGGTAGCAACCGAGGTCCATGAGACGCTTGATGTTCATCGAGGTTTCACGACGCAGGTCGCCTTCGACCTGGTAGTCACGGTCGATCGCTTCACGGATCTGAAGGACTTCCGCGTCCGTCAGCTGGTGAACGCGACGATCAGCCGGGATACCGACCTTCTCGATGATTTCCTTTGCAAACTTCGGGCCGATCCCGTGAATGTAGGTCAGCGCGATGACTACGCGCTTTGCAGTCGGGATGTTGACGCCAGCGATACGTGCCACGCCTGTTCTCCTTGCTTCCAGTTGCCATCCGGCAAGTGGTCTTCTTCATTTGAAACGGCCTCGAAAGCCGCAACGCTCAATCGATGTTCGGTACGCACCAAAAGGACCGCACCCGGACTTCTCATTTGGAAATCCGCGCCGATCGCAATGGCATGTCGCGAGTTGGCGCTGTCTTAAGGGGAATCGGCCGAAAAAGTCAACTCCCCAGCCGTTCCTTTTTGCCTGATATCAGGCGCTCTCGAGGATTCCGTCGATCTCGGCGGTCACCTTGTCGACATTGGCCATGCCGTCGACGGTCTGAAGCTTGCCGGTCGAAGCGTAATAGTTCGACAGCGGCGCGGTCTTCTCGCGGTATTCGGTCAGCCGGCGCTTGAACGATTCGGCATTGTCGTCAGAGCGAACGGTGCCGCCTGCGGCGATCGTTTCGGCGACCCGGTTCTCCATGCGCTCGACCAGCGCATCCTCATCGACCTTCAGTTCAATAACCGCGTCGAGCGCGATGCCCTTGTCGGCCAGGATCCGGTCGAGGGCTTCCGCCTGCGGAACCGTGCGCGGATAACCATCGAGGATAAACCCCTTGGCACAATCCGGCTCGGCGACCCGGTCGGACACGATCTCGTTGACGATCGCGTCCGAAACCAGTTGGCCTGCATCCATCACGGCCTTGGCGCGCTTTCCTACTTCCGTGCCAGCGGCAACGGCCGCGCGGAGCATGTCCCCCGTGGAAAGCTGCGGGATGCCGTACTTCTCGGTCAGCAGCTTGGCCTGCGTCCCCTTGCCGGCACCCGGCGGGCCCAGAAAAATCAGTCTCATCGTCCCCTCTTACCTCCACGCAGCTTCGACTTCTTGATCAGCCCTTCATACTGCTGGGCGATCAGATGACCCTGTATCTGTGCTACCGTATCCAAGGTCACGCTGACAACAATCAAAAGCGATGTACCACCAAGGTAGAAGGGCACACCTGTCTGAGCGATGAGAATTTCAGGAAGAATACAGACGAACATCAGGTAGGCAGCGCCGATCACCGTAATACGGGTCAGCACGTAATCGATATATTCGGCGGTGCGCTCGCCGGGGCGGATGCCCGGAATGAAGCCGCCGTGCTTCTTCAGGTTATCGGCCGTGTCCTTCGGATTGAAGACGATGGCCGTGTAGAAGAAGGCGAAGAAGGCGATCATGGCGGCATAGAGCGCCATGTAGAGCGGACGGCCATGGCCGAGCGCAGCAATGATCGACGTCGCCCAGGACGGCAGCTCCGACGTGTTGGAGAAGCCCGCGAGCGTTGCCGGCAAGAGCAGCAGCGAGGACGCGAAGATGGCCGGGATAACGCCCGCGGTGTTCAGCTTCAGCGGCAGGTGCGACGTGTCGCCCTGGAACATGCGGTTTCCGACCTGTCGCTTCGGATACTGGATCAGAAGACGGCGCTGGGCGCGCTCGACGAACACGATGAGCGCGATGACGCCGACAGCCATGACGACGACCGCGATGACGACGCCGATCGACAGCGCGCCGGTGCGGCTGAGTTCGAGTGTACCGGCCAGTGCGCCGGGAAGTGCCGCCACGATGCCGGCGAAGATGATCAGCGAAATGCCGTTGCCGATGCCGCGCGAGGTGATCTGCTCACCCAGCCACATCAGGAACATGGTGCCGCCGAGCAGCGAAATGACGGTGGAAATGCGGAAGAACCAGCCCGGATCGTTGACAAGCCCTGCCCCGCTTTCAAGGCCGACAGCGATGCCGTAGGCCTGCAGCGTGCCGAGCAGCACCGTACCGTAGCGGGTGTACTGGTTGATGATCTTGCGGCCCTGCTCGCCTTCCTTCTTCAGCTGTTCGAGCGAAGGAACGACCGATGTCATGAGCTGCACGATGATCGACGCGGAAATATACGGCATGATGCCGAGCGCGAAAATCGCCATGCGCTCGACGGCGCCGCCGGAGAACATGTTGAAGAGGCCGAGGATACCGCCCGACTGGCCGCGGAAGGCCTGCGCGAAGGCATCGGGATTGAGGCCCGGCAACGGGATATAGGTGCCGAGACGATAGACGAGCAGCGCGCCCAGCGTGAACCAGAGACGCTTCTTCAGGTCTTCCGCCTTGGCGAAAGTCGAGAAGTTCAGATTAGAGGCAAGTTGTTCCGCTGCCGAAGCCATGCATTTCTCCGCGTAGCCAATCCGGCGGCGGCGACGCCCGGCCAGGTCCGGAATGGCTTATCCGTTGGCATTCGCACCCTGCCCTGCCCGGGCAATGCGCATATGCTGAAATTGGTCGTGCCCTTCTGCCGTTGCGGCAAATCGGGCGGATGGGAGCCTAAACCGGTTGAAACGCGGATTGTCAAGCAATCCCGGCCTCACCCTGGTTTTAATTCCGGATAACGATGCGGATTTGAGAATCCGTCTGCCGTTGTGAGGCTCACATATGGGAGCAAAATCGCCCGGTGTGAAGCACACCGGGCGATTATTTCGTGGAATTACTCGGCAGCTTCGGCTGCTGCCACCAGCAGCTTGATCGAGCCGCCGGCCTTTTCGATCTTCTCGATCGCCGGCTTGGAAGCGCCAGCCACTTCGAAAGCGACCTTGGCCTTCAGTTCGCCGTCGGCGAGGATGCGAACGCCGTCCTTGATGCGGCGGATGATGCCGGCGGCCTTGAGGGCAGCAGCATCGACCGTTGCCTTGCCGTCGAGCTTGCCGGCGTCGATGGCCTTCTGAACGCGCTCCAGCGAAACGACGTTGAAGTCGGACGAGAAGATGTTCGTGAAGCCGCGCTTCGGCAGGCGACGGTAGATGGGCATCTGACCGCCTTCGAAGCCGTTGATCGCAACGCCCGAACGCGCCTTCTGACCCTTGACACCGCGACCACCGGTCTTGCCCTTGCCGGAACCGATACCGCGGCCGAGCCGCTTGCGGTTCTTCGAAGAGCCTTCGTTGTCCTTGATTTCATTCAGTTTCATGATTTTGTCTCCCTCACTTCTCGTCGACGACGCGGACGAGGTGCTGGACGGCGCGGATCATGCCGCGGACAGACGGCGTGTCTTCCAGCGTACGGACCCGGTGCATCTTATTCAGGCCCAGGCCGACCAGCGTCGCGCGCTGAATGGCCGGACGGCGGATGGGGCTGCCGATCTGCTCGACAGTCACCGTCTTCTTGGCGGTTTCTTTCTTAGCCATGGATCAGGGCTCCTTATTCTTCGGCAGCGACGCCGGCGGACTGACGGCGAGCCTGCAGCGTGGCGTACTTGAGGCCGCGCTGTGCTGCGATGTCCTTCGGGTGCATCTGGCTCTTGAGAGCGTCGAACGTCGCACGGATCATGTTGTAGGGGTTCGACGAACCGGTCGACTTGGCGACGACGTCATGAACGCCGAGCGTTTCGAAGACGGCGCGCATCGGACCACCGGCGATGATACCGGTACCGGCCTTGGCCGAACGAAGCAGGACCTTGCCGGCGCCATGGCGGCCGTGCACGTCGTGGTGCAGCGTGCGGCCCGAGCGCAGCGGAACGAAGATCAGGTCGCGCTTGGCGGCTTCCGTGGCCTTCCGGATTGCTTCCGGAACTTCACGAGCCTTGCCGTGGCCGAAGCCAACGCGGCCCTTCTGGTCGCCGACGACGACGAGTGCTGCAAAACCGAAACGACGGCCGCCCTTGACGACCTTCGCGACGCGGTTGATCGCGACGAGCTTGTCGACAAACTCGCTGTCGCGCTCTTCGCGGTTCTGGCGGTCTTCGCGACCGCGCTTTTCCTGTGCCATTGTCCTTTTCCTTTTTCTTTTCCGGGTGCAATCGGCAGATTGACGAAAGTCGCCCCCATTCTAAAGCAAATGGAAGCGACGGATACCCTGCTGAGACCGGCGGGGCGCCGAGGCGCCCCGCCGAATGATCAGAAGTTCAGACCACCTTCACGAGCGGCTTCGGCGAGAGCCTTGACGCGGCCGTGATAGAGGAAGGCGCCACGATCGAAGACGACGTCCTTGACGCCGGCCTTGACAGCGCGCTCGGCAATGAGCTTGCCGACGGCAGCGGCAGCTGCCGTGTCGGCGCCCGTCTTCAGCGACGAACGCAGATCGGTGTCGAGCGTGGAGGCGGACGCAAGCGTCTTGCCGGCCACGTCGTCGATAACCTGTACGTAGATGTTCTTCGACGAGCGATGAACCGACAGGCGCGGACGGCCATTGGCCACCGCCTTGAGGGAACGGCGCACGCGGTTGGCGCGGCGCACGAGAGCTTCTTTGGTGCTAGCCATTTCGCGTGATCCTTACTTCTTCTTGCCTTCCTTGCGGACGATGCGCTCTTCCGCGTACTTGACGCCCTTGCCCTTGTAGGGCTCGGGGCCACGGTACTCGCGGATTTCCGCAGCGACCTGGCCGACCTGCTGCTTGTTGATGCCGGACACGATGATTTCGGTCGGCTTCGGAACAGCGATCGTGATGCCTTCCGGCGTCTGGTAGACGACGTCGTGGCTGAAGCCGAGTGCCAGCTGCAGGTTCTTGCCCTGCAGCGACGCGCGGTAACCGACGCCGTTGATTTCGAGCTTACGCTCGTAGCCGTCCTTGACGCCCTTGAAGATGTTCTCGACCATCGTGCGGGACATGCCCCACTTGGAACGAGCGTCCTTCGACTGACTGGTCGGCTGGACGACAACGGCGTTGTCTTCGAGCTTCACCGAAACTTCGTCGTTTGCGACGAAGAACAGTTCGCCCTTCGGGCCCTTCGCGGTGACCTTCTGACCATCGACGGTCGCGGTAACACCAGCGGGAACCGGAACGGGCTTCTTACCGATACGAGACATTGTTTTATCCTGTCTGTTCGTTATGGAGATCCATGCCCGATCTTAGAAGATCGAGCAAAGAACCTCGCCACCAACGTTCTGTTCGCGTGCCTGGTGATCGGCCATCACGCCCTTCGGGGTCGAAAGGATGGTGATGCCGAGGCCGTTCGCGACCTGCGGAATGGACTTGACCGAGACATAGACCCGGCGGCCCGGCTTGGAGACGCGGTCGATCTTGCGGATCACGGACGCGCCTTCGTAGTACTTGAGTTCGATGCTCAGCTCGGACTTGCCGTTGCCGAATTCGACTTCGGAGTATCCGCGGATGTAGCCTTCAGCCTGAAGGACGTCCAGAACGCGTGCGCGCAGCTTGGAAGCCGGCGTGGAAACGCTGGACTTGCGGCGAGCAGCACCGTTGCGGATACGGGTGAGCATATCGCCCAGGGGATCAGTCATTGCCATGTACCCGTCTCCTTACCAGCTCGACTTGACGATGCCCGGCACCTTGCCGAGATTGCCCAGCTCGCGAAGCGCGATACGCGACATCTTGAGCTTACGATAGAATGCACGCGGACGGCCCGTGACTTCGCAACGGTTGCGGATGCGGGTCTTGGAGCCATTGCGCGGCAGTTCGGCAAGCTTCAGGGTAGCCTTGAAGCGCTCTTCGATCGGAAGAGCCTGGTTCTGGATGATCGCCTTGAGGGCGGCGCGCTTTGCAGCCTGGTTTGCAACCAGTTTGCGGCGGCGCTTGTTCTTCTCGACTGCGCTGGTTTTAGCCATAACAGTAATCCTTCTTTACGCTTGTCGTTACGGTCAGGCGCGGAACGGGAAGCTGAACTCTTTCAGAAGAGCGCGCGCTTCGTCGTCCGTCGGGGCCGTCGTGCAAACGATGATGTCCATGCCCCACATCTGATCAACCTTGTCGTAGTTGATCTCAGGGAACACAATGTGCTCCTTGATACCCATGGCGAAGTTGCCACGGCCATCGAAGGACTTCGGGTTCAGACCACGGAAGTCGCGTACGCGGGGCAGCGCGATGTTCACGAGGCGATCCAGAAATTCGTACATGCGGGCGCCGCGAAGGGTAACCTTCGCACCGATCGGCATGCCTTCGCGCAGCTTGAAGCCGGCGATGGAGTTGCGGGCGCGCGTGATGACCGGCTTCTGGCCGGCGATCGCTGCGAGGTCAGCGGCGGCAACCGAAGGCTTCTTCGAGTCGCCCGTGGCTTCGCCAACGCCCATATTGATCACGATCTTGTCGAGGCGCGGGATCTGCATCTCGTTGGCGTAGGAGAACTGCTCCATAAGCGCCTTGCGGATACGCTCGACATATTCCTTCTTGAGCCGCGGCTCATACTTGGTGTCAGCCATCGATCGACACTCCCGAACGCTTTGCAACACGAACCTTCTTGTCGCCTTCAACCTTGAAGCCAACGCGGGTCGGCTTGCCGTCCTTGGGGTCGGCGATGGCGATGTTCGACAGATGGATCGAAGCTTCCTTGGTGATGATGCCGGCTTCCTGGGTCTGGGTCTGGCGCTGGTGGCGCTTCACCAGGTTGATACCCTTGACGACCGCGCGGTCTTCCTTCGGCAGCACCTGCACAACTTCACCGGTACGGCCCTTATCCTTGCCGGTGAGTACGACGACCTTGTCGCCCTTGCGAATCTTTTGCATAGCCATCGCTCCTTAGAGTACTTCGGGAGCCAGCGAGATGATCTTCATGTGGTTCTTGGCGCGAAGCTCGCGCGGAACCGGTCCGAAGATACGGGTGCCGATAGGCTCTTTCTTGTTGTCGATCAGGACAGCGGCGTTGCTGTCGAAACGAATGACGCTGCCATCGGGGCGGCGGATGTCCTTGGCGGTGCGAACAACGACCGCCTTCATCACATCACCCTTCTTCACGCGGCCGCGCGGAATAGCTTCCTTGATCGAGACGACGATAACGTCGCCAACGGAAGCGTACTTGCGCTTGGAGCCGCCCAGCACCTTGATGCACATGACACGACGTGCGCCGGAATTATCCGCGACGTCGAGGTTAGTCTGCATCTGAATCATGTCAGGTCGCCTTCTTGTTTTACCAGACCGGTTGGGCCAATCCCGATCAAGGAAAGGCCCCCTGTTCCAGCATATGGAAATTCATGTCTTCGCGCGGGAAGATGTGTTGCCAGGGTGGTTTCCCTTCGGCGAACCGACGGACCTTCCGTGCGCTCAAAGCAAAAGACGCTCGTGATTCCGAGCGTCCTTGCGCTGCTTCATACAGGTTTTCGCGCCAGACGCAAGGGCCGGCGCGAAATCAGCTGTTTTTAAGCCTGGGCCGCGACGACGGTCCAGCGCTTGTCCTTCGAAATCGGGGCGCATTCCTGGATGGAAACGACGTCGCCGACCTTGTACTGGTTGGTTTCGTCATGCGCCTTGTACTTCTTCGACCGGCGAACGGTCTTCTGAAGCAGGGGATGGGCAAAACGGCGTTCGACGCGTACGACAACGGTCTTGTCGTTCTTGTCGCTGACAACAGTGCCCTGCAGAATGCGTTTCGGCATATTTTTTGGTCCTTAGGCCTTGGCTTCTGCCGCCTTCTGGCGGGCAATGGTCTTGACGCGTGCGATGTCCTTGCGGACTTCGTTGATGCGCGAGGTCTTCTCAAGCTGGCCGGTGGCCTTCTGGAAGCGCAGGTTGAACTGCTCCTTCTTCAGCTTGGCAAGCTCTTCGTTGAGCTGATCGGCGCTGAGCGCCTTGACGTCTGCGGCTTTCATGGCGCTCGCTCCTTACTCTGCAATGCGCTGTACGAAGCGCGTCTTGACCGAGAGCTTGGCCGAGCCGAGACGAAGCGCCTCGCGGGCGATCTCCTCGGAGACACCGTCGATCTCGAACATCATACGACCGGGCTTGACCTTGGCTGCCCAGTATTCGACCGAACCCTTACCCTTACCCATACGGACTTCCGTGGGCTTGGCGGTGACGGGGACGTCGGGGAACACGCGGATCCACACACGGCCGGCACGCTTCATGTAACGGGTGATCGCACGGCGGGCCGCTTCGATCTCGCGAGCGTTCACGCGGTTCGGTTCCTGAGCCTTCAGGCCGAACTCGCCGAAGGCGAGCTCGGAGCCGCCCTTGGCGACGCCCTTGATGCGGCCCTTGAACTGCTTGCGGTACTTGGTACGCTTTGGCTGCAACATTTTTTTACTTCTCCGATATTGGCTGCCAAACGCGACTGTTACGCGTTTTCACGACGACGGTCGCCGCGATCACCGCGTTCGCGGCTCGCGGGACCCTGGCTGTCACTTTCGCTCGCGCGACGCTCAGAGGCCATCGGATCGTGCTCAAGGATTTCGCCCTTGAAGATCCAGACCTTGATGCCGCAGATACCGAATGCGGTTTCGGCTTCAGCCGTACCGTAGTCGATGTCCGCACGCAGCGTGTGGAGCGGAACGCGGCCTTCGCGGTACCATTCGGTACGCGCGATTTCCGCACCGCCGAGACGACCGGCGCAGGTGATCTTGATGCCTTCGGCGCCAAGACGCATGGCCGACTGAACAGCGCGCTTCATCGCACGGCGGAAAGCCACGCGGCGTTCGAGCTGCTGGGCGATCGACTGTGCAACGAGGGTTGCGTCGACTTCCGGCTTGCGCACTTCAACGATGTTGAGGTGCGTTTCGGAGTTCGTCATCTCGGAAAGCTTCTTGCGGAGCTTTTCGATGTCTGCACCCTTCTTGCCGATGATCAGACCCGGGCGAGCCGAGTGGATCGTGACGCGGCACTTCTTGTGCGGACGCTCGATGACGACCTTGGCGATACCGGCCTGCTTCAGTTCATCCTGAACGAACTTGCGGATCTTCAGGTCTTCGTGAAGCAGCTGGCCGTATTCGGCGTTGTCGGCGAACCAGCGGCTGTCCCAGGTACGGTTGATGCCGAGGCGGAAGCCGATCGGATTAATCTTCTGGCCCATTATGCGGCCTCCCCTTTGGCTTCGACTTCACGGACGACGATCGTCAGATGCGAGAACGGCTTCTCGATCCGCGATGCGCGGCCGCGGCCACGAGCGTGGAAACGCTTCATGACGATCGACTTGCCGACATAGGCTTCGGCGACGACAAGGCTGTCGACGTCGAGATCGTGGTTGTTTTCTGCGTTTGCAATCGCGGATTCGAGCGTCTTCTTGACGGTCTCGGCGCTACGCTTGCGCGAGAATTCAAGTTCTGCAAGGGCGCGATCGACCTTCTTGCCGCGGATGAGCGCAGCAAGCAGGTTGAGCTTCTGGGGGCTGACGCGGATCGTGCGCGCAACGGCCTGCGCCTCATTATCCTTCAGCCGACGTTCGGCTTTAGCCTTACCCATCGTTACTTCCTCTTCGCCTTCTTGTCCGCGCCGTGACCGTAATAGGTCCGCGTCGGAGCGAATTCACCAAACTTGTGGCCGACCATGTCTTCATTGACGGCCACCGGGATGTGCTTGGAGCCGTTGTAGACACCGAAGGTCAATCCAACGAACTGCGGCAGGATCGTGGAGCGACGGCTCCAGATCTTGATAACTTCGCTGCGACCGCCTTCACGAACCTTCTCAGCCTTCTTGAGAAGATAGCCGTCAACAAACGGGCCTTTCCATACTGAACGAGCCATTTCTGACTAACCTCTCTTACTTCTTCTTCAAGTGGCGCGAGCGCATGATGAACTTGTCGGTCGACTTGTTCGAGCGGGTCCGCTTGCCCTTGGTGGGCTTGCCCCACGGGGAAACCGGGTGACGACCACCGGAGGTGCGGCCTTCACCACCACCATGCGGGTGGTCGACGGGGTTCATGACGACACCGCGGTTATGCGGGGTCTTGCCACGCCAGCGCGTGCGGCCGGCCTTGCCGTCGTTGATGTTGCCGTGTTCCGGGTTGGACACCGCACCGATCGTTGCGAGGCAGGACGAGTGAACCAGGCGCTGTTCGCCGGAGTTCAGACGAAGGATCGCCATGCCCTGGTCGCGACCGACCAGCTGGACGAACGTACCGGCCGAACGGGCGATCTGACCGCCCTTGCCGGGCTTCATCTCGACGTTGTGGACGATCGAACCGACCGGCATGTACTGCAGCGGCATGGTGTTGCCGGGCTTGACGTCAACGGCCTTCTCGGACGCGATGACCTTGTCGCCGACTGCCAGGCGCTGCGGCGCCAGGATATAGGCCTGCTCGCCGTCGGCATAGTTCACCAGAGCGATGAACGCCGTACGGTTCGGGTCGTATTCCAGACGCTCGACCGTGCCTTCCACGTCGAACTTGCGACGCTTGAAGTCGACGAGACGGTAGGTACGCTTGTGACCGCCGCCGATGAAGCGGGCGGTGATGCGACCTGCGTTGTTACGGCCACCGCTCTTGGAGAGACCTTCGGTCAGAGCCTTTACGGGCTTGCCCTTGTAAAGGCCCGACCGGTCGACGATGACCAGCTGGCGCTGGCTCGGAGTGGTCGGGTTGTAGCTTTTCAATGCCATTTTCTTGTTTCCTCTTTAGCCGACTGCTCGATTAGAGCCCGGTGGAGACGTCGATGGACTGACCGTCAGCAAGCGTGACGATCGCCTTCTTGACATCTCCCTGCCGGCCGGCGAAGCCGCGGAAACGCTTTACCTTGCCCTTGCGGACGAGCGTGTTCACAGCCGTGACCTTGACGCCGAAGAGAGCTTCCACGGCAGCCTTGATTTCAGGCTTGGAAGCGCGCTTGGCGACGTTGAAGACGATCTGGTTGTTCTCGGATACCAGCGTCGACTTTTCGGTGATCGAAGGAGATACGATCACATCGTAGTGGCGAAGATCCGTCATTTGAACCGCTCCTCGAGGGCTTCTACAGCAGCCTTGGAGAGCACGAGCTTGCCGCGGCGCAGGATATCGTAAACGTTGATGCCCTGGATCGGCAGTACATCCACGTTCGGGATGTTGCGTGCTGCGAGCTTGAAGTTGCCGTCAAGTTCAGCGCCGCCGATGAAGAGGACATTGGTGAGGCCGAGCGAAGCGAACGTAGCGGCCAGAGCCTTCGTCTTTGCTTCTGCGGCGACGAGGTCGTCGATGATGATGACGTCGTCAGCCTTGATCTTGGCCGAGAGAGCGTGACGCAGGCCGAGCGCGCGAACCTGCTTGGGCAGGTCGTGAGCGTGGCTGCGGGATACCGGGCCATGAGCCTTGGCACCGCCGCGGAACTGCGGAGCGCGCGCCGAATGGTGACGAGCGCGGCCCGTACCCTTCTGCTTGTACATCTTGGCGCCGGTGCGCGAAACTTCGCCGCGGGTCAGCGACTGGTGCGTGCCCTGCTGCTTCTTCGCGAGCTGCCAGCGAACGACGCGGGCGATGATGTCTTCGCGCGGCTCGAGGCCGAAGATCGCGTCGGAAACGGAAACCTTGCCGGCGTCCTTCCCTGCGAGGGTCGTGACTTTGAGATCCATGATCAGGCTCCCTTACTTAGCTGCGGCGCGCACGGCGGCCGGACGCGGAGCGTCGGACGGGGTGCCGGACTTGACGGCGTCGCGAACAACGATCCAGGCGCCCTTGGAGCCGGGGACCGCGCCCTTGACGAGGATGAGACCGCGCTCTTCGTCGGTGGAGACGACTTCGAGGTTCTGGGTGGTGACGCGCGTCTGGCCCATGTGACCAGCCATGCGCTTGCCCTTCCAGACCTTGCCCGGGTCCTGGTTGTTACCGGTCGAACCGTGCGAACGGTGCGAAACGGAAACGCCGTGCGTTGCACGAAGACCGCCGAAGTTGTGGCGCTTCATGGCGCCCGCGAAGCCCTTACCGATCGTGGTGCCGGTAACGTCGACCAGTTGGCCGGCGACGAAATGGCTGGCGGTCAGTTCCGCGCCGATTTCGATGAGGTTGTCTTCCGACACGCGGAATTCGACGAGCTTGGCCTTCGGCTCGACGCTTGCAGCGGCGAACTGACCGCGCAGCGCCTTTGCCGTGTTCTTCACCTTGGAAGAGCCGGCGCCGAGCTGAACAGCCGTGTAGCCGTTCTTGTCCTGCGTACGCTGAGCAACGACCTGGACGTTATCCAGTCGCAATACTGTTACGGGGATGTGCTCACCTGCGTCGTTATAGACGCGAGTCATCCCTACTTTCTGTGCAATCACACCTGAACGCATGGTTCAATCCTCTTAGAAGTCCTGGCGGGATCGTGACGTCCCGTCATGCCTCTTGGTTTAAGGATTCCACTCGGGCCTCAAGGCCGTCGGGTTTCCCGTTTTTAGAAGACGTCGGCTTTCGCCACGTACCTTCCTTGTTATTCGGCTTGCGCCAGGACTTAGAGCTTGATCTCTACGTCCACACCGGCCGCAAGGTCGAGCTTCATGAGAGCATCGACCGTCTGCGGCGTCGGATCTACGATGTCGAGCAGGCGCTTGTGGGTGCGCATCTCGAACTGTTCACGGCTCTTCTTGTCCACGTGGGGCGAGCGGTTGACAGTGAACTTTTCAATACGGGTCGGGAGCGGAACGGGGCCGCGGACGCTTGCGCCGGTGCGCTTTGCCGTCGACACGATCTCGCGCGTGGAGGCATCAAGGATCCGGTGGTCAAACGCCTTGAGGCGGATGCGGATGTTCTGGCCGTTCATACGACTTTTCCTTAGTTCGTTATTCGCGCGATTCTCTTGGGGAATCCGCGTTTTTGATTCTGGCGGTTCCATAAAGGAACACGCACGAAAACACAATTGCCGAAAGGCCAGTCCGCTAAATTTTCAAAGACCGGAGGGGCAGGATGTCTCCTGCCCTTCCAATTTCAGCGGCCTTGGGGCCTTCAGTCTTACTCGACGATCGAAGCGACGATGCCTGCGCCGACGGTACGGCCGCCTTCGCGGATCGCGAAGCGCAGCTTTTCTTCCATCGCGATCGGAACGATCAGCTCGACGTCAACCGTCACGTTGTCGCCCGGCATGACCATTTCCGTGCCTTCCGGCAGCGAAACGATGCCCGTCACGTCCGTCGTGCGGAAGTAGAACTGCGGACGGTAGTTCGTGAAGAACGGGGTAT